>FSWM01001139.1_pt1 | contig 28772 bp, 33 predicted proteins | sample 1637841 | NCBI WGS metagenome assembly FSWM01 (sample SAMEA3914789, study PRJEB12502) | metagenome | biome: forest; material: soil | place: Canada | collected 2011-07-03 | depth 0.3 m | reverse complement strand
TTTCAGAAGAAAACTGGAGCGGGCGAGGCGATTCGAACGCCCGACCCCAACCTTGGCAAGGTTGTGCTCTACCCCTGAGCTACGCCCGCGCTCCTTGGGACCCGAAGGCCCCTGCGAGGAGCGGGGCTTATGGCAGAGGGGCGGGCGCTTGGCAAGCGGGGTTTGGTGGTTTTGGCCGTGTTGCGGCGCGATCTACCGGCTGAAGCGGGGGGCCTTGAGGCGGCGCTTGTTGACATGGGCCTTGGGGTTGGGCCCGGCCTCGTCCGGCATCTCGCCGCGGAAGTAGAACCGCTGCCAGGCCTCCTTGATGGTTTCCGGATCACCCTTCTGCAGGCGCTTGTTGAATTCGTTGCGGCGCGTTCCCCAGGCCTCGTACTGGGCGCGCAGGTCGGGCTCGGACTCCAGTGAGCGCTGGACCACGTCGAAGGTCTCGATCGGCTTGTCCTGGACCAGGGTGATGAAACAGAAGGGCTCGCCGCGGGCGAACCGCACCACGCCCGGCCGCGTGAAATGCCAGTTCATGGTGAAGGGGAACGGCAGCCAGTCGGTCTCGATCAGGCCCACCAGGGGCTGGATGCCGTCCTTGACGTGGTTGGGCGGGCCCATGCACCACATCGACCAGTTTTCCGGGGTGCGGAACAGATAGCCGGTGTGAAAGGTGATGACCCCGCCGGAGAAGTGCGACTTGGCGAAGTCGTGGAAATCCGGATGCGGATGGTCCGGCGTCAGGGTGATGTCGTTCTGGTGCGGGCCGCCGTTCCATTCGGCGGTGAAGGCCACAGGGCACAGGATCTCCCAGCCGGTGGTGTTGGCCATGGTCAGGGGCAGGCAGCGATAGGGATGGCGCTCGTCAAACGCCTCCATCCACGCGCGCTGGGGCCGGCCCGGCACGATATCGGGCGGACGCTGGGTGGTGGCGAAACATTCGAGCTTCATCGCGGGAGTCCTGTCGGCGTTGAGCCAGCCACTGTTCCTAGCTGGACCGGGTTGATGTCGTCCAGTGCGGCCCACTTCACCTTGCGCAGCGAAGCCGCTAGGAAGCGGGCCATGCCCGAGATCACCCCCGCCGAGCTGTTCGCTTTTCTCGACCGCCACGCGATCGCCCATTCGACCCTGGAGCACGAGGCAGTGTTCACGGTCGAGGACGGGCCGCAGATGAAGGCGCGCCTGCCCGGCGGCCACACCAAGAACCTGTTCCTCAAGGACGCCAAGGGCCGCATCTGGCTGGTCAGCGCCCTGGACGACACTGTCATCGACCTGAAGACCTTGCACAAGACCATCGGCGCCGCCCGGCTGTCGTTCGGCTCGGCCGACCTGTTGCTCGAGGTGCTGGGCGTGCGCCCGGGCTCGGTGACCGCGTTCGGGCTGATCAACGACACCGAGCGCCGGGTGACCTTCGTCATCGACGCCGCGCTGCTGGCCAAGGAGCCGCTCAACTTCCACCCCCTGGTCAATACCGCGACCACGGCGGTGTCCAAGGCGGGCCTTCTGGATTTCCTCAAGGCGCTGGACATCGAGCCGCTGGTGGTGGATTTCGCCGCCGAGCCGGCGGTGCTAGTGGGGGGATGAGGATCCGGCCAGCCGAGGCGGCGCCGAAATCTCGCGTCATGCGTTGCAGCATCGAACCCGCCGGACCATCTTAAGACCGCCCCGAAACCCCGACCGCCGGAGAACGCCCATGCTTGGAGAAAAGACCTCCGCGCCCGCCCAGGCCAACCTGATCAAGGAAGGTTCGGACGCCAGTTTTGTCGCCGACGTGCTGGAGGCCTCCAAGGTTCAACCGGTGATCGTCGATTTCTGGGCCACTTGGTGCGGCCCCTGCCGGCAGCTGACCCCCGCCCTGGAAAAGGCGGTCGCCGCCGCGGGCGGGGCGGTCAAGCTGGTCAAGATCGACGTGGATAAGAACCCCGGTTTCGCCGGCCAGCTGCGCGTGCAGTCGATCCCCACCGTCTACGCCTTTGTCGACGGCCGCCCGGTGGACGGCTTCCAGGGCGCGGTGCCCGACAGCCAGGTCAAGGCCTTTATCGAGCGGCTGACCGGACCGGCGGGGCCGTCGGATCTGGATCAGGTCTTGGCCCTGGCCAAGGAGTCGCTCGATCTGGGCGATATCGGCGGGGCGGCCCAGGCCTATGCCGAGGCGCTGCAGCTGGACCCCGAAAGCGTCAAGGCCATAGCCGGCCTCGCCCGCTGCTATCTGATCGGCGGGGACAATGAGCGCGCCCAAGAGGTCGTCGACATGGCCCCCGCCGGGGCCAAGGACGCCGAGCTGGACAGCGTGCGCGCCGCCCTGGCCCTGGTCGCGGAAGCCTCGGCCGAGACCGGGCCATTCGAAAAAAGGCTGGCCGCCGATCCCGACGACCACGAGGCGCGGTTCGAACTGGCCAAGGCCCTGGCGGGGCGCGGCGACATGGACGGCGCGGTCGATCACCTGCTGACCATCATCGCCAAGGACCGCACCTGGAACGACGAGGCGGCGCGCAAGCAGCTGCTGACCGTCTTCGAGGCCGCCGGCCCCGCGTCCGACGTGGGACGCCGCGGGCGCCGGCGCCTGTCCGCCATCCTGTTCTCGTAAAGGGGCGGACGTGGCCGCCGGACCCTTTATCAAGGCGAGCGATCTTCCCCAGGTGATCCCGGTGTTTCCGCTCAGCGGCGTGCTGCTGCTGCCCCATGCGCAGCTGCCGCTGAACATCTTCGAGCCGCGCTATCTGAACATGATCGACGACGCCATGGGCGCCGAGCGGATGATCGGCATGATCCAGCAGCTCGGCGGGGAAACCGAGCGGCCCAGCCTGGCCGCCGTGGGGTGCCTGGGGCGCATCACCAGCTTCGCCGAAACCTCTGACGGCCGCTACCTGATCACCCTGAGCGGCCTTTGCCGGTTCATGGTCGGCGCCGAGTTGTCCAATCTCTTGCCCTATCGTCAGGTGCGCGCCGATTTCGGCCCGTTCGAATCCGATCTGAACCCGCTGGGCGATGACGACGGCTTCGACCGCCTACGCTTCCTGCGCGCGCTGAAGGCGTTTCTGGAACGCCATGGCCTTGACGTCGACTGGGACACCGCCAAGTCCGCGCCGGGGGAGGCCCTGGTCAACAGCCTGTCCATGGCCCTGCCGTTCGAAGCCGCCGAACGCCAGGCCCTGCTGGAGGCGGTCAGCTTTTCCGAACGCCGCGAGACCCTGATCGCCCTGATGGAGATCGACGCCGCCGACCGTTCCGGCGACGACGATCCGCACTGGATGCAGTAGGGTTGGGATGCGATAGGACGCCGATGACCGATATTCCCGCCGCCTTCCCCGATCAGGATTTCGCCGACCCCATCCAGGATGTTGATCCGCGCCTCCTGGAGGTGCTGGTCTGTCCCCTGACGCGCTCGCCCCTGACCTATGACCGGGATCGCGGCGAACTGATCAGCCGGGCGGCGCGGCTGGCCTATCCGGTGCGCGATGGCGTGCCCGTGATGCTGGCCGAGGAAGCCCGCGCCCTGGCCGACGACGAATGAGCGCCGCGGCCCGCCCCTGGCCAACCGAACTGAAGGTGCGGCGGCGGGACGCCATGCTCATCGCCGCCTTCGACGATGGGAAAACCTTCGACCTTCCGGCGGAATATCTGCGGGTCATGACCCCCAGCGCCGCCGACCGCGGCCACGGCGGCGGGCCGGGGCGCTGTGTGGACGGCAAGCAGGGCGTCGGCGTCGCCGAGCTTACCCCGGTGGGCCGCTACGCCGTGCGCATCCGCTTTGACGATGGCCATGATACCGGGCTCTACAGCTGGGACGAACTCTATCGGCTGGGGCGGGACCACGATCGCCTGTGGTCGGACTATCTGAAGCGGCTGGAGCGCGAGGGGCTGTCGCGTTAGCGCGAGACGCCTCAAGAGCGTGATGAATTGAAGCCCAGCTAGCCGGCCGGCGGGCCGTTCTCGGCCAGGGCGAGTTTCCAGCGCACGCGACCACCCCGATCGGCGCGCAGGCGGCCGCGCAGGACGATCTGGTTGGCGCCCACGGAGACGCCATTGCGGAAACAGACCGACGGCTCGATCACCACCTCGCTGGCGTCGCTGCGCAGCCACCAGCCGATGTTGGAGCGCCCGCGCAGCAGCACGCTGCGCTGATCGCGCGAGACCAGGGCGCGCACCTCGGGCGGCAGGTGGAAATGGATGGCCACGGCCACGGACTTGGCCCGGGCGGCCTCGGCGGGCACGAAGCGGTCCTCGCCGCGCAGCTCGTTGCGCCCCTTCTCCAGATAGAGGCGGCGCTCATGGGTCAGGCCGGTGGTCGCCAGCCAGCCCGTGTGGCTGATGTCGACCCAGACCCCGGTCTCGCTCTCGTGCCGGTGGCTGGTGACCGCGGTGGGGGCGTCCACCAGGCGCGGACCCAGGGCTCGGGCCAGATAGCCGTCGAGCGGCGCGCCGATGGAGCCGCCATCCAGGGATACGGCGGAGGACCCGGCGCTCAGCCTCAGGGATTGTGGTCCGCGCGCGCGGGGGCTCCAGCCGCTGCCCCCGATCAGCCGATCGCGGCCGCAGACCACCTCGATGGACCCGGCCTGGGCGCAGGCGGCCAGGCTCCAGGCCCCTTGGGCCGGTGGGCCGACATCGGCCATGATCGTCATGACCGGGCCGGACTGGCCGTTTCCCGCCAGCCGCTGATAGGCGCTGAACGGGGCGTCCTTGAGCGGGGTGACCTTGCCGCCCGCCGCATCGTGGACCAGGGCGGCGGCGATCCGCGGCGGTTCGCTGGGCTCGCCGCCCTGAAAGCTCGCCAACCGTCCGTCGGGCAGGGTGAAGAAGCGTACCCCGGCCGTCAGCCGGTCGATGGCGCGGGAGATGCGCTCGGCCGGGGGACGGCCGATCTGAGCCAGGCCATCGTCCAGCGTCAGCAGATCGAACAGCAGTTCCAGCCCGGCCTCGGGCGAGCGGCTGGCGTGACCGCCATCGGGCAGCACCGCCAAAGCCAAGGCCGCCTCCAGCCGCGGCAGCGCCCTGGCCAGGATGCGGTCGCCGGCGTCGCCGCCCAGGGCCACGCCCGCGGCGGTGCAGGCGACCAGCCGCTCGGCCGCCCGCGGCGGCTCGTCGCCCGTTCCCAGCAGGTGCCGGGCCTGGCGCGCCAGCAGCTCGGCGACCTGACCCGTCTCCCATTCCGACGCCGGCCCGGCCAGGGTCTGGGCCACGCAGGCCAGGTTGAACACCCGTCGCTCCAGCAGGTCCGGCCGCCAGGAAAAAACGTTCCACCGGCCGAACACCCGCTTCCAGTCCTGGGTCAGCTGCAGGGCGTCGCGCACGCCGTCGCCGCCCGTGGCGACCAGGTCATGGATCCAGTCGAACCGGTGCAGCCGCTCGGCGAAGGCCTGGCTGGGGCTGGGCCGATTCCAGGGGTCGCCGCCCGGACCCACCTCCAGCGTCTCGCCGCCCAGGGCGAAGGTCCCGGCCAGGATGGCTTCGCCGCGGGCCGGATCGACGGGCCGCAGGTCGCGCAGCGAAGCGGCGAGGCCGCGGGCCTTTGGCTGATCCAGCCGATGCAGGGGCCCGCCGAACCATTCGGTCCTGGCCTGCCGGGCCAGGGTGCGTCCCAGAGCGGGCAGCCACAGCCGTACGTGCTTGCCGGCCATGGGCGATCGCTAGCCGCCCTTCAGGGCGCGGATATTGTCGGCATAGCGTTCGGGCCCGCCCCGAAAAACGGCGGTGCCCGCCACCAGGGCCGTGGCGCCGGCGTCAATGCACAGCCGCGCGGTCTCGGGCGTCACGCCGCCGTCCACCTCCAACTCGATCTCGCGGCCCTCGGCGTCGATCATCGCCCTCAGCCGTTCGATCTTGCGCAGCTGCGAGGTCATGAAGCTCTGGCCGCCGAAGCCCGGATTGATCGACATCACCAGGATGTGGTCGACCTCGTCCATCATCCACTCGATGGTTTCCGGCAGGGTCGAGGGGTTGAACACCACCCCGGCCTTGGCGCCGATCTTGCGGATATGTTTGAGCGAGCGATTCAGATGCGGCCCGGCCTCTGGATGGATGCTGATCAAGTCGGCGCCGGCGTCGCGAAAAGCGTCCAGATAGGGATCGGCCGGGGCGATCATCAGATGCACGTCGAACGGCAGGCTCGAATGCGGGCGCAGGGCTTTGACCACATCCGGGCCGATGGTGATGTTGGGCACGAAATGGCCGTCCATCACGTCAACATGCACCCAGTCGGCCCCCGCCGCCTCGATCGCCCGCACCTCCTCGCCCAGTTTGGAAAAGTCGGACGCCAGGATGGAGGGGGCGATGATCGGAGGACGTGTCATGGGCGCAGTTATCCCTTGGCGCGCGTCCGGCGCAAGTTGGGCGAGGGAATCTGGGCGGCCAAGTTTGGTGGAAAGAGGAATTGGGATCGGATCGGCCTGGCGCGCATCACCCCTCTCGCGCACGGAGAACGGCAGATCGAATCAGAATCCGCTCGTCCCGGTGAATACCGGGATCCAGATTGTAAGGCGCCGGCCTATTGGTTGTGCGTCTCGTAGAGGTCGGCCCAGTCTGGATTGGCCTGTTCGATCAGCGTGAGCTTCTAGCTGCGGCGCCATTCCTTGACTTGGCGCTCGCGGGCGAAGGCTGCGTTGCGGGTATCGCAAACTTCGTACCAGACCCGTTGATCGCAGCCGTATTTGGCGGTGAAGCCTTTGAGGGCCTTGGATTTGTGTTCCCAGATGCGGCGGGCCAGGTCGTCGGTCATGCCGACATAGAAGGTTCCGTTGCGGTGGTTGGCGACGATGTAGACGTAGAAGCACAATTCAGGCCGGAGCCTTAGAATCTGGATCCCGGTATTCACCGGGATGAGCGGAAATTGTGTTGATCGGGCCTGATTTCACCAGGCCTCAGCTTCCCCGCGACGCCTTTTCCTCGATCCCCGAGCGGCCTTCCCGCGCCTCCAGCTTGGCGGCCACGGCGTCCAGGCTGACGCCGGTGGCGGTGAGCAGGACCAGCCAGTGATAGATCAGGTCGGCGCTTTCGGCGGCCATGGCGTCGGAATCGCCCAGCACGGCGGCCAGGGCGGTCTCGATGGCCTCCTCGCCGAACTTCTTGGCGGCGAGGGGCGGGCCGCCGGCCAGCAGCTTGGCCGTGTAGGATGAGGCGGCGTCGGCGCCCTTGCGGGCCTCGACGGTGGCGGCCAGGCGCGCCAGGATGTCGGCGAAGCGGCTCATGGCGTCAGGTTAGCCTCATGGGCAGGCCGGCGGCGGCCATGGCCTGTTTGGCCTCGCCGATGCCGATCTCGCCGAAATGGAAGATGGAGGCGGCCAGCACCGCGTCGGCGCCGCCGGCCTGGACCGCCTCGATCAGGTCGCCGGTCTTTCCCGCCCCGCCCGAGGCGATCACCGGCACGCTCACCGCGTTGGTGACGGCCTTCAGAAGGGCGATGTCATAGCCGGTCTTGGCCCCATCGCGGTCCATGGAGGTCAGCAGGATCTCGCCCGCGCCCCGCTGCACCGCCGAGGCCGCGTATTCGACCACGTCCAGGCCGGTGGCCTTGCGCCCGCCGAAGGTGAAGACCTCCCAGCCGTCGCCGTCCGGGCGGGCGCGCGCATCGATGGCGCAGACCACGGCCTGGGCGCCGAAGGCGTCGGCCAGGCCCGAGATCAGGCCGGGATCCTCTACCGCCGCGGTATTGACCGAAACCTTGTCGGCGCCGGCGCGCAGCAGGGCGCGGGCGTCTTCGACCCGCCGCACCCCGCCGCCGACGGAAACCGGCATGAAACAGACGTCGGCGGTGCGGGCGATGACGTCCAGCAGGGCGCCGCGGCCCTCGTGGCTGGCGGTGATGTCGAGAAACATCAGCTCGTCCGCCCCGGCGGCGTCATAGGCCTTGGCCTGTTCCACCGGATCGCCGGCGTCGCGCAGGGCCACGAACTGCACGCCCTTGACCACCCGGCCGTCCTTGACGTCCAGGCAGGGAATGACCCGCACCTTCAGCATGGCGACCGCATGTCAGGCCGCCCGGCGATTGGCCACGGCGATGACCTCGGCCGGGCGAATGGCGCCGTTATAGAGCGAGCGGCCCAGAACCGCGCCGGCGATGGGAACCCCCGGCCGCGCCTGCAGGTGACGGATGTCGTCGACCGAGGCCACGCCGCCGGAGGCGATCACCGGAATGGTCACGGCGTCGGCCACCGCGCCCACGGCCTCGACATTGACCCCGGTCATGGCCCCGTCGCGGCTGATGTCGGTGACGATCAGGGCCGCCACGCCGGCGTCCTCGAACCGCTTGGCCAGGGCGATGGGGTCCAGGTCCGAGGCCCCGGTCCAGCCGTCCACCGCCACCTTGCCATTGAGCACGTCCACGGCGACGACGATCTGTTCCGGCCAGCGGCGGGCGGCGGTCTTGACCAGCTCCGGGTCGCGCACGGCCACCGTGCCCAGGATGACCCGGCTGACGCCGGCCTCGATCCACAGGCTGACGGCCTCCAGGCTGCGGATGCCGCCGCCCAGCTGGATGGGGATGGAGATGCGGTTGAGGATGGCGCTGACCGCGTCGGCGTTCATCGACTGCCCCTGGATGGCGCCGTTCAGATCGACCACATGCAGCCAATCGAAGCCGTCGCGCGCGAACTGCTCGGCCTGGTCGGCGGGGGAGGCGTTGAATACGGTCGCCTTGTCCATGTCCCCATGCAGCAGGCGTACGCACTGCCCGTCTTTGAGGTCGATGGCGGGATAGAGGATCATGGGCGCCAGTCCAGGAAGTTGGCGAGCAGCCTTAGGCCCGCGGCTTGTGATTTTTCGGGATGGAACTGTACGCCGGCCATGTTGCCCCGAGCCACGGCCGCGGCGAAGACTCCGCCGTGATCGACCTTGGCCGCTATATCAGCCGGATCATCGGGGAAAAAAGCAAATGAATGCGTGAAATACATGGGGGCTTCGGCGCCCAGGCCATCGAAGATCGGGTGATGGCCGGTGAGATGCTCGACCAGGTCGATGTCATTCCAGCCCATGTGAGGGATCTTGAAGACGCCGCGCCTTAAGCCGACGCCCCCTTGGCCGGTGTTCTCTAAGCCAGCATTCTGGGTCTCAAGCCGCCGCACCTCGCCGCCGATCCAGTCCAGGCCCTGGGTCTGGCCGAATTCGAGGCCGCGCGAGGCCATCAGCTGCATGCCGACGCAAATCCCCAGGAACGGCATGCCGCGCGCGCGGACGGCCTCGTCCAGGGCCTCGCTCAATCCTGGCCTGGCCTGGAAGGCGGCCATGCAGGCGGCGAAGGCGCCCACGCCGGGCAGGACGATGCGGTCGGCCTTGGCGATCTGGTCGGGATCGTCGGTGACGATCACCGCGCGCGCGCCGCCGAGCTCGGCGCTGGCTCGAACCAGCGCCTTTTCCGCCGAGCGCAGATTGCCCGACCCGTAGTCGATCAGGGCTATGCTCTGCATGGAAGCCTCAGAGCACGCCCTTGGTGGAGGGGGCATGGCCGCCGGTCTTGGGATCCAGCTCCACCGCCTGGCGCAGGGCTCTGGCCAGGGCCTTGAAACCGCTTTCCGCGATATGATGGCTGTTCTCGCCGTAGAGCGTTTCCAGATGCACGCAGGCGCCGCAGTTCATGGCGAAGGCGTGGTGGAATTCCTTGAACAGTTCCGTGTCCATGTCGCCGACCTTGGGCCGGACGAAATTGACCCGCCAGATCAGATAGGGCCGGTTGGACAGGTCCAGGGCGCAACGGGTCAGGGTCTCGTCCATGGGGATATAGGCGGCGCCGAACCGGCGCACGCCCTTGAATCCGTCCAGGGCCTTGGCCACCGCCTGGCCGATGACGATGCCGGTGTCCTCGACCGTGTGGTGCATGTCGATATGCAGATCGCCCTTGGTCTCGACCTTCAGGTCGATGCCGCCGTGACGGGCGAAGCTTTCCAGCATGTGGTCAAAGAAACCTATGCCGGTGGAAATTTCGGCGCGGCCGGTCCCGTCCAGATCCACGGTGACGCGGATCTGGGTCTCCTTGGTCTCGCGAACCACGTCAGCCGTACGATTAGCGGCCATGGGCGGCGCGCTCCTTTGATCCTTTGGATCGGTTCCTGTTGGGGCGATCTAAACGGAAAGGCCCCGGGGCGAAAGGGTTTAGGCCCGCGGCGGCTCAGATTGAGTCCGGTTGTTTTTTCAACGCCCATCCCCGCCTTGGCGAGGATCAGCTTGAGACGATCTCGTCCTATAGGCCGGCGGCGGCCGCCAGCGCCTTGAGCGAAACCTGGGGGCGCGGCCCGTAGTGGGCGATGACCTCGGCCGCGGCGAGGGCGCCCAGGCGGGCGCAGGCGTCCATGGAGCGGCCCTGGGACAAGGCGAACAAAAAGCCGGCGGCATATTGGTCGCCGGCGCCGGTGGTGTCCAAAACCTTGTCCACCGGCGCGGCCTGGACCACGTGCTGGGCGTCGCCGGCGATGACCACACAGCCCTTGGCCCCGCGCGTGATGGCCGCAATCTTGGCCCGGCCGCGAACGGCCTCGGCGGCGGCGTCGAAGTCGTCGGTCTCGAACAGGGCGGTGATCTCGTCCTCATTGGCGAACAGGATGTCGACCTCGCTGTCGATGAAGCCGAGCAAGGCCGGACGATGGCGATGGACCACGAAACTGTCCGACAGGGACAGGGCGATCAGGCGGCTGGAGGCGCGGGCCAGGCCGGCGGCCTTGGCGAAGGCCCGGCGGGCCTCGGGCGGGTCGAACTGATAGCCTTCCAGATAGACGATGGCGGCCGCCTCGATGATCGCCGGATCGACGTCGTCGGGGGTGAGGAGGGCCGCGGCGCCGAGGAAGGTCGACATGGTTCGCTGGCCGTCGGGGGTGACATTGATCAGGCACCGGCCCGTGCCGTGATCGGCGAGCCGGCCGCCGCTAAAGCTGGCGCCGATGGATTCGATGTCGTGCACGAAGACGTCGCCCAGCTGGTCCTGACCCAGCTTGCCGATGAAGGCGCTGCGGCCGCCCAGGCTGGCCACGCCGGCGATGGTGTTGCCGGCCGAACCGCCCGAGGCCTCGATGCCGGGGGCCATGTGCGGGTAAAGGGTGTTGGCCCGATCGTCGTCGATCAGGGTCATGGACCCCTTGACCAGACCCTCGGCGGCGAGGAAGTCGTCGGTGGCCGGCGCGATCACGTCGACAATGGCGTTGCCGATGGCGGCGACGTCGTAAAGGCTGTTCATCACTTTGAGGGGGATCCCGGCTTGAAAGGCGCGCGGAGTATAGGGATGGGCGCCGCCGTGGCAATGAGGGCGGTGGGCTAGATGCGTCTGTTGCTGTTGACGCCGGCGTCCGACGAGCCCCGCCATGCCTCCATCGCCGCGCAATTGGTCGATCCCATGGCCAGGCCGCTGAGGGCGGAAGGTGTGGAGGTGCAGGTCAGGTCCTGGACCGAGGTCGCCGATCTTCGCGCCTTTCACGCGGTCACGCCCCTGCTGGCCTGGAGCTATCACAAGCGCGAAGGCCAATGGCGGGGCCTGTTGGATCGCCTGGCCCAGGAGGGCGTCACGGTGATCAATTCTCTCGGCGCCCTGGGCTGGAACACCCGCAAGACCTATCTGGCCGAACTGGAGGCCGCCGGCGCGCCGATCGTGCCGACCCTGTTCGTCGATCGCCTGACCGCGGCGGCTGTGGCCGAGGCTCACGACCGCTTTGGCCCGGAGATCATCGCCAAGCCGCAGGTTTCCGCAGGCTCGTCCGGGACCATCCGCATCTCGGCGGGCGGCGGCCTCGAGGGTGGCCCGCGCGGCGCGGCCATGCTGCAGCCTTTTCTGCCGGCGGTGGCCAAGGAGGGCGAGCTGTCGCTGCTGTTCTTCGACGGGGTGTTCAGCCACGCCATCGGCAAGGTGGCGGGCGCGGGCGATTTTCGCGTCCAGTATCAGTATGGCGGGACCTATGGCGCCATCGACGCCACCCCGGAGATGGTGGATGTCGCGCAACAGGTGCTGCGGGCCGCCGCCAGGCCCCTGACCTATGCCCGCATCGACCTGATCCGCGACACCCAGGGCGCGCTGCGGCTGATGGAGCTGGAGGCGATCGAGCCCGACCTCTATCTGGGTCATGCCCCGGACGGCGGCGCGGCCTTCGCCAGGGCCGTGCGCGCGGCGATGGGGTGAGCCTCAAGCGCCGACGAACAAGGCTCGCGACGGGCACAGGTCGGCCACCGTGCAGATCTCGCACCTGGGCGTGCGCGCCACGCAAACATAGCGGCCGTGCAGGATCAGCCAGTGGTGGGCGCGGGTGAGATAGGGCCCCGGAACGATGGCGGTCAGGTCGTGCTCGACCTGGTCGGGGGTCTTGCCATCCGACAGCTTCAGCCGGTGGGCGACGCGGAACACGTGGGTGTCGACGGCGATGGCCGGCTCGATATCCAGCTCGTTGAGCACGACGCTGGCGGTCTTGCGGCCGACGCCGGGCAGGGCCTGCAGCGCCTCGCGCCGCAGGGGAACCTCGCCGTTATATTGCTCGATCAGGATTCTGGACAGGGCGATGACGTTCTTGGCCTTGGTGCGAAACAGGCCGATGGAGGCGATGTAGGGGATCAGGCCCGCTTCGCCGAGTTCGACCATGGCGGCGGGGGTGTCGGCCACGGCGAACAGTTTTTCCGTCGCCCTGTTGACCATCTTGTCGGTGGCCTGGGCCGACAGGGCCACAGCCACCACCAGGGTGTAGGGGCTGGAGAACCTCAATTCGGTGCGCGGATCCGGCGCCGCGGCGGCGAAGCGGGCGAACAGGGTTTCGATTCGCGCTCTTTCCGCCAGGGATAGGCGGCGGGCGGGTTTGGCCTTGCCCCTAGGCTTTGGGCTCTGGGGCGCGGGCTTGCGGGCGGGTGTTTTGACGGGGCTCGGCATGGGCGGACCATGGCGCGCGTCGCGGGCTTCGCCAACCGGTCCTGGGCGAAGACGGCTTTGCGGGTCTATGCTGACCGGATGCCCGCCATCCTCTACATGGACGCCCGGCTCGCCCCGACCCGATCCCTGTCCAAGCGGGGCTTCGCTTGGCTGTTTGGCCTGCTGATCGCCGTCAATCTGGCCATGGCCGCCTTTGTCATCGCCCTAAGGGCCTTTCCGGTGCCGTTTTTCCTGGGCCTGGACGTTCTGGGGGTGTGGCTGGCCTTTCGCGCCAGCTATCGCGGCGCCAGCGGCCAGGCCGAGCGGGTGCAGGTCTCGGCCGACGAGGTGCGCGTCTCGCACGAGATCGGCCGCCACAGCCGCACGGTCTGGCGCTCGCCCACCGCCTTCACCCGGGTCGCGGTCGAGGCGCCCGGCGAATCCGAAACCCGCGTGCGGCTCCAGCTGTCAGGCCGCAGCCTGACCCTCGCCCATGCGCTGAGCCCGGTGGAGCGCACCGACTTCGCCCGGGCGCTGGAGGCGGCGATCCGCGCCGCCCGGGCCGAGCGGTATCCGACACCTTAGAGAATATAGCGCGACAGGTCGGCGTCGTGGGACAGGGCGCCGACGCGGTCGCGGACATAGGCGCCGTCTATGGTGATGGCCGCGGCCGAGCCGTCGCCGGCGGTGAAGCTGATCTCCTCGATGACCTTTTCCAGCACGGTCTGCAGCCGGCGCGCGCCGATATTCTCCACCGCGCTGTTCACCGCCACGGCGGCGTCGGCCAGGGCTTCGATGGCGTCGTCGGTGAAGGTCAGGCTCACGCCCTCGGTGGCCATCAGGGCCTGGTTCTGGCGGATTAGATTGGCTTCGGGCTCGGTGAGGATGCGGCGGAAGTCGTCGCGCGACAGGGGCTTGAGCTCCACGCGGATCGGCAGGCGGCCCTGCAGTTCGGGCAGCAGGTCCGAGGGCTTGGCCACATGGAAGGCGCCCGAGGCGATGAACAGCACGTGGTCGCTCTTCACCGGCCCGTATTTGGTCGACACGGTGGTGCCCTCGATCAGGGGCAGCAGGTCGCGCTGAACGCCTTCGCGGGAGACGTCGGCGCCGGCCCGGTCGGAGCGGGAGGCGACCTTGTCGATCTCGTCGATGAAGACGATGCCGCTGGATTCGGCCAGGTCCAGGGCCTCCTGCGTCAGGGCCTCCTGATCCAGCAGCTTGTCGCTTTCTTCGGCGATCAGCGGGGCGTAGGCGCCGGCGACAGTGGTCTTGTGGGTCTTGCTGCGGCCGCCGCCGAAGGCCTTCATCATGTCCGACAGGTTCAGCACCCCCACCGAGGCGCCGGGCTGGCCTGGCACCTCGAAACCTTGCATGGGCGAGCCGCTGTCGTTCAGGGTCAGCTCGACTTCCTTGTCGTCGATCTCGTTGGCGCGCAGCTTCTTGCGGAAGGTCTCGCGGGTGGCGGGCTGGGCGCCGGGGCCGACCAGGGCGTCGAGGATCCGCTCCTCGGCCGCGGATTCGGCGCGGGCGCGCACGGCGGCGCGGCGCTTGTCGCGGACCATGGCCATGGCGCTTTCGACCAGGTCGCGCATGATCTGGTCCACGTCGCGGCCCACATAGCCGACCTCGGTGAACTTGGTGGCCTCGACCTTCAGGAACGGCGCCTGGGCCAGCCTGGCCAGGCGGCGGGCGATCTCGGTCTTGCCGACGCCGGTGGGGCCGATCATCAGGATATTCTTGGGCGTGATCTCGTCGCGCAGGTCCTCAGGCGTGCGCCGGCGGCGCCAGCGGTTGCGCAGGGCCACGGCGACGGCGCGCTTGGCTTCGGCATGGCCGACGATGAAGCGGTCGAGCTCGGAAACGATCTCGCGGGGGGAGAATTCGGTCATGGGGGTCTCTAGGGACAGGACAAGGTTATTTTTGCGCCACTCCTCCCCGCGAAGGCGGGGATCCAGATGACAAAGCACAGGCGGACCGGATCAAATCCATAACAATTGGCCAGTCGCAGCGCCTTGTGATCTGGATCCCCGCCTTCGCGGGGAAGAGCGGGTAGAGGGGTGGGAAGTCGCCGAGGTCTAACCCTCCAGCACTTCCACCGTCAGCGAACCGTTGGTGTAGACGCAGATATCGCCGGCTATGGCCATGGCGCGGCGGGCGATGTCCTCGGCCGGCAGGTCGAAATCGATCAGGGCGCGGGCGGCGGCCAGGGCGAACTGACCGCCCGAGCCGATGGCGGCGACGCCATATTCGGGCTCCAGCACGTCGCCCACGCCGGTGACGGTGTAGATCGAGCTCTTGTCGGCCACGATCAGCATGGCTTCCAGCCGGCGCAGATAGCGGTCGGTGCGCCAGTCCTTGGCCAGGTCGACACAGGCGCGGGCCAGCTGGTCGGGATATTGCTCCAGCTTGGCCTCCAGCCGCTCGATCAGGGTGAAGGCGTCGGCGGTGGCCCCGGCGAATCCGGCCAGGACCTGACCGCCGGCCAGGCGGCGCACCTTCGTGGCGTTGCCCTTGACGATGGTCGGCCCCATCGACACCTGGCCGTCGCCGGCGACGACGGTCGCGCCGTTCTTGCGCACGGCCAGGATGGTGGTGCCATGCCAGTTGGGGAAGTTGTTGTCGGTCATGGCGCGCATGTGGCGCGGATGGCTGCTCTTTGCAATGATCAGCGCGCGCCTTAAGTCCTTGCCGTCAAGTCTGCAGCGGAAGGGCGAACGTGGCCAGGTTCACCGACGAGGAAGTCGAGCGCTATGCCCGCCATCTGGTGCTGCGCGAGGTCGGGGGCCAGGGGCAGCAGGCGCTGAAGGCCGCCCGGGTGCTGATCGTCGGCGCCGGCGGCCTCGGCGCCCCGGCCGCGCTCTATCTGGCCGCGGCGGGGATCGGAACCTTGGGCCTGGCCGACGCCGACCTTGTGTCCCTGTCCAACCTGCAGCGCCAGGTGATCTACGCCGCCGACGATATCGGCCGGCTCAAGGTCGAGGCGGCCGCCGAACACCTGGCCACCCTCAACGCCAATGTGGCGGTGCGGACCCATCCGGTCATGCTGGACGCCGCCAACGCCCGGGAGGTGGTTGCGGGCTACGACCTGGTGCTCGACGGGACCGACAGTTTCGAATCCCGTTTCGCCGTCAGCGACGCCTGTGTCGCCGAGGGCAAGACCCTGGTCTCCGGGGCCATCGGCCGCTGGAGCGGGCAGGTGGGGGTGTTCGCCGGCCGGCCCTGTTATCGCTGCCTGGTGCCCGAGACGCCGCCGGACGCCGAGACCTGCGTCGCCGTGGGTGTGGTCGGCGCCCTGGCCGGGGTGATCGGCTCCATGATGGCCCTGGAGGCGATCAAGCTGATCACGGGCGCCGGCCAGGCCCTGAGCGGGCGGCTGCTGGTCTATGACGGCCTGGCCGGCGAGACCCGCACGGTGCGGATCGGCGCCGATCCGCATTGTCCGAGCTGTGGCGGGGCGGCTCCCTAAAGCCTCCTAGCCTCCTAAAGCATCGACGGGATCACCCGGTCCGGCGGCTTATGCCCGTCCAGGAAGGTCTGGATGTTGATCATCACCTTGCCGCCCATTTCGATGCGGCCCTCGACCGTGGCCGAGCTCATATGCGGCAACAGCACCACATTGGGCATTTTGAGCAGTTTCGGATTGATCGCCGGTTCATGCTCGAACACGTCCAGCCCCGCCCCGCCCAGGGCGCCGTCGGCCAGCATATTGGCCATGGCCGCCTCGTCGATCACCTCGCCGCGGGCGGTGTTGACGATGATGGCGTGGGGCTGCAGCAGGTGCAGGCGGCGCGCCGACAACAGGTGATAGGTGGCTGGGGTGTGCGGGCAGTGCAGCGAGACGATGTCCATCCGCGCCAGCATCTGGTCGAGCGATTCCCACCAGGTGGCGCTGAGCTCCTCCTCGATGCGTGGGCCCACCGGCTTGCGGTTGTGGTAGTGCACCTCCATCCCGAACACCCGGGCGCGCCGGGCCACCGCCTGGCCGATGCGGCCCATGCCGATAATGCCCAGCTTGGCGCCCTTGAGCCGCTTGCCCATCATCCAGGTGGGCGCCCAGCCGGCGAAGGCGCCGGCCTGGACCAGATTGGCGCCCTCCACCACCCGCCGGGCCGAGGCCATGATCAGGGCGATGGTCATGTCGGCGGTGTCTTCGGTGAGCACGCCGGGGGTGTTGGTGACCGTCACGCCGCGGGCGTTGGCGGCCGGCACGTCGATATTGTCGACCCCGGCGCCGAAATTGGCGATCAGCTTCAGGTTCGGCCCGGCCGCGGCGATCACCTCGGCGTCGATGCGGTCGGTGATGGTGGGCACCAGCACGTCGGCCTGAGCCACGGCGGCCGACAGCTCGGCGCGGGTGAAGGCGTGATCGTCGAGATTGAACGCGGTGTCGAACAGCTCGGCCATCCGCCCCTCGACCGGGTCGGGCAGTTTGCGGGTGACGACGACTTTCGGCTTGCGGGCGGCCATGCGGGGTTTGAAAAGAAACCTGTCGTTGAGGGCTGGAGACGAAGCGGGGTGTGGCGTGATCTGTCCGCGCCTTCTAACAAAGGGCGATCACATGGCCAAGGCAAGCGCCTTGGGGCGGGAGGGCTGAGATCGATGGCGGCGCACCGTGCTGCGAGCAGGGGCATGGCGTTGGCGGCGCTTTGTCTGGGCATGCTCTGCGCCTGCTCGCCCAAGGCCGGCGCCGGTTCGGAGGCCGCGTCCAGCCAAACGCCCTTTGGCCAGACCGCCCCTGGCCAAGCCGCCAGCCAGCCCCCCTCAGGCCAGACTCCGTCCGGCCTGCCGGTGCCGCGCTATGTGATTCTCAAGTTCGACCCGGTCAACGCCCGCTCCGGGCCCAGCGACGATCACCGCCTGTTGTGGACCTATCATGTGCGCGGCCTGCCGGTGCAGGTGGTGGCCGAGACCAAGGACTGGCGGCGGATCTGCGATCCCGACGGCGGCCTGTCCTGGGTGCACCGGCGCACCACCGACGGCCGGCGCTCGGTGATGAACGTCGCCGGCGGCGCGGTGTCGATCCTCAAGGCCCCCCGCGACAATGCGTCCGTGGCCGCCTATCTGGCGCCCCGGGCCATGGCCGTGCTGGACCGCTGCCAGGGCGATTGGTGCAAGATCGCCATGGGCGGAACCGTCGGCTGGACCCGCGCCGGCGCGGTCTGGGGAACCGCCCCGGCGCCGCAATGCCGTTGAGGCGGCCAAGCGGCCTGTGCTAACGCTCGCAACCCAAGCGCCGCGCGATCCTCGCCGGGGCTGCACCTGGCGGGCTGCGTCGCCCGCGCCTTAAGACGAGTTCGCAATGATCGTGGGCGAAAAGACCCGTTTCGACCGGGAAGACCTCCTAGCCTGCGGCCGGGGGGACATGTTCGGCCCGGGCAATGCGCAGCTTCCCGCGCCGCCCATGCTGATGTTCGACCGCATCACCGATATTTCCAAGACCGGCGGCCTGCACGGCAAGGGTTATGTCCGGGCCGAACTGGATATCACCCCGGACCAGTGGTTCTTTCTCTGCCACTTCCTCGGCGACCCGGTCATGCCCGGCTGCCTGGGCCTGGACGCCATGTGGCAGCTGGTCGGCTTCTTCCTCGGCTGGTCCGGCGCGCCGGGCCGCGGGCGCGCCCTGGGCGTGGGCGAAGTGAAATTCACCGGCCAGGTGACCCCCAAGATCAAGACGGTGAGCTATAAGATCGATCTGCGGCGCGTGATCATCCGCAAGCTGGTCATGGGCGTGGGCGACGGCGTGATGGAAGCCGACGGAAACCCCATCTATGAGGCCAAGGACCTGCGGGTCGGCCTGTTCGACGCCAAGGACCTGGGTTGATTCGGCGCGTTTGCCGCCAGACCGGTCGGCGGTTTGGCGTGGCGGGCGCGATATTGGTACTATGAGAGGGTGGGGCCCGCCCTCATCGGATTGACGCAATCGGATGAGACAAGGCCCCTCTTAAGGGTTTGGGAGAGCGTAGATGCGGCGCGTGGTCATCACCGGGATCGGAATCGTATCGTCGATCGGCGCTGACGCCGAGACGGTCACCGCCTCCTTGCGCGAGGCGCGTTCGGGCGTGGTCGCCGCGCCCGAATATGCCGAGCTGGGCTTTCGCTGCCAGGTCCACGCCACCGCCAAGGTGGAATGGGAGGGCCTGATCGACCGCCGCGCCGCCCGTTTCCTGGCGCCCGGCACCGCCTATGCCCACATCGCCATGGAACAGGCCATTGCCGATTCCGGCCTGACCGAGGCGGAGGTGTCCCATGAGCGCACAGGCCTGATCGTCGGCTCCGGCGGCCCCTCCACCCGCGCCATCGTCCAGGCGGCGGAGATCGTGCGGGAAAAGGGACCCAAGCGCATCGGCCCGTTCGCCGTGCCCAAGGCCATGAGCTCGGGGCCCTCGGCGGTGCTGTCCACCTGGTTCAAGATGAAGGGGATCAACTATTCGATCTCCTCGGCCTGCGCGACCTCGACCCACTGCATCGGGGCGGGCGCCGAGCAGATCCAGTTCGGCAAGCAGGACATCGTCTTCGCCGGTGGCTGCGAGGAGCTGGACTGGACCTTGTCGGACATGTTCGACGCCATGGGGGCCATGTCCACCGGCTACAACAACCGGCCCCAGGTCGCGTCCCGCGCCTATGACAAGGACCGCGACGGCTTCGTCATCGCCGGGGGCGCCGGGATCGTGGTGCTGGAGGAGCTGGAGCACGCCCAGGCCCGCGGGGCCAAGATCTATGCCGAGATCACCGGCTATGGCGCCAATGCCGACGGCCACGACATGGTCGCCCCCTCCGGCGAAGGCGCGGTGCGTTGCATGAAGATCGCCATGGAGGGCCTGAGGGCGCCCATCGACTATCTGAACACCCATGGCACCTCCACCCCGGTAGGCGATTCCAAGGAGATGGAGGCGGTGCGGACGGTGTTCGGCGACCAGGCGCCGCTGATCTCGTCGACCAAGTCCCTGACCGGCCACAGCCTGGGCGCGGCCGGGGCGCAGGAGGCGATCTATTGCCTCTTGATGATGCAGCACGGCTTCGCCTGCGAAAGCGCCCATATCGACAACCTGGACCCCGAATTCGAGGGCCTGCCGATCCTGCGCGAACGCAAGGCGGTGCAGCTGAATACGGTGATGTCCAACAGCTTCGGGTTCGGCGGGACCAATGGGTGTCTGGTGATGAGCCGGTTCGAGGGGTGAGTTGGGCGGATAGCCCGATGGCGTCGCGGAAGGTCCAGCTGAACCCCAGGGCCGTCAATCTGAGTGTCCGCGAACTCGAAGCCTGATCGGCATTCTAATGCTAGTCCTGGTTGACCTTGACTCTTCTCCTCCCCTGCGCGCAGCGCGGGGGAGGTGGCGCGGGGCGAAGCCCCGTGACGGAGGGGGCGCACCCCCGTCCAGATTGGTCCGGACGTAGGAAAGCTAACCCGCGCACGCGCCCCCTCCGTCACGCCGCTAACGCGGCGCGCCACCTCCCCCGTGTCGCTTCGCGAAACAGGGGAGGAGAAGAGACGCTTGGGTCAATCATTTCAGGGTCTGACCTTCCCCAAAGGCCTTGGCCGAGATTGGAGCTGGAGGGATCGGCTTGGTCAAGGACGAGGCGCTTTGCGCCTCGTCGCGGGGCGGCGCGCCCAAGGCGCGTCCTTGAGCAAGTCGAACCCTCCAGCAAGACTGGCCACAAGACATTGGGGCAGGTGTGTTTGGGGGCCTTGCCGACCTTCAGAGCAAGGGTGCTCCGGCGCAAGGGTTGGCTGCCGGACTGATCAGTCCTCGCCGCGGGTTAGCGCCATGATCTGGTCGGTGCTGAGCCCCGCGCCCGCACGTCCGCGAAGGCTCTCGAACCGGCTGCCGCGCGGCTCGCCGCCTGACTTGACGAGAACCACTCGCCCGGCCGGCTCCCACTCGAAATCGACCGTATCGCCCGCCACGATGCCGAGGTGTTCGCGCATCGCCTTGGGGATCGTGACCTGGCCTTTGCTATTGACGGCCGTCGCCATCGACTTGCTCCGACAAACCCGTATTTCCTCGCACCTTATATCCGCCGGTCGGCGCCTGGCTTCAAGATCGAGGATTGGCGAAGCGCGCGAGCCGCCTCAAGACATGGGCGAGGCTCTCTTTGCGTCGCTGAAATGTGGCTGCTAGAGCAATCTCACGGATAAACATTCCGCTCATCCCCGCGAAGGCGGGGATCCAGGTGAAACCCGCGGACGGCTGGTGGATGACTCTGGATCCCCGCCTACGCGGGGATGAGCGGGTTTTTGGGGAAACACCATGGCCGACGACTACGACCTGCCCAAGGGCGAGCTGATGCGGGGCAAGAAGGGCCTCGTGATGGGCGTGGCCAATCACAATTCCATCGCCTGGGGCATCGCCTCGCAGCTGGCCGCCCAGGGGGCCGAGATGGCGTTCACCTATATGGGCGAGGGCCTGGAGCGCCGGGTGCGGCCCCTGGCCGAGAGCATCGGGGTCAAGACCCTGATCCAGGCCGATGTCGCCGACGACGCCTCGATGGACACCGCCTTCGCCGAGATCGAAAGCGCCCTGGGGACCCTCGATTTCGTGGTCCACTCGATCGCCTTCGCCGAAAAGGACGAACTGAAGGGCAGTTTCGTCGAGAACACCACCCGCCAGGGCTTTTTGACGGCCATGAACGTCTCGGCCTTCAGCTTTGTCGATGTGGCGCGGCGGGCGTCCAAGCTGATGCCTGATGGCGGCTCGATGATCGCCATGACCTATCTGGGCTCGGAGCGGGTGATCCCCAACTACAACACCATGGGCGTGGCCAAGGCGGCGCTGGAAGCCTCGATGCGCTATATCGCCCGCGATCTCGGCCCCGCCGGCATCCGGGTCAACGCCATTTCGGCGGGGGCCATGCGCACCCTGTCCCTGGCCGGCATTTCCGGCGGCCGGGGGATGATCTCCCAGGGCCGGGCGTTCAGCGCCCTCAAACAGGACACCAGCATGGAGGGGGTGGCCGGCTGCGCCCTGTGGCTGCTGTCCGATCTCGGCCGTTCGACCACCGGCGAGGTGGTGCATGTGGACGCCGGGTTCCACATGATTGGCCTGCCTGAGGGTTTGGGCGAGGGATGATATTTCCGTCCTGGCCGGGCCTGTCCCGGCCACCCATGCCGTGACGTCGCCGCTTCGACGGTGACGCGGAAAGAGCACGGCGTGGATCGCCGCCACAAGGGCGACGATGACGGCGTAAATTTCGGAGAGGACCGAGAGCGTTTGGCTCTATCCCGGCGGCGGCTCGCCCGGGGCGGCCTGGCCGGCGGCGGCGGGCTGGGCGGCGGGTTGGCCGCTGGTTCCGGCCAGCAGGTCGCCGATGGTGTCCGGGCCAGGCGGCGTGGGATTGGCGCCGGGAATGGTCTGGACGCTGAGCCGGGGCAGGGTCGCGGCCATGAACTGGCGCCAGATGGCCGCCGGCGTGGCGCCGCCCGTCACCCGCTTCATCGGCGTATTGTCGTCGCGGCCGGTCCAGACCGCGGTGGTGAAGCCGCCGGTATAGCCGACGAACCAGGCGTCGCGATAATCGCTGGTGGTGCCGGTCTTGCCGGCCAGGTCGTAGCCGGGGATCCGCGCCTTGACCCCGGTGCCCGAGATCAGCACCTCGCGCATGAGCTGGATCATATAGCCGAGGGCCGGCTGGGCGATCACCGGGGTCTTGGGCGGCGCCCCCAGGCTGTGGTCGAACAGGACCTTGCCCGAGGCGGTGCGGATGCGCTCGACGCCATAGGCCTTGGCGGCGACGCCCCCGTCGGCGAAGGCGTCATAGGCCTGGGCCATCTCCAGCGGCGTCACCTCCACCGCGCCCAGGGCCATGGATGGGCTGGTCTGGATCGGCGAGGTGACGCCCAGCCGGCGGGCGGTCTGGGCCACGTTCTGGGTTCCGATCTCGCTGCCGAGCCGGGCGGCCACGGTGTTGATCGACTGGGCGAAGGCGGTCTGCAGGGTGATCGGCCCCAGATATTTGTTGGTGTAGTTGCGGGGCTGCCAATTGCCGATGGTCAGGGGCTCGTCGACCACCATCTGGTCTGGGGTGCGGCCCTGTTCCATGGCCGTCAGATAGACGAAGGGCTTGAACGACGAGCCGGCCTGGCGCTGGGCGTTGGAGGCGCGGTCGAACTGGCTCTGGGCATAGTCGGTCCCGCCGACATAGGCGCGTACCCGCCCCTCGCCGTCCACGGCCACCAGGGCGGCCTGCTGCACGCCGCGCCCGGCGTCCTGGGCGACGATCCGGCGCACGGCGTATTCGGCGTTCAGCTGGATCGGCAGGTCCAGGGTGGTCTCCACCACCAGGTCTTCCTGCGGCTGGCCGACCAGGGCGCGGACCTGCTGGTCGACCCAGTCGGTGAAATATTGCGCCTTCTGGCTCTCCAGGGTGGCGGACACCCGCACCGGCTCCTTGATGGCCGCGTCGCGCTGTTCCGGGGTGATGGCCCCGCTGTCGACCATGGCCGCCAACACCAGATTGGCCCGCCGGGCGGCGCGGTCGGTCTCCGAGACCGGGCTATAGCGCGACGGCCCCTTCATCAGCCCCGCCAAAAGCGCGGCCTCGCCCAGGGTCAGTTTTGAAGCCGGCTGGTTGAAATAGCGCTGCGAGGCGGCCTCGATGCCATAGGCGCCCTCGCCGAAATAGACCCGGTTCAGATAGAGGGCCAGAATCTGCTTCTTGGAGAACTTGGTCTCCAGCCACACGGCCAGGATCAGCTCCTGGGCCTTGCGCCGGATATTGCGGTCGGGAGTGAGGAACAGGTTGCGGGCCAGCTGCTGGGTGATGGTCGAGGCGCCCTGCACCGCCCGCCGCGCCCGCAGATCGACCACCGTCATCCGGGCCATGCCGATCAGATCGAAGCCGAAATGGTGGTAGAAACGCTTGTCCTCGATGGCCACGAAGGCGGCCGGCACATAGGGGGGCAGCTGGTCGATATCCACCGGCGGCGAGAACTGGCTGCCGCGCACGGCCACCAGCACGCCGGATCGGTCCAGATAGGAGATCGACGGCTGGCGGGTGACGTCGAACATCTTCGAGGTGTCGGGCAGGTTGGTGGCGAACACCGCCAGAAAGCCGCCGATGGCGATAAGGCCCCACAGGCCGATGACCGTGCCCCAATAGAGGAACGCCTGCAGCGGCGTGCGCCGGCCCTTTTCGTCGGCCATCTGGTCTGGTTCTCCACTGCGCTGGCGCTCAATACCCAAACGGCAACACAGGCGCGATAGGGTTGACGAAAGATGAATCGCCGCACGGTTCAGGGTTGGGGTTCGAGGCTGGCCGTGACATGACTTCGCCGCACGGCGGCGCTAGTCTGGCCGGGCGACGGGATGAGGCCACAGATGAACAGGGCTATGGCGGGTTTTGCGGCGGGTCTTGGCCTGATGGGCCTGATGGCGTTGTCCGCCTGCGCCGATGCGCCCAAGCCGGCGCCGGGCCTGGCCTGGACGGGCGGGGATCCGGCGCGGCTGACCGCCGACGAGGCCCAGTGCCACAAGGAGGTGGACGACCTGGACGTCAATGTCTCCGCCGGCTATTCAGACCCGCGCTATGGCGTGACCAGCGCCATGGCCGCCGCCGTCGGCCGAGACAATCCCCTGGCCAACCGCGCCCAGATCGTGCGCGACGCCGCTTTCACCACCTGCATGACCGATAAGGGCTGGAAGGCGCCATAAGGGCGAATGGGGCGTTGGCGTCCGCCGCCGCCTCGGTCATAACCCAGGGCGTGAGCGCCGAATCGTCCCTTCAGTCCGCCCGCGAGATCCTCAAGCGCACCTTTGGCCACGCCGCCTTCCGCGGCCTGCAGGAGGGCGTGATCGGCGAGGTTCTGGCTGGGCGCAGCGCCATGGCGGTGCTGCCCACCGGCGGCGGCAAGAGCCTGTGCTATCAGATTCCCAGCATCATGCTGGAGGGGCTGGGCCTGGTGGTCTCGCCCCTGATCGCCCTGATGGCCGACCAGGTCGCCGGTCTGCGCCAGATGGGGGTGGCCGCCGCGCGGCTGGATTCCACCGCCTCGCCGGACGAGCGGCGGGAGACCTGGGACCGGATCGAAGCCGGGACGCTGGATCTGCTCTATGTCTCGCCCGAAGGGCTGATGCAGCCGGCCATGCTGGAGCGGCTGTCGCAGCTGAAACTGGCCCTGGTGGCCATAGACGAGGCCCACTGCGTCAGTCAGTGGGGCCATGACTTCCGCCCGGAATACCGCAATCTGGGCCGGCTGACCGAGCTGTTTCCCAAGGTTCCGCGCCTGGCGGTGACCGCCACCGCCGACGCTCGCACCCGGGACGATATCCGCGGCGAGCTGCGGCTGGAGGGCGCGCGGGAATTTGTCGACAGCTTCGCCCGGCCGGAACTGATCCTGTCGGCCGAGCGCAAGACCGGCCGTGGGCGCAAGCGGGTGCTGGAGCTGGTCCAGGCCCGGCCGGGACGGTCGGGGGTGATCTATTCCGGCTCGCGCGACGGGGCCGATCAGATCGCCGCCGAACTGGTGGAGGCCGGAACGCCGGCCCTGGCCTATCATGCCGGACTGGACAAGCAGATCCGCGCCGCGCGGCTGACAAAGTTTCTGGAGGCGGATGAGGCGGTGATGGTGGCGACCATCGCCTTTGGCATGGGGGTGGACAAGCCCGATGTGCGCTATGTGATCCATGCCGACCCGCCGGCCTCGATCGAGGCCTATTGGCAGGAGATCGGCCGGGCCGGGCGCGATGGCGAGCCGGCCGAGGGCATCACGCTCTATTCCTCCGCCGACCTCAGCTGGGCCATGCGCCGGCTGGAGACCCGCGAGCTGAGCGACGAGGTGCGTCAGGTGCAGGTGCGCAAGGCGCGCCAGCTCTATTCGATGTTCGAGGGGCTGGGCTGCCGGGCGGCGGCGGTGCGGCGCTATTTCGGTGAGACCGGGGTCGAGCCCTGCGGCCAGTGCGACCTGTGCCTGGCCCCGCCGGCGGCGGTGGATGCGACCCTGGCGGCGCAAAAGGCCCTGTCGGCCGTGCATCGCCTGGGCGGCCGGTTCGGGCGCACGCGGGTGGTGGATCACCTGTTGGGCAAGACCAAGGAGCCGTCGGCCTTCGAGGCCGGGCTGTCGACCTTTGGGGTCGGCGCCGAGTTCAGCCCGGCCGGCTGGCGCGATCTTCTGGACCAGCTGCTGTTCGAGGGGCTGTTGCGCGAGGACCCCAATGATGGCCGCCCCCTGGTGGCGCTGGGCGACGCCGAGGCGGTGCGGGCGGTCTATCGCGGCGATCGCAAGGTCAATGTGCGCCGCGCCCCCGAGGCCCACGACGTCACCACCCGCTCCGGCCGGCCGCGCAAGTCCCGGGGCGGGGTTCCCCTGGCGGTGGACGGGGCCGACATGACCCTGTTCGACGCCCTGCGCGCCTGGCGCCGGGAAGAGGCCGCGCGCCAGTCGGTGCCGCCCTATGTGATCTTCCACGACCGCACCCTGGCCGAGATGGCCCAGGCGCGGCCCCAGAACGCGGCGGCCCTCGCCCGCATCGGCGGCGTCGGCCAGGGCAAGCTGGACCGCTATGGCGAGGCGATCCTCAAGCTGGTGGCGAATTATTGAAGGCCGCCCGATAGCTGTCGCCAATCTGAACGGCGGGTCCCGAATGGGTTCAGCTTGGGGGGTCTATCTCCTGAGGCACGGTCACAACGACCGGCGAACAAACCCTAGGAGCCTCCCCAAGTGAAGACCTTGATCATGGGCGTTCTCGCCGCCGCCAGCCTGGCGGCCGCCTTGCCCGCTTCCGCCCAGACCGCGCCGCCGGCCGCCCAGAGCGCGCCCCAGACCGCGCCTATGACCGCCCCGATGACCGCCGCCGCCCCCGTCGACCGCCGCGAGGCCCGCCAGGAGCAGCGCATCAATGAGGGCGAGCGCAAGGGCGAACTGACCCCCCGCGAGGGCCGCCGCCTGCATCGCCGCGAAGCCCGCATCCATCACCGCGAACAGAGGATGCGCGCCCATCACCACGGCCACCTGACCCGTCACGAGCGCCACAGGCTGAACCATCGCCTGGACCGCGCCAGCCGCGCGATCGAGCACAGGACGGAGGGTGAAACCCGCTAAGCCGGTTCGGGTCCAGAGCGAAGTCCGGGGACCGCCCGCCCGGACTTCGCTCAGCCGCGGGATTCAATCCCTCGGATTCTCCAGCCAGGTCGCCGAGCGCATCTCATAGAGCCGCGACGCCGTGCGTTCGAACTCGAAGGCCCCGTCGCCGGCGGGATACAGGGTGTCAGGCTCGGCCGAGGCCAGGACGACAAGCCTCGTACCCGCCTCGTAGAGGGCGTCGATAAGGTCTACAAACCGCCTCGCCTCATTGCGGAGTTCGGGGCTAAGCAGGGGGATAGCCTCGAGGAACACCGTGTGGAAACGCCCTGCAATCGCCAGGTAGTCCTGGGGACCAAGGGCCGTAGCGCACAGGCTGGCGAAGGAAGCGCGCACCAGACCGCCGGCGGCGTGCGGCAGGCGGATCTGCCGACCCAGCACTTCCAGCGTCGCCCCGGTCTCCTGCATCGCGCCCAGCAGGTCCCGCCACAAGGCGTCGAACCCGGCCTCGGCCTCGGGGCTCAGGGGCGTGAAATAGACCTGCGCCGACCGCAGCCGGTCCAGCCGATAATCCGACGGCCCCCGCACCGCCACCAGCTCCAGCCTGGTCTTGAGCAGGTCGATGAACGGCAGGAACAGCTGGCGATTGATGCCGTCCTTGTAGAGTTCGTCCGGCGGGCGGTTCGAGGTCGCCACCAGCACCACGCCACGCTCGAACAGCTGTTCGAACAGCCGGCCCAGGATCATGGCGTCGGCGATGTCGGTGACCTGGAACTCGTCGAAACACAGTAGCCGCGCCTGGCTGGCGATATGCTCGGCCACTGGGGGGATCGGATCGTCGCCCTTGGCCTGGCCGAAGCGGGCCTTGCGCGCGGCGGCGTCGCCCTTGCGCCATTCGCCCACCAGGGCGTGGACCTCGGCCATGAAGGCCTGGAAATGCACACGCCGCTTGCGGCTCACCGGCGCGCTCTCGAAGAACAGGTCCATCAGCATGGACTTGCCCCGGCCCACGGGCCCCCACAGATAGACCCCCTTGGGCGCCTTGGGTTTGCGGAACAGGCCGAAGCCGAAACCGGGCTCGGCCAGGTCGTTCAGATCGCCCTCCAGCCGCGACAGGGCTTCCACCGCCGCCGCCTGGGCCGCATCCGGCTTGATCTCGCCGGCCTTGAGCTTGTGGCGATAGGCGGTGGACAGGGCTTGAACCATGGGCAGCGGTTAGCCTGTCGCAGGCCCGCTGAAAAGGCGCCAGCTGAACCTTGATCAGTCGCGGTGGTAGGGCGATCCGGCCAATAGGGTGGTCGCGCGATAGACCTGCTCGGCCAGCATGGCCCGCGCCAGGGCATGGGGCCAGGTCTGGACGCCAAAGGCCAGGGTTTCGTCGGCGGCGTTCAGGATCGAGGGATCCAGCCCATCGGCGCCGCCGATGATCAGCACCAGGCGCCGCACGCCGTCATCGCGCAGCCGGCCGATCCGGGTGGCGAAGGCGCGCGAGGCCAGGGCCTTGCCGTGCTCGTCACAGGCGATCACATGCGCGCCGGCCAGGTGCGGACTCAGCACCTCGGCCTCGGCGGCCTTGCCGGGCTTGCGGCTTTCAACCTCGACGATCTCCACCGGCCCAAGGCCTAGGGCGCGGCCGCCGGCCGTGGCGCGTTCGGCATAGTCCCGCGCCAGGGCCGCTTCCGTCGCCCGGCCCAGCCGGCCGACGGTGAGGAGGGTGATCTTCATGGGTGGGGGAGATCAGAACCTATCCCCTCGATGGGGGAAGGGTTCATTCAGTTGGCCGCGATGCGGTGCGGGGAGTCCACCGCCCAGATTTTTTCCAGGTTGTAGAAGACCCTGACCTCCGGCCGGAACAGGTGGACGATCACGTCGCCGGCGTCGATCAGCACCCAGTTGCACTCGGTCATGCCCTCGACCCGGGCCTTGCCGGCGCCGAGCTCTTTCAGCATGCGCAGGATGTGGTCCGCC
>FSWM01000176.1_pt1 | contig 28834 bp, 13 predicted proteins | sample 1637841 | NCBI WGS metagenome assembly FSWM01 (sample SAMEA3914789, study PRJEB12502) | metagenome | biome: forest; material: soil | place: Canada | collected 2011-07-03 | depth 0.3 m | reverse complement strand
TCGCCGATCCTGGGGATGTGCATATGCCCAAAGCCCTGGCCCGCGGAGCTTTGCGACACCCGCACCCAGCACGAGCTTTTGCTGTCCTGCTTGCCTTCCCGGTCCCATGGGAACTGCACATGGATGCGGCCGAACGCGTCGACCTCGATGACCTCGCCCGCGGCGCCGACCACCACGGCGACCTGCGGCCCGCCGGCCACCGGCTTGGGGGTTTTGCGCAGGGGCCGCCAGGACAGGCTGGACGGCGACGCCTCGAAGGCCACGTTCATCTGAAGCGCGTCTTCGTCGGCGGCGATATAGGACTGGCCCGAAAAGCTGTGGGTGGCGGCGACCACCAGCACCTTTTCGGTCGTGAAGCCTTCCGTGACCGACAGCCGGGATCCGACCGGAATGGCGAAGACGTCGCCTTCGCCGGCGAAGAGTTTGCGCGGGCTGCGAGAGGCCAGCAGCAGGCTTTCGGCATAGGGCGCCCCGTCCGCCGTGCCGTCGTCGGCATATTGGCCGAAGCCGCCCGGGTGATCGTAGAACTCGAACCGGTCCGGCGTGGCGTCGGCCGAGTCGAGTTTTTCAGCCTTGAGAATCTCGGTGGGGCGATGAAAATTGACGTCGCGCAGCGACACCTTGTTCACCGCCGGCCGCAGCTTTGGCCCCCAGTTCCACAGGCGGGGATCGGCCTTGTCCTGGGACGATCCGTGCCACACCGGAACCGTCAGGGTGGATTCCGGCTCCGTGGCCGAGTCGTCGTGTATGATCATCTTGTGCGACGTTTCACTGTGCACAAAATAATAGTAGATGCCTTCCTCTTCCATCAGGCGGGAGATGAAAGCAAAGTCGCTCTCGCGGTACTGGACGCAATAGTCACGCGGCGCCAATCCCCTGCTGGACAGGGTTATGGAATAGTCGGTAAAGCCGGCGGCCTTGATCACCTTCTCGACAATGTCTTTTACCGACAGGGTCTGGAAGATGCGCGAGTTGCGGCCGAGATCGAGCAGTGACAGCCAGGGGCGCAGGACCAGCTGGTATCGGGCCGCGGACCCCTCGATGTTCCGGCGCGCGGCTTCATAGAGCACGCCGTGAAAAAAGCGCTTTTGCGCCGGGTCGCCGCCGACCGTGATGCTGACGCCGGACGCCAGATGAGGCGTGAAATCGATATCGGAATCTTGCGAGACGACGTCGGCGGTAATGAAGAAGGGTTCGCTGAACCGTTCCGTGGCCGAAAAGCGCTCCAGAAGGACCTTGTCTTGTCCCAGGACCGTCGCGATCTGGCCAGCGCGGCCAGCCTGGGTCCAAGTCCAATCGTTCATCCCGGCGAGCCTCCCGACGAATTCCCCTGCCTTTCGACGATGGGCGCCCTGCCTTTCGACGAGGGTCGCCACGCCTTTCGATGAGGGCTGGATGAACCTACACCAGGGTTTTCAGCTTGCCCAGAACAAGTCCCGACCGGTCTTCGAGTCCTCAGAGGGCTTGAGCCTGGCCGGGCCTTGATGTTAGTAATTGAATTAAGCGGGTGTTAATATTTGGGGTGGGCGAGCATGGGTAATAGATTCAGAGTTGGCGCGTCGTTGGCGGTTGGTATCGCCCTGGTTTGGTCTGGAGCAATGGCCGCCGGACCACCCCCGCAATACTCTGCGGAAGATATCGCCAAGACCTTCGCCGACAAGCCGGCGCCCCCGGCCGCCCCCGCGGGAGAATGTGAAAAAAAGGGCATGGTCACCGGCGATGACGGCATCTGCGAGCCGGTGAAGAACGAGCGCGGATTCAGCCTTCCGACCCGGGCGAGCCAGGCCGCGCCGAGGGCCGGGCGGTCTGACCAGGGCGCTTCGGGGCCGGCGGTGAAGATGGCCACGGCGCGGGCGCCCGCGACGCCTCGGCGGCAAGCCCCCGTATCGCGCGACCTGTTGATCACCTTCAAACTCGGATCGGCCGACCTGACCGATCAGGGCCGCGCCAACGCCAAGGTCTTCGCCCAGGCCCTGTCTCTGCCGGCCCTGGCCTCGGCCAAGTTCGATCTCAACGGCTATACGGACGCCAGCGGCGACAAGGACAAGAACCTTGTCCTGTCCCAGCAGCGGGCCGAAGCGGTCAAGGCCTATCTGATTTCACTTGGGGTGGACGCCACCCGTCTGAATTCACACGGTTTCGGCGCCCAGGACTTTGTGTCGGCCGCACGGCCCAATGCGGCGGAGAATCGCCGGGTGGTGGCCAGCAGGCTCGAATAGTCGGCCCAGGGGTGGGAGAGGCCGGATCATCGTCGATGATCCGGATGCGGACGATATCGACGCGATTGGGGTGGGGGGAATATGGAGCGCTCGACGCGCGGATGGCTCGCGTGCCTAGGCGTCGCCGCGGCGATGGCCTTGCCGCCGTCGTGGGCGGCGGCTCAAACCGCGCGGGCGCAAAGCGCCGTTCCAACGCCGCAACAGCTCAATCCGGCGGCGACGGCGGCCCCACCGTCCCGCGCCAACGACATCTTCGCATCGCCCGAGCCCGGGCCTTGCCCCCTGCGCGATTCCAGCCTGACCTTTGTGCTCAAGGGCGTGGAGTTCACCGGCGCGGCCGGGATCAAGGCCTCGAAACTTCTCAGATCCTATGACGGACTGATCGGCCAGCAGGTTCCGGTCTGGACCGTCTGCGATATCCGCGACCGGGCCACGGCGGCGCTGTTTTCCGCCGGTATCCTGGCGCGGGTGGAGATTCCAAGCCAGAGGATCACCGACGGCAAGCTGCGGCTGGAGGTGATCGAGGCGCATATCGCCGGCGTCCGTTTTCACGGCGACGCCGGGCCGGCCGAAGCCAAGGTCGAAGGCTATCTCGAACACCTGCGCGGCCTGATTCCCTTCGACCTGAACGTGGCCCAACGCTATCTGCTGCTGGCGGCCGAGGTGCCGGGCGTCCAGGTCTCGGCGGCCATCCGGCCTTCCGCCGAGGGCCGCGGGGCGGTCGATCTCGATGTGACGGTCACGCGCAAGGTGGTCGACGCCGCGGTCAATCTGCAGAATTTCGGCTCCAAGACCCTTGGCCCCTGGGCCGGCCTGACCCGGGTCGACCTGAACGGCCTGACGCCCCTGGGCGATCGCACCTCGGTGGTGCTCTATTCCACCATCGACGGGCGCAAACAGCGCGTGGCCCAGTTGCTGGAGGAATTCCGGCCCTGGGATTCCGGCCTGCAGGTCCACGCGTCGGCCTCCTATTCTCAGACCATGCCGGGCGGGGATCTGAAGCAGTTGCATCTGAGCGGCGACGCCATCGATGCTCAGCTGTCCTTGAGCTACCCCTTGATCCGTAAACAGAGGGAAAATCTCAGCCTCATCGGCGGCCTCGAATACGTCAACGAAAAGACCGATTTCGCATCCAGCGGCAGCGCCCTGCTCGACGATCGTCTGCGCATCCTGTTCGTACGGACCCAGGCCGATGCGCGCGGCGTGACCTTCGGTTGGCCCTGGCAGGTCGGCGCCGGCCTGGAGCTGCGCAAGGGGGTGAGCATCCTGGACGCCAGCCGGGCGGGCCAGTCGAACCTGTCCCATGTCGGCGGCAATCCTGACAGCTTTGTCCAGCGCCTGGACGGTCACGCCAGTGTCCGGCCCTTGCCGCTGGTCGAACTCTATGTGGCCGCCACGGCGCAGAACGCCGACAGCCCCCTGCTGACCTTCGAGCAATTGGCGATCGGCAACCTGACCTATGGCCGGGGCTACGACCCGTCGTCCGTGGCCGGGGATCGCGGCGCGGCGGGCACGGTCGAGTTGCGTCTCGGCCCGGTTTCGCCGGTGCGAGACCTTGTGATCCAGGGTTACGGCTTCTTCGATGCGGCCTACGCCAAATATATCGATCAGATCGGCAATGCCAGTACTGTCCGATCCACCGGAGGGGGGCTCAGGTTTGTGTACAAGTCAAAATACGACCTGGATATCGGATATGCCGATCCTCTGGATCGTATCAATATCGTCTCGGCGAAGCCGCCGCCGGCGCGAGTGCTGATCACGATGTCCGCCCGGTATTGATGAAATCCCTGGCGCCCGGAGTCGAGAGACCATGATGATGTCATTCAGTTCTGGTCGACACCCTGCCCCTCAAGGGCTGCGCGCCTCGCTTCTGAGCCGGACCGCGCTCGGCGGCGCCTTGGGCGTGCTGCTGTTGATGGCCGAGGCCGGCGGCGCCAACGCCCTGCCGACCCTGGCGGGCGTCCCCGCCGCGGTGACCCATCCGCCCGTGATCAGCAACCCCAGTTCCAGCTCGACCTCGGTCACCCTGAACCAGCCGCGCACCCTGATCGACTGGTCCTCCTTCAACATCTCCAAGGGCGAGCAGGTCCAGTTCCTGTTCGGCAAGACCGACTGGATCGTGCTCAATCGCGTCACCAGCCAGGTCAAGATCGATGGCGGCCTGTTGGGCTGTGTCGTGACCTGCGGCGCCGGCGGGTCGATCGGCGGCAATGTCTGGATCTACAGCCCCAATGGCGTGATTTTCGGGCCCCACGCCCAGGTGAATGTCGGCGGCCTCCTGGCCACCACCACGCCGCTGCTGTCCGATCGGGACTTCCTCGGCGGCGCCGGCTACGCCTTCGATTTCAGCGGCGGCCCCTCGGACGGGGCGGTCACGGTGCGGGCGGGCGCCCGCATCAAGGCGCGCGGCGCCGTGGCCCTGATCGCGCCCTCGGTGGACACCGAGGCCGGGTCGGACATCCAGGCCGGCGGCGCGGTCCTGTTCGGCGCGGCGCAGAACTATCGCATCCATTTCGACGATTCCGCCGGCGAGGGCCTGGACCTGCTGGACTTCGAGGTCCCGGCTTCCGCGCTTCGCGACGGCACGGTTTCGGCCACGCCGCTGTCGATCGCCGGCAACGCCTCGGGGGCCAAGGTCCTGGTGGCGTCCGTCAGCCGCCCTTCGGTGATGAACGCCGTCATCTCCCTGGGGGGGCTGATCACGGCGACCTCGGCGTCTGACGGCGGCGGCGGCGACATCATCCTGTCCGCCTCGGGCGCGCCGGCGACGGTCAAGGTCAGCGGGACGCTCCAGGCCAGCCGCAGCGTCCTGCTGCAGGCCCCTGATGGCGGCGCTGTCGATGTCAGCGGCCGGCTGGTCGCGCGCTCGGCCTCGGGCGCCGGGGGATCCATCCAGGTCGGCGGCGCTGGAACCGGCGCGGTGGACCTGGCCGCCTCCGGCCAGCTGGACGCCGCTTCGACCGCGGCCGGCGACCGCGGCGGCGCGGTGGTCCTGACCGGCGGCGCGGTGCGGCTGGACGGGGCGATCCTGGCTGGCGGGCCCGCCGGCGGCGGCGCCATCCTCGTCGGCGGCGGCGCCCAGGGGCGCGACGCCGCGGTGGCCGATGCGGCCACCACCACGGTCGGCGCCGGCGCCGTGCTGGACGCCAGCGCGACGGACCGGGGCGACGGCGGCCGGGTCGTGGTCTGGTCGAACCAGGCGACGCAGTATCAGGGAACCATCCTCGGCCGTGGCGGCGCCAGGGGCGGCAAGGGCGGAACGGCGGAAGTCTCCAGCGGCGGTTTCTTGTCCTATGCCGGCCTGACCGACCTGCGCGCCGCCGACGGCACGGCCGGCCAATTGCTGCTCGACCCCAGCGAACTCACGGTCATCCCTGGCGCATCGGGCGCCATCACCGGCGGCGCCAATACCGAGGGCGCGGCGCCGTCGACGATCGGCGCCGGTACGATCGTCGCCGCCCTGGCCGGCGCCGATGTCACCATCAGCACCCACAAGGTGGCCGCCGCCGGCGATGGCGTCATCGCCTTCGACAACCAGGGCGCGGGCGCCCTGACCTTCGCCTATTCCGGCGGGACGGCGCGCACCCTGATCTTTACGGCGGAGTCGGGTTTCGTCTTCACCAGCCCGGTCTCGACCACCGGGACCGGCGTTCTCAACCTGACCTTGAACGCCGGCACGACGGCCATCGGCGTGCTGGCGGCTTCGCCGATCACCCTGGCGCACGGTGACCTCACCCTGTCCGCGCCCGGTATCACCCTGGCCGGAAACATCGATGTCGGCAGTCACAATGTGACCCTGACCGCCTCCGCCGGGGCCATCAACCAGACCGGTGGGATCATCACCGCCGCCAGCCTGGGCGGCTCAGCGACCACGGCCGTGACCCTGAACCAGGCCAATGCGGTCGGGACCCTGTCAGGCTTCACCGCGACCACGGGCCTGGGCTTCACCAACGCCACGGGCTTTGCGGCCACGGGCGTGGGCGGGGGCTCATCCACCAGCCTGACGGCCACCACCGGCGACCTGACCCTGTCGGGCAATGTCGGCGGAACCACCACCACCCTGACCTCGACGGCCGGCGCCGTGACCCAGACCGGCGGCGTCATCACCGCCACCACCTTGACGGGCTCGGCGGCGACCGCCGCGACCCTGAACAAGGCCAATGCGGTCGGGACCCTGTCGGGCTTCACCGCGACCACGGGCCTGGGCTTCACCAACTCTGCCGGCTTTGCGGCGACCGGCGTCAATGGCGGCGCCTCCACCAGCCTGACGGCCACCACCGGCGCCCTGACCTTGTCGGGCAATGTCAGCGGGACCGCCACCACCCTGACCTCCACCGCCGGGGCCATCACCCAGACCGGCGGGATCATCACCGCCACCACCCTCGGCGGTTCGGCCGGGACCAGCGCGACCCTGAACGACGCCAATGCGGTCGGGACCCTGTCGGGCTTCACCGCGACCACGGGCCTCGGCTTCACCAACGCCACCGGCTTTTCGGCTACGGGCGTGGGTGGCGGCGCCTCCACCAGCCTGACGGCCAGCACCGGCGACCTGACCCTGTCGGGCGCCCTTAGCGGAACCACCACCACCCTGACTTCGACGGACGGGGCCGTCACCCAGACCGGCGGCGTCATCACCGCCACCACCCTCGGCGGCTCGGCGGTCAATGGGATCACCCTCGGCGACGCCAATCTGGTCACCAATCTGGGGGCGATCGCCAATAGCGGCGCCGGCGGGATCAGCTTCACCAATGGCGGCGGCTTCGGCCTCACCGGCAATGTGACCGCGGCGGGCCAGGCGGTCAGCCTGACCTCCAATACCGGCGCCGTCACCCAGACCGGCGGCACAATCACCGCCGCTTCCCTCAGCGCCAGCAGCGTCGGCGGATTGGCCCTGGCTCGAAACAACCGGGTCAATACGGTGACGCTGTTGAGCAATACCGGCGCCGGCGGCCTGTCGTTCAACGACGACCAGGCCGTGACCATCAATACGGCGGCGATAAGCCCCGGCAGCGGCGCCCTTGTCCTCACCACCACCACCGGCGACCTGACCATAAGCGGCGCGCTCAACGCCGCCGGAAGCATCCATGCCGCCGCTTTCGGGGTGCTGTCGGGCGGCTCGGTGGATTCCACCGCAGGGCCGGTGACCCTGTCGGGCTCGTCGGTGTCCTTCAGCGGCGCGGTGGTGTCCGGCGGCGCCCTGACCCTGGACGCCACGGGCGCGGCGGGCGCCGTTTCCGTCCTCTCGGCCACCGCCGGCGGGACCTACAGCGTCACCGGAGCCACCTTCAACACCGCGGCGCTGCAGCCCAGCTATTCCGGCGTCACCGGGGATCTGATCATCGCCGACACCGCCGGCGGCCTGGACTTGACGGGCCTGACCCTGACGGCGCCGGGCGGGATCAGCATCAGCTCCACCAATGGCGGCGGAGCCGGCGTCACCGGCGGAACCCTCATCGCCAGCGGCGTGCTCTCGGCGACCACCCAGTCGGTCCAGGTCAGCGGATCAAGCGTCGCCGCCGGAGCGGTCACCGGCCTCTTGGGCGATATTACCCTCACGGGGACCGCCGGAAACGTGAATGTGGGCGGGGCGGTCAATGCGGGGACCCACGCCGTCACCCTGGCCTCCACCGGCGGCGCCGTCACCCAGGCCGCGGCGATCACAGCGGCGACGCTCAACGCCTCGGCCGCCAATGGCGTCACCCTGAACGGCGCCAATGCGGTGACCAATCTGGGCGTGGTCAGCAACACCACGGCCGGCGGCGTCAGCTTCACCGAAGCCAGCGGCTTTGGCCTGACCGGGAATGTGTCCGCCGCGGGTCAGGCCGTCAGCCTGACCTCCAGCACAGGCGCGATCAGCCAGAACGGCGGGATCATCACCGCCGCCACCCTCGGCGGCTCGGCCGGGACGGCGGCGACCTTGAACAAGGCCAATGCCGTCGGGACCCTGTCGGGCTTCACCGCCACGACCGGCATCGGCTTCACCAACGCCACGGGCTTTGCGGCCACGGGCGTCAATGGCGGGTCTTTCACGGGCCTGACGGCGACCACCGGCGCCCTGACCCTGACGGGCAATATCACCGGGACCGCCACCACCCTGACCTCCACCGCCGGGGCCATCAACCAGACCGGCGGCGTCATCACCGCCACCACGCTTGGCGGTTCGGCCGGGACCAGCGCGACCCTGAACGACGCCAATGCGGTCGGGACCCTCTCGGGCTTCACCGCGACCACGGGCCTGGGCTTCACCAACGCCACCGGCTTTTCGGCGACGGGCGTGAATGGAGGCGCCTCCACCAGCCTGACGGCCACGACCGGCGACCTGACCCTGTCGGGCGCCGTCAGCGGAACCACCACCACCCTGACCTCCACGGCCGGGGCCGTCACCCAGACCGGCGGCGCTATCACCGCCACCACCCTCGGCGGCCAAGCGGTCAATGGGATCACCCTCGGCGACGCCAATCTGGTCGCCAATCTGGGGCCGATCGGCAATAGCGGCGCCGGCGGGATCAGCTTCACCAATGCCGGCGGCTTCGGCCTGACGGGCAATGTGACCGCCGCGGGCCAGGCGGTCAGCCTGACCTCCAATACCGGCGCCATCAGCCAGACCGGCGGCGTCATCACCGCCGCCACGCTTTCTGGATCCGCCGGAAGCGCGGCGACCCTCAACAAGGCCAATGCGGTCGGGACCCTGTCGGGATTCACCGCCGTGACGGGGCTGGGCTTCACCAACGCCACGGGCTTTTCAGCCACCGGTGTGAACGGCGGCGCCGCCACCAGCCTGACCGCGACCACCGGCGATCTGACCCTGTCGGGAAACATCACCGGCGCCGCCACCACCCTGACCGCCACCGCCGGCGCCATCACCCAGAGCGGCGGCATCATCACCGCCGCCACCCTCGGCGGCGCGGCGGGGACGACGGCGACCCTGAACCAGGCCAATGCGGTCGGGGCCCTGTCAGGCTTCGCCGCGACCACGGGCCTAAGCTTCACCGACGCCGCCGGCTTCTCCGCCGCCGGCGTGAATGGAGGCGCGTCCACCAATCTGACGGCCACCACCGGCGACCTGACCTTGTCGGGTAATGTCAGCGGAACCACCACCACCCTGACCTCGACGGCCGGCGCCATCACCCAGACCGGCGGCGTCATCACCGCCGCCACCTTGACGGGCTCGGCCGCGACCGCGGCGACCTTGAACCGGGGCAATGCGGTCGGAACCCTGTCCGGCTTCACCGCGACCACGGGCCTGGGCTTCACCAACGCCGCCGGCTTTGCGGCGACCGGCGTGAACGGCGGCGCGTCCACCAGCCTGACGGCCGCCACCGGCGCCCTGACTTTGTCGGGCAATGTCACCGGGACCGCCACCACCCTGACCTCCACCGCCGGGGCCATCACCCAGACCGGCGGGATCATCACCGCCGCCACGCTGGGCGGTTCGGCCGGGACGTCGGCCACGCTGAACGCCGCCAATGCGGTCGGGACCCTGTCGGGCTTCACCGCCGTGACAGGCCTCAGCTTCACCAACGCCACCGGCTTTTCGGCGACGGGCGTGAATGGCGGCGCCGCCACCAGCCTGACGGCCAGCACCGGCGATCTGACTTTGTCGGGCAATGTCAGCGGAACCACCACCACCCTGACCTCCACCGCCGGGGCGGTGACCCAGACCGGCGGAACCCTCACCGCCACCACCCTCGGAGGCCAAGCGGTCAATGGGATCACCCTCGGCGACGCCAATCTCGTCACCAATCTGGGGACGATCGGCAATAGCGGCGCGGGTGGGATCAGCTTCGTCAATGCGGGGAGCTTCGGCCTCACGGGGAACCTGACCGCCACGGGCCAGGCGATCAGCCTGACCTCCAATACCGGCGCCATCACCCAGACCGGCGGCGTCATCACCGCCGCCACGCTTGGCGGTTCAGCTGGGACCAGCGCGACCCTGAATGACGCCAATGCGGTCGGGACCCTGTCGGGCTTCACGGCGACCACAGGCCTGGGCTTCACCAACGCTGCCGGCTTTTCGGCGACGGGCGTCAATGGAGGCGCCTCGACCCGCCTGACGGCCAGCACCGGCGACCTGACCCTGTCGGGCGCTGTCAGCGGCGCCGCGACCACCTTGACCGCGACGGCCGGCGCCGTGACCCAGAGCGGCGGGGTCATCGCCGCCGCCACCCTCGGCGGCTCGGCCGGGACGAGCGCGACCCTGAACCAGGCCAATGCGGTCGGGACCCTGTCGGGATTCACCGCGACCACGGGGCTAAGCTTCACCAACGCCACCGGCTTTTCGGCCACGGGCGTGAATGGAGGCTCGACCACCAATCTGACGGCCACCACCGGCGCCCTGACCCTGTCTGGGGATGTTAGCGGGACCGCCACCACCCTGACCGCGACCGCCGGGGCCATTAACCAGACTGGCGGCGCGGTCACCGCCGCCACCCTGACCGGCTCGGCGGCGACCGCCGCGACCCTGAACAAGGGCAATGCGGTGGGGACCCTCTCGGGCTTCACCGCGACCACTGGGCTCGGCTTCACCAACGCCACCGGCTTTGCGGCCACGGGCGTGAATGGAGGCGCGTCCACCAGCCTGACGGCCACCACCGGCGACCTGACCCTGTCAGGCAATGTCACCGGGACCGCCACCACCCTGACCTCGGCCGCCGGGGCCATTAACCAGACCGGCGGCGTCATCACCGCCACCACCCTCGGCGGGTCGGCCGGGACCAGCGCGACCCTGAACGACGCCAATGCGGTGGGGACCCTGTCGGGCTTCACCGCGACCACGGGCCTCGGCTTCACCAACGCCACGGGCTTTTCGGCCACGGGCGTGAACGGCGGCGCCGCCACCAGCCTGACGGCCAGCACCGGCGACCTGACCCTGTCGGGCGATGTCGCCGGGACCACCACCACCCTGACCTCGACGGCCGGGGCCATCACCCAGACCGGCGGCGTCATCACCGCCGCCACCCTGACGGGCTCGGCCGCGACCGCCGCGACCTTGAACAAGGCCAATGCGGTCGCAACCCTGTCGGGCTTCACCGCGACCACGGGCCTGGGCTTCACCAACGCCACGGGCTTTGCGGCGACGGGTGTGAATGGGGGCTCGGCCACCAGCCTGACGGCGACCACCGGCGACCTGACCCTGACGGGCGATGTCACCGGAACCGCCACCACCCTGACCTCCACCGCCGGGGCCATCAACCAGACCGGCGGGATCATCACCGCCACCACCCTTGGCGGGTCGGCCGGGACCAGCGCGACCCTGAACGACGCCAATGCGGTCGCAACCCTGTCGGGCTTCACCGCGACCACGGGCCTCAGCTTCACCAACGCCACCGGCTTCTCCGCCACGGGCGTGGGCGGCGGCTCATCCACCACCCTGACGGCCAGCACCGGCGACCTGACCCTGTCGGGCAATGTCAGCGGAACCACCACCACCCTGACCTCCACGGCCGGGGCCGTCACCCAGACCGGCGGCGCCATCACCGCCACCACCCTCGGCGGCCAAGCGGTCAATGGGATCACCCTGGGCGACGCCAATCTGGTCACCAATCTGGGAGCGATCGGCAACAGCGGCGCCGGCGGGATCAGCTTCACCAATGGCGGCGGCTTCGGCCTCACCGGCAATGTGACCGCCGCCGGCCAGGCGGTCAGCCTGACCTCCAACACCGGCGCCGTCACCCAGACCGGCGGCGTCATCACCGCCGCTTCCCTCAGCGCCAGCAGCGTCGGCGGATTGGCCCTGAACCAGGCCAATCAGGTGCTGGCGGTGACGTCGCTGAACAATGGCGGCCTTGGCGATATCGCCTTCACCGACGCCCTGGCCACGCCGGTCACGGTGTCTTCGGTCCAGGCGACGGGCGGAAGCATCAGCCTGACCACCGCCGGCGACTTGGTCCTGCAAGGCCCGATCACGGCGGCGACCTCCGGGCCGTCCCAGACCGTGGCCCTGACCTCGACCGGCGGGGCGGTGAGCCAGAGCGCCACGGGCGTCGTGACCGCCGGAACCTTGCGCGCTTCGGCCGCCACCAGCCTGACCCTCGACCAGGGCAATTCGGTCCTCTTGGTGTCGTCCTTGAGCGCCGGCGCCGGGGGCCTGACCTTCAACGACGCCGCGGCGGGAACCACGACCCTCCAAACGGTGACTTCCGGCGGCGGCGCCGCTCTGACCACCGCCGGGGGGATGATCCTGGGCGGCCTGACCAGCGCGGGCGACGCCCGGCTGCAGGCCGGCGGGGACCTGACCGCGACCAGCCTGACCTTCGGCGGCGTCTTGAACGCCTCGTCGTCGGGCGTGCTGCAGGTCCATAGGCTGACGGGATCAAACCCGGCCGACGCGGCGTCGCTGTCCGGCGCGGATGTGATTGTCGGCGCGGCCTCCGGCGTCACGCCGGGCGCCGGCGACACCATCGCCGCCAATCAGGCCAGCCTGGAGCTCGCCGCCACCCAGGACGTCCTGGTCAATGTGACCGGCGCCGCCAATGTGGCGCTCGCCCAGGCGGGCGGCGACATCACCGTCCTGACGCGGAACGGCTCGGCGACCCTGGCCTCCGCCGTGCTGAGCGGCTCGGGATCGGCCCTGACGCTCACCGCGACCGGCGCCGGCTCGGACGCCGTGCTCGGCTCGGTGGGCGCCCCGACGTCGGCGAACCAGCTCACCACGCCGGCGAACGCCGTGGTCACGGTCAGCGCCGATCGCGACGCCATCGTCAATCTCGACAATGGCTTCGCCCTTTCAAGCCTCACAGCGGGCCGCAACGCCTCCGTCACCAGCGCCACAGGCGATGTCGCGGTGGAGACGGCGACGGTGGGCGGCAGCCTGGCCCTTGCGGCGGCCCAGGGCGACGTCAACCTGCGCAGCGCCGACCTGACGGGGACCGTTGCGGGTCCGCTGACCCTGTCGCTGACGAGCGGCGCGGGCGGCGCCGCCACCCTCGGCCGCCGGCCCGGCGAGGCGAGCACGGGCGCCGCCGGGACCCTGACTCAGGGCGACGCCAGCCGCACGGCGGTCTCGGTTGTCGGCGGGACCGCCGCAACGGTGGACCTGACGGGCGACGCCAGCCTGACCCGGGTCACGGCCACGGGCGACGCCATCGTCGAGGCGACGGGCGCGATCAGTGTCGCCGCCCACGCCGGCCTCTCCGGGGCCGTGTCAGCCGGGAACGCCGTCACAGTGAGCGGCGGCGGACCGGTGACCCTCGCGGCGGTTACGGCCGGCTCGACCATCGCCCTGACCTCTCGCACCGCGGGCCTGACCAGCGCATCGACCGTGGGCGGCGACATTGCGGCGACCGCGGTCAATGGCGCGGTTTCGCTGAACCATACGGTCGCTTCATCGAGCCTGACCGTGAGCGGCCAATCGGTCGGCCTGACCGGTGGCGCCCAGTCGGGCGGCCCGATGATCCTGACCTCCACCGCGGGTTCGATCACGACCGCCGGAACCCTCGCCTCGGGCGGGGACCTGACCCTGCAATCCTTTGGCAGCGTGACGCTGAACGGCGACGCCAGCGCCGTCGGCATGGCCAGCCTGGACGCCCAGGGCGCTGTCGCCCTCACCAGCCTGACCGCCGACACCGTGCTGATCCGCGCGTCCGCCTTGTCGGTCGCGACCTTGCTGCAGGCGACCAAGGCCTGTGCGCCCGATTGCACGGCGGGCACGCTGACGATCGAGGCGCGCAATGGCGCCCTCAATCTGGGCGACGCACCCAGCGGCGTGACCTTCGCCGGGTCGGCGCTCAATATCGACAACACCCAGTTTGGCCGCATGCGCGCCGATGCGCTTTGGCTCTATGCCGGCAACACCCAGGACGCCACCACCCGCGGCGATATCCAGATCGGCAATCTCAGCTGGGACGGCTCGGCGGTCAAAACCCTGTCGCTCTATGCCGGCCCGGCCAATACGGTCTCCATCCTGGGGGCCGTGACTCCGAAAGTGACCGGCACGGGCGACCTGACCATTGGCGAAGCCTCCGCGGCCGACGGCTGGACCCCTCAGGCCATCTATATCAGCGGCGCCGGCGGCGCGCTCGGCAAGGGCGTGGCCACGGCGCCGGTGAGCGGCCAGCTGGCGCTGCATGCGGTGGCCCTGAACGCGGTGCAGGACGTGCTGATCGGCACGCCGACCTTCATCAAGGCGATCCAGGCGGCCGAGCAGGCCGGAACCACGGACGCCATCAACATCACCCGCGGCACGCCGCCGGGCGTCCAGGCCACCGGCGCCGATCTCAATCGCATCTTCGTCACGGCCGACACCCTGACCCTGCGGGCCGACGGCCTGGTGGTCCAGCAGAACACGGGCTTTATCGGCCAGCAGACGGGGATCATCCTGACCAATGGCCAGAGGGCGACCACGGTGGTGACCCTGGGCCGGACCGGCGCGACCACCACCACCGGGCTTCTGACGCCCAAGCTGATCGATCTGTCGCTCAGCTTCTATGACGCTCAGGGCGGCCTGATAACCCGCCAGGTCGCCGCCGTTTCGCCGGCCATCGACGCGGGCGGCCTGATCCGAAGCGACAAGTACCGGGTCAATGGCTGCACCATCGGCGTGGCCGGCTCCTGCACGCCCCTGCCGAACACCGTCTACAGCGTCAATATCGGCAAGCTCATCGAAGGCGTGCAGATCGCCAGCGAAGACGCCCCCCCGGCCGATGACGCGACCATCACCGGCGCCGGCAATGAAGAGATCTGGCGTCGGCCAAGCTGCATCCCCTCGGGAGGCTCTCAATGCCCATAAGCGCCCGCAACCCGGCTTGGGCGGGCCTGGCCGTCGCTGGCTTCCTCTCCCTGGCCTTCCCCGCCGCCTCCCTGGCCGCGCCGACCGCGCCGGATCAGTTTCCCCTGGGCCAGAGCCGGCAGAGCGGGGCGGTCTGCCAGGCCGTGCGCAACGACGACGACCCCGGCGCCCAGCTGCGCGGCGCCCGCGCCTGGACCGTGACCTGTCGGGGCTGGGATGTGTCGCTGGGAACCCTCTATGCCTACAGCTATCGCGGCGACAAAGAGATCGCGGCGGACGGCCTGTGGCCCAGAACGCTTGCCGGCCATGCCGAGTGCGCCAAGTCCGGCGCGTCGAGCGTGCCCGGCGTCCACGACGCGGCGCTGAGGCGTTGCCAGGCCTTCGCCGCCAAGGTCGGCTATGCCGCCTATAGCGGCACGGCCCACGGCCGGGCGGTGGCGGCCGAAGGCTATGTCCAGATCGCCGACGTTCTGGAGACGGGCTTGCGCGTGGTCGCCGGCCTGACCCCCCCGCCCAAGGCCACCCAGACCCTGGCCGTATCCGCCACGGCCGCCGCGGCGGGGTCGGGCAAGGGGCTGGCGGCCGCGGCCGACGCGGCCGCCGCCCCGGAAAATCTGCGGGAGCGCGGCTATAACCGCAATATTTCCTGGCGGTTCGCCGACGCCGAAACCGACTTTCGCTCCCTGGCCCAGGATCGCAACGCCGGCGATCAGCTGCGGGCCGAAGCCTATCTGAACTGGGCGCTCAACGCCTCGAACACCGGCCACTACGACCGGGCTCGACTGCTGTTCGACGACGCTGACAAGCTGGCCGGAAACGACCAGACCCTCAAGGGCCTGTCCCTCAGCTATCGCGCCCTGGACCTGCGCAACCAGAGGCGCTTCAAGGAGTCGATCGCCCTGGCCGACGCCGCCCGCACCGCCTTCGCCAATCTGCAGCCGACCGCCAGGACCGCGCAGGCGGACAGCGACCTGCAGGCCGCGCCGGGCGGTGACCTGGTGATCGGGCCCCAGGCGGCGTCGGGGCTCAAGGCGCGGGCGAGAACCTTCAACTCCTCCACCGTGGACCAGGCGACCCGCGTGCGGGTGCAGATCGCCCAGGCGGACCTGACCGAGGCGACCTCCTATGTCGCCCTGGGCGACCTGGCCAACGCGCGCCGCCTGATGCAGGAGGCGCACGACATCCTGGCGCAGCCCGCGCTCGGCGGTCTGGCGACCTGGCTGCGGGCCCAGGTCGATTCCGAACTGGCGCGGCAGGATGAAGCGGCGGGTCATGGCGACGACGCCAGGGCCCAGCTCACCCTGGCTCTGGCGCAACTTCGGCTGCGCCAGAGCGGGTCGGCCGCCGAGGCCTTCCTGCTGATGGAGATCGCCCGGCTCGACGCTCACGCGGGACGACGCGACGCGGCGATGGCGGAGTTCCAGGCCGCCCTGGCCCTGTTCCGCGAAACGCGGGGATCGCTGGGCTCGTCCGCGGACTCCGCCGCCGCCTATTTCGACCTGCTGATCGACCAGGCCAAGATCGATCCGGCCCACACGCGCGATGCGGACGAGCGGTTTCTGACTGCCCTGCAAAGCGTAGGGGGCGCCAGCACCGCCCAGATCGTCGCCCAGCTGTCGGCGCGGCTGGACCAGGGCGACAGCGCGGCGGCCGGCCTGATCCGGGCGCTGGAAGACACCCGGCGCCAGGTGCACGTCAAGGAAAGCGCCATCGCCCAACTCCAGGCGCAGAACGCCTATACTCCGGCCATCAAGTCGGTCTCGGAAACCGAACTGAAAAGCCTGAACGACCAGGCCACCGAGCTGGAGCAGCGGGTGGCCGCGGCCGATCCGAAATACGGCCAGCTGGTCGCCAGCGATGTCTCGCTCAAGGACCTTCAGGCGGCCCTGAAACCGGGCGAGCTCTATGTGAAGGTGGTTCTGCTCACCAGCCAGGGCTATGTCCTGGCCGTGACCTCTGACGGCGCCACCCCCTATCGCATCGATCTCGGCCAGGCCAAGGCGGCGGCGGTCGTCGAGGGGCTGAGGCGGCCGTTCGAGACCGAAGGGCGGCTGCCGGCCTATAGCGTCGACAAGTCCTACGCCCTGTTCCAGACCCTGTTCGCGCCGATCCGGCCGCAGGCCCTGGCGGCCAAGCACATCATCTATGAACCGGACACCACCCTGCTGAGCCTGCCGATCGCCGCCCTGGCCACCGACCAGGCCAGCGTCGACCTGATCGCCGCGCGCCGCGCCGCCATTCGCGCCAAGGGGGAGGGGATCCTGTCCTATGACGGCGTCCACTGGCTGGGCCAGAGCGCCGACATGTCCCTGGTCGTGTCCGCGGCCAGCTTTGTCCAGGCGCGCAACTTCCGCCCTTCACCGGCCAAGCACGCTTTTCTCGGCCTGGGAGATTCGGTGCAGCCGGCGCCGGGCGAGGTCAAGGCCTATGCCTCGGTGGTCGATTGGGGCGGCGCCGGCGAGGCCGACACCAATGTCTGCGCCGCCACCCGCGAAGCCCTGTTCGCGCTCAAGCCGCTGAGGGAGGCCGGCCGCGAGCTGAACGCGGTCGGCGCCAGTTTCGACGCCGGCGACACCCAGATCATCACCGGCGCGGCGTTCAATGACGGCGCCATCGCCGCGCGCCGGGACCTGGACCAGTACCGGGTGGTCTATTTCGCCACCCACGGCCTGCTGCCCAAGCCCGGGGGGTGCCTGCCGGAGCCGGCCCTGCTGACCTCGGTCGGCGAGGGGGCCAGCGACGGCCTGCTCAGCGCCAGCAAGATCCTGACCATGAAGCTCGACGCCGATCTGGTGGTGCTGTCGGCCTGCGATACGGGCGGCGGCGGCGTGGCGGGCGACAAGGACGTGACGGGGCTGGGCGGCGGCGGCGAAGCGCTCAGCGGGCTCGCCCGCGCCTTCATTTATGCCGGCGCCCGCAGCCTGGTGGTGTCGCAATGGAGCGTCGACTCCCAGGCGACCATGAACCTGATGACCGCCATGTTCGCCTCGCCGGCCTCCACCCAGGCGGCGGCCTTGCATGACGCGGCCTTAAAGATGATGACTAGCAAGGACCAATATTCCCATCCCTACTACTGGGCGGCCTTCACCGTCGTCGGCGACGGCGCCCGCCCCATGCCTGTCCGATAGAGGTGCCCATGGCTTTGAACGTTGAAGCGCTGCTTGCCCCGGTTTCCGAAGACCAGCCGGTCGGCGAGGATCTCAGCTACGATCCGGAACGCCATCAGATCGAGCAGGCGTTCGAGACCGGCGACTTTGGCTCGGAGGCCTCGGAGGGCGATATCGACTGGCGCGGCACGATCCGCCTGATCGAACAGCAACTCGGCCGCACCAAGGATGTCTGGCTTCCGACCTATCTTTGCCGCGCCGGCGCCCGCAGCGGGTCGCTGGAGACGGTGGAGGTCGGCGCCCAGGTGCTGGCCGGTCTGTTCGAGCAATATTGGGATACGGTGCATCCGCAGCTGGAGGAGCTGGGCCTGCCGGGGCGCAAGTCGCCGTGCGATTCCCTGGCCTCGCGCAAGGATTTCCTCGGGCCGCTGGAACGGGTGGTCTTGGTCGCGCACCAGCGATTGGGCGCCTTTACCGGGGCCGATTTCGAGCGCTTCCGGGCCAATGCCGAGGCCGAGGAGGGCTATGGCCTGTTCCGGGCGGCGATCGAGGAACTGGGCGACGCCGCCCTGATCGAGGCGATCGGGCGCATCGACCGCATCGAGGATGGCCTCAAGCGGGCCGACAAGGTGTTCACCCTGGCGGCCGGCGGAGAGCCGTCCCCCAACTACGCCGCGACCTACGCCGCCTTGACGGGCCTCAGGCAGGCCCTGCAGGCCTTTTTGCTGCAACCACAAGTGGCGTCCGACGCCGGTGTGGAAGACGCGGACCCGCAGGTCGGCGCGGCGCCGGGATCGGCGCCTCCGCCCCAAAGGGTCTCGGGTGTGGTCGATTCCCGCGAGGATGTGGCCCGGGCCTTGGACGCCATCGCCGAATATTATCGCCGGCGTGAGCCCAGTCATCCGGTCCAACTGCTTCTGCAACGGGCTAAGACGTGGATCTCCCTCGACTTTATGGATCTATTGAAAGAAATCGCTCCGGACTCGGTGAGTCAGGCGACCCAACTTCTCAACAAAAGGTCGAGCGAATAGATATTCTTGAGTGGCGAGGTCAAAAGCCGTTGAGCAGATCGCGCTGTTACGCTACGGTTTCAATTACGGGTTTTTAGGGTCGGGCACAGGAGGGGGCGGCATGTCTTCCAAGGGCGGACAACGGTTCATCAAGGAAAATCGCGCGCCTCGCGTCCATATCGAATATGAGGTCGAGACCTACGGCTCTCGCCAGAAGGTCGAGTTGCCCTTCGTCATGGGCGTCATGTCGGACCTTTCCGGCAAGTCCGAAGTCGAGAAAAAGACCCTCGACAAGCGCGACTTCCTCGAATTCGACATGGACAACTTTGAGCAGCGCATGGAAGCGATCGCGCCGCGCGCCGTCTTCCAGGTGGACAACACCCTGACCGGCGACGGAAAGCTGGGCGTCGACCTGACGTTCAAGTCGATGGAGGACTTCTCGCCGGGGGCGGTGGCCAAGCGCGTGCCGGCCTTGAACAAGATGCTGGAAGCGCGTCAGGAACTCAGCGACCTGATGGCCTATATGGACGGCAAGGACGGCGCCCAGGACTTGCTGGACAAGGTCTTGAAAGATCCGGATCTGATGAAGAGCTTGGCGGCGGCGGGTAAGCCGGCCAGCTCCGGCGAGGCCGGCGAAGGCTGAGGGCGGGGCGAGTAAGGGGAGGCTCGAAATGGCTATTGAACAACAGGCAGGCGCCGCGGCTGGCGTTGTTGAAACCACCGACAGCGACTTCGCGTCGTTGCTGCAAAAGGAATTCAAGCCCAATACCGACGCCAAGAAGTCGCGTATCGAGCAGGCGGTCCAGACCCTGGCGCAACAGGCTCTGTCTGACGCCAACATCATCAGCGACGACATCTTCCTGACCCTGGAAGGCATGATCGCCGCCATCGACCGCAAACTGACCGAACAGGTCAATGAGATCATCCACAACGACGATTTCCAGAAGCTGGAATCGGCTTGGCGCGGCCTGAACTACCTGGTGATGAATTCGTCCACCGGCAAGGACCTGAAGATCCGGGTTCTGAATATCTCCAAGGACGAAACCCGCAAGATGCTGCGTCAGTTCAAGGACGCGGCCTGGGATCAGAGCCCGCTGTTCAAGAAGGTCTATGAAGCCGAGTTCGGCCAACTCGGCGGCCAGCCCTTCGGCGCCTTCACCTGCGACTACTATTTCGACAACAGCGGCCCTGACGTCGAAATCATGAAGGGCCTGAGCAAGATCGCCGCCGCGGCCCATGCGCCCCTGATCGCCGGCACCTCGCCGGGCATGCTGGGCATGGACAGCTGGCAGCAGCTCTCCAATCCGCGCGATCTCGGCAAGCAGTTCGACTCCGTGGACTATATGGCCTGGCGCTCGTTCCGCGACATGACCGACAGCCGCTACCTGGCCTTGACCCTGCCCCGGTTCCTGGGGCGCGCGGTCTATGGCGCCAAGACCAATCCGGTGGACGAATTCGGTTTCGAAGAAGACACCAGCGGCGAGCACGACAAGCATCTGTGGGTCAACGCCTCCTACGCCCTGGCGACGCGCATCACCGACGCCTTCAAGACCTATGGCTGGTGCACCCGCATCCGCGGCGTCGAATCCGGCGGCACGGTGGAGGGTCTGCCCACGGCCACCTTCCCCACCGACGACGGCGGCGTGGACGCCAAATGCCCCACCGAGATCGCCATCAGCGACCGCCGCGAGGCCGAGCTGTCCAAGGCCGGCTTCATGGCCCTGATCCACCGCAAGAACACCGATCAGGCGACCTTCATCGGCGGTCAGACCGTCCATTCGCCCAAGGCCTATGAGGATCCCGCGGCCACCGCCAACGCCAATCTGGCCGCGCGCCTGCCCTATATTTTCGCCTCCAGCCGCTTTGCCCATTACCTGAAATGCATGGTGCGGGACTGGGTGGGCTCGAACCGCGAGGCGCCCCAACTCCAGCGCGATCTTCAGTCCTGGGTGTTGCAATATGTCGACGGCTCGCCCGAGTTGTCGTCCGAAGAGACCAAGGCCCGCAAGCCGCTCAAAGAAGCCAGTGTTCAGATCATACCGGACGATGAAAATCCCGGTCAGTATCGCGGCGTCTTCCGCTTTATCCCTCACTACCAGTTCGAGGGGATGGATGTTTCGCTGAGCATGGTGTCGCGGCTACCCAAGTCTGCCGGCTAAATCAGAACAGTAACCTAATCGCATCAGGCCGAGGAGCCCAGCAATGTCCTATGACGCTTTTCTGTACTTCGACAAGATCGTCAAGGGTGAGACCCTCGACAAGGAATTCTCCGCTAAGCACGCCATCCAGGTCTATTCGTTCAGCTGGGGCCTGAGCAACCCGTCATCGGTCGGGCATGGCAAGGGCCTGGGGGCCGGCAAGGTCGATATCTCGGCCGTCAGCATCATGAAGCGCGTGGACAGCGCGTCGAGCGATCTGATGCTGTGCTGCGCGGCTGGCCAGCATCTCGGCACGGCGACCATGGTCCTGCGCAAGGCCGGCGGCGACAAGGCGCTGCACTACCTGACCTTCACCCTGACGGATGTGATGATCGACAGCGTGCAGGTCTCCGGTTCATCGGGTGGGGACGACTATCCCATGGAATCCGTGTCGATCGCCTTCGCCCAGGTCAAGATGTCCTATCTGCCGCAAAAGGAAGACGGCACCGGCGATACAGCCAAGGAATTCGGCTGGAACATGGAAACAAACGTCAAGGCCTAATCAGGTCTAGAGAGTGGAACCCCCTTTATGGCTCTCGAGTCCAGCAGCGACGATCTTCTGCGCTCGGGAGACCTTGAGGGGGCCCGCGCCTCGTTGATCGAGGCGGTCAAGCGTGCGCCCGCCGACGAGGCGACGCGCATGTTCCTCTGGCAACTGATGGCGGTGTCCGGCGAGTGGGACAAGGCCGCCGTCCAGTTGCGCGCCCTGGCGCAGATGTCCGCCGAGGCGCAGATGCTGGCCACGGTCTATAGTCAGGCGATCACGGCCGAGAAGACCCGCGCGGAAGCCTATGGCGGCCGGGCGGCGTTTTCAGTCCTGGTCTCCTCGTCCCCCTGGATCGACATCCTGGCCCGCGGCCTGACGGCCTTGGCGGCGGGGCTTGAGGATGAAGGCGGCCAGCTTCGCGATCAGGCCTTCGACGCGGTGGGCGATGCGCCCGGCCAGATCGACGGCGAGGCCTTCGCCTGGATCGCCGACGCCGACCCGCGGCTTGGCCCCTGTTTCGAGGCCATCGTCGCCGGCCGCTGGGGCCTGGTGCCCTTTGAAGCGGTTTCGCGGATCAAGACCGAGGGGCCCAAGGATCTGCGCGACGTGGTCTGGCTTCCGGTGGAGATGATGCTGCGCTCCGGCCAGTCCGCGGCGGCCCTGCTGCCGGCCCGCTATCCGGGCAGCGAAACCCTGTCGGCGGGCGTGCGTCTCGGGCGCGAAACCCTGTGGGACGCGGGCGCCGATCACGATCAGCCGGCGGGCCAGCGGGTCTGGACCACCGACAGCGGCGCGGAGATCGGTCTGCTCGATTTCCGTGAACTGAACATGCTCTGAGATCGGAGCATGGCCGAAAGCAAACTCAATCCCAGCCTGTTCGACAAGCTGACCCTCAATGATCGCATCACCACGATCATCGATGACGGGCGCACCGAGGTTCGCGGCGCGGACAGCGCGGCTCAACGCACGGCCTCGGCCAACCAGATCGAGCGGTTCAACGAAACCGCCATGCGCGCCAGTGTCCGGCGCGAGCTGAACTGGCTGCTGAACACGGTCAATCTCGGGGCCGTCGAAGACCTGACCCGCTATCCCCAGGTCCGCACCTCGGTGCTCAACTACGGCCTTCCCGACCTGACCGGCCGGGTGTCGACGCCCGCGGCGATTCAGGCCCGCGCGGCGGACATCAGCCAGGCCATTCGCACCTACGAGCCGCGCCTGGATGGGGATCGGCTGAAGGTTGAGGCCCGGCCGGGCATAGACCTCGACAACGCCATCAGCTTCATCATCCGGGGCGACATCACCTCGGCGGTGAAGGCCATGCCGGTCCAATTCCTCGCCAGTGTCGAAGTCGAGACCGGCGAGGCCATCGTGCGGGAATAGACTTGGACCCGCGGTTACTGCGCGCCTACAACGAAGAACTGGCGTTTCTGCGCGAAAGCGCCCGCGAATTCGGTCTGGAACACGAGGTTGTCGCCGGCTATCTGGGCCTGAAGACGCCCAACGATCCCGACCCCTATGTCGAGCGGCTGATGGAGGGCGTGGCCTTTCTCGCCGCCCGGGTCAATCTGAAGTTCGCCGATCAGTTCCCCGAATTCACCCAGCATCTGCTGCAGGCGATCCAGCCCAACTATCTGGCCCCGACGCCCTCGATCTGCATCGTGGAACTGAAGGCCAACGACGGCGACGAGGCCCTGGCCAAGGGCGTGGTCGTCGAGCGCCTGACCAAGCTGACCGGCGCCGTGCCCGATCACGACACCCCGGTGACCTTTCGCACCGGCCATCCGGTCGAACTGCTGCCGCTGAGCATCAGCGAGGCGGCCTATCTGCCGTCGCGGGCCTCGGTGTCCCGCTATGCCGCGGCGGCCAATGTCCGCGCGGACGCCGGCCTGCGCATCCGCCTGCGCTGCACCGCCGGGCCTTTGCACGCCCTGACCCCGGACCTGCTGCCGATCCATCTCACCGGCGCCGAAATGATCCCGGGGGAGCTGTACCGCTCGCTGCTCGGCGATGCGGTCGCCGTCCTGGCGGTCAGCGACGGCGATCAGCCGGTGACCGTCACCGACCTGCCCAAGCCGGAGCCCTACGGCTTCGCCGAGGATTGTGGCCTACTAGACCACGAACAGCGCGCCTTCCGCGGCTATCGCATCCTGTCGGAATATTTCGCCTGTCCCGAACGCTTCCTGTTCGCCGGACTGCGCGGCCTGACGCGGATTTTCCAGCGTAGTCAGACCTATTGCGACGTGGTCGTGCTGTTCAAGCGCAACACCCCGGCGCTGATCGACGCCGTCGCCCCGGCCAATCTCAAGCTGTTCTGCACGCCCGCGATCAACCTGTTCGAGATGCAGCTCGGCCGCGCGCCGATCTCGCCCTATGAGCACGAGCATCTGGTGATGGCCGACCGCACCCGGCCGCTGGACTATGAGATCTTCCGTGTGCTGGAGGTCACCGCCTATGGGCGGACCATGGGGGCCAAGCCGACGGCGCCCCTCTACGCCTTCGGCGCCCTGCTGTATGACTGGCAGGACGCGATCTTCTATGTCACCCGGCTGCGGGCCCGCCGGCTGTCGACGCGGGAACAGCGTCTTCGTCGGCGTACGGACTATGTCGGCACCGAGACCTATATCAGCCTGACCTCGCCGGCCTCCGTCGATCGGCTGGACGACATCTACGAACTGGGCGTCCGCGCCCTGGTCACCAACCGCGAACTGCCCGAGCTGCTGCGGTTTTCCGGTCAGGGCTCCGATCTCGACCTGGCCCATCCCGCGGTAAAGGCGGTGACCGTGGTCCGGGCCCCGACACGGCCGCGGCCGCCCCTGGGGCTGCAGGACTCCGCCTGGCGGGTGATCAGCCACCTGACGCCGAACTACGCCTCGCTGATCGATGCGCCGGACGGGTCGGCGGAGCTGCTCAAGAACCATCTGGCCCTGTATGGCCGCCCGGACGATCCGATCATGCGCCGCCAGATCGACGGCATACTGTCGGTGCGCTCGCAGGGCGTGACGCGGCGGGTCAGCAATGTGCATCGCCTGGCGTTCGGCCGGGGGCAGCAGGCGACGATCCGGCTCGACGACGCCTCCTATGAAAATGGGCGGATGTTCCTGTTCAGCGCGGTCCTCGACCGCTTTCTGGCCGAGTTCGCCTCGGTCAATTCCTTTGTGGAGACGGTTTTCGAAAGTCAGGATCAGGGGGAGATCGCGCGATGGCCGGCGCGGACGGGCCAACGCCCGACCATATAGACTATCTGCGGTCGATCGCGCCGAACGCCCGCCGCTACGGGTTCTTCGCGCTTCTGCGCCGTCTGGAGGCCCGCGCCAAGGATTTGCCGCGGTTCGGTCGCTCGCGCCTGCCCAGCCAGAACATCGCCGACCTGGCCCAGGAACCCAGCCTGGAATTCCCCAGCGCGACGGTCAATGCGATCGAGCCGGCCGCCGGCGGGCGTCGCCGCATCCGGGGCTCCTTCCTCGGGCTGACCGGACCCATGGGCCCCCTGCCGACCCACCTGACCGAATACGCCTTCTATGAGCGGCGCAGCCCGACGGGCCAGCCCTTCGGTCGGTTCCTCGACCTGCTCACCGACCGCATGCTGCAGTTCTTCTACCGGGCCTGGGCCGACACCCAGCCCGCGGCCCAGGCCGACCGGCCCGGCGACGACCGCTTCGCCGGCTATCTCGCCGCCCTGTCCGGAACCCTCGACGCGCCCGGCGAGGCCGGCGCCTTTCGGCCGCTTCACTATGCCGGCGCCTTTGCGTCCCGGCGCAGCGCCGCCACCCTGCAGGACGCCTTGTCGCATCTGCTGCTCAAGCCCGTGCGGCTGCAGGAATTCGTCGTGCGCTGGCGCGATGTGGATCCCGCCGAGCGCACCCGCCTGGGCCGCGGCGCGCAATTCAACCAGCTTGGCGTCGACACCCTCCTCGGCGGACGAGTTTGCGTTGCCGAAGACACCTTCAGGGTTATGGTGCAGGCTGACGGGATCGACGACTACGTCCAGCTTCTGCCCGGGCATCCTCGCCACGAGGCGGCGCGACAGGCGGTAGCCGCCCTGAAGCCGTCGCATCTGGACTGGGAGCTGGAGCTTCAGCTGGACGAGCGGCAGGCGCCGGGCGCCTGTCTGGACGGGCGCTCTCCGCTGGGCTTGGCGAGTTGGCTCGCGCCTCAGGCGCGCAATATGGTCCGTGCAGACGCACGGATTCGGGGTTGAAACGGGGTAGGGGTGGGATATGGCTCAAATCAGTCGGGCGGCGCTCTTTGGGCGGCTCAATGGCACGGCGCTCAAGGCGATCGAGACCGCGACCAGTTTCTGCAAGATGCGCGGCAATCCCTATGTGGAGCTGGTGCACTGGCTGCACGTGATGCTGCAGGACTCCCGCAACGACCTGGGCGCCATCCGCACCCGCTTCCAGCTGGATGACGCCATTCTGGCCCGCGATGTGGTGGCCGCCCTGGACGCGCTGCCGCGCGGGGCGACGGCCGTGTCCGACTTCTCGCCCCTGGTCGAGGAAGCCACGGAAAAGGGCTGGCTCTACGCCTCCCTGCAGTTCTCGGCCAGCAAGGTGCGCACCGGCCATCTGCTCTACGGCATGCTGCAGACCCAGACCCTGAAGAACGCCCTGTTCGCCATCTCGCCCGAATGGCGCAAGATCCAGGCCGACAAGCTGGGCGACGAGTTCGAAAAGATCACCGCCGGCTCCAGCGAGGTGGGCTCCAGCGCGGCGGCGCCGTCCGCGGACTATGCGGCCCCGGGGGAAGCCACGGGCGGGGAGGGCGAGGCCCTGGCCAAGTTCTCCATCGACCTGACCGAGCGGGCGCGATCGGGCAAGATCGATCGCATCATCGGCCGCGACGCGGAAATCCGCCAGGTGATCGATATCCTGCTGCGCCGCCGCCAGAACAATCCGATCCTCACCGGCGAGGCCGGCGTGGGCAAGACGGCGGTGGTCGAAGGCTTCGCCCGCCGCATCGCCGACGGCGACGTGCCGCCGGTGCTGCGCGACGTCACCTTGCGGTCCCTGGACATCGGCCTGATGCAGGCCGGGGCCAGCATGAAGGGCGAGTTCGAAAAGCGTCTGCGCCAGGTGATCGACGAGGTCGAATCCAGCCCCAAGCCGATCATCCTGTTCATCGACGAAGCCCACACCCTGATCGGGGCGGGCGGACAGGCCGGCACCGGCGACGCCGCCAACCTGCTCAAGCCCGCCCTGGCCCGCGGCCAGCTGCGCACCATCGCCGCCACCACCTGGGCGGAATATCGCCAGTATTTCGAAAAGGACCCGGCCCTGACCCGCCGCTTCCAGACCGTCAATGTGGGCGAGCCGGAAACCGACAAGGCCATAGCCATGATCCGCTCGGTGGCGCCGATGATGGAAAAGCACCACGGGGTCATCGTGCTCGACGAGGCGGTCGAGGCGGCGGGGAAACTGTCCCAGCGCTATGTCCCGGCGCGCCAGCTGCCGGACAAGGCCGTCTCGCTGCTCGACACCGCCTGCGCCCGGGTCTCGGTCTCGCAGCACGCCACCCCGGCCGCGGTCGAGGACCGCCGGCGCAAGGTGGAGCTGCTGACCACCGAGATCGAGATCGCCCAGCGCGAGGCCGAGGGCCGCTACGGCTCGGCCGACCGCGCCGGCAAGCTGCAGGAGCTCTTGACCGTCGCCCAGGCCGACCAGCAGGCCGCCGAAGACAAATGGGCCAGTGAAAAGGCCGCTGTGGACCACGCCAAGGCCGCGCGCGCCGCCTATCAGGCCGCCCTGCAAGGCGCGGGGGCGGAGCCCGTGGAGGGCGCCGAGCCGCTCGATCCGGCGCCCCTCGACCCAGCCAAGGCCACCGCCGATCTCGACGCCAGCCTGGCGGCCATGCGCGAGGCCCAGGGCGACACCCCCATGGTGTTCGGCGAGGTCGACGCCGACGCCGTGGCCGCCGTGGTCGGCGACTGGACCGGCATCCCCATCGGCCGCATGGTCAAGGACGAGATCGCCTCCGTCCTGTCGATTTCCGATCAGCTGAAAAAGCGCGTGGTCGGCCAGGATCACGCCATGGACGCCATCGCCAAGCGCATCCAGACCAGTCGCGCCAAGCTCGACAATCCCAACAAGCCGGTGGGCGTGTTCATGCTGGCCGGCCCCTCGGGCGTCGGCAAGACCGAAACCGCCCACGTGCTGTCCGAACTGCTCTATTCCGGCGATGACAGCCTGATCGTCATCAATATGAGCGAGTTCCAGGAGGCCCACACCGTCTCCACCCTCAAGGGCGCGCCGGCCGGCTATGTCGGCTACGGCCAGGGCGGGGTGCTGACCGAGGCGGTGCGCCGCCGGCCCTATTCCGTGGTGCTGCTGGACGAGGTGGAAAAGGCCCACCCCGATGTGCACGAGATGTTCTTCCAGGTGTTCGACAAGGGCTATATGGACGACGCCGAGGGTCGATATATCGACTTCAAGAACACCTTGATCCTCCTGACCACCAATGTCGGCACCGACCTGATCACCAGCCTGTCGGAGGACGAGGAAACCAAGCCGGACTCTGACGCCCTGGCCCAGTCCCTGCGGCCGGACCTGCTCAAGGTGTTTCCGCCGGCCCTGCTGGGCCGCCTGCTGGTGCTGCCCTATTACCCGCTGTCGCCGGCCATGCTGCAGGGCATCGTCAAGCTGCAGCTGGACCGGGTCAAGAAACGCGTCACCGAAAATCACGGCATCGCCTTCAGCTATGACCAGCCGGTGGTCGACCTGATCGTGTCGCGCTGCAACGAGGTCGCCTCGGGCGGGCGGATGATCGACGCCATCTTGACCAACACCATGTTGCCGGAACTGTCGATCGAACTGCTCAACCGCCAGATGGCCGGCGAGGAAGTCCAATCGATCGCGGTCACGGTGGACGGCTCGGCGTTCGGCTACGAGTTCGCCTGAAGCCAAGGTCGATGAGCTGACCTTTGGGGTGGGTTTTCCCGTCACGACCGGCGCATGCCATAGGCGCTAAATTAAGCTGACGCCCCACCCCTGCTCCTCATCCTGAGAGGCTGTGATTTTTTGCGCGGGCGCGGGCGCGGGCGCGGGCGTGCGCGCCGGCATTGGCGACGAAATTTGGCCGGCCGGCGGTTTG
>FSWM01001166.1_pt1 | contig 29309 bp, 25 predicted proteins | sample 1637841 | NCBI WGS metagenome assembly FSWM01 (sample SAMEA3914789, study PRJEB12502) | metagenome | biome: forest; material: soil | place: Canada | collected 2011-07-03 | depth 0.3 m | reverse complement strand
GGGCGCCAGGCCGGCAAGGTCGGCCTCCAGCAGCGGCGAGGCGCGGGGATCGGTCGGGGCGGCGTCCGGCGGCAGGTAATAGCCGACGAACCACTCCATGGTCTGGCGCGACAGAGGATAGGAGTCGGCATAGGTGGTCATGGACTGGGATTCGCTGGTCAGGTCCGTGGCCGGATAGATCAGCAACTGCAGGGCCGGCTGCGGCTCGCCCGCCCGTTTCATCTCCTGGGCGATGATGGCCGCGAAATTGCCGCCCATGGAATCGCCGCCTATGGCCACGCGGCCTTCCGGCGCGCCAAAGCGGGCGGTGTTATCGCGCGCCCAGCGATAGGCGGCCAGGACGTCCTCCAGGCCGGCGGGAAAGCGGTGTTCGGGCGCCAGCCGGTAGTCCACCGACAGCACCACGCAGCGGGCCGCCCGGGCGAGGATCGAGCAAAACACGTCGCAGGTTTCCAGGTCGCCGATCACCCCGCCCCCCATATGGGCGTAGACCATCAGCGGCGAGGCGGGATCCAGCCCGTCCGGACGATAGGCGCGCAAGGGGATGGGGCCGCGCGGCCCCTCGATCGACAGCGCCTCGGTGCGCACGCCCGGCTCGGGCCTGCCAGCCACCGCCAGCAGGGCCTGGGCGCTGCCGGTGCGGGCCACCTGCGGCGTCAGGCTGGCCATGGGCGGGGCGCTCTTCCCGGCGCTGGCCAGGAACTGAAGGCGGGGATCCAGGGTGCGGCCCCCCTGATAGACGACGCCGCCGCCGGCCATCAATCGCAGCAATGGCGTCGGCAGGGACAAGAGGCCCTTCAGGATCAGTCGTTGGACGGCGACGTCCGCCATGGCTGTTTCCCTCGAATTGGTTTTTGGCCGTCGCCGATTATGTCTTGAGTCGCGGCAGGGCCGGCAGGCCGCCCAGGATCATCCGCACCGCGAAATCGATCGCCCCCGGCACGTCGACCGGACGGCGCTCCAGCATCCTGTGGCCGACCTCCTCGGCGATGGCGATACAGCAGGCGGCCAGGTAGTCGGCGTCCACTGGATCCGATCGGTCCCGTTCCAGGGCGTCGGTGATCGACCAGCGCACCTGTTCGAACACCGCCTGCATCTCGGGGGTCTGGACGCGCAGATGCGGCACGGCCTCGCCCTCCGGCAGATGGGTGCGCCAGGCCTCGTGCTCCTCGACGATGAAGTTGAAATAGGCCGTGATGGCGCCGTGGATATAGCTTTCGAAGTCCTTGGCCGCTTCGTACTGCGCCTGCAGGATCGGCCTGAACCGTCGCGCGCCATCGTCGGAAAGGGCCTCGTAGACCTCCTCCTTGGAGCGGTAATAATTGTAGAAGGAGCCCACCGACAGGCCCGTGCGGCGGATGATGTCGCGCACGGTGGCCGTCTCATAGCCCATCTCGCCGAACACTTCTCGCGCGGCGTCGAGAATGGCGCGCCGGTTCTGCAGCTTGGTCTGTTCACGCTTGCCGCCGCCAAGGGCGTTCAAAAGGAGGAGTTCGGACATTCTCTGCCAAGGCTACGGATCGGGTCGGAGCGCTTGCCCCCCACCAGCAAAGCCCTATTCCGCCCGTTCGGGCAAGGGGCCTGACGCAAAAGATGACGGCGCCGTCAGGGATGCGCCGCGGACGGGCCGGCCGGCTGCAGGCAGGTCGAACGGCAACTGATCCACTGCTGCGGGCAGTCCTCGGGGCTTTCGCCGGCCAGGCAGAAATAATAGCTGCGCGCGCAGGCGGCATGGCAGCTGCCGGCATCGACCTCGGGCGCCGCGGGGGTCGCATAGGAAGAGGCCAGGGGCGGAATCGGCGATTGCAGCGGCTTGGGTTTGACCGGCCCCAGGGCGCCGCGCAGGCCGCTGGCCTGGGCCGCCGCCAGCGTGGCGCGCTTGGCCGCCTGGCCGGCGCCGGCGGACAGGCCGAGCAACAGGCTGGTCAGGATCAGGGCCGAGGCGAGGGCGCGCATGGGCTCAACCTAGCCCGACCATGGTTAATCCGCGGCTAACCTTTGAGCGATGATGGCTGCGGGCCGCTCAGGCCGGCGCCACCGGTTCGGATGGCTTGCGTCGCAAGGGGCGGCGGCTTTCCAGGATCTGCCAGCTGAGCAGCATGGGAATGCCGATGCTGATGTCGCGGGCGCGCTTGAGCAGGGACAGGGCCAGGGCGGCCTCGGCCGGCAAGCCGAACAGGGGGCCCAGCAGCGCATAGGCGCCTTCCTGCACGCCCAGTCCGCCGGGAATCATGAAGGCGGCGTTGCGGATGGCGAACAGCAGGCTCTCGATGGCCACCACCGACAGGAAGGGCAGGCGATGGCCGATAAAGGCCAGGATCAGCCAGGTGCCGACCGCCGCGCCGAACCAGGCGCTGACATGCAGCACTAGGCAGGTCCCGAGCCGAAGCGGCCTGCCATAGGCGATCTCGATCACACGGGTCACGGCGGTGGCGTGGTGGCCGGCGGTTGGAACCATGCGGTGAACCAGGCCCTCGACGATCCTCAAGCCTTGTTTCTGGGTCGCGACAAAGCCCACGACCATGCAGGCGGCGACGGCGACACCGCCCAACAGCGGAAGCAGCAGGCGGTGGCCGCCAGAGGCGAAATTCAACCGCTGGGCCAGGAGCGCGACGCCGACCAGGGTGTAGATCAGCTGGGCGACCACTTCGACCGTGACGTCGACGATGTTCGAACCGAACGCGGTCGCCGTGGACACGCCGCCCAGCACGGCCGCCCGGGCGGCGATTACGATTCCGCCCAGCTGCGAGAAGGGAAGGACGTCCGAGGCGGCCTCGCGCATCAGCCGGCCCCAGACAAAGACGCCCGCGCGGCGCCAGGGCTCAGCGGGCGTGGCCAGCCACCAGGCCAGGCCCAGCGGCGCGAAAAGGGCGATCTGGGCGGCGATGACGATCAAAAAGCCGCTGGCGCCGATCGGTTTGATCGCGGCCAGCACGGCGCCCAGGTTGAAATAGCCGATCACCGCCGTGGCGAGGAACAGGCCGACGACGGCCGCGGCGATGGCCGTGGCCCTGGCCTTGGATCTGGGATCGATCATGTGGCGGCGATGGCTCCGTCGCGGCCGACCCGCAGATGATTGCCGCGCCACTCGACCCGGTCGCCGACGATGGCGGCGAGAAATACGCCAAACGACAGGGCGTCGCGCAGCGGCACCAGCCACAAAAGCCCCTGATCCGCGGACAGCATCCGGCTGAGGGCCATGGCCTGAACCTGCCGCAACAGGGTCAGGCCCGCGAACAGGGCCAGGCTCCAGCCGGCGAATCCGGTCAGGGCCGCGCCGATCAGGGCCAAGGGAACGAAGTGGATGATCGCGCTGCCCAGATAGCCCCAGGGCTCGACCAGGCGAATGGTCCGCGCCCACCGCAGGTCGTGCGACAGCATCTCGCGGGCCGTGCAGTCGGGGAAGACATGGTCGATCAGCAGGGGCGGGCAGGCGATCCGCTTGCCGGCGGCGCGCACGGCGCGGCCCAGTTCGAAATCGTCGGCCAGGAAATCGGCCAGGTGTTGCAGGGCGCCGATCTGGTCCAGCAGTTCGGCCCGCAGCGCCATGGTCGGGCCAAGGCAGGGATGGGCGCCCACCGCCTGGCCGACCACCACGCTGGGGGCGAAGCGGGTGTTGACGTCCATGGCCGAGAGCCTCGACCACAGGGTGCGGGTCGGCCGGCCCCGATACAGACAATAGACCAGGCCGACGCCCGGGCTTTGCAACGCGGCGACGATCTCGCTCAGGCCGCCCTGCGGCAGGCGCACGTCGCTGTCGCTGATCACGATCACCTCGCCGCTGGCCTGGGCCGCCATATTGATCAGATTGCCGATCTTGCGGTTGGTGCCGTGGGTCGTGGGGTCTCCCACCAGGACGATGTCGCGGTCGGGATGGTCGCGCCGAACCCGGCGGGCGATCTCCAGGGCGGGATCGGCCGGGTCCTGGGCGCCCAGGATGATTCGCACCGAGCCCGGATAGTCCTGGGTGCAAAAGCTGGCCAGGTTCTCATAAAGCTCCGGCTCGTCGCCATGCAGCGGCTTGAGCACGCACACGGACGGATGGTCGGTCAGCGGCGAGGCCCGGCGCCCGAGGAAACGCGCCGTCGCCCATGTCGCCAAGCTGGCATAGACCGCTCCGCAAACCGCCAGGCCCATGACGGCGACCCCCGCACCCTCGATGACAGAGGTCAGACTCACATTCGGCCCTCCACGGGGATGCCCAGCGCTGTCACCCCAAGCCCTTCTCGTTATGCCGGGTAGCGGACACGGGATAGCGCGTCACGACACCGCGCTCCACATTTGAATCGAAATCGGGCGGGACAGCGAGATGAAAATGCGTCGCAGCCTCTGCGGGCGCCGCGCCCGCGCAACGAGGCGGATGGCGGCCCCCACCCTAGAGATGGCTTTTCTTACAAAGCTCTATCAAGGCCATGGCGCCCGCCGGCGCGCGAATCTTGCCCTCGTGAATAATGAACGCGAACACGTCGCGCGGCTTTTTCTCGGGCTCGGTCTGCGGGTCGGCGCGGCCCAGATCTGTGGGCTGGCCGCCCTTGGCCCAGATCTGCAAACGATCGGCCCAGGCCTTCAGATCCGCGGGCGCGTAAGCGGTTTCGATATCGTCCGATCCGGTCTGCAATCGCGCATAGACAAAATCGCCGGTGACGTCGGCCAGGGCGGGATAGGTGTGGTGGGCCGCGAAAACCACCGGAACCTCGAATTGGCGCAGGAGGGCGGCGAAGGCGGGCGTGCGGAAGCTGTCATGACGCACCTCCACGCAATGGCGGATGCGCCGTCCGTCGATCTCTTGCGGCAAAAGCTCGAGGAAGGCGCCGAAATCGGCCTCGTCAAACTTCTTGGTCGGGGCGAACTGCCAAAGGATCGGGCCCAGTTTGTCGCCCAATTCCAGGACGCCCTGGCCCATGAACCGGTCGATGGACTCCCCGGCCTCGCCCAGCACCCGCCGGTTGGTGGTGAAGCGCGATCCCTTGAGGGTGAAGATAAAGTCGTCCGGCGTTTCGCCGGCCCATTTGCGGAAAGTCTCCGGCTTTTGGGATCCGTAATAGGTGCCGTTGACTTCGATCGCGGTCAGTTTGCTTGAGGCGTACCGCAGCTCGTTCTTCTGGGCCAGGTCGTCGGGAAAGAACACGCCGCGCCAGGGCTCGAAGGTCCAGCCGCCGACGCCGATACGGATATCGCCTTGATCTGCCATGTTTTCCCTACGCCGTCGGCCGGCGCTCACCCAGGATGCTTGAAAGGAGTAATTAGGCCACTGCGTCATCTGGACAAGAGGCGTGCCTTCATTGACACGTGTCGCGCGAATTCGTGCGTTGGTGGGTCTTGGTGAACAATTCTTAAGGAGCCAAGCTCGCACAAGACGTCTACGCGGGGGTGAACTGGGGTGGGGTTGACGCTACGGACGAGGTTCGCGGCGATTTCGCGCCTGCCCGATCCACTGTCCTGCAAGCTTTAGTGTTTGCATTCCAAGGTCCCATGCGTCGCTTTTTTGGTTTCAGCCTCGTGGTTCTGCCTCTGCTCAGCGCCTGCGCGCTTGGGCCGACGGTGCGTGCGCCGGACACCCGCCTGCCGGCGGCCTATGACGCGCCCCCCGCTCCAAGCAACGCCGCCCAGAGCAGCAATGACGGGCGCGCCGCGCGGTGGTGGGCGCTCTACAACGATCCGCAGCTGGAGAGCCTTGTCGAAGAGGCTCTGAAACGGGCGCCGGACGCCGAGAGCGCCGAGGCGCGGCTCAGCGAGGCCTTGGCGGTGCGGTCCTCGGCCCTGTCGGCCTTTAATCCTCAAGGCGCGTTGCAGGCGTCCGGCACGCGCACCGACACCCATCTGGTTTCGGGGCAGGGTTCGTTCTCCCTGGGGCCCGGCCAGCCGCAGGTCTCGCTGGTCACCACCGGTCCGACAGACACCTATGGCGCCAATTTCAACGTCAGCTGGGAGCTGGACCTGTTCGGCCGTCGCCGCGCGACCCGCCACAAGGCCGACGCCGATCTGGCCGCCGCCCGGTTCGACTACGCCGCCAGTCGCACCAGCCTGGCGGCCAATGTCGCCGACCAGCTGTTCCAGGCGCGCGGCCTGGCCATTCAGCTGGAAGACGCCGACGAAGCGGCGCGAATCCAGCGGCAGCTTTCGGACATTGCGGGCAAGCGCGCCTTGCACGGCCTCGGCTCCCAGGCGGATGCCGATCAGACCGCGTCTCAGACCGCCCAGACCGATGCCGAAGTCGCCGACCTGAAGAGCCAGTTGCACGCCGCCCGGCGCACCTTGCTGGTGCTGGTCGGGCGCGGCGCCGACCCGCTGGACAGCCTGCCGACGCCGGCCAGCGCGGGCGCGCCGCCGCAGGTTCCCGCCAGCGTGCCGGGCGAGCTGCTCGCCACGCGGCCGGATGTGCGCGAGGCGGCGGAAAAGCTCAAATCGGCCAGCGGGACCCTGAAACTGGACGAACTGGCCCTGTTTCCCAAATTCACCCTGCAGCCTGGCGCGGGCCTCAGTTCCAGCGTCCAGTTCGGCTCGGCCCTGACCACCGATTTCTGGTCGATCGGCCTGGGCGCGGCGCAGCCGATCCTGGATCTGCCGCGGCTGAAGGCCGAGATTCGCGCCCAGGGCGCCCGCGCCGACCAGGCCGCCATAGCCTATGAAAAGACGGTGCAGACCGCCTATGGCGAGGCCGAGAACGCCCTGGTGGGATTGTCCTCGGACGAGGCGCGCATTCGCCTTTTGACCACCGGTGAAATCCAGGCCCACTCGGCCCTGGACGCCTCCCGGCGGGGTTACGCCGCCGGCTTTACCGATCTGACCGCCGTACTGACCGCCGAACGCACCTGGCGCAGCGCCCGCACGGCCCTGACCAGCGCCGAGGTCCAGGCCCTGCGCCGCTCCGTCCAGGCCTTCAAGGCGCTGGGCGGCGGCTGGGCGCCCCCGCCTGGACCGACCACCCAGGCCTCCCGATGACAAAGAAGCTGATGACCACGATCTCAGGCATGCAGAAGCCCGGCCGCGCCTGGACGGGGATCGCCCTGGCGCTGACCCTCGCCGTCGGCGTGGCCGCCTGTCACAAGCCGGCGCCGGCCGACCCGGCCGCCAATGCGCGGGTGGTCGGGGTGACCAAGGTGGAAAGCCGGCCGCTGTCGGGCGGCCTGACCACATCGGGCCTGCTGATCTCCCGCGAGGAGGCGGCGGTCAATCCGGAAGTCACCGGCTATCGCGTGGCCAAGGTGCTGGTCGAGGCGGATGCGCGCGTGGCCAAGGGCCAGCCCCTGGCCGAACTGGACGACACCCTGCTCAGGTCCCAGATCGCACAGCAGACGGCGATGGTGGCCCAGCAGCAGGTGGCCGTCGAGCAGGCCGCGTCCCAGGCCGCCCATGTCGAGGGGCTCGACGCCCAGGGCGTGCTGTCCAGCGAGCAGATCGATCAGCGGCGCTTTCAGGCCCGCAGCGCCAAGGCCACGCTGGACGCGCAGATCGCCCAACTCAACGACCTGAAGGTGCGCGACGCCCGCATGGTGATCCGAGCGCCCGTCGGCGGCGTTGTGCTGGAGCGCAATGTGCGCCCCGGCGACATCGCCACGATCAGCGCCACGCCGATGTTCCGCATGATCCGCGACGATCTGGTCGAACTGCAGGCCGAGGTGCCCGAGGCGGCCATCGCCAGCCTCAGGGTCGGAGACAAGGCCCAGGTGCAGCTTCCCTCGGGAGCGATGGTCGAGGGCGACGTGCGCCTGATCGAGCCCGGGGTCGACGCCCAGACCAAGCTGGGCAAGGTGCGTATCCATCTGCCCGTTCGCGCCGACCTGCGCCCGGGCGGCTTTGGCCGGGCGATCTTCGCCGGGGTCAATCGTGAGGTGCCGGTCGTGCCGGAGACCGCGATCCGCTTCGACGCCGACGGCGCCTCGGTGATGGTGGTCGGCGCCGACAACCGGGTCGCCCAGGTCCCGGTCAAGACCGGCGATCATGCGGGGGGCTATGTGGCGTTGCTGCAAGGCCCGCCGGTGGGCTCGACCGTGCTCAAGGCCGCCGCCTCCTTCGTGCTGCCCGGTGATCTGATCCGGCCGGATCCCCAAGGCGGCGCGGCGGGCGCGCGCTAATGGCCGACCTGCGGATTTCGACCTGGGGGATCAAGAACCCGATCCCCGTGGCGCTGCTGTTCACCGTGGCGGTGCTGGCGGGGATGCTCGCCTACACCTCCCTGCCGATCAAACAGTTTCCCAACGTCACCTTTCCGGGCGTGGCCGTAACCGTCACCCAGAACGGGGCGGCCCCGGCCGAGATCGAGACCCAGATCACCCGGCCGATCGAAGACTCCATGGCCGGCATCCCCAATATGCGCTCGGTCCAGTCGGAGGTGGCCCAGGGGGTTTCGACCACCGTGGTCGAGTTCGAGCTGGGCGAGGATCTGCAGAAGGTCACCGACGAGGTGCGCCAGAAGGTCGACCAATCCCGCGCCATACTGCCGCGGGAGATCGACCCGCCGAACATCAGCCGGCTGGAGATCGCCTCCTCCCCCGTGGTCACCTACGCCGTGTCGGCCCCCACCATGTCGCCGGCCCAGTTGTCGTGGTTCATCGACGATACGGTCGCGCGGGCCCTGCAGGGGGAAAAGGGCGTGGCCCAGATCGCCCGCGTCGGCGGGGTCGACCGCGAAATCAACATCATTATCGACCCCGACCGCATGGCGGCGCGGGGCCTGACCGCCTCGGCGCTCAACACCGCCCTGTCCAGTTTCGACGTGGACGCCTCCGGCGGCCGGGTCAGCGTCGGCGGGCGCGAGCAGACCGTGCGGGTGCTGGGCGCGGCCACCACGGTGGCGGCCCTGCGCGACCTGACCATCCCCACCGTCAGCGGCCAGTTCGTCAAGCTGACCGACGTGGCCGATGTGGGCGACGGCCAGGGCGAACAGCGCGGCTTCGCCCGCCTGGACGACAAGCCGGTGATCGGTTTCCAGGTGCTCAAGACCCAGGACGCCAGCGACGTCCAGGTCGAGGACCGGGTCATCGCCGCCCTCGACAAGCTCGGCAAGCAGCATCCGGAAGCCAAGTTCACCAAGCTGATCTCCAGCGTCGACGAAACGCGGGCCAGCTTCGCCGCCACCCTGGACACCCTGATCGAGGGCATGGTCCTGGCTTCGCTGGTGGTGTTCCTGTTCCTGCGCGACTGGCGCTCGACCCTGATCACCGCCATCGCCATGCCGGTGTCGCTGATCCCGACCTTCCTGGTCATGGCCCTGTTGCACTTCAGCCTGAACGTGGTGACGTTGCTGGCCCTGACCCTGGTGATCGGCATCCTGGTCGATGACGCCATCGTCGAGATCGAGAATATCCAAAAGCGGGTGCTGGCCGGGGCGCGGCCCTATCGCGCGGCCATGGAGGGCGCCGACCAGATCGGCCTGGCCGTGGTGGCGACCACGGCGACCGTGGTGGTGGTGTTCGCGCCCGTGTCCTTCATGGGCAGTATTCCAGGCCAGTTCTTCCGGGAATTCGGCATCACCGTGGCTGTGTCGGTGTTGTTCTCGCTGCTGGTCGCGCGGCTGCTGACGCCGCTGCTGGCCGCCTATTTCCTCAAGCCCACGGCCGATCCGCATCCCCGGCCGCCGATGAACGCCCGCTATCAGCGCGCGCTGGACTGGGCCCTGTCGCATCGCATCGTCACCGCCGTTTCCGGCGGTGTGATCTTCATCGCCTCCCTGTTGCTGACCGCCCTGCTGCCCACCGGCGTGCAGCCGCCGGGCAATCCCAACTTCATCTTCGTCGGCCTGCAGGGCCCTCCCGGCTCGACCACCGCCGACATGGAGCGCGTCTCGCAGAAGGTCACGGCGCTGCTGAAGCGCCAGCCCGAGACCCAGATGGTTTTCACCCAGATCGGCTCGACCGCCGGCGAGGGCTTTGGCGGCGGCGCCGCGGGCGACGTCACCAGCGGCACCACCACCTGGGTGCTCAAGGACAAGCGCAACCGGTCCGTTACTCAGATCGAGGATCGCGTTCGCGACAGCCTCAAATCCATCCCCGACGCGCGGGTCAATTTCCAGGGCGGCGGTTTCGGCGCCGCCGACGTGCAGATCATCCTGGCCAGTCAGAACGGCGCGGCCCTGGCCCGCGCCGGCGAAGAGCTGGAACGGCAGATGCGGACCCTCAAGACCCTCGCCGATCCGCGCCCGGCCCATCCTCCGACCGGGCCTGAAATCGCCGTCCGGCCGCGCGGCGACGAGGCCTCCCGCCTGGGCGTGACCTCGACCGCCATCGCCGCGGCCGCCCGTATCGCCACGGTCGGCGATATCGACGCCAATGTTTCGAAGCTGACCGACGGCGAGCGGAGGATCCCCATCCGCATCCGCCTGGCCAAGTCGGACCGGTCGGACATTTCGCTGATCCGCGACCTGCAACTGCCCACCGCCGCCGGCGGCATGACGCCCCTGTCCAGTGTCGCCGACGTCGAGTTCCAGTCCGGCCCGGCCAAGATCTACCGCTATAACCGGGAGCGGTTCATCTCCATCGAGGCCGACCTCGCCAACGGCGCCCAACTCGGCCAGGGCGTGAAGGAAGTGAGCAAGCTTCCGATCATGAAGCATCTGCCGGCCGGCGTGGAGCAGGAGACCCAGGGCCAGACCCAGCAGTTCGTCGAGTTGTTCGCCCAGCTCGGCCTGGCCTTCCTGACCGGCGTCAGCATGATCTATGTGGTGCTGGTCTTGCTGTTCCGCAGCTTCTTCAAGCCGATCACCATCCTGTCGGCCCTGCCGCTGGCCATCGGCGGCGCCTTCCTGGGCCTGCTGGTCATGCATGAATCGGTCAGTATTCCGTCGCTGATCGGCCTGCTCATGCTGCTGGGCCTGGCCGCCAAGAACTCGATCCTGCTGGTGGAATACGCCATTGAGCGCGAGCGCGAGGGCATGCCCCAGCGCCAGGCGATCATGGAGGCCTGCCGCGAGCGGTCGCGGCCGATCATCATGACCACCATGGCCATGGCCGCCGGCATGCTGCCCACGGCGCTGGCCATCGGCAAGGGCTCGGAATTCCGTCAGCCCATGGCCGTGGCCGTGATCGGCGGCCTGATGACCTCGACGGTCCTGTCCCTGGTCATGGTGCCGGTGGTCTATGAGATGATCGACGACTTCGAACACTGGCTGTCGCCGCGCCTCGCCCGCTTCATCACCCCCAGGGACGCGCCCCCGACCCCGGCGCCGGACGATCGGCTGTAGGCAGAGGCGCCGCCCAAACCGAGGGCGGCTTTGCGACAAAATACCGCCCCGTCAAATTCGCGGACGCGCTTGATCTAGATAGTTAGGCAACCTAACTATCTCTCATGAACGCGTCTCCCAGCCCGATTCCCTCCGCCGAAGTCGCCGCCCTGGCCGAAAGTCTGCGGCCCGTGGTGTTGCGGCTGAGCCGGCACCTGCGCCGCCAGTCGCAATCGCTTGGCCTGTCGCCCCTCGACGCCATGATCCTCGGGGGCATCCTCAAGCGAGACGGGATCGGCGTCTCCGAACTAGCCGACCACGAACAGATGTCCCGCCCGACCATGAGCGCCCACGTCAAGCGGCTGGAGGCGGCCGGCTATATCGCCCGGCTGGCGCCCGACAGCGACGACAAGCGCCGGGTGGCCCTGACCCTGACCCTGGCCGGCCGCAAGGCGCTGGAGGCCGTGCGCCGCCGCCGCAACGACTGGCTGGCGCAGAGGCTGGCTGGGCTCTCGCCCGAGGCCCGCGCGGCGCTGGAGGCGGCCATCGGGCCGCTCGGCCAGTTGGCCGGTGAACGCGCATGAACAAGATGAGCGTCACCGAGCCAAAGGCCGTCGAACAGGTCGTGCAAGGCGAGACCCCGCCCATCGCGCCGGTCGGGGCGCCGGTGGGGGCGCCCGTCGGACGCCTGGCCCCCATGATCATCGGCAGCGCCCTGTTCATGCAGACCCTCGATTCCACGGTGATCACCAACGCCCTGCCGACCATGGCCCGGTCGCTGCACGAAGATCCCCTGACCCTCAACCTGGCCATCACCGCCTATCTGCTGGCCTCGGCCGTGTTCCTGCCGATCTCCAGCTGGGTCGCCGACCGGTTCGGGGCCAAGCTGGTGTTCCGCGTCGCCATCGCCCTGTTCGCCATCGCCTCCCTGCTCTGCGGCCTGTCCCAGTCCCTGCCGCAATTGGTGGGCGCGCGCATGCTGCAGGGCATGGCCGGCGCCATGATGACGCCGGTGGGGCGGCTGGTGCTGCTGCGCTCGACGCCCAAGAGCGAACTGGTGCGGGCCATGTCCTATCTGACCATGCCGGCCATGCTGGGGCCGGTGATCGGTCCGCCCATCGGCGGCTTCATCGTCACCCATTGGTCCTGGCGCTGGATCTTCTACATCAACATCCCCATGGGGATTCTGGGCGTGGTGCTGGTCAGCCTGTTCATCGCCGACATCAAGGAAGAGACGACCCCGCCGCTGGACTGGCGCGGCTTCATCCTCACCGGCTTCGGTTTCGCCGGCCTGGTCTATGGCTTCGACAATCTGGGCCGCGGCGCCCTGCCGTTCGCGGTGGTCGCGGCCATGATCGTCGGCGGCGGCCTGTGCGTGGCCCTGTTCACCGTCCATGCCCGGCGCACGCCCCACCCCATACTGGATCTGTCCCTTCTCAAGGTGCGCACCTTCACCACCTCCCTGGTGGGCGGAGCTTTTCTGCGCATGGCCATGGGCGCCTCGCCCTTTTTGCTGGCCCTGCTGCTGCAGCTCGGCTTCGGCCTCAACGCCTTCGCCGCCGGCATGATCACCTTCACCAGCGCGGCCGCGGCCCTGGCGATGAAGACCACCGCCCGGCCGATCCTGCATCGCCTGGGGTTCAAGACCGTGCTGGTGGCCAACACCCTGATCGTGGCCCTGACCTTCATGAGCTACAGCCTGTTTCGCGCCTCGACCCCCTATCTGGTGCTGGTCTCGGCCCTGCTGGTCGGCGGCTTCTTCCGCTCGCTGCAGTTCACCGCCCTCAACACCCTGGCCTTCGCCGATATCGACCAGTCCCGCATGAGCCGGGCCAGCAGCCTGTCCAGCATGGGCCAGCAGCTGTCGCAAAGCCTGGGCATCGGCCTGGCCGCCCTGCTGCTGGTCACCATCCGCGATCTGCATCACTCGGTCCGGCTACAGGCCGCCGACGTGTCGCCGACCTTCCTGGTGGTGGGCCTGGTGACCCTGCTGGGCCTGTTCTTCTTCATCCCCCTGCCGGCCGACGCCGGGGCCGAGGTCAGCGGCCGGCGGGTGAGCGTGGCGCGGCGGCCGCCGGATATCGAGGCTCCCCCCGTGGCGGCGGAATAGGGCTGGGTACAGGGCGAAGCGCCGCGCGCGGTGGCAGGTTGTCCGGCGTGCGGATATCTCGGGCCAGGCCCAACCGCTCCAGCAGGCGGATGAGGGCGAAGCCCCAGTCGGACTGTCCCGGATAAAGACCCAGCCTGGCCGACCCAGGATAGGCGTGGTGATTATTGTGCCAGGCCTCGCCCATGGTCGGGATCGCCGCCCATGGCACGTCATGGGCTTGGATTCCTGATCCATCCACCAGCCAGGTCTGCGGACCTTGGCGGTGCGCCAGACGGCCCACCAGCCAATGGCCCGTCACCGAGACGCAGATGCGCATGCAGACGCCCCAGACCAGCCAGGACAGGCCGCCGAGCCAATACAGGACGATGGCGAGCGGAACCTGCTGGAACATCCAAGTGCGCTCCAGGAAGCGATAGAAGGGATCGCGCGAAATCCTGATTTCCGGGGCGAAGACCGGGGGATGGTCCAGGTCGAGGCGACAATGCAGGTTCCACCAGTAGTCACGCCAGAAGCCGCAGCGATTGGACAGGTAAGGGTGGCAAAGCTGCTGGCGCTGGCCCCAGTCGCGGGTGTCGTGGGCCTGGATCATCCACAGCGGCCCGCTCATGCCCACCAGCGTGCCGACCCACATCAGGATGTGATCCAGCCAGAGTGGCGCTGTAAAACTGCCGTGGATCAACCGGCGGTGAAAGCCCACCGAATGGCCGACCAGCAGCGTGAAGCCGGTGGTCGCCATGAACACGGCCAAGGCGCTCCAGCTGAACAGGCGCGGCGCCAGACCCAAGGTCGCCGCCAGCATGGTCAGGTTCCACAGAGAGTGGATCGGATCCCATCTGACGACACCCTTTTCCGCATCAGCGTCAGGATCGATCCGCAGGTGGTGGACAGCATGGGGATCGTTAAGGCTTAGGTTGATTGGTGGGGACATGGGATAGATCATCCATGAATTATCTAATTAGCTTATCCCTTAAATAATTGCGCAGATGTTGGCAAGCAGTTAGGTAATTACCTAATTCGATGGCGAGTCGCCACCACAGGTCCCACATGCAACGCGTTTTTGAAGCCCTCTCGTCCACGGTCCGACGAAAGATCCTGGCCTATCTGGCCCAAGCCGAACTGACAGCGGGCGAGATTTCAGGCCGGTTCGAGATCTCCAAACCGGCGGTGTCTCAGCACTTGTCGATCCTGGAGGCGGCGGGTCTGGTGCGCAGTGAAAAGCGCGGCCAGTACGTCTATTACAGTCTGGTCCGCGACAGCCTGGTCAATACGCTCAACGATTTCGTGCAGGAGGTGTGTCCCGTCTCCAAGCCGCTGAAGGCTGAGAGCGCTGCGATCGCTGACCTTCAAAAGCGTGGCGACTAGTCTAGGTCACCGTGGGTTGGCGCTTCCCGTCGTTCAGTCCAACCCCTTCAAGGCCTTGGCGGCGGCCGCCACGGCGGCGCTCACCGTGTCCTTCAGGCCGGCCTGGACGAAGCCGAGCTCGACGGCGGCCGCGGTCGCGGTCTGATCCCCGCCCGGCGCATAGACCGGCCCGCCAAACGAGCCGTGAACCTCCCTCACCCCGGTCCTGGCCACCAGTTCGGCCACATTGCCGGGGTTTACGCCGCAACCGGCCATGATGGTGATGCGCGTCTCGGCCTGGGCCACCAGATCGGCGATGCGCCCCGCGCCCAGGATCGCGGTCCTGGCCCCGCCGGAGGTGAGGACGCGCTCGAAGCCGAAAGCGATGGCGATCTCCAGCGCCCGTTCGAAATCGGGGACCAGGTCAAAGGCGCGGTGCAGGGTCAGGCCCAGGCCCAGGGGCCTGGCGTGGTCCACGAGCCGGCCGATCATGTCCTCGTCCAGGTCTCCGGCGGCGCGATTGGCGCCGATCACCACCCCGGCCAGGCCAGCGGCGCACACCGCGTCGATGTCGCCGCGCATCACGTCCAGATCCAGGGCGTCATAGCGGAACTCGCCTGGATGCGGCCGGATCATGGGATAGGAAGGGACAGCCTGTTTCGCCGCCAGGGCAATCAGACCCGGCGAGGGCGTGAGGCCGGACAGGGCCAGGGCCGAACACAGCTCGATGCGGTCGGCGCCGGCGCCGATGGCCGCCATCAAGCCGGCGGGACTGTCGACACAGACTTCCAGAAGGCGGCGGGAGGCCATGCAGTGCTCGCTTGCGAAGGAATCGGCGGACTATAAGGGCCTAACACCCGGATCGGAGCCCAGGGATGGTGAATCGTCGTCAGATCATAGGCGCCTCGGTCATGGGCCCATCCCTGCTGGCCGCCGGCGCAGCGTCGGCCGCGGATCCGGCGGGGGTCAAACTTGGCAGGCCCTGCGTGATCTCCACCTGGGACTTCGGCGTCGCCGCCAACCAGGCGGCCTGGGCGGTGCTGTCCAAGGGCGGCCGCGCCCTGGACGCGGTGGAGGCCGGCGCCCGCGTGCCGGAAGCGGACCTGAAGAACCACAGCGTCGGCCGCGCCGGCTACCCGGACCGCGACGGCCATGTGACCCTGGACGCCTGTATCATGGACGAGCATGGCGGTTGCGGCGCGGTGGCGGCCATCGAGCATATCGCCCACCCGATCTCGGTGGCGCGGCGGGTGATGGAAAAGACCCCGCATGTGCTGCTGGTGGGCGATGGAGCGCTGCAGTTCGCCCTGGAGCAGGGCTTTGCCCGCGAGGAATTGCTGACGCCGGAATCGCGCCAGGCTTGGCGGGACTGGCTGAAGACCGCCGAATACAGGCCGGCGGCCAATAGCGAGGTGGGCGACTATGGTAAGGGCGGCCCCGACCTGGGCGCTCCCGGCGGCAAAACCAATCACGACACGATCGGCATGCTGGCCATCGACGCCCGCGGGAACCTGTCGGGCGCCTGCACCACCAGCGGCATGGCCTGGAAGCTGCACGGGCGGGTGGGCGACAGCCCGATCATCGGTGCCGGCCTCTATGTGGACAATGAGGTGGGCGCCGCGACCTCGACCGGGGTCGGTGAGGAGGTGATCCGCAACGTCGGCAGCTTCCTGGTGGTCGAACTGATGCGCCAGGGCCGCTCGCCCCAGGCCGCTTGCAAGGAGGCCGTGGCCCGCATCCTGAAGCGCAAGGCCGACGCCAAGGATCTGCAGGTTGGATTTCTGGCCATCAACAAACAGGGCGAAGTCGGCGCCTGGGCGATCCAGAAGGGATTCACCTATGCGCTTTGCGATCAGGCGAAGCAGGATGGGTTGCTGCCGGGGGCGAGCTTTTACTGATGTGGGATGACGGTGACCCCGCTCGCTGACCCAACCTCCCGCCGCACCTTCCGCCTCGGCCGCTCCCGCATCACCCCCGGATAGCCCTTCAGCGGCGACAGGGGCTGGCCCAGATAGGTCCAGTCGGCCTGTTCGTGCAGGTGCATGTGATAGCGCGGCTCGCGGCCCGTGCGGGTGGCGAACAGGGCGCGCGGAATATTGACCATCTCGGGCGAGCGGGCGCGTTCGTAGAACAGGGGCGTGCCGCAGGTGGCGCAGAAGCTCCTGGCCGTCCCGGCTTCCTTGTCCTCGAACCGGCTTACCTGTTCGGCGCCCGACAGGATGCGAAAGCGGCTGCGCCAGCTGCCCACATAGGTGGCGTAGGCGCAGCCCTGGGCGTGGCGGCTGGCGGCGGAATGGTCGTGCCAGGCCCACACGGCCGGAACGTCGATCTCCAGCCGCACCGCCCCGCAGACACAGCGGCCCTCCGACTGGATCGCCGACGCTTTTGCAGATTTCTGAGGGCTGATGGCCTTGGGCATGGGTGACCTCGGATGGTCGAGCGCTGACACTGGGACGCCGGGCATTGTGCCGCCTGCGCCGCGTCGACGCCATTCTCGGCATCGACAAAGCTATGACCGAGGGGGCCGTATCAGTTCCCGTGCGATCCGCCGGTCACCGCCCTGCCGGCGACGCCGGCCGCCTTCGCGGTGACGCCGACCGCTGTCCCGGCGGCCTTGGCCGTTAAGCTCACCGTGGTTCCGGCGACGCCCATGGCCGCTCCAGCGACGCTGGCGGCCACGCAACCGTCGAGGCCAAGGCTCAGGACGGCCAGGCCGCCGAGCAGGGCCAGATGGGGCTTTGGGGCGAACAGGGCCATGGCGGGAGACTCTTGAACGAGGTGACGGATCGGATTGTGGGGCCGAGGTCTTACCAAGATGGGCGCTTCAAACGCCGGACAGGTTCAGGCCCTCGGCTGTCGGCGCGCCCTCGGCGCCGCCATTCAGCGCCAACTGCATGACCACCACGTCCAGCCAGCGGCCATGCTTGAAGCCGACCCCCTGCATGACCCCCGCATGGCGAAAGCCCAGGCTGGTGTGCACCCCCACCGAGCCGGCATTGCCGCTGTCGCCGATCACCGCCAGCATCTGGCGCAGGCCCATGGCCTCGCAGGTCCTGATCACCTGGCCCAGCACCGCCTTGCCCACGCCCTGGCCCTGGTGGGTGGGGGCCACATAGACGCTGTCTTCCACCGTATAGCGATAGGCGGCCCTCAGCCGGAACGGCGCGGCATAGGCCATGGCGGCCACGGCGCCGTCCGCCTCGGCCACCAGATAGGGCAGGCCGCGCCCCTGGACCGCGGCCAGGCGCATGGCCATCTCCTCAGGGGTCGGCGACGCCTCCTCGAAGGTGCCCACCCCGTGGATCACATGGTGGCCATAGAGGGCGGCGAGGGCGACGGCGTCGGCGGCGACCGCGGGACGGAGGGTCAGGGTCATGCCGGCTGGGTCCAGCCCCGGTCCACCGCCCAGACGGCGAAGGCGTAGTCCAGGGCGATCTCCTTCAGAAAATCGAAACGGCCGGAGGCGCCGCCATGGCCGGCCTCCATATTGATCTTGAGCAGCATGGGGGCGTCGCCGGTGGTCTTCTCGCGCAGCTTGGCGATCCACTTCGCCGGCTCCCAATAGGTCACGCGGGGATCGGACAGGCCGCCGGTGGCCAGCACCGCCGGATAGGGCTGGGCGGTGATATTGTCATAGGGGCTGTAGCCGGCGATGCGGTCGTAGGCCGCCGGGTCTTCCAGCGGATTGCCCCATTCGGGCCATTCCGGGGGAGTCAGGGGCAGGGTGACGTCGCTCATGGTGTTGAGCACGTCGATGAACGGCACCGCGCCGATGATCCCGGCCCACAGGTCGGGCCGCAGATTGGCGACAGCGCCCATCAGCATGCCGCCGGCCGAGCCGCCATAGGCGACGATGCGCCCCGGGGCGCCGTATCCGGTCTGGGTCAGATGCTCGGCGCAGGCGATGAAGTCGGTGAAGCTGTTGGCCTTCTTCTCCATCCGCCCGTCGAGGAACCAGCCCCAGCCCTTTTCCGAGCCGCCCCGCACATGGGCGGTGGCCCAGATCCAACCCCGATCCACCAGCGACAGGTTGCGGATCGAAAAGTGCGGCTCCATGGGAATGCCATAGGCGCCGTAGCCATAGAGCAGCATGGGCGCCTTGCCATCCAGCGGGGCGCCGGCCTTCATCAGCACCGTGATCGGCACCTCCGCCCCGTCGGGCGCGCGGGCATAAAGCCTGTGGGTGACATAGGCGGCCGGATCGTGGCCCGAGGGGATTTCCTGGGTCTTGCGCAGGGTCCGCTCGCGGGTGGCCAGGTCGTAGTCGAAGGTCTGCCGCGGGGTGGTCGGCGATTCATAGACAAAGCGCAGGATGGTGGTGTCGAACTCGTAGCCGCCGGCCATGCTCAGGGCGTAGGCCTCTTCGTCGAAGGCGATCTCGTGCGCGGCGCCGGTCCCGCGCTCGGTGAGCAGGATGCGGTTATTGGCGTTCTCGCGCACCAGCTGCACGAACCAATCCTTCAACGCCCCGACGCCCACCACATAGCGGCCAGGCTGGTGCGGCGCCCAATCACGCCAGGCCTTGCGAGAGGGATCGGACAGCGGCGCCTCGACCACCTTGAAGTCCACCGCGCCGTCGGCGTTGGTATGGATCAGAAAGCGGTCGTCCCAATGCTCCAGATCGTAGCGCAGGCCCGCCGTGCGCGGCTCGACCACCCAGGGCTCGGCCGTCGGGGTCTCGGCCGGGATCAGCCGCACCTCGGAGGTTTCGTGGTCGCCCGAGCCGATGACGATGAAGGCGTCCGAGGCGGTGGTCCCGACCGATAGAAAGAATCCGTCGTCCGGCTCGTCGAACACCAGCACATCGTCCTCGGATCCGCCCCGCGCCGGCCGGCGGTAGATCTTGGCCGGGCGGCCGTTGTCGTCGCGCCAGATCCAGAACAGCCATTGCGAGTCCGGTGACCAGACAAAGCCGCCGGTCGAGCTTTGCACCGGGTCGGCCAGGATCTCGCCGGTGGCCAGGTCCTTGATCAGGATGCGGTGGACCTCCGAGCCCTGCTCGTCCACGGCATAGGCATAGAGTGAGTGATCGGGGCTGTGCTGTGCGCCGCCGACCTGGAAATAGGCGTGGCCCTGGGCCTCGGCGTCCTCGTCCAGCAGGACCACCTCGCCCGCATCCGCGCCGCGCGGGCGGCGGGCGTGAACGGGATGCTGGGCGCCGATGGCGTAGCGGACATAATAGTCCCACGGACCATCCGGGGCGGGGACGGAACTGTCGTCCTCCTTGATGCGCCCCTTCATCTCCTCGAACATCGCCGCCTGCAGCGGCTCGGTCGGCGCCAGCATGGCCGCGGTATAGGCGTTCTCCGTCACCAGATAGGCCCTGATGTCGGGCCGGATCATCGACGGATCGCGCAGCACCTGCTGCCAGTTGTCGTCCTTCAGCCAGGCATAGTCGTCCACGCGCACGCGGCCGAGTTGTTCGATCCGCTTGGGATCCTTTGGGGCGACGGGAGGAATGGGGGCGACAGGAGGAAGGGGGCTGCTCATGCCCGAAGACTTAGCGACGGCGAGGCGCGGGCGAAAGTGGCCCTGATACAAAGCAGGCGCGCAGCCCTCAGCGCCGCGCCCTTGCTCGGCTGTCTGCGGGCTACTGGGCGATGACGCTCAGGCGATCGTTCAGGGCCGGATCCAGCACGCCGGACGCGGGCAGGCCCTGGTCGCGCTGATAGGCGGCGATGGCCATCTTCAGCGCCGGAGACGGAGCGCCATCGGCCGGGCCTTGGTAATAGCCCAGATGCGACAGAGCGCGCTGGGCGATCGCCACCGGGGAAGCGGTTGGCCCGCTCGCCTGGGCGATCTGCACGGGCGCGGCCGGACCCTGGGCCAGGAAGGTCATGGCGGCGCGTTCGGCGGCGGCCTGCGCCTCGACCGACAGCTGACCCTTGACCCGCTGGGCGCTGGCGCGGGATTCAGCGTCGCCGGAGCGCGCGGCGATCACGTACCACTTATAGGCTTCAGCCGGGTTCTGGGCGACGCCGAAGCCTTCTTCGAACAGCCGGCCCAGATTGTATTGGCTGTCGGTCAGGCCGAGATCGGCCGCGCGGCGGAACCATTGAGCGGCGGTGGTGGTGTTCTTGGGGCCGCCGGTGCCCTCGAAATAATAGAGGGCCAGATTGTGCATGGCCTTCTTGTCGCCGCCATTGGCGGCGCGCTCGGTCCAGCGGCGGGCTTCGGCCGAGTCCTTGTGCAGACCCGCTTCGCCGCCCTCATAGAGCTTGGCCAGATAGAACTGTGCGGGGGCGTAGCCGAGATTGGCCGACTTCTTCAGCGCCTCGACGCCAGTGAAGTCCCGGGACTCGATCCGACGGGTGGCGTCGCCATAGAGGCTGATGGCGTCGGCGTTGGGCGCCGCCGGCGCGGCCAGGGTCGGCGCGGCGGGTGCGGCTTGCGGGTCGGTGATCGGCTTGGTGGTCAGGGCCTCGGCGAGGATGGGGCCGCCAATCTCTGCGCCGGACGGTTTGACCGCCGCCGGGCTCTTCATGCCCAGGGCGTCGGCGACGCGTTGCGGCAGGGCGCCGGAGGGCTTTTGCGACAACAGCGCATAGCCGGCGACCGAAACCCCCATGGCGGCGGCGGCGCCGGTGATCAGCAGGGCGTTGGTCCAGACCGAGGCCTGGCGACGGCGCGGCGCGACCCTGGCGGCCGGGCTGGCGGCGCCGAACAGGTCGCTGGTCGGCGCGGGGCCTCGCAGCCGCGCCCGGCCACGATTTTCCGGGCGGGTGGCGGCGCGGGTGGCGGCCCGGGCCTGCTCGATCAGATCGCGGGTGGAGGCGCGCGGAGCGAACAGGGCCTCGGCTTCGAGGTCGACGTCATCGCTCGCCGCGGCGGTCGAGCTGGCGTTGGGGAAGCGGGGCGCGGCATAGGGCGCCGGCTGATCGTCCACGGCCTCGGGCGCTTCGAGATCATCGTCCAGGTCGGCGTCGTCCAGGTCGGCGACGTCGAACACCGCGGTGCGGGCCGGGGCGGTGACATAGGTTTCCGTCGCGCTGAACTGGGATGGTCCATCCGCGCCATGGATCGCAAACGGCTGGGAGACGAAGGTCGCGCCCGGCAAGGCCTCTGAGGCTGGCGTCTTGTCGGTGCGCGGCCAGGCCTGGGACAGGGTGTTGGCCTGTTCCGCGGCGGCCGTGCCGGCGGAGCTGGCGATCACCGCGGCGGGCGAGGCCAAGGCGTCGAGCGGGACCTCTGCGGGCTCGTCGTATTGGGACGAAGCGGCGTGACCGGTCAGGCTGGGCTCGTTGAAATCCGGCTCGCCGAAATCGGCCTGGCCAAAGGGCCGAACGTCGGGTTCCGCCGCTTCTGCGGCGAGCGGCGGCGCGAGATCTTGGGAATCTTCGTCCTCGACAATGAAATCTTCGTCGGCGAAATCTTCGACTGGGCCTGAATGGGGCTCGGCGAACACAGGGGCTCGCGCATTCAGGCCGGGCGCCCGGCTTTCGGCGAAGCTGTCATGGCCAAAGGGCGCCACGTCCGGGTCGAGATAGATCGGCTCGCCAAGCGGAGGTCCGGCGAAGGTCGGGGCGTAGGCGGGGGCGGCATAGGCCGGGCCCGCATAGGCGCCGCCGGCGAAGGCGGGCGGGCCGGCATAGGTCGGCGGCGTATAGACCGGTTCGGCCGCCTTGGCCTCCAGCCGGCGATTGGTCTCAGCCAGGCGATCGTCGATCCGGGCGCGGGCGTCTTCCAGCAGGCGTGCGGTGCGCTCTTCGCTTTGGCGGATCCGTTCGCCCAGTTCGGTCGTGACCCGGTCCTGGCGGTCCTGCAGGCGATCGGTGACGCGCGCCAGCTGATCGCCGACGTCGTCCATGGCCTGGGCGGAACGCCGCTCGGCGTCGCCGATGCGTTCGGCGAGGCGTTCGGTGATGCGGGCGATCTCGCCGCCCAGTTTTTCCAGAGCCTGGGCGCCGAAATTGTCCGCCTGGGTCAGGCGGGTCTCCATGACCGTGGCCATGCGCTTCACTTCACCGCTGACCTGTTCGATCGCGTCGGCGGAGCGGGACTCCACGCCTTCCACCTTGCGGCCCAGCACGTCGGCCATGCGCAGGACTTCGTGGCCCATGCGCTCGATCGCCTGGGCGGACCGGCGTTCGGCGTTCTGAACATGGCTGTTCATCGCTTCCAGGGTCCGCTCCATGCGGTCGAAGCGCCCGTCGGCGGTGTCGCGGATCTTTTCGGCCATTTCCGTCCGGACGGCGTCCACGCGTTCCGACAGATTGGAGGCCAGTTGGCGCAGGCCGAAATCGTTTTCGCGGCCGTCGTCCACACGCTGTTCGGTGGCGATCAGGCGCTGGTCCAGGCTGGCGAAAGAGGTCTCCAGGCTGCGCAGGGCGGAGGTGGTCCGGCCCTCGGCCTGTTCCAGGCGCTCGGTCAGGCGGGCCACGACGGCCTCGACCAGGTCCGATGCGCTGCTGCCGGCGATGCCGGCTTCCACGCGTCCAGCCAGGCCGTCGATATCCTGGCGCAGGCTGGCCAGGGTTTCGCGGGTGCGGTCTTCACCGTCATAGAGGTGGCTGGCGACCTTGGCCAGGGCGCCTTCCATGGCCTTGATGCCTTCGGCCGACCGGCTGCCGGCGGCTTCCAGCTCGACCTTGCGCATGCGTTCGGTCACGCGGGCCTGGTCGGTGCGCAGGTCATCGACCGCGCCCTCGAACCGGGCGGCCACCGCGGTCTGCTCGCGCTCGGCCACGCCAAGGCGGGACACAAGACCGGTCACCGACTGATCGACACTGTTAATGGCCTGGGTGGACCGGAATTCGGCCGCTTCGATCCGTGCCGAGAGCCGGTCCAGCGCTTCGCCGACCCGCATCACTTCATCACCCATATGGCCGGGCGCTTCGAAACGCCTGTGGCCGTCACCCCCAGCATAGACCGGCGGGCGTCGATCCGCACCGTAGCGATCCGAACTATAATCGGTGGGCGCCGGATCTTCGGAAAGGCCGTTGTCTTCGAGGATCACCTGATTGAGCCATTCGCCTAGAGTCATGCCGGACCGGCGGGCGAGACCCTTTGCGATCTCGCGCGCCTTGGGGTCTATGCCTTTAACGCTCCAAGGCGCCCCCGAGGTCATTCGAATCGCTCTCCAAACACGTAGTCCAGACGCTATCTAGCGATACCTGGCGTGTAAACGCGGCGGAACCGCTAAATGTAGTATGCCGGCGCAAGTCTTGTGGATGAACTGTGGACTGCGGAAGGCGAGCCTCACGATCACACGGCATCGTGGTTAATCGTGGGTTAATGGCCAGTAGGCTGCGCGGGCCCTGGATTAAGGAAAGAAGGGCTGCTGATGGACCTGACGACCACCCTGATTGCGGCCGCAATCGCTCTCGGGGCCTGTGTTTTCTTCGGTTGGCGCGGCGCCCGGCCACCCGATCTGACCCGGGGCCCGCGACTCATTCCCCACCGGGGGCTGATGCTGCTGTCCTCCGCGGTTTTGCTGATCCTGGTGGTGCATCTGGTCAATCTGGCGGGGTTCAAGACCGGCCGCTAAGTGATTCGCCTGGCAGGGAATCAGTTCTCGCGGGTATTGGCGCGCCCTGATCGGTCCGGACGCGGGTCTTGGCGAAAGGCTTCAGCTGCAATCTATTGTCTTGGTTTCCGATCGGGCCGCGCTCTCTGGTGGAGTGTTGGCCCGGGTCGAATAGTTTTGTCCTGCGTCAAGCGGCCGCGGAGATTTCCGGGCTCGCCGGCCGCTCATCGTCCTTCTTGGGCCGCTTGGTCAGGCCGGAGACGCCGCCGGACGACAGCAGGCCGACATCGGCCAGCAGAATCGGAATGGTCCATTTGCGCGGCGCGGCCACATAGCGAGGCTGCCAGACCGGGTCGTACTTGTCCTTGTAGCGCCGCACCCCGCGGAAATTGTAAAGCTCCTCACCCCGCTCGAACAGCAGATTGCCGACCCGGGACATGATCGGCGCCAGGGGCCGATCCTCCAGGCCCGACAGGGGCGCCATGCCGAATTCGAAAGCGACATAGCCCTGGGCGCGTCCCCAGTGCAGCAGTTCGACGAACAGGAAATCCATGATGTTCTTGGGCGCCTCGTCGCTGTAGCGCATCAGGTCCATGGAGAAGGACGAGCGGTCGGCGGTGGTCCAGATGGTGGCGAAGGCGACGATGTCCCCCTCGACCCGCACGACGCCGCAGGGAAATTCGGCCACATAGCGGTCCTCGAACCCGCCCATGGAGAACTTCTTGTCGCCGCCGGCATGGTGGCTGAGCCAGGAATCGGACACGCGCCTCAGCTCGCCCATCTGCTGCAGGACCTGGTCGTGGGACAGCACCTCAAAGGCGGCGCCGGTCTCGCCGGCCTTGCGCCAGCTGCGGCGCAGCACCCCGTGGCGGCGGCCGGCCAGGGAGAAATGCTCCAGCGGCACCGTGGCCGATTCGCCGGTCTTCTGGATGGCGAAACCAAGCTCGACCACATCGGGCAGCACGTCGGGGCCGATGGCGTAGAGGCCCGGCCGCGCGGCGTGGGCGTCGGCCAGTTCGCGAAAACGCCACAGCAGCTCCATGCGCTCCTCGCGCTTGCCCACCGGCGGGCCCAGTGAAATCCAGCTGCGGCCGCGCACGCCGAACATCAGAAAGCTTTCGCCCGACTGGGAGAACAGGAACCGCTTGTCGCCCAGCAGGGCCAGGTTGGCCGGGGGCTCAGAGTCCTCGGCCTTGGCCAGGATCGCCCGCACGCGCTCGAAATCGGGGTCGTGGTCGCCGACCACCGGGGGTGTCGCCGGGGTCGCCACCAGGCGCCACACGCCCACGGCCAGCAGCAGGATCGCCGCCCCCGCCCAGGCGCGGATCGACCGGTTGGCGTCGGCGTCGCCGATCACCTTCCACCACAGGGTGTCGGAATAGTCGGCGTGATGGAATTGCCACCAGCCCAGGATCGCCGCCCCGACGACGCAGGCGCCCGCCGAGGCCATCCAGCCGGGGGTGATCTCCATCCGCGTCAGGCGGGACTTGCGCGGGAACGCCTCGTGGAACGGCAACAGCAGCACGCAGACCACCGCCAGGGTCGCCGTCTCCTCCCAGTTGAAGCCCTTGAGCAAGGCTAGCAGGGCGGCGACCACCAGCACCCCCACCGAAGCGCCCCAGGCGCCGTCGAGCCGCCGTCTCAAACCGAAGGAGAGCAGCACCAGGACCAGGCCGAGGATACTGGAGAGGAAATGGCTGATCTCGATCAGCCACAGGGGCAGCACGGAGGCCAAGCCCTGGAAACGTTCCGGGTCGGACGGCGTCGCGCCCGAGACCAGCAGCAGCACGCCGGCCAGCAGCACCAGGATCGCCGAAACCATGGGCGCCGCTTCCAGCGCCGCCGGCCTCAGATCGCGTAACAAGCGCATGCCATGCCTTATTGAGCCTCCGACGCCGCATCATAACGGGTTTGGCGGGCGAGGGGCGCCAATGACGCAGAAATTCACGGATGATCGCGTTCGCCCTCGCGACAAGGAAACCATCGCCCGAGATCGCGGCGGCAAGGTTCAGGTCGAGATCGCCGCTTTAGCTTTTGCGTTGGGACAGTGATAAACCCCCGCCGAGCGCAGGACACAGCCCATGAAACCGCCGATCAGCAAGACCCGTCCGGGCGGCAAGGGCCAGGGCGCAGGCTCTGCGACCTTCGCCCCGCCAACGCCCAAGGTGACCCGGCAAAAGCGCGCCAAGGTGTTGAGCGCTGCTGAACGCGCCGCCTTTCTCGCGTCGCGGCCGGACTTGAAGCCGCCGAAATAGACGGCGAGGCTGGGTCGCCGATCTAACCTTCCGCCAGCCCCTTGTTCGGGTTGATCAGGTATTTTTCACCCGTGGCGCGCTTGTTGTAGGCGGCGATGATGTCGGGCCGCAGCGCCTCGGCCAGGGAGATTTCCTGGGTGTAGTGGCTGGCGAAGGTGGTCTTGAGTTCGGCGGCGACCCGCTCGCGCAGCTTCTGGCCCTCGGCGGCGCCGATCTTGATCAGGAACGGGGTCAAGAGCCAGCCGCCGACACCCCAGGCCATGCCGAAGGATCGATTGAACTCGGTGGGGCGGGTGTCGAGGCCGCCATAGATATAGACCTGCTTGTGCGTCGTGGAGCCATAGCGGCTGTAGACGGCCGCCTTGCGGTTGGCCGCGGCCTCCATGCAGGTCAGGATCTGGCCGGCCAGCTTGCCCCCGCCGATGGCGTCGAAGGCCAGGGTGGCGCCCGTGGCGGCCAGGGCGTCGGTCAGGTCGCTCATGAAGTCCAAGGCGCTGGAATTGCAGATGTGGGTCGCGCCAATGGCCCGCAGGAGGCCCGCCTGCTCGTCGCTGCGGACGATATTCACCAGTTCGACCCCGTCCTCGATGCAGATCTTGTTGAGCATCTGGCCGAGATTGGAGGCCGCGGCGGTATGGACCAGGGCGGTGTGGCCCTCACGCCGCATGGTCTCGACCATGCCCAGGGCGGTGAGCGGATTGACGAAGCAGGAGGCCCCGTCGGCCGGGGTCGCGCCCGGCGGCAGCAGCAGGCAGTTCTCCGCGCTCAGGGTCCGGAACTGGGCGTACATGGCCCCGCCGAGGACCGCCACCGTCTTGCCCATCAGGGCCTGGGCCGCCGCGGAGGACCCGGCGGCGACCACCACGCCCGCGCCTTCGTTGCCGACCGGCAAGGACTCATCGAGACGGCCGGCCATGGCCCTCATATAGGCCGGCGGAATGTCCGCCGTGACCACCGGGCTGTCGGCCGCGCCGGCGGCCCGCACGCTGGTGACATCGGCGGCGCCCAGCAACAACCCCAGGTCGGAGGGATTGATCGGCGAGGCCTCGATCCGGACCACCACCTCGTCAGGACCCGGCGGGGAGACCGCGACCTTCGCCAGGGACAGTTCCAATTCGCCGCTGGCCTTGACCAGCGACCTCAGCTGCAGACCGGTGGCGGGGAGGTTTTGGGTCACGGCGCGTTTCCTTGGCTTGGTTGGGTGAGACTTAATCGTTGGCCTCGCTGCGGTCGAGGCCGATTAGGCCCGCGGCGTGCGCCAGGCTCGGGCTTTTTGAGGTGTTGCGCCGATTGTCCAGACCGTCTATGTGTATGAAATGATAAATGGATACACATCATGCGAACCAATATCGTGATTGATGATGCGCTGATGGCCGACGCTCTTAAGGCCACGGGGTTGAAGACTAAGCGGGAAGCGGTGGAGTTGGGTCTTCGGACGCTGTTGCGGTTGCGGCGACAGGAGGAGATCCGGCGCTTCCGGGGCAAGCTCGCCTGGGATGGCGATCTCGAGGCGATGAGGTCGGACAGGTGATCCTGGTCGATTCCAGCGTCTGGATCGACTATTTCCGCGGTGTCGCCACGCCTCAGGCTGATAGGCTCGACATGCTCCTGGGCGCCGAGCCGCTAGCCACTGGCGACGTGGTGCTGGCCGAGGTGCTGCAGGGCTTTTCGAGCGAGCGGGATTTCGACAACGCCTTGCGCCTGCTGACCGCGCTGTCGATCGTCGATATCGCCGGGCGTGACATCGCCGTGCAGGCGGCGCGCAATTTTCGTCTCCTGCGGGCCCGTGGCGTGACGGTGCGCAAGACCATCGACACCCTGATCGCCACGCGCTGCATCGCCAGCGGCTATTCCTTGCTGTTCAGCGATCGCGACTTTGATCCCTTCGTCGAGCATCTCGGCCTCGTCTCGGCGCTGACGTCGTGAGCGCCGCTGCCGTCAAACGATTGTTCGAGGCCGCTTGCCCCGTGCCCAAGCTGGGGTAAGTTAGGTGCAAACCCGTCGTTCTATTCGAGGAAACCCCATGGCCGATTTTGGCGCCGACGCGCTCGAGACCTTCCGCAGCGAAACGCGCGCCTGGCTCGAAGCCAACTATCCCGCCGAGTTGCGCGATCCGAGCACCAAGATCGACGAAGAGGCCGTCTGGGGCGGGCGCCGATATGCCGGTTCGAGCGACCCGATCACCACCTGGCGCGGCAAGCTGGCGGCCAAGGGCTGGACCACCCCGACCTGGCCCAAGGAATATGGCGGCGGCGGATTGTCGGCGGCCGAGGCGCGGGTGCTGAACCAGGAACTGGCCAAGGGCCGCTACGCCACCGCCCTGGCCTCGTTCGGGGTGTGGATGCTGGGCCCGGTGCTGCTGGAATACGCCAACGAAGCCCAGAAGCAGGAACACCTGCCCAAGATCATCAAGGGCGAGATCCGCTGGTGCCAGGGCTATTCCGAGCCGGGCGCCGGGTCGGACCTGGCCTCCCTGCAGACCAAGTGCGAGGACAAGGGCGACCACTATCTGGTCAATGGCCAGAAGATCTGGACCTCCTATGCCGACCAGGCTGACTGGATCTTCGCCCTGGTTCGCACCGACACCGCCAAGAAGCACGAGGGCGTCAGCTTCCTGTTGATCGACATGACCACCCCGGGGGTCGAGACCCGGCCGATCAAGCTGATCAGCGGCTCCTCGCCCTTCTGCGAAACCTTTTTCACCGACGTGAAGGTCCCCAAGGAAAACCTGGTCGGCAAGCTCAACGCCGGCTGGGACATCGCCAAGCGCCTGTTGCAGTACGAACGCCAGAACATCTCGGGCGGCATGGGCTCGGGCGGCGGCGCCGGCGGCGCGGCCGGCGACCTGGGCCAGATCGCCAAGACATATCACGGGGTCGATGCGGAAGGCCGCCTTGCCGATGGCGACCTGCGCACCCGCATCACCAAGAACCGCATGGAGATGCAGGCCTTCCTGCAGACCGTGCGCCGGGTCGAGGC
>FSWM01000903.1_pt1 | contig 29410 bp, 20 predicted proteins | sample 1637841 | NCBI WGS metagenome assembly FSWM01 (sample SAMEA3914789, study PRJEB12502) | metagenome | biome: forest; material: soil | place: Canada | collected 2011-07-03 | depth 0.3 m | reverse complement strand
TCCCAGGTCCAGGGCGAGGGCGGCCCCGCCGTTCTCGTCCCCCTGGGCGGCAGCGGGCCATTCGCCGCCCTGATGGGCGAGGCCTACCATCGGTCGGCGCCGCTCGACGCCATCAAGGCCCGCGCGCCAGGCGCCAAGGTCGTGTTCCGCAACGGCCGTTATGTCACCGACGCGGTCGCCGCCGCGCGCTCGGCGGATTTGGTCGTCGTCTTCGCCACCCAGTGGATGAGCGAAGGCCTGGACGTTCCCGACCTCAGCCTGCCGCACGGCCAGGACGCTTTGATCGACGCCGTGGCCGCCGCCAATCCGCACACGATCGTGGTGCTGGAGACCGGCGGTCCCGTCGCCATGCCCTGGCTCGACAAGACCGCGGCGGTGATCGAGGCCTGGTATCCGGGCGCGCGCGGCGGGGAGGCGATTGCTTCGGTCCTGTTCGGCGAGACCAACCCTTCAGGGCGTCTGCCCGTGACCTTCCCAGCCGGCGTCGAGCAACTGCCGCGCGCCAAGCTCGACGGCGCCGACACCATCGAGCCCGATTTCACCGGTGACACCGGCGGGCGGATTGTGCCGGTGAACTACGACATCGAAGGCTCAGACGTCGGCTACCGCTGGTTCGCCCGGGCCGGAGCCAAACCGTTGTTCCCATTCGGCTATGGGCTGAGCTACACTAGGTTCGAGCGCGACGGCCTGAAGGTCGAGGCCCGCAGCGGGGCCGTCATCGCCCACGCCCGGCTACGCAACGCCGGCGCGCGCCAAGGGGCGGACGTGGCCCAGGTCTATCTGGTGGATGCTGCGGGCCAGCCGACCCGCCGCCTCGTCGGGTTCCAGAAAATCGAACTGGCGCCGGGAGAGGCCAAGGAGGTCGCGATCACCCTCGACCCTCGCCTTTTGGCGAACTGGAGCGGCAAGGACTGGGCGATCAAGGGCGGCGCCTACCGCTTCGCGCTCGGCGCCGACGCCGAGGACCTGGGCGCCCCGGTCAGCGTTACGCTTGGCGCCCGCCGGCTGAAGCCCTGACATGGCTGTGGCGAGATGATGACCATGACCTGGAGCGTTTGACATGATGTTCAGCACCGTCACGGCGCTTCGCCGCCTGTTCATGGCCTGCCTGGCCGCTCCGATCCTCGCCGGCCCGGCCGCGGCGGCCACCGCGCCAGTCGAAGCGATGACACAAGCGGGCTCGGTGCGCGGCGCCCTCGAAGGCGGTGTGATCGCCTATCGCGGCGTCCCCTTCGCGGCCCCGCCGATCGGCGCGCTGCGCTGGCGGCCGCCGCAGCCAGCGGCGCGTTGGAGCGGCGTCAGGGAGGCGGTGCAGTATGGACACGACTGCATGCAGAAACCCTTCGAAAGCGACGCCGCGCCGCTGGGAACCGCGCCGTCCGAAGACTGCCTGGTGGTCAATGTGTGGCGCCCGGCCGATGCGTCGGCGCGCCCGCTGCCGGTGATGGTCTGGATCTATGGCGGCGGCTTCGTCAATGGCGGCTCCTCGCCGGCGGTCTATGCCGGCGATCGCTTCGCCCGGCGCGGCGTGGTCCTGGTCAGTTTCAACTACCGCCTGGGGCGGTTCGGCTTCTTCGCCCATCCGGCCCTGACGCACGAGCACCCGGACGAGCCCAAGGGCGACTACGGCCTGATGGACCAGATCGCCGCACTCAAATGGGTCAAAGCCAATATCGCAGCCTTCGGCGGCGATCCGGGCGATGTGACCCTGTTCGGCGAATCCGCGGGCGGAGCATCGGTCAACATGCTGATGGCCTCGCCGCCGGCGCAGGGGCTGTTCCACAAGGCCATCATCGAGTCCGGCGGTGGCCGCGATACGCTGCTGGGTCCGCGCAGCCTGAGCGGCGACAAGCCGAGCCAACCCTCGGCCGAGACCCTCGGGCTCGCCTTCGCGCGGCGGCACGGCATCGTGGGCGACGACGCCGGCGCGCTCGCCAGGCTGCGCGCGCTGTCCGCCGGCGAGGTGGTCGACGGGCTGAACCTGGCCAGCTTGTTCGGGGGTGGCGCCGGGGATTTCACCGGGCCGATACAAGATGGGAGGATCGTCGAGGTGTCACCGGAGGGCGCCTATCGCGCCGGAAAAGTGGCGCCGATTCCGGTGATTGTCGGCGCCAACAGCGCTGACCTGGGCTTCAGCCGGGCGCGCACCCTGGATGAGGCGATCGCGCCTCTCGGCGTCGACCGGACGGCGGCGCTGGCGGCCTATGATCCCGACCATGGCGGCGATGCGGCGCGGGTGGGCGGACGCGTCGCCATGGACATGGCCATGATCGAGCCGGCGCGATTCGTCGCCGCCTCCGTCGCCGCCGGCGGTCAGCCCGCCTACGAGTATCGGTTCTCCTACGTGGCCGACTCGATGCGCGGCGAGTGGAAGGACGGCGCGCCCCATGCGACCGAAATTCCCTACGCCTTCGACACGGTATCCGCCAAATACGGCGCCCGGCTGAGCGCCCGGGATGAGGCGACCGCCCAGGCCATGAACGCCTACTGGGTCAATTTCGCCAAGACCGGGGACCCGAACGGCCCAGGCCTGCCCACCTGGCCACGCTACCAGCCCCGCTCCGGCACGCTGTTGGATTTCCGCGGCGATGGCGCGCCCACGTCAGGCGTGGACCCTTGGCGGCCCCGGCTCGATCTGACCACGGCGGCGGCCGACAAGCGCGCATCGCATTGATCCCATGGCGCAGGTCGTCCGCCATCATCTCGCTGTTTCGCCGCGACGCACAGCCGAACCGCACGCCGCTCCATGCGGCCACCGGCGCCACACACACGGGAGGTCATCATGCCCAGCGCCGCAAGCCTGACACGCCGGAGCGTCGCCTCGCTCCTTTCGCTGGCCCCCCTGTCTTCGGCCAGCGCCCAGGCTGAAGCAGCGCCCGCGCATGAGCCCATGAGCCGCCGTTCGGGGTCCAAGGTCCCGCCGCGCTATCGGGTCATCAGCGACAACGACTATGCCGGCGATCCAGATGGGCTGTTCCAGCTCGCTCATCATGCGCTGTCGCCCTCGATCGACCTGGTGGCGGTGATTTCATCTCACCTGGCGATCGGAGACCCCTTCAACCCGGAGAACACCTCCGCCGCTCACGGCGCCGCGATTGCGCGCAGGGTGTTGGCCCTGGCCCGGCGATCGGGTGTGGCCGTCCTTGCCGGGGGCGAGTTCCCGCTGGCGAACCGGAATACGCCGCAGCGGTCGGCCGCCGCCGCCGCCATCGTCGCCGAAGCCATGCGCGACGACCCGCGGCCCCTGTTCGTCGTCTGTGGCGCCGGGCTGACCGAGGTGGCGAGCGCGTACCTGACCGAACCGAGAATCGCCGAGCGGCTGACCCTGATCTGGATCGGGGGACCGGAGCATAGAGGGCTCGCCCTGCCGCCGCCGCGGCGCGGGGGCTTCGAGGTTTCCGAATACAATGAGCGGATCGACCTGCTCGCCGCACAGCTTGTGTTCGCCTCTCCCATTCCGCTCTGGCAAGTCCCGCGGGACGCCTATCGGCAGGTCGTGGTCTCGTGGGCCGAGCTCGACGAACGCGTCAGGCCCGCCGGCGCGCTGGGCGGCTTTCTCGTCGGCGCGCTGGACAACATCCGCGGCAAGTTCGCCGCCGCTGGTCTTCCGCTGGCGGAGACCTACGTGTTGGGAGACAGTCCGCTGGTCCTGCTTACCGCCTTGCAATCACAGTTCGAGCCCGATCCGTCGTCGAGCCGCCATGTGGTGCTGGCGGCGCCGAACGTCGCCGATGACGGCGCGTACGTCGCCAATGCGAACGGGCGCCCGATCCGGGTCTACACCCAAATCGACACGAGGCTGATCGTCGAAGACCTCGTCGCCAAGCTCAAACGCCTGAATCGACCCGAGTGGGCGGGTCCTTAGCCCAGACGCTCAGCGCCCGGTGATCGCCAGGAGTTGCGCCGGGTAGCGCTCACCCTCGACCTTGATCGTGGAGGCCGAGCCCTCGATCTCGGCGAGATCGTCCGCGGTCAGCTCGACAGCGGCCGCGCCAAGGTTTTCGTCCAGGCGATGCCGCTTGGTGGTGCCGGGAATCGGCACGATCCAGGGCTTTTGCGCCAGCAGCCAGGCGATCGCGACCTGCGCCGGCGTGGCCTGCTTGCGCTCCGCCACCTGCTTCAATAGGTCGACCAGAGCCTGGTTCGCCGCCATCGCCTCGGGCGTAAAGCGGGGCAGGATCGCGCGGAAGTCATTCTTCTCGAGCTTGGTGTCCTTGCCCATCGCGCCGGTCAGGAAGCCTTTGCCGAGCGGGCTGTAGGGCACAAAGCCGACGCCGAGTTCCTCGCACGCCCCGAGGATGCCGTTGGTCTCCGGCCCGCGCGTCCACAACGAATATTCGTTCTGCAGGGCGGTGACCGGCTGCACAGCATGGGCGCGGCGGACGGTCTGAGCGCCCGGCTCCGACAGGCCGAAATGCTTGACCTTGCCTTCCTGAATCAGATCGCGGACGGCGCCCGCCACGTCCTCGATCGGCACGGCGGGATCGACCCGATGCTGGTACAGAAGGTCGATCGCCTCGACACCCAGCCGCTTCAGCGACGCCTCGGCCACCTCGCGAATGTGCTCTGGCCGGCTGTCCAGGCCATTCTGCTTGCCCGTCTTGGGATCGATCTTGAAGCCGAACTTGGTGGCGATGACGACCTGGTCTCGGACCGGCGCGAGCGCCTGGCCCACAATCTCCTCGTTGGTGAAGGGGCCATAGACTTCGGCGGTGTCAAAGAAGGTGACGCCGCGGTCGACCGCCGCCCGGATCAGCCGCACCGCCTCGTCCTTGGCCAGCGAATGGCCATAGCCGAAGTTCAACCCCATGCAGCCGAAGCCGATCGCCGACACATCCGGGCCATTTTTCCCGAGTCTACGTTTCCGCATCGCTCTATCTCCCAAATCGCCGCCGCCCGATCGCTCGGACAGGGAGAAGATAGGCCGCCTCAGGCCAGCCAATAAGGCGCCGAAGCTGCATGATGTCATATCTGTGGTTTAGGTATGGGCTGGCAGGATCATTCTCGCGACCGGCCGGCCAGGGGCGCCGACGATATTGCGCCTCCAAATCTCAATGAAAGCGGCCAGTAGGCCTGCCGTCCGGCTTTTCAAGTGGCGCTCGCCAAAGACATACAGCCCACTGGCCGCCGCCCCGACGGCCGCAATCGCCAGGATCTTGGCCCCAACGATGCTGTTTCCACAGAGGGCCGCCACCCCGGCGAAGATCAGAAATATTCCGGGCGGCTTCACATCCCAGAATTGAGCATAGGGAACATGCCCCTCTGACCATGCCCGGCCGATTATCCAAAACAGCGCCTCGTCCCCATCGATCGCCGCCAACGATAGATAGGGCCCACGAACGATCGCGGTCCAAATGAAGACGATGATGACTACAGTCAGGTATCCAATAGCGCTGGTTCGCGGCGGCTCAGCCTCATCTCCAGCCGTCATTTTGAGCCTTTCGGACGATCATCGCTACGCTTCGGCCGGGACGATCCGAGGAAAGTTTCCAGACTTTGTTAACCTGACCTTGTCGCCCTACGTCATCCGGCGCGCTTCGGGTGGGGTCAGTTCGCCCCCTTTTTTGCTGCATCGCCTCCAGCGGCGATATAGCGCTCGACGAGAGTGGTGATAGCTTTGGTATGGTAGCCTTCCGCCAGGTTCCTGAGGCGTTCGGCGAACGGCTTATAGATCGGGTCCAGACCCTCCAGATAGTTGGCTCGCACACAGATATTTCTCATATTCCCAGCCATGGCGAGGTTGTGGAGTACTTCCATCTCCGCTTCCGGCGGAATGACCAGAGCGTCCGCGGAAGCGGGTATGATCGCGACCTGCTCCGACGGCTCACCTTCGTAGATCCATGTCAAACCCAACCAATCGCCAACCATCCTAGTCATGATGTCTCGGTCTATGGGCTTCGAGAGAAAGGCGTTGGCGCCGGCCGCGAAACTGCGGATCTCCTGTTCCTTGGTTGCGCTGGCGCTCACCGCGATGATCGGCGTCCGTGCGAGCGTCGGGGTCTGTCGGATCCGGCCCATGGCCTCCACGCCGTCCATGACCGGCATCATGACGTCCATCACGATAAGGTCAGGCCTCTCCCGCTCGGCCGCCTCCAAGCCTTCACGCCCATCAGCGGCGCCGACGACCTGAAAGCCCAAGGGGGTCAAAACGTCGATCAGCATGGCGCGATTTGGCGCCACGTCATCCACCACCAGGATTTTTTTACGCTGTCCCTCATAGCCGATGACATTGCGTGGCGCGGCCACGACGTCCATCTCGCGCGCAGCTACGGGCAAGTCGAGTTCGAACCAGAATAAGCTGCCCTTGCCCAATTCACTTTGAACCTGGACATCCCCGCCCATCAGGCGGATCAGCTCGCGACTGATCGCCAAGCCCAGCCCGGCGCCGCCTTCCCGCCGCTGAATGACCTCGGCGACCTGGGTGAATGGATGGAAGATGCGGGCCACCTGATCGGCGCTCATGCCGATGCCGGTGTCTTCGACCTCGAATCGTAAACCGGTCGTCAAAGCCCCATCCCTCGACGAGGATTGACCGTTCCCGTTCGCTGGCAGGGCCATCACCCGCAAAACCACCCGACCGCCATCGGTGAATTTGACCGCGTTTCCCAGCAGGTTGAGCAGGACCTGTCGCAATCGCTTGCCATCGACCTGGACCGTCGTCGGCAGATCGGCCGTCAATTCGCAGACGAACAGCAAACTCTTTTCTTCCGCCTTGATGCGAATAATGTCAGTCACGACACGGAGAAAGGCCGGGAGCTTGATATCTTCGGGGTGTAACTCCAGTTTGGCCGCGTCGCTGCGCGCAAGATCAAGAATTTCGTCTATCAATGTCAGCAGGTGCGTCCCGCTTGATCTGATCGTCGCCAATCCACGGGCCTGCCGCTCAGTCAGTCGCTCCCCATCTTGCAGAAGCTGCGTGTAGCCAAGGATCGCGTTCAACGGCGTGCGCAGTTCGTGGCTCATTTGGGCCAGGAAATCGCTGCGGGCTCGGGCCAAACGCACAGCCTGGTCCAGCGCCGCTTCCCGGGCCGCATCGAGAGCCTTTTGTGCGCTGATGTCGCGACCCACGCCGACGATCCCCAAAACCGAGCCGTCTTCGTCCAGCACTGGCGCCGTTAGAATTTCCGTCCAGCTCCGCTCATCCCCGACCCCAGTGCGATCTTCGCGCTCCGTGATTTTTCGTTGGCGCGTTGCGATCGTGGCGTCGTCGGCGGCTCGAAACGCTGCGACCTCCTCCGGCGTCCAAAACTGCTCAAATGACCGGCCGATCATCGCATCCGGGCTGAGTCCGGCGACGGCGGCGGTGGCTTGATTGACCGCCAGGTAGCGCCCCCCGATATCCTTGAGCCAGACCCGCAAAGGCAGCTGGTCCAGCAGTGTCTGCAAATAACGGGTTTGCTGGCGCAATTCGGCGGTACGGTCTTGGACACGTTGCTCCAGGGTTTCTAGGGATTGGCCTAGTTCGGCGATCATCAGATTGAACGCGGCGGCCAAATCGCCGATCTCGTCCGGAGCCCTAACCTCGATCGGCCGCAGATCCGCCGCGGCGATCGCCTGCGAGGCGCCCTCTATCGGATCCGCCCTAAGCTTGATTCGCTTCACGGCATGGGTCAGGGCGATAATCGGATCGACGAAGCGCCCGATCCAGAATACGGCGAGGCCAATGCTGAGAACGGTGATCGCGGCGGACACGATCACGATCGCCCAGACGGCTTCCCTGATATTGCTGAGCGTGTGCGCACGCGACGACGTCAGCACCAACAGAAATCGCGGTGAGCCGCTGTATAACCACAGCTTGGCGTCCGCATAGGCAGAACCGTCGCGCTGCCACAGCATCTGGTGAACAATGGTTGGTGACCCGCCGATGTTGGAGGCGGCCTTCAGCAACCCTCCAGAGAGAAGGGAGACCCCCACGGGCGCGACGCGCCGCATCCCGTCGAGTGATATTATGTATGGGATCTTGCCCGTCTTGTCGGCCAGATCCCGCAAATCGGCGGCGCGGATGGTCTTGCGAAAGACCATCGTGGCCAGTTTGACCGCGTGGTCGCTCGTCCTGCCGCGCCCGGCGATTCCGATCTGCGACACGAAGCGAAAGTAAGGCGCGGTCAATCCTAGTGCGGTGGGAGGTCGGTCGATATCACCTACGATCGGAACCGAGACGTCGATCGCCAGGTCGCCTTGCGGCAGGAAGGCGAATGACACGGTTGTCCGCTTCAAGTCCGGACATTTGCGGGCGATGGTCGGCGGCGCCCCCCCGACGTTCCAGGCCGGCCATGTCCCGACCGGCAGGCCAGAGTCCCCCGTCGCGGTGGTGGTCAGCCAAACCGGGCCGGCTGGCGCTCCGGGAACCCGCATGCCGGCGCCAGCTTCGGACACGAAGTGACTGAGTTCGTCTCCCGCATAGACCGCGATGCTCGAAAAGCCGCCCGTGCGCATCGCCAGGTCCAACTGGTTGAGCGAAACCGACTTGACGTAGCCCAGGCTCTTCGCCATTTCGGCCGAGACTCTCCGCCTCACAGGATCGTTGATTTCGACGTTGAAGGCGACAACGTCCGCCACCTGCTGCATGACGGCCGCATCACCGAGTACCGCCAAGGCCCGATTGTGCGTTTGATCCACCTGACCCTGCAAATCCTTATCCCAGGTGATAAGATTGCGATCCAGATCCGAATAGGCCGCCCTCTCGCCCTGTTGGTTGGAGAGCCACGATGAAAGCATCGCGTTCAGCGCCGCCATCAAAGTCAGGATGGCGACAAGTAATGCGATGATCTTCTGCTTGAACCCGAATTTCATTTCGCCGCCGCATAACTATGGTAGCCGTTATGAGCGGCGATATCGTTGTCGATGATGAGCGTCGCCTTGTCGAGTTCCTGCTTGACGTCGCCGCCGCTCGCGATGGCGCGGACGGCTTCGGACAAGGTCAAACTTAAGAGCGCGTAATTGACGTATTGGGGGCGACGCACGCCGTAGCCCGCCTCAAGCTGCTCGGCGAGGACGCGCCGCGGTCCGCCGCGCTGGTAGAACGGGGATTTGTTGAGGACCGAGCGCCGCGCCGGGATCGCGCCGTCAGCCTCGGAAATCCGCAGAATTTCGGTCGGCGTCATGAGGTAAGCGAGGAAGCGCCAGGCGCCTACCGGCTCGCGGCAAGTACTCGACATGCCCCATGACCAGGAGCCTATGCCCGTCTTAACGCCTCTTCCGAAGTCGGGAAGCGGCAGCAGCACCAGATCACGCCCTAGCGCCTCACGATAGGAGCGGTATTGCCAGGCCCCAATCCACGAGAGAGCAGCCTTCTTGCCTGCGAAGCTATCCCCGCCGTGCGGATCCTTCGCCGCCCATCCGTTGATGAACCAGCTTTGGAACCGCTTCATCGCCGCGACGGACTTCGGTCCATTGAGCGCCCCATCCGCCGACACCGTGGAGCCATGGGTCAGGATATCGCCGCCAAAGCTCTTCAGAAACGGGGTGATGGCGAAGGCGTAGAACTCGTTGGGCGTACCCATGAAGATACTCATATTCAGAGGATGGTCGACTCCCTTGACCTTGGACAGCCGCTGCAGCGCCTGCTCGAATTCGGCGAGGGACCAGGGCGATTTCACGGTTGGGATGCGCACGCCGGCGGCGCGCAGGTAGCGTCGGTTGGCCCACAGGCCAAGGCCCACGTCGAACTGGCCGAGACTGTAGAGGCGACCTTGATACCGCCCCTGCTCGACAATTGAGGGCAGAAGGTCCCTGATCAGCTCAGGCGGGGCGAAAACATCGAGTGGGCGCAGATAGCCAGACCACGCAAACGAATACAGATATGGCGAGTCGATCCAAATCAGACAAGGCAAGGTCCCCGTTGCGCCGGCGTTCTCAATGCGCTCGTTGTAGTAGTAGATATCGATAGCTGAGACTTCGACCCTATAGTCCTGCTGTGATTTGTTAAATCTATCGGCAGCCTCGCGAACTACTTTATAGTCTCGCCCATCAACATCGAAATGCATCATCAGCGTGACAATCCTGGGCGACCGCGGCTCGCTGGCGGCTCGCCCACCACTCGCCAGGATCAAGGTCAAGACCGCAATGATCGCCCCGGCCTGGACCGCGTAGAATTTCCGCTTCTCGACGCGGCGGCCAAACCGAAAGGCGTTGCGACAGCCGCGCGAAAGTATGTTGTGCGCCTTCGCTAACGCTTCGAGCAGACATACCGCCCAGCGCCGGCGCTCCCTCTGGCTGACTTCATCACGCAGGCCGTGAGAGCAGATTTTCCCAGCCTCCCCACTGCAATGACGATCCACGATACCTCCTCCCGGAGCCAGGCTGGCAATACACGCAATGCAAAATCGCGCTTCATGCACGTTGAATCCGAATACTTCTCCTGTACAGCCACAATTTATTGCAAATGCCGGCCTAGCGCTTGGGTGTTGAGTTCGCGCTCACACGCTTACTCCCCAACTTAACTAGGCGTTTGCTTTACCGATCCATGATGGCACTCGCGCGATCATGGGTCGGCGCAGCCGCGAAGGTCCGGTATTCGGACTCATGAGGGGAGCGTGGCGAGCGGCGTTCGATTGGTCGCCACGGCCGTGGCCGTCGAAGGACAGCACGTCGGTTATAGGGCGCCGCGGCTCAGGCGCCAGATCGCCTCGATGCGACATGCGCAGAGCCGAGATCCTGCAATCGGGCGGCGGATTGGGCATGATCCTTCTCCATATTCCCAAGCTACCAGAGATATTTCCGCCCTAATAGAAGATCGTGCCCTGGAGATGGTATAACTGCGGCAAGATGAACACCGCGATCTGCGGCAGGGCCGGATCGGTCAGCGGGCCACAGCGGGCAGGCTGACGAGGGGATCATCGCCCAGCGGAGCGACACTCCACCATCATGTCCGACGAGCCTGGTGACGGCTGCTTCATTCGGAAAGATGCCGAACACTTCCGTGCGCCGCTCACCTGGGCATTTTCGCGTCAGGGGTTCGGATTCAACTCTTCACCGATCGTTTCCGGTAGTCTGTTTCGCTATCCAGGTTTGAGCCCGTTTTGCGACCCTGGTCGTTTCCGTACCAGTTCAAACTCACATACGCCGACGCCAAGAGGCGGCCGCACGAAGCGACTTGAAATTTGCTCCTCGGCTCCGATCGCAAATATTAACATCCGGGTCGCCGTCAACGGCCTGCACTGGCCCAGGGCGCTTGTCCTTCCACATCCCGCCAGCGATCTCGGCTCGCTAAGGCCAAGGTGAGTTGTCCTGCACACCATGGAACCCTAATGTGGGGCGGAGGGCGGTCGCCGGCGGGTCCGCGTCGAGGTGACGCCTTGCTCAGCCGCGATGCGGACTGCCCCATAGTTTTGATATTAAAGGAGAAATTGGCGCGCCCGGAACGATTCGAACGTCCGACCCTCAGATTCGTAGTCTGATGCTCTATCCAGCTGAGCTACGGGCGCGCACTGCCTTACGGCGAGGGCGCGGAAACTAGCCAGGAAGGTCGGCGAGCGCAAGCGGGCGCCGCGCTTTTTCTCAAGCCTGGTGAATGGGGCGGGCGGATCGGGAAAAAGCGGCCTGGAGTGCGGGCTTGCGAGCGGATCGGGCTTTCGCTGGGTCGGGCGCCCATTATGGTGGCGTCACCAGTTTACGAGTGGATTTGACTATGGTTCGCGTCGAATTGCGCCGCCTTGGCTGCGCGCTTGCGTCTGTTGCGGCGTCTCTGGGATTGGCCTGCGGCCCGGCCCTCGCCCAGGCTTCGGCCAAGACGGCCTTCGCTCCACACGCCATGGTCGCGGCCGCCAACCCCCTGGCGGTGGCCGCGGGGGTCAAAGTGCTGAAGGCCGGCGGCTCGGCGATCGACGCGGCGGTGGCGGTACAGGCGGTGCTGGGGCTGGTGGAGCCGCAAAGCTCGGGCGTCGGCGGCGGCGCCTACATGGTCTATTACGATGCGCGCACCCACAGGACGACCGCCTATGACGGGCGCGAGATCGCCCCGGCCAGCGCGGGACCGGACCTGTTCATGGGCGAGGGCGGCAAGCCCCTCGACTTCTTCCAGGCGGTGCTGTCCGGCCGCTCCACCGGCGTGCCAGGGGCCATCGCCATGCTGTCGCTGGCCCAGCGCGAACATGGCGCAAAGCCCTGGAAGGACCTCTTCGGGGACGGCCAGCGCCTGGCCCGCGACGGCTTCGTGGTCAGCCCGCGGCTCTCTATGTTCATACACAGTCGCGCGCCCCAAGCCAGCGCGCCGGATGCGAGCGCCTATTTCAGCAAAGCGGATGGAACCCGCCTGAGCGTCGGGGATGTACTCAAGAACCCCGCCTATGCCAAGACGCTGGCGCGGATCGCAGCCGAGGGTCCCAGCGCCCTGCTCAGAGGCAAGATCGCCCAGGACATCATCGACCGCACCCACCAGGGCGATCTGGCCGGGAACCTGACCCTGGCCGATTTCGCAGCCTACAAGCCGCGCGAGTCCGACGCCCTTTGCCGGCCCTACCGCGCCTATCTGGTGTGCACGCCGAACGACCCTTCGGGCGGCGCCGGCCTTCTCGAAGGGCTCGGCATACTGGAGCACACCGACATCGCCAGCCGCGGCCCGGCCGATCCCCAGGCCTGGTTCGAATTCGCCGCGGCCAGCCGGCTGATGTATGCCGACCGCGACTATTTCATCGGCGATCCGGCCTTCGTCTCAGTGCCCACACCGGGCTTGCTGGACACGAAATACCTGGCGTCGCGGGCGGCCCTGATCGGCGAGACCGCCGGGCCGGCGCCGGCGCACGGCGAGCCCGCCGGCGCCCTGGCCCGCGCCGCCGACGCCACGCCCGAGCCCGGCGGCACTTCGCACATGGTGGTCGTCGACGCGCGGGGGGACGTGCTGTCCATGACCACCACGGTGGAGAGCATCTTCGGGTCTGGTCGGATGGTCGACGGCTTCTTCCTCAACAACCAGCTGACCGACTTCTCCTTCAGTCCCAAGGCCCCGGACGGGCTGCCCGCCGCCAACGCCCCGGGGCCGCACAAGCGGCCGCGCTCGTCCATGGCCCCGGTCGTCGTGTTCGACGGCCAGGGCCGGTTCGTGGCCGCGCTGGGCTCGCCCGGCGGGCCGGCGATCCTGGCCTACAACCTTAAGGCCTTGGTCGGTTTCCTGGACTGGAAGCTGCCGATGCCGGACGCCCTGGCCCTGCCCAACCTGATCGCCCACGGCGACGCCTATGTGGCCGAGGTCGACAAGTTCCCACCGGGCGTCGTTCCGGCCCTGGCGGCGCGCGGCATGGCGCTCAAGCATGGCTTTGGCGAAGATTCCGGCCTGCACGGGGTGGCCAGGCGGCCGGATGGCCTGGAGGGCGGCGCCGATCCCCGGCGCGAGGGCGTGGTCGAAGGGTTTTAGACTTATCTATCGCGTCCGGGTCGTCGGCGGCGGCGCGCCGGGCAGCTTGAGGTCGAACACCGTCCCTTGGGGGCCGGTGCGCGCCAGGGTCAGATCGCCGCCGTGAGCCTGGGCCAGCTCGCGCGCGATGGCCAAGCCCAGGCCCGCGCCGCCCGGGCTGGCTGAGGCCGCGAAGGGCTGGAACAAATGCGCCTGGACCCGCTCGGGCACGCCCGGGCCATTGTCGGCGATGCGGATCACGCTGGTCTCGCCGGCCTGATCCACGCTGACGGTTATCACGCCACCGCCCTGCGTCTGGGCCTGGCCCTCTTCCTGGGCAGTGATCGCCTGCCGGCCATTGCGCAGCAGATTGACCAGGATCCGGTGCAGCTGTTCGGGATCGGCGACCACCCGGCTGCGAGGTCCGACCTTCAGCTCCAGGCGCACGCCGTCGGGCGTCAAGCCGGCGTCCTCGGCGGCGGCCTCGACCGCGGGCGCCAGCCACAGGGTGTCGGGATTGGGTGCAGCCTCCTCACTCTTGCCATAAGCCAGGACGTTGGAGGCCAAGGTCACGGCCCGGTCCAACGCCCGCTCAAGGCGCGGCAGGGCCTGGGCCACCTTGGGGTCTCCCGACAGGGCCAGGCGCTCGGAGGCGATCTGGGCGCTGGTCAGCATATTCCTGAGGTCGTGGTTGATCTTGGCCACCGCCTCGCCCAGGGCCGCCAGGCGGGCCCGGGAATTGAGCGCGGCGCGCAGATCGGCCTGCATCCGGTCGAGCTCGGCCTCGGCGCGGCCGATCTCGTCCCGCCGGCCGGAGGGGGTGAGGCTGGAGGTCCGGTCCTCAGGATCGGCGCGGAACCGCTCCATGGACTTGGTGATCCGCTGCATCGGCCGCACCAGGAGCGCGTTCAGCGACAGGTAGACCAACCCCCCGGCGACGGCGCTGATGATCACCGCCACAGCCAAGAGCCGCAGCAGATAGGCCCGCAGCTCGTGCCGCAGCGGCCCATCGGAGGCGACGATCTCGACGAAGTCGCCTGAGCGGAACCGGGGTCGATCGACCACCCGCACCATGCGGTCGCCCCCGAACAGGGTGCGGAACGGGGCGACCAGGGACTGCGGCGACGATCCCCGCCGCAGATCCACCAGGTAGGGCGTGCGGTTCATGCGCGGCCCGGCTAGCAGGAGCCGGCGCACCCCGTCGCTCTGCACCGCCACCGACACCACCCCGGCGCCCTCCAGGAGCTGGTTCGACAACTGGTCGCTGACTACCTGATTGGGCGCAGCCTCGACCGCGAGAGACGCCAGCTCGGCCGCCCGCACCCGGTCCTCCAGCCAGCGCTCTTCGAACTGGGCCAGGGACGAGGGCAGGATCAGAAGCCCCGCCAGGGCGACGAACAGCACGGTCAGGATCAGCAATCGCGACGACAGGCCGCCCGGCCAGAACAGCCGGCGCGCTCGGCGCCGAAAGTCCTGGCCGGTGTCCTTGCCTGTCCGCCGCGCGGGCTCGGCCTCTTCGGCGACGACCACGGGGACATCGACCTCAGGGGCGTCGGGCTCCGGCGGCGCGGAGACTGTAGCGTCCGCCATATCGCAACCCGTTACTGCAACAGCGATATTAGAGCAACGCGGCCGTGCGGCCGAAGTGGCTTCCGGGTCCTCAATTATGGCCATGGCGCGCCAACGGCGTTCTGGAGCGGGTTTGGATCAAGCTGAACTATCCCACATTCCGCTCGTCCCGGCGAATGCCGGGATCCAGATGACAAAGCTCTGGCGATAGAGCTTGGATCGCCTTGGCCATCGACAAGCGGTGGAGCCATACGATCTGGGTCCCGGCGTCCGCCGGGATGGGCGGGTCTGAGGGTGATCCCGCCTCATCCCGGTTTAGCGCCGCCGACGCAAGCGGCGAACGACGACCGGCGCCAGGGCCAGGGCGGCGAGACCCGCCAACGGGATCAGGGCGGAGGGGTGCAGGAGCGCGTGCAGATGCACATGGGCGCCGCGCGCGAAGGCGGCGTTCAGGCTCGACCCGATCCCGGCATAGACGAACGACACCGGCAGGATGCCGATGAGCGTCGCGGCGACGAAGGTGGACAGCGGAATATCGACGAAGCCGAGCGCCAGGTTCGCAAGCCAGAAGGGTGCTATCGGGATCAGGCGCAAGGCGATGACATAGGCGAAGGCGTCCTCCTCGATGCCGCGCTCGATCTTGTCGACCATCGAGCCGGCGCGGCCCCTCAAGGCGTCGCCGACGGCTGTGCGGCAGACGGAGAAGATCACCGCTGAGCCCACGGTGCAACCAATGGCTGCCGCCGCCCCGCCAATCCAGGGGCCGAACAGAAGGCCGCCAGTCAGGGTCAGGACAAGGGCCGCCGGCAGGGACAGGGCCACCGCCAGCCCATAGACGCCGACATAGCCGCAAAGGCTGAGGATGGGATGGACATGCACATAGGCCAGCAGCAAGTCATGTCGCTCGCGCAGTTCGTGCAGCGACAGGTGTCTGGCGAGGCCCGAGGCGAAGGCCAGGACCACCGCCAGGGCGATGACGGCCAGCGGACCGAAACGCCGCAGCCGGTCTGGCCACCGCTGATTGCTCACTGCGCGCCCACGGCCTCGGCCACGCTCGCAAAGCCGTCGGCGGCCAGCCTCTGGGCCAGGTCGCGGCGGATGCGCGCCACCAGGCCCGGCCCTTCGAACACCATGGCTGAATAGAGCTGCACGGCGTTCGCCCCGGCGCGGATCTTGGCGTAGGCGTCGGCGCCGCTCGCTATCCCGCCGGCGCCGATCAGCACCAACCGTCCGGCCGCCGCAGCATGGAACCGGGCGAGGACCTCGGTCGACAGGGTCATCAGCGGTGCGCCGGACAGGCCGCCGGCCTCGGTCTTGAGCGGCGAGCCCAGGTTCTCTGGCCGCGAGAGCGTCGTGTTGCCAGCGATGATCCCGTTGAGACCGAAAGCCAGCACCGTCTCGACGATGGCCTCGATCTCGGCGTCCTCGAGGTCTGGGGCGACTTTGAGCAGCAGGGGAACGTCCGGCGATTTGGTTTTCAGCCCCTGGCGCGCCTCGGCGAGCCGCCCCAACAGCTCTTCCAGCGCCTGGCGGGTCTGCAGGGCGCGAAGGCCGGGCGTGTTGGGCGAGGAGATGTTGACGGTGAAATAGTCGGCCAGGCCCCAGAGCCGCGTCAGGCCGGTGACATAGTCGCCGATGCGGTCGGCGGAATCCTTGTTGGCCCCGATATTGGCGCCGACGACGCCGTGGCGGGGGCGGCGCGCGAGGCGGCCGGCGAAGGCCTCCAGGCCCTCGTTGTTGAAGCCCATGCGGTTGATGACGGCCTTGTCCTCAGTCAACCGGAACAGGCGCGGGCGCGGATTGCCGGCTTGCGGCAGGGGCGTGACCGTGCCGCATTCGACGAAACCGAAGCCCGTGGCCAGCATGGCGTCGGGGACCTCGGCGTTCTTGTCGAAGCCGGCGGCGAGGCCGATGGCGTTGGGCAAATTCAGGCCACAAAGCTGCGTCGCCAGGTCCGCGCCGCCGTTTCGGGCGCGCGGCCCCAGGCCCAGGCTCAGCAGGCGGATTGTCAAGCGGTGAGCGTCCTCAGCGTCCAACAGGCGAAGGGCGCCGGTGGCGAGATCATGCACGCCGTTCAAGGCTTGACCGCGTCCAACATGGGCGCCCCGTCCGCATCCAGCGCCACGGCCAAGACCTCGACCGCCAGGGCTGGATCGAGCGGGCCATAGAGGTGCGGGAACAGGTCTCCGCCCCGCGAAGGCTCCCAACGCAGAGCCTCGCCCAGGGCGATCGCCTCGAACCCGACCGCCAGCAGCTCCGCGTGGCCGTTGAAATAACGCCGCCCCGTCTCCGGCGCCTGGGCGGCGGTGGAGAAATGGATATAGCCATCCGCAAGATCGACCGGCGCGCCGTCGAACCGGCCGGCGGCTACCGCCGCCTCCCACGCCTGGCGCCCGATCAGCTTGTAGATGCGGGTCACAGCGAGCCGCCGCCATGGTCGCGCGGCACGAACATGCGCTGCAGCAGCGGCGGCTTGCCGGCAAGGATCTCGAAAACCGCGGCCGCGGCCGTCGGGAACCCGTCAAGTTTGTCGGGTCCAGCGCCGGCCATCATCAGGGCCAGTTCATGCAGGCCGGGGTTATGGCCGACAATCATGATGCTGCCGGCCGACAAGCCCTCCTCAGCCGCCTCAGCCAACTGTTCGCGGGTGGCGAGATAGAGGGTGCGGCTCTCTTCCACGTCGGCGTCAGGAAAAGATTGGGCGACGTTCTGCCAGGTCTCCAGAGCCCGGCGGGCGGTGGAGACCATCACCAGGTCCGGGACATAGCCCGCCTGGGCCAGGACCCGGCCCATGATCGCCGCGTCCCGGTGGCCGCGCTCGGTCAGGCCGCGGTCAAAGTCGCGCCCTGTGCTGGACGACGATTCGGCCTTGGCGTGCCGCAGCAGGATCAGTTGCGCCATGAGCTCTCCGCGGACTTGCGCCTCCTTCTCCTTAGCCTCAGCCGGGGGCGCGTGGAAGCGATCGGTTGACAGGGCCGCGCCGGGACGCTCCAAGGCGAGCGATGAGCCGGGATGCGGGTATCGTGCAGATGGTGGGAACGGACGGGGGACTGATGCGATTCGGTCCCGACCGCCCCCTGCGCCTGGACAGCGGCGCCAGCCTGTCCGAGCTGGAAATCGCCTACCGCACCTATGGCCAGTTGAACGCCGAACGCTCCAACGCGGTCCTGATCTGCCACGCCCTGACCATGGACCACCACGTGGCCTCGACCCATCCGGTGACCGGCAAGCCCGGCTGGTGGCCGCGCGTGGTGGGGCCGGGCAAGCCGATCGATCCGGAACGGCATTTCATCATTAGCTCCAATGTGGTCGGCGGCTGCATGGGCTCCACCGGCCCCTCCTCCGCCGACCCCGTGACCGGCCGCCCCTATGGCCTGGCCTTTCCGGTGATCACCATCGCCGACATGGTCCGCGCCCAGGCCATGCTGGTGGAGGCCCTGGGCGTGGAGACACTGTTCGCCGTGGTCGGCGGCTCCATGGGCGGCATGCAGGTGCTGCAATGGGCGGCGGCCTACCCTGAGCGGCTGTTCTCGGCCGTCTGCATCGCCTCGGCCTCACAGCATTCGGCGCAGAACATCGCGTTCCATGAGGTCGGCCGCCAGGCGATCATGGCCGATCCCGACTGGCGCGGCGGCGACTACGCCCACCAGGGCGTGCGGCCTGAAAAGGGCCTGGCGGTGGCGCGGATGGCCGCGCACATCACCTACCTTTCGGAGACGGCGCTGCAGCGAAAGTTCGGCCGCGAGCTGCAGCGGGACGGCCTGTCCTGGGGCTTCGACGCCGATTTCCAGGTAGAGAGCTACCTGCGCCACCAGGGGACCACCTTCGTCGACCGCTTCGACGCCAACAGCTATCTCTACATCACCCGGGCCATGGACTATTTCGACCTGGCCGCGGCGCACGGGGGTTCCCTGGCCAATGCATTCACGCGGGCGCGGCACGTGCGCTTCTGCGTGCTGTCCTTCACCTCGGACTGGCTCTATCCGACCCCGGAGAGCCGGGCCATTGTCAAGGCCCTGAACGCCGCCACAGCCCGCGCGAGCTTCGTCGAGATCGAGAGCGACAAGGGCCACGACGCCTTCCTGCTGGACGAGCCGGTCATGATCGGGGCGCTGGATGGTTTTCTTGACGCCGCCGGCCAGGCTCGGGGGCTGGCGCGGTGAACGCCTTCGAGGCTGCGCAGGCGCGCGAGGATTTCCGCGAGATCCTGAGGCTGGTGCGCCCGGGGTCGCGCGTTCTGGACATCGGTTGCGGCGAGGGCGCGCTTCTGGAGCTTCTGACCCGGGAGAAGGGGGTCGACGGGCGAGGGCTGGAGATCAGCCCGCTCGGCGTTTCGGCCTGCCTGTCGCGGGGCCTCGCCGTCGTACAGGGCGACGCCGACCGGGACCTCGCGGATTTTCCCAGCCGCGCCTTTGACTACGCCATCCTGTCCCAGACCCTGCAGGCGGTGCTGCAGCCCAGGCTGGTGCTGAAGGAGCTGCTTCGCATCGCCGATCGGGCGATCGTCTCCCTGCCGAACTTCGGCTACTGGAAGGTTCGGCTGGCGCTCTTGGCCACGGGGCGCATGCCGATGACCGGCTCCCTGCCCGAGCCGTGGTACTCCACGGCCAACATCCACCTGTGCACCCTACGCGATTTCACCGAACTCTGCGCCGAACTCGGCGTGCGCATCGAGGCTTCGGCCGCCCTGTCCGACGGCTATCCCGCGCGCGCCATCGACCCGGCCCATTGGGCCGAGAACTGGCGGGCGGAACAGGCCATCTTCATGCTGAGCCGGCCGGGGGGCCGTAGCCCGGCCCCCGCGTCCGGAGACTTGTTCAGCTAGATCAGGCCGTCGCCGAAACGCCCGTCTCGGACAGCCACTCCAGGATCTTCTGCTTTGGCATGGCGCCGACCTTCATCGCCGCCATCTGGCCGCCCCGGAACAGCATCATGGTCGGGATGCCGCGCACGCCGTAGCGCGAGGGGGTCGTCGGACTTTCTTCGATATTGAGCTTGGCCACGGTGACGTGGTCGGCCAGCTCCTCGGCGATGGCCTCCAGGGCCGGGGCGATCTGCTTGCAGGGGCCGCACCATTCGGCCCAGAAGTCGACCAGAACCGGTTTGTCGGCCTTGAGCACGTCCTGCTCAAAGGATTCGTCGGTGACCTTGACGGTGCTCATAAGAAGCAAGTCCCTTTTTGGGTAATTCAGCCGCTCGCGCGGTTTCATGGCCTGCATCTAAGCAGACCGGCCCAGCGTATCAACCGCCGGAGCGCAGGGAGGCCAGGGTGTCGGCGATCATCTTTCCTGGAACCGGCATCAGCTTTGGTCCATCGGTCCACACCAGGGCCGCCTCGATCCGGCGTCCCGGAAACACCTCGGCCAGCACCGCGGCGTAGAGCGCCATCTGCACGATATAGGCCCGGTCGGCGTCTTCGATGCGCCGCGGCGCTGGGCGGTTGGTCTTGAAATCGGCCACCAGCACCCGGTCTTTCTCCACCACCAGCCGGTCGATGCGGCCGGAGATGGCCAAGCCCTCGGGAAGGCCCGGCGCGGTTCCGGCCACCGCCACCTCGGCCCGCGACCCTGGGCCGAACACGGCGGAAAACCGCGGATCCTCCAGCACGGCCAGGGCGGCGCTGGCCATCTCTTCGCTCTGGTCGGGGGTCAGGTCCGGCTCGCGCAGCAGGAGCATGGCCGCCGCCTCCGCCCGCTCATCCAGCGGCAGGTCGGGCAGCAATTGCAGCATGCGGTGCACCAAGAGCCCACGTCGATAGCGGCCCAGGCCCTGGCGAGCGGCCAGGGGCGAGCTCGACGGCCCGCGTTCGGTCTCCGCCAGGACTGAGGGCGAGGCATAGCGCTGGTACGGCGGCTCGGCTGGCGCGAACCGGCGCACCCACGGGGGAAGCGGCGTGGCGCTCTTGGCCGCGGTCGCGGTCGCGTAGACCAACGCGGGATCGAAGCCGAACCGCGTGATCTGCGCCTCGCCATCGGCCACCAGGCTTACGCGTCCGGCGATCTCCACCCGCTCGAAGGCGCGGGCGGCCACCTCGCACCAGCTTCCCTTATAATATTGGTCCCGGGTCTTGACCCCACAGAGTACAAGCCGATCGCGCGCCCGGGTGAGGGCGACATAGAGCAGGCGCAGGCTTTCGCCAGACGCCGCGGCATCCCGGCGGGCGCGGGCGGCGGCCGAGGCCTCGCAGTCGTCGGCCTTGCGCGGCGCCCACAGGAACCCGCCGCCTTCCGCGTCCAGCAGCGGCCCGCCCTGGGACGCCGCCCGCGTGGTGGTGTCGGGCAGGAACACGATCGGCGCCTCCAGGCCCTTGGCGCCGTGGGTGGTCATCACCCGCACCTCGCCCTCCTCCCGGCCCGAAGTGTCCTCCTGCTCGCGCTTGACCTCGATATCGATCGCCGCCATGGCGTCCAGGAACCGCTCCAGATCGCGCACGCCGCTCTGCTCCAGCCCCAGGGCCTGGCCGAGGAAGGCGTCGATGGCGTCCTCCGCCTCGCGGCCCAGCCGGGTCAGCATACGCGCGCGCATGGAGCGGCCCTCCGCGTCCAGGCGGCTCAGCACGCGGCCATAGAAGTCGAACGGCGAGCGGGCCGCGGCCTCGGCCAGGGCCCAATCGAAGACATCGCGCGCCCGCTCCCACTCAGCCCGCTCGGCCGCCCGGCGCTTCAGCGTCGACCAGAGATCGCCCTCGCGGCCGTGGGCCAGGTCGAACAGGCTTTGCTCGTCCACCTCGCAGAACGGGCTCCGCAGCAGCGCCGCCAAGGTCAGGTCGTCCGGCGTGAAGCGGGCGAAGCGGCCCAGCGCCATCAGGTCCTGAAACACGATGTGTTCGGACAGCTTCAGGCGGTCAGCGCCGCCCACGGGAACGCCCTCGCGTTTCAGAGCGCGGATGATCTCGTGAAACAGCGCCTTGCGCCGCCGTACCAGGATCAGGAAATCGCCGGCCCGCGCCGGCCGCCAGATGCGGCTTTCGCGATCAAGGACAGCCTCGCCGCGCGCGATCGACGCCTTGATCGATCGGGCGATGCGGCGGGCGAGCTTCTTGTTGGCGCTCTCCGGCGGCTCGATGTCGACCGGCGCCCAGGGATCCGGCTCTTCGTAGGGTTCACTCTCTTCCAGCGGCCAGAAATCGACGCCGCCATGGCCCGCACCCCGCCGCGCCAGGTGTCGGATCGCCTCCGCCGCCGCGCCTTCCGCAGGCCTGAGACCCACGGCGGCCTCGGGATCGGCGAACACCGCGTCGACGAATTCGAGCACCTCCGGGGTCGAGCGCCAGCTTTCCTCCAAGGGCACGCCGCGGAAGGTGCGCCCTGCGCCCTCGATCCGGCTCTGATAGGCTCCGCACTCGGCCAGGAACCGCTCGGGCGCGGCGCCCTGAAATGAATAGATCGACTGCTTCTCGTCGCCCACGGCGAACATGGTCCGCTCGCGCGGGCCCCCGATCCCAGCGCCGGCGAAAAACTCCTCGGTCAGGGCCGAGAGGATCTCCCACTGGTCTGGCGCGGTGTCCTGGGCCTCGTCCAGCAGGATGTGGTCGATGCCGCCATCCAGCTTGTAGAGCACCCAGGCGGCGTCGGAGCGGCGGGTCAGGAGCTGTTCGGTGCGGGCGATCAGGTCGCCGAAATCGAGCCCGCCGGCCACCTGTTTCTGGCCATCGTAGACCTGGGCGTAGGCCAGGGCGAGCGTCAGGGCGTGGACCGTGTCGCGGGCGACGCGCGCCGCCTTGAGCTTGCTCAAGACGTCTAGCAGTCGCGCCTGTTCAGCCTTCAGCCAGCCGCGCACCTCAGGATCGACAGCGTTGGTCCCGAGCTTGGCCCGCGGCTCGCCGGCCGCCGTCGCGAACACCGCCCAAAGCTCGACGAAGGGCGACTTGGGCCCCGCCGCCCGCATCTTCTCCGCCAGGGGCTGGTCCGTGGCGGCCGAGCCGGCGCTCAAAGCCTCGGCCGCGCGGCGCCATTGGGTCCAGTCGACACCGGCCCCCGCCTCGGCCTCGATCCGCAGGGGATCCGTGGGCAGGTCGAAGCCGCAGCGACCCCAGACGTCCCGCCCATAAGCGTCATCGGGACAAGCCTCGACATAGGCCCGGATCGCCGCCCGCCGCGCCTCGAAGGCCGCGAACATGCTGAGAAACCCCCGCCAGTCGAGCTCGACCGCGAAGTGGCGATAGGCGCGGCCGACCGGCCCGTCGGGCTGGGCGCGGGCGAAGTCGGCCACGGCGTCGCGGGCGTATTCCGAGACCTGGGCCGCCGCCGCGTCCTCCAGCACCTGGAAGCCGGGCGAAACCCCCGCCTCCAGCGGGAACCGGCGCAGCAGCTTTTCGCAGAAGGCGTGGATGGTCTGGATCTTCAGGCCCCCCGGCGTCTCCAGGGCGCGGGCGAACAGGGCGCGGGCATCGGACAGATTGGCGGGCCGTTCGTCCAGCTCGGTCAGCTTGCCGGCCAGCACCGCATCCTCGGCCACCGCCCAGCCGCCCAGCTCGTCGAACAGCCGCCGCTGCATCTCGGCGGCGGCGGCCTTGGTGTAGGTGACGCACAGGATCGCCTCGGGCCGCGCGCCCTGTAGCAGCAACCGCGCCACCCGCTTGACCAGGGTCGAGGTCTTGCCCGACCCGGCGTTGGCGGTGACGAACACGGAGGCGGCGGGATCCGAGGCCAGGACCTGGGGTTGGAGGGCCGTCATGACGTTGCGCCCTCAAGGATCACCTCGCCCTTCGACCCTTCTCCCCTTGTGGGAGAAGGAGGGGCCCATTGCGCAGCAATGGGAGGATGAGGGGTCGCGCCGGCGACTCCAATGGTCCGGTGGTCGCCACGCACAAAAACTGAAGGGCCGGCATAACCCCTCATCCTCCCACCCGCTTTGCGGGCGGGCCCCTCCTTCTCCCACAAGGGGAGAAGGGAAAAGGAGTGTTGCGGGCGCAGATTCACTCCCCGCCTCCCTCAGCTTCGCCCTCACCGACCACGTGCCATTCCCACAGGCGCGCCAGATGGTCGAAGTCGCCGCCGTGACCGTCGATAAATTGCGGAGCGGCCCAGGAGACGTAGGGGACGCTTTCGTCCTCGAATCGCTCCACCCGTTTGCGCAGGCCCTCATAGGCGCGCAGGGCCAGGTCCAGGCTTTCGCCGAGCTTGGCCCGGGCCTCCTCGCGGCCGGGCGTGCGGCCGCCGCTGACCGCCACATAGACCAGATCCCCCGGCGATGCCTTGCCGATCTCGCCGAAGCCGCCGAAATGCAGGATGGCCGCGGTCAGGGTCAGCTGGGGCGAGAGGCCGCTTTCCACCTGCTTGCGCGAGGGCGGGCTGCCGGTCTTGAAGTCAAGGATGTCCGCGCAATGGCCCCGGTGCTCGATGCGGTCAGCCTTGGCGGTGACGGTGAAGGTGCGCGCGCCGGCCGGGAAGCTGTGGCGACCCTGCTGTTCGATCAGCAGCCGCGCGCCCGGCCGGCGCCGGCGCTCGAACTCCATGACCCAGGGCGCGACATTGGCCGCCAGCGCCGCCTCCCGCGGCAGGCGGGCGTCCGGGGCGCCGGCCTCGACGAGCGCTTTGACCACCATGTCGGCGAAGACGGCTTCAGCGTCTGGCGGCAGCGACCCCGGATAGTCCTCGGCGAAGCGCTCGAAAGCGGCGTGGATGGCCGTGCCGCGGATGCGGGCGTCGACCGGTTCAGCCGGCCGATCCAGTGTCCGAAACTTCAGGATGCGGCCGGCATAGACGGCATAGGGGTCGCGCACCCAGCGCTCCACCCCCGTGACCGGCAGCTCGATCGGCCGCACGGCCACTGGCGGGGTCGGCCGCGGCCGCGGGGCGGTGCGAAGGGCAGGCGGGATCGGGACGAGCGGCGCATCCAGCGCGCGAGCCCAGTCGACCAGATCGCTGCGCGTCGGGATGGCGACCCCCGCGCCCCTGGCCAGGGTCCTGAGGCGCCACAGCCAGCGCGAGGCCACCGCCGGCGCCCCGCCCCGCCGCTCGCTGTGCAGCAGGATCACCTCTCCGGCGCAGGCGGCCTGGGCGAAGTCGTGGGCCGAAAGGCCAATGCGCCGCTCCGGCGGCGGCAGGCCGGCGGCGGCGCGCATGGGCCGCGACAGAAAGGGGTCGATGGGCGCCGGAGCCGGCCAGACGCCCTCCTCCAGTCCGGCCAGGACGAGCAGGTCGGCGCGAACCATGCGGGCTTCGAGGGTCCCGAGGATCTTGAGCCTGGGATGGGCGCCGCCGCTTCGCACGGTCTCGCCAGCCAGGAGGGTCTCGACGAGGTCGGCGAACTGGGTGGGTGTGGTCTCGGGCAGGCCCTCGCTCTCGTCGATCACGGCGGCCAGCAGGCCCGCCGCCGCCTCGCCGGCCGCGCCCGACCAGAGCAGGCCGAGATCGCCGCTGTCGGCCCCTTCGGCCAGGGCCTCGATCGCCTGCACCAGGCCGCGCGCAGCCTCAGCCGGGGTGGCGTCGCCGCCGGTATAGGCCTCGGCGGCGAGGGAGAGGATGCGCTGCAGCCTGGCCAGCAGCCGGTCGGCGTCGTCCAGCAACTGCCGTCGGCGCTCGGAGGCGTCCTCGGCCGCCTTCGCCAGGCGGCGCGCTATGACGGACAAGTCGCGGGGCCGCGTTCCCCTGAGGCCGTGGCGCTCCAGCACCTGGACCCGGGCGGCCAGGTCCTGCTGCTCCAGACCGAGGCGGGTCAGGGGGTGCTTGAGGATGGCCAGCATCAGGATCGGGTCCAGCGGATCGACCACGGCCCGGGCCGCGAGGCCAACCAGCACACCGACCGGCTGCCCGGCCAGCGGCGTTCCGGCCGAGCTGTCGGCCATGACGCCCCAGCGCGCCAGCCGCGCCGAGACCCGCCGGGCGAGGTCCTGGTCCGGCGTGATCAGGGCGGCGGTGCGGCCGGGAACCTCCAGGGCCTCGCGCAGGGCCAGGGCGGCGATGGCGGCCGCCTCCTCCTCCGCCCGCGCGGCGACGACTGACAGGCCCGCAAGGCCCTCGGCGATGGGGTCGACCCCGGCGGCCGCGCCCTCCGCCTTCAGTTGGGCGATCTGGTCCAGCCAGTCGGCGGTGGCTTCGGCCGGGCGCAGGGCCTCGTTGACGATCCGCCGGCGCCAACGGCCACGGGCGTCCCCCGCCGCGGCTTGCGAGAAGGCGCGGACATCGCGCCGGTCGACGCCGGCGGCGGCCAGGAGGCGCTTCATGGCCCCTTGCGGATGCTGTTCGCCCACCTGGGTCCAGGCGCTTTCGGCCAGGTCTTGGTCGAGACCCGGCAGCACCACGCAGCCCTTGGGCGCGGCGGCGATCACCCGCAGCAGGGCGGCGGTGGCGGGCGCCGTGCCGGTCGAGCCCGCCGCCACCAGCACGCCGGCCGGCGGCGTATCGCACCAGCGCGCGGCCAGGAGACGCAGCAGCGCCACCCGGCGGGCGGTCAGGTCGATCAGGCCCATCTCCTCCAGCCGCCGCGGCCAAGCCTGGGTCGCCAGGCGCAGGAAGTCGGCTGAGATTTTCCAGTGCCTGGCCAACTCGCTTTCCACCCAGTCGCCCAACCGGTCGAGGGCGGCGGCCTCTTCGATCTGCACGCTGTCCAGAAAGGCGGCCAAGGCGTCGGCCAGTTCCAGCGCCCCCACCGCATCCAGCGAGCGCCCAAGCGCCGGGGCATGGTCCGCCGCCAACTGAGCCAGCTCGAAGCGACGCCGCCAGGGGCTGATGGCCGGCGGCAGGTCCAGGGCCAGGTCGCCAGGTTCGAACGGCGGCTCGCCCTCGTCCAGATCGCCCAGGGCGCGGATCTGGGGCAGGAGCAGCGCCTTTCCGCCCGCCACCGCGGCGAAAGCTTCGCTGAGGGCCCGAGCCGCCCGCCGCGTCGGCGTGAGTACGATGGCATTGGATAGGGCTTCCGGCCCGCCCGGCGCCAGGGCGTCATGAAGGCCCTTCGCCAGATCGCTGACGAAGGGTCGATGGGCCGGAATCGTAAACCACCGCGGCGCCGGGGCCGCGAGGAAGGGCTCGGTCATGTCGCCGCATCCAGCTTTTCTCCCGGCGGGAGAAGAGCGCCAAGCGCGAAGCTATACACCTGTGGCCGCGGGGTAGGCAGCCCGCAATCGCGCCTCGGCCTGCGCCAGGGCCTCGGGATCGCCGACCTGCATCCAGTAACCATCGGGAACGTAGCCGAACAGACGGCCGCGACCGGCCGCCGCCATCCACACGCGGAACAGTGAAAAGCGATCTTCGGGAATCTCATAGACCATGCGCGGATCGATGATCTGGACCCCGAAACAGTGCAAGGGAGCAATGGCCGAAGCGCCGCGATGAGTGAGCCGGCCGGCCTCGTCGCGGAAGAAGTCGCCCGGCGTTTCGAAGCCTTGCGTGCGGTCCTTGGGGACAACGATGACGAGGGAATCCATGCGCTGGGTGTCCCATTGCACCGCCAGCCGGGCGAGCGCCGGCGGCTGGCTGTCATGGGTCCAGACATAGTCGCTGTTGGCCACCCAGATCGGCGCCTCTCCCAGGAGGCCGCGGGCCTGCTTCACCCCGCCGCCGGTCTCCAGCAGGGCGCCGCGTTCATCCGAGATGTGCAGCGTCAGCGAAGGGTCGCGGGCCGCACGGGAGTCCAGGTGGGCGACCAGTTGCTCGGCGTGGGCGTGGACATTGACCACGGCGGTGGTGACGCCGGCCTCAACCAGCCGGTCCAGGGTATGGTCGATCAGGGCCTTGCCGCCGACCTCGATCAGGGCCTTGGGCTTGTGGTCGCTCAGCGGCCGCATGCGCGTACCGAGGCCGGCGGCCAGCACCATGGCGATGGTCGGCGAACTCACCGGCGCGTCTCTGCCGGAATCTCGCGGTCGAACCAGGCGCGCAAGGCGGCGAACCCTGGCTCGGCCAGATCCCGCTCCAGGGTGCGCCAGACCCGCGACATCAGGTCGGCGTAGCGCGGCCTGCCAAAGCCCGCCACCTGGCGGGCGAAGATGAACAGGATGCGGGCGGCGTTGAGGGCCGCCAAGCCCTGATAGTCCTCCAGGAATTCATGGCGATCGACCTCTGGCCGCGCCGCCAGGTAGCGGCCCAGCATACGCGCCTCCAGTTCCGGCGAGACGTCCCGGCGGGCGTCCTGCAGCAGCGAGAGCAGGTCCCAGGCCGGATGGGCGCGCAGGGCGTCCTGAAAATCCAGCAGGCCGACCCGGGCAGTGCCCTTGCGGTCGGCGAGCCAGACCAGGTTCTCGGCGTGAAAATCGCGGTGAGCTAGTACGCAGGCGCCCGCCTCGCCACGCCGGCGGATCGGGTCCCACAGGGCGTTCCATTCGGCGACCGCGGCGTCCGAGAACGGCGGCGCGCCGGAATATTTCGGCCACCACTCGATGAACATGTCGCCGCCGGTCTTCAGCGCCAGCACGTCATAGGTCAGCAGCGGCCAACGCGCTCCGTCCGACTCCAGCACCGCCGGCGCCGATTCGGCGTGGAGCCGCACCATCAGATCGATGGCCGCCTCATAGAGCGGCTCCTCCGCCGCTCCCGCCTCGATCAAGCGGGCGAAAAGGTCGTCGCCCAGGTCCTCCAGCACCGCCAGGCCGTGATTCGCCTCGGCGGCCACGATCTCGGGCGCGGAAAACCCCCGCCCGCGCAGATAGCCGGCCACGGCGATGAAGGCATCCACCCGCCCCGCCGCCAGCCGGGCGCAAGCGTTGTAGCCCAGGGCCAGGCGCTCCGTGTCGGTGGCCTCGGGCGGGCAGGGCCGGGTTTCCAGCGCCGGCGGCTGGTCCATGAAGATCAGGCTAGGCAGGCCGTCTCGGTGCAGGCGCTCATAGACCCGGGTCGAGGCGTCGCCGGTGAGGCGCACGCGCTGCGCTCCGCCCAGGCCATGGCGCGTCAGGAAGTCGGTCTTCAGCGCCTCGCGTTCAGAACTCAATCGGCCGTCCTTCCCAATTGCCGTGCGGCGTCAGGCGCGCAAGCCGGGTTTCGTCCGCGCCATGACCATCGACGGCGAGCTCTATATCGAGTCGGTGGCCGGGCAGATGGCCATGCAGCCGATCCGGCCATTCGATGATCACTGCGCCGCTGTCCAGGGCCTCGTCCAGCCCGACCTCCTCCAGTTCGTCCGGCCGGGTCAGGCGATAGAGGTCGAAATGGGCCAGCCGCAGGCTCGGGCTGTCATAGAACTGCACCAGGGTGAAGGTCGGGCTCGGCACGTCCTCGTCCGGCCGCGTCAGGGCGCGAATCAGGCCGCGGGCCAGGGTCGACTTGCCGGCCCCCAGCGGGCCCCAAAGGCAGACCGCCTCACCGGCCTCGAGCGTATGCGCCACCGCCGCCCCTAGCCGGGCGGTCGCCACATCGTCCACAAGCCGGAAATCACCTTCGGCGGGTAGGTGCATTATGGTCGCTCCCGGTAAGGCCCCGTTTGCGGCGAACATGCGCCCGCCGAGGCGCGAGCGGCAAGGGGGCGGCCGTTAATCCGCAGGGCGATCGCTTCAGGTTAACGGCTTGGCTGGGTATGTGGGACTGTGATTCATCGGTGGCTTGGTTGAATCGCGAGGTGGGCCATGCCCGAACCGAG
>FSWM01000497.1_pt1 | contig 29659 bp, 25 predicted proteins | sample 1637841 | NCBI WGS metagenome assembly FSWM01 (sample SAMEA3914789, study PRJEB12502) | metagenome | biome: forest; material: soil | place: Canada | collected 2011-07-03 | depth 0.3 m | reverse complement strand
CCATCCATGCTGGCCTCCATCCCAGCCAGCATGTTGAATCTGATTTGCGGCTCCGGGGGAATCCCCTCAGCGATTCAAGCCAATCTCATCCCGCTCTAGAACGCGGCGAGGATCGTGCGTCGAGGCCGGGCTCACCATAGCCTTGATGCGAGCAGAGTTCATGGCGCAGACGGTTGGCACGGCGATCCGGCCGTGCCTTGCTGGATCTGCTCGCGGCCCGTTTATACCCCGCCAGGCCGCAATAGTCCCCGCCCGGCGCCGTGATTACGCAGCAGCGGTTGTTGCGGCCCGACGACCCGCACCCTCATGGGCGGTCACTTCGCGTTTGTGATTATGAAATCCCGGACGTCTTCAGAAAATTTAGCTGCGGTATCCCCCAGGTAAAGCATGTGACCAGACTCGTATAATCTGTATCCGACTCGATCTTGCGGAATATTCCCACGCTCTACCTGGAACGGAATTCCTGCTGGAGCTGCGTAGAGATCATAGTATCCCATCGCGATCATTATCCGCATATGGGGTTGGCGTCGCATCGCCGTCGCCAAATCGTTCGCGGGCGTCTGGCCAAGTGGCACGCCGGCGCGCTCCCGGTTCCATTTACTGTAGATGCCCTCCCAAACGATCGGCTTGTAGGGTGCTGGCATACTGACCTTAAGATCGTCATGGAGCAGATCCTGGAACGCTGCGACAAAGCCGGGGACATATTGGGTCATGGCCGCGTCGTCGGCCACGACGTCGCCGAGATCATTGGCGCTGCTCAGCGTATAGCGGCTGTCATAGCCGCCAACCTCCAGTCCCCGATCGCGCAAGGGCAGTTTGAGGTAGGCAGGCGCGGAAATCTGCAGACGGTTGTCGATCCAGGCCTGAGCTGGCAGCCCCGTGTAGGCTGAGAGCTTCTGCGCGATACGTAGTCTGTCCGCTTCAGAAAGCTGCCCGCGCTTTTCCGCCGCGATCGCCTCGGCGTATTCCGTCTTCGCGAACGACGCGACGTCGTCGAACAGGCCCTTCATCGTCCGTCCGTCGGCGGGAATCGTCTTGTGATAGAGGGCCGTGATCGCCATCGTCGGGAGAACTGCGCCGACGCTGCGATCGACTTCACCGGCCGGCATCGGCAGCGCGCCGCCATTGATCGATGGGCTGACGAGGATGACGCCGTTCAGGGTGATACCGCGCATCACACCCGAGTAATTGACCCCGCCCATCAGGGCGCGCGGCAGGATGGACGCCCGGACCGTGCCATAGCTCTCGCCGAGTACGAACTTGGGCGAATTGTAGCGACCGTTCTGGATCAGCCACTGCTCGATGAAACGCGCGACACTGTCGGCGTCGACGTCCGTGCCGGCGAAATCGGCATCTTGGGCCCTGCCGACGGCATGGCTGAAGCCGGTGCCGACGGGGTCGATAAACACGATGTCGGCGACGTCGAGGGGGCTGTTGGGATTGTCCGCTAGGCCGAAGGGCGGAATGTTGCGGGGATTGACCTCCTGGTCGAGCACCACCCGCTTTGGACCCAGAGCACCTAGATGCAGCCATGAGGACGCTGCGCCCGGGCCGCCGTTGAAGACGAAAAGCACCGGTCGACGCGGATCGGGCTGACCGCCCTTCACATAGGCGAACGAGAAGAAGCTGGCGATCGGTTCGCCCGTCATATTGGTGATGTAGGTCTCGCCGGCGGTCGCCGTGTAGACTAGCTTCTGGCCCAGGATCGTCGTTTGGTGCTGAGTGACGAAGACCTTTGGCCGCGGCAGATCCTCAACCCGTAGATGAAGGCCCGAAGGATTGGCGATGATCGGCGGCGTGCCCGGAGCCGTGAGTGACGCCACCTGCGCCGACGCCGACGCGGCGATCATCGTGACCAGGACGATCGCCATCCAGCCCACTCCAGACCCGCGGCTCCGCCTCGCCATGTCGTCATGAGCCATCGCCGTCCCCTAGTTGAGAAAGGCCGTCAAACCGGCCAGTTCCGGAAAGTCAGCAAAAACAATTTCGCGGCAATTTTCTGCAGCATTGTGCGGACTTCAGTCGACCACAAGCCTCTCCTGCGACCCAAAGGCCTCTGCGCAGCCTTCGTGTGGCCGAGCGACAGCGACGCCGAGGCTTTCCTCTCGGCGTCGCTGAGCCCAAGTCAGGGTAGGGGGGTCAGAAGCTCCGCGAGAGGGAAACGCCGTAGGTCCGCGGCTGGACGAAGACGGCGGTGGGCAGATGCGTCCCGCCCCCGGTGGTGCCGCCGATCACGCCCTTGTCGTCGAATAGATTCCGCAGGTAGACGTTGAATGTCCAATCCGCGTTGTAGACACCGGTGTCCAGATTGACGAGTGAGTAGGACGGCAGCAGCAGGCGGTAGCCGAAAGCGCTGTTTGTCACGGTCGGATCTGCGGGCGGAAGGATGTTGTTGAACTCGGCGTAGCGATCTCCCACGTACGAATATCCGCCGCCAACATATACAGAGAATCCATGGCTGACCTGCCAATCCTTCCGCACGGAAAGGTTGCCGACGAACTTCGCCGAAGCGGGAAGCCGATCACCCTTGGAGCCGATCAGGGTCGAGGCCCCGGCGGGTTGGGGGATGTCGCCAGTGAGCGCCGCGTCCGTGAATGTCGCGTTGGCGTCAATCACAAGTCCCGCGGCCGGCCGCCACTGGCCCGTGAGTTCCAGGCCCCGGCTGCGGGCCGTAGAACCGTTGGTGAAATAGCCGATCCCATTGCTGAGATTGGTCGCCTGAAGCTGAACGTGGTCCCAGTCCACATTGAACAGCGCGGCATCGAACGTCAGATGTTGGGCTGGCAGTTCGCCCTTGAGGCCCAGTTCGTAGCTGGTCACGGTATCGGGACCGAACGTCGCAGGAATGTTCGGCAGGATGGCGTTCGGGCCGCCGGGGCGATAGCCGGTGGCGATCCGCACATAGGCCATCAGGTCCGACGAGAACCGATAGCGCGGCGTGAACAGCCAGGTTGTGGAGCTGTCAGACGACGGGGCGGGCGTATTTACTGAGTTTGGCCCAAAGATCGGCTGCGCCGTCGGGTCAATGGTCACGGACCCGTTGCTGGTTTGCTTGTTTTCACTGTAGCGACCACCCACCTGCACGTCGAACTTGTCCGTGAAGTGGTAGGTCAGGTCCGCAAAAACGGCCTTCTCTTCAAACGTCGACGGCAGGAGTTGCGACAGGGGGTCCGCCACGTGGGCGCCGGTCGGACTCTGAACGCTGATCACCTGCCGGACCAAAATGTCCTCGTGGGTGTAGAAGGCCCCGACGAGCCACTCGAACGGCTGATTGGGCTTCGAGCTCAGCCGCACTTCTTGCGTGAATTTCTTCGTATTGTCCGCGTTGATCAGCGGCGTGGTCGATCCGGCGCCGACGCCATAGAATGGCAGCAGGAAGCCGAAAGCGATCGTCTGGTCGACCTTCGAGGTCGAGTCGTAACGGCCCCAGGCGCTGATTGAGGTCAGATCGGCTTTCTGAAGATCCAGAATCGCGCGCGCCTCGTAGAGCGTGAAGTTCGCCTCACGGGTCGTAGGGCCGAGATTGCTGACGAAATCGCCGAACACGAAGTTGAAGTTGGGATCGGTACGGAACGGCCCAGCGCCGCAGTTTGTGCACACCCGCAGGGACGGGCTCCCATTGTAGCGTGTGTGCTGGCGCATCGCAGACACGTTGAGCGTGAGCGCGTCGAAGGGCTTCACGAAGAGCGCCACCCGGCCTCCGTTCGTGGTGTTGTCGTTGATGTTGGAGCCCTTCGCCAGGGGATTGATATTGTCGATATAGGCCGGGTCTTGCCGGTCGAAGCCGCTCAGCCTGACGGCCACGCGGTCGCTGATGATGGGAACATTGACAGAGCCGCGCACCGAGTAGCCGCTATCACCGCCCTGGACCGAATTCGCGCCCACCTCGACGCGCCCGGAGTAGTGGTAAGGGTTGGGCGAAACCGTGACGAAATTGATCAGTCCGCCCAAACTCGAGGCGCCATACAGGGTTCCTTGGGGTCCGCGAAGAACTTCAATCCGATTGAGATCCGCCGGATCGATGTCCGGAAGAGGTGACTGCGCGAGGTAGCTGGCCGACGTCAGCGGGACGTCATCAATGGTGATGGCCACCGTTGCCGCCGTGCCGCCGCCGGTGGCCACGCCGCGCAGCGACACGCTGTTGGCCCGCTGTTCGGTCCCCCCGCCAATGAGCGAAAGGCCGGGGATTTGTGAATAGTAGTCGCGGAGCTGAACCAGGTTCTGCTTCATCAGCGTCTCGGGCTGAACCGAGGTGACGGCGACCGGGACATCGAGCAGCCGCTCGGTCCGCTTCTGGGCCGTCACCACCACCTCTTCGATCGTGGTGGCGCCAGAACCTTGTTGCGCGACCGCCAGCGAGGGCGCGAAGAGCGAGACCGCTGTCAATGCGGTCGATACGAGGAGCTTTGTCGCAACGGTACTGTTCATTTCTATTCCCCCTTAAAATCGCTGAGCCGATCCAACGCGTGCGATTTGATCTGACATCCAGATGCGTGAACGCCACGCGAGTTTCGTATCAGGCTACAACATTCCTTATTGTAGTCAAATTTCTCTCACGATGAGACCGTCGGCGCCGTATCCCCAAGCAATTGGGCGGCTCGCCGGCTAGCGCCGGTTCTGCCGTAGTAGATGAGGCCAACGGCGAGCCAGGCGGCCAGCAGCACGTAGGGGCGCCAGTCCGAGGCGATACCCAACAATGCAATGGCGGCGGCGGCCAAGATCCCCAGGGCCGAAAGTATTTTCACGAGGCCAGAGCTCATCGCGAACCGCGCCTGGGCGCGGATGTCGGGCCGATGTGCGGCGACGTTCCAGGCGGCCAGGCACGAGCCGAGGTACTTCATCATCGTGGGGATGTTCACCGCGATGAGCAGGAAGAGCAGGCTGGAGGGCAGCAGGAGGCCCGCCACGGAAGCCAGGAAGGCGACGATGGTCGCGATGTGCGGTGTGCCGAACCTCGGATGAATCCGTCCGAGCGCGGACGGCAGCACGCCGGAGCGGCCCATGGCGAAGAGGAAGCGCGCATAGACCAGGAAGACTGCGTTCATCGACTTGGTGAGCGCGAGCACCGCTGCGGTGACGATCAGCGGCGTCGCCGCGGGGCCGAGCGCCACTTTGGCCGCGTCCAGGAGAGGCGCCTGGCTCGCCGCCAAGCCTTTGGGCCCGACCAGGCTGAGCGCTGTGACCGCGATCGCGAGGTAGACAACGACAGTCAGAAGGAGGGCGAGCGCCAGGCCCAAGGGCACGTTCCGCTTGGGATTCGCCACCTCCTCGCCGACCTCAGTCGCTGTTTCAATCCCTAGGAAGAGTTGGATCATGAGCGGCAACGCTGCGAGCACCGGCAGCCAGCCGCCGTGTACGGCCTCGACGAACACCGCGGGCCGAAAATGGGGTGCGCCCGCCACGATGAACACCGCGAAGACGGCCAGTAGACCCAGCATGAGGATCGTCTGAGCCCGCGCGGCGATGGCCACCCCGACGTAGTTGAGCATGAAGACGGTGAGGAAGAACGCGAACATCACCGGTTTCACCGGCAACGGCACCACCATGGACAGGTACTGCACCAGGACCTGCGCGAGGATCACCATCACAACAGCGTTGGAGAGAACGCGCATCCAGACGATGGCGAAGGCCACCAAGGGATGCGTGAACTCCCTCTGCCACTCGTAGCTGGCCGCGGTCCGCGGCAGGGCCGAGGCCATGTAGGCGTAGATCAAGCCGAACAGGATCATGGGGACGGCGGCGATGGCCACCGCGATGAGTATCCCCGACCCTCCGACTTGCGCGGCCGGGCCGAGGACCGAGAAGATCGATGCGCCGATGGCGGTGCCGGCTCCCAACATGACGAGGTCGATGAGGCGAATGCCGTGGCGAAGCTGTTCGGTCATGAGCTTTGGCTCGATGCGAGAGGCGTCATTGAGGCCGGATTCGCCGCAGGCCGCGTTGCGGGCGAGGCCTGGACATTCAGGCTGGGGGCCATCAGGGCGCTCACGGCGAGAGCGGATTTCCGCAACATGAAGGCCCCTGGTCGACAACAACATCGTATCTTTGGGGCGGGGATTTTCTATTCGAACTGACGGGTCCGGGCCGCAATTACGACAATTATCATGCGCCGGGAGGTAGTCAGTAACATAAAATATGCGCTGGAATCCGCCACCGTGACGAATTTGCAAAGATGAGCCGTCGAGCCGGCCTAAACCGCCGAGCAGCGCGCGTTGGCGAGTGGACTGATGCAGCGCCGGACTTCCGGCGCGGTTGCCTGCGATCTCGTTCACGACGTAGGTCAGCTCAGCGGGGGCGAAACTGGGGGGTTGTTTGTCTTGACAGATGGGTTTGGTGCATCCGCTATGCGCCAATGGCACGTTCCAAAGATGTAACTATTCCCGCGCATCTCGATCCGATCGACATCAAGATCCTGCAGTTGATGCAGACGGATGCGTCGCTTTCGACCAGTGAGTTGGCAGAGCGTGTGGGACTCTCCCAGTCGCCCTGCTGGCGACGGATTCAACGTCTGCGGGAGGAAGGCTATATCAAGGGTATCGTGGCGATCGTGGACGCCGAGCGCCTGGGATATAAAATGCAGATCTTCGCCCAGGTTAAGATGACCACGCTCGGCGAACTCGAGCGCCAAAATTTCTACAAGGCCATCCACAGCATTCCAGAAATCCAGGAGTGCTGGACAGTGTTCGGCGAGATGGACGTCATGATGAAGATTCTCGCGCCCGACGTGAGCTGGTACCAGAACTTCATCTTCACCGTGCTTCTGAAGCTTCCCGGCGTCGTCGATGTCCGCTCCATTGTCACCCTTGGCGCCTCAAAGAGCACCAGGGCCGTTCCGCTTGTCGCCCGGCAGTTCGGTTGAGCGTTGCATAACCTATCCAGCGGCGGCGGCCGGGTGGCGCAAGTTTGGAAGATTAGTTCGCCGCCAAACGCCTAGCTTCCCCAACAGTAGAGAGAAATGCATGACGCTCAGCTATCGGCATCTGCTCGCCGGCGCAGCCGGCTTGAGGTTTGCCGCCCTCCTGGCCGGTACGGCGCTGGTGGCCACCTCCGCCTTCGGCGAGCCGCCCCCTGCATCGCCGCCAAACGCCCCTCCGGTCTCGATCCCGATGTCACGACCCACGACGCCCGGCGCGGCCGAGCCGCTGCCGGCACCGAAAAGGTTCGTGAGTAAGCATGCGGTCATCGTGAACGGCGTGAAAGTGCCCTATACGGCCATCGCCGGCGAGACCTACCTCTACGACCGGGCCGCAGAGCCGATTGGCTCCATCTTCTCGTTCACCTACCTCAAGGATGGCCCACCCGATCCAAGGCGGCCGGTGCTGTTCGTGTTCGACGGCGGGCCGGGCGCTTCGTCACTATGGCTGAACATGGGCGTGGTCGGACCGCGTCGAGTGGTGCTCAGCCAGGACGTGAATCCTTCCAACACGCCGCCCTTCGGTCTCGTCGACAATCCCCACAGCCTGCTGGACGTCGCCGACCTGGTGTTCATCGATCCCGTCGGCACGGGCTGGTCTAAGGTAGTCGGCAAGGGAGCCACCTCCGACTTCTGGGGCGTCGATGAGGACGCCGACAGCGTTGCTCAGTTCATCGAGCTCTGGCTGACCGACCATCGGCGGTGGGACTCGCCCAAATTCGTGATGGGTGAAAGCTACGGCTCGATCCGCGCCGCCGTGTTGCCGCGAGCTCTTATGGGCGGGCCGCTCTATGTGGGAACGATGCGTGGGATCACGCTGAACGGTATCGTGCTGCTTGGCACCACGCTCAGCCCACATCCGGGCCAGCCCGGGTCTGATGGGCCGGAAATGTACCACGCCTTGGGCCTTCCAGCCTTCGCTGACACGGCCTGGTACCACAACAAGATCGACCGCAAGGGCCGCAGCCTCGAGGCCTTCCATCAAGAGGCGCTTGCGCTAGCCAAGGGCGCCTATGTGGACGCGCTACGCAAGGAGAAGGCCGGTACGCTGGCCCCCGCTGACCGTGCCGCTATCGTCGCCCGGCTCGCAGACTACACCGGCCTGCCCGCTTCAGCCTACGAGACGTCGCTGGCTATGACCGATGGAGACTACGCGCGCCGGGTGCTTGGCGATCAGGGCCTGCAGGTGGGCGCCTATGACAGTCGCTACACACTGCCGCTCGTCAGCAGTGGCGGCGATCCGGTGGCGGACGATCCGGCCATGGGGCGGTACGTTCCAGGTTTTGTCGCCGCCTTCCATCAGATGGTCGCCGCCGACCTGGGGGTCACCATGAACCGGCCCTACGGGGCCATAGTCTGGAAGGACCTGCTTCCGGCTTGGAATTGGAATCGCGCCACCACGGTATTGGGACAGAGCTATGCCGCAGACCTGGCCGTGGCCCTGCGGCGCAATGCGACCCTTCGGGTCATGGTCGCGTCAGGCTACTATGACTTGACCACGCCTTCCGCGCCGGCCGAGCACGAGGTGGAGCTGGCTGGCCTCCCGCCCGATCGCGTGATGATCCGGCGCTACGCCTCTGGCCATATGCTCTACATCGGCGATACCGCAGCGGCGTTCGCAGACGATGTCAGGATCCTGATCCGCGACGCCACAAAATGACGTCGGGTTTGCTTTTCGGCGGAGCGGTAGGATCAGCGGAGGGCCGCAAGGCCGCGAACGAGGCGCTGAAGGGCTTTCTCCACCGGCTCGGCGGGGTTCCCGAAGCCGATCCGTATGTGGCCGGGCGCGCCAAAGTATTCGCCGGGTCCGACGACCACGCCATGCTCGTCGAAGAGGCGGCGCGCGAGTTCGCGCGTGTCGTCCACGCCTATGATCCGCGGGAAGTACATGCATCCGAACGGTGGCACATCGCCCTCCGCCGTGCCGGCCCGTTTCATCGCGTCAGCCGCGCGTAGCACCAGAGGGCGGTTGGCTTCCAGGGTCCGCTTCCAGTGCAGTTCGAAGGGCTCGGGCGCCTCCAGGACATGGGCCGCTAAGGCGTGGGTCAGCTTGGACACGCCCATGTCGCCATCGGGTAGGCGCGCCTGGATCTCTGCAATGAGCGCCTCGTCGGCGGCTAGCCAACCGAATTTGAGGCTGAACAGCCCGTAGACCTTCGTGAGGCTCGACACGCTGATGACGTTGCGCCCGAGGCGAGCCGCGGGCGCCGCGCCTTCGGCGAAGTCGGCGTAGATCTCGTCGACGATGAAGACGCAGCCGGCCGCCGCGAGACGTTCCGCGAGCGCCTTGATCTCGGGGGAGGGCAGGTAGACGCCAGTAGGATTGTGCAGGTTGGTGATGACCATTGCGCGGGTGCGCGGCGTCAGTTTCGCTTCAATCGCGTCCAGGTCGACCCCGTAGGATGGGGCCAGGCGATCCACGGAGACAGGCGTCGCGCCCAGGTCGGTGATCATCCCGAGGTGAGGGGAAAAACCGGGTCGCTCGACGAGAACCTCGTCGCCGGCCCGCACCAGGGCCTTGAGCGCCATAGCGACGCCGCTCATGGCGCCGGTTGTGCGGATGATCTGATTCGCCCTGAGGCCGTAGCGCGCGGCCAACGCCCGCAGGGCGAAAGGATTGCCGCCGGAAAACACACTCGCGTAGCGCGGTGACATGCCAGCAGCGAACGCATGGCGCACCACATCCACGAGTTCCGCAGTCGGCTCGTTGATGGTGCTGTCGAAGAGCGCTGTAACCTCTGGCGCTGTATCGCGCAGCCGAACCACGCGACGGCCCCATTCGGTGTAGGAGTTCGCCCCGAACAAGTAACGGCCGTCGATCTCAGGAAGGGCGTCCCGGTCGTCTGATGCGTGAGAGTTCAAGCGCGCTCGCCCTTGCGTCCGCCCGTTCGAACGGGCCGCCCGTAGAGTAGGCGTGGAGCGTGGACTTTCTTTGCAATCTAACCGCCCCGCCAGGGCATTAATACGTGGACTATGCGCAACTCCGTCGACGCGTGCATAACTCATGCAGGCTTGCTGGAACCCACTCTGTCGGGGCGCCAATAGACGAGCGCGCTTTGTGTCACCACCGATGTGGATCAGGAAGCCGGAGCAGGGTCGTTCACGGCTTTAGGAAAGTTCTGATCGCAGCCATCACTTCAGGCTGCGGCAGCAGGGAATGCCCGCCATCGTAATAGGCTTCCGAGTACCGATTGAGGGGCAAGTGGGTCTGCGCCATGATATACTCGCTGTTCCCTAGCGTCGTGAGAGTGTCAAAGCGGCCTTGCGTCATCAAAACGCGAAGGCTCGGCCTGTCTCGCATGATCTCGGCCAGCGTCACGTCCAGGGCCATCGCGCCCGAGACGTAGTAATTCCAGGCCGAATTGAGCTTGGTGTTCACCGGCACGTACGGGCCGAGGTCGTTCGCCCGGAACGTGTCCCGGACATAGGCCTCCATCGCTGAGCCGTAGCGCGCGAATGGGGAGTTCGCCGGGCCTTTGGTTGCGGCAGGCCGCGTCTTGCGGCCGTCATCGCTATCGACGATCAGGTTGCGATCCTTCAACAGCTCAGTGAAGAAGTCCCCCTCAATGACGATGGTGTCCTTGTTGCGGAAGTAGGTCTCATCGATTCCGATGATCCCCGGCAGCGTCTTCATCACCGCGCGCCGCGTCGCCGGGGTGGCTCTGTTCCCGAGCATGAGCGCACTGATGTAGTCGGTGTGAGCATATCGCCGCGCCTTATCGACCGCTTGGTCCCAGGTCTGGTGCTTGTTGTCGATCTTCCCGTGGCGCCAGGCGACCGAGGCCATCATCGGCAGTGCGTTCGCGCTGTAGAGGATGTCGGGCATCTGCCCCTTCTGGAAGTATCCGAAGCTGTTGCCGCCGAACATGATCCCCGCGACCTCGACCTTGTGGGGGGAGCGCACCAGGTCCCGCGCCATGGCCACGGCGCGCATGCTTCCGTAGCTCTCGCCGTACAGATAGACGGGGGCGTCCATCCGGTCGTGCGCGCGAAGCCAGTTCACGACGGCCTGGCTCATTGCCTCCGAGTCGCCATCGATCGAATAGAGCGGCTTGGTATCGACGCCGGGAAGTGTCCGGCCGTAGCCGGTGTCCGGCGGATCGAGGAAGACAAGGTCGGCGACGTCTAGTGGAGCAAGGGGATTGTCCACCAGCTGTGTCGATGGCGCCGTCGCTTTGGCGTCCAGGTCCGGCTCAAAGATCTTTGGGCCCAGCGCGCCGAAGTTCAGGAAGACCGAGGCCCCACCCGGTCCGCCGTTATAGATGAAGACGACGGGGCGCTTGGCGTTCTTCTGCGCCTCCGCCAGGTACGAGAACGCGAACACGTTTGTGAGCGTGTTGCCGTCCTTGTCTTTCACCAGGGTTTCAGTCAATTCCGCACGATAGGTGACTTGCTGGCCATTGAAGACGCCAACACGCTCCGCCTGATACGCCCGCTGCCCCGGCGCCGATGTCATGGTCAGCGGTTGAAGCGGCGGCGGCCTGAACTGAGCTGCGGCCGGCGGGCCGACGAAGGCAAGGCTCGCGGCGAGGGCCACGGCAACGAATCTCGGTGTCAGGTTCATGTTCTGACCGGTCTCCCTATTGGGATCTCTAGCGCCGCCATATGCGCGCCTGAGCGCAAACGGGCTGCGCTGCCTGCGCCTGCGGCGGCGATCGCATATCCTGGCCGCGGCGAGGGCGCCCGGCGATCCGCGATCGAGGGGAGATGGAGTGACGCTGCGGGAACATATTGGGGCATGACGTGGCAGCGATGTCGTCCGACTATTCCGACGGTAGATATGGATCTCAGGTCGGGGCGGGAGTCTCGCCGCACCCAGCCTGACCTGTCAAATCTCTCCGAAGAAGCCGGTCCCGTCCAGGCGAGAATTGCCGAATGGGAAAATAAATGTACTATTGTAATCGATGTCCTCGGCGGCGGGCGGATGAAGGGGCTGCTGCTCCGCGGCTGTCGGCTGGATCCCTCGGTCATCGGCCGCTCGTCAGAAGCGCACTGATCCGTAGGAATGCGAGCCTTGGCTGGGCTTAGAAGGTCTGACCGCGACTGGAAGCGGGAGAGCCGCTTTCGTATCGGCAACATCCGCACCTATAATTGTCATCTGAACCGCCGATCGAGGAATACTAGCCTTGGCCCGTCAAACATCGCCCGCCGCCGAGAAACGCGCCAAGGCCGCCGCCGGAGGCGTCGCGGCCATCGTGAAGACGTTGCGCCACCGCGCAGGCCTAACCCTGAACGAACTGGCCCGGAAAGCCGAAGTGGCGGCCTCCACCATCTCGAAAATTGAGAGCGGCCAGCTTTCGCCCGGCTATGACATCATCCTGCGGCTCGCCGACGGACTGGAGGTGGATGTCGCCGAGCTCTTCAAGCCGGCGGTGGCGGTCGCGGCGACCGGTCGACGAGGGGTGACCCGAAAAGGTCAGGGCGGTCGCTACGAGACCAACAACTACAGTTACGAGGCCCTAGCGAGTGACGTCGCTAAGAAGGCCTTCCTGCCGCTGGTCGCGACCATCAAGGCTAGGCAACGCCTGGATTGGGACGAGTTGCCGGCCCACGAGGGCGAGGAACTGGTGTTCGTCCTGAGCGGCAGCGTGATCGTCTACAGCGAGCACTACGAACCCCTCGAACTCATGGAAGGCGACAGCGTTTATTTCGACAGCCGCTCTGGCCACGCGATTGTCTCTTCGGGTCCGGCCGACGCACGGATCGTCTGGATCAGCTCGCATGACAGCGCCTTGGGTCGCCCCGATTCCCTCGGTCACGGGTAGGTGGTTCTCAAATTCCAATTGGAATTTTTTCGATAGTATAGTGTAGTACATCCCGTCGGAGGCCGCTTCCTGTGGCGTCCGGCGAGATCTTGGAGGCGACTCGATGCGGCGCGGGGCGGGAAGACGTGGGATGAGCGCGACACAAGCGCCGCGCCTGTCCGCCGTCATCCGGTATGGCTGGGCGGTCGGCGAGTTTGCGATCGCCAGTCACATGTCGATCATCAGCATCTATCTGCTATTCTATCTCACCGAGGTGCACCACTTTCCGGGCGCGCTGGCGGGAACGCTGATCCTGATCCCTCGGCTTTGGAACGTGATCACCGATCCGCTGATGGGCGGCATTTCCGACAGGATCCGATCGCGATGGGGCCGTCGGCGGCCGTTCCTGTTGGCGGGCGCAGTGCTTTGGGGCGTCGCCTACGCGGCGATGTTCTGGATCCCCGAGCACCTACCGCTTGGCCAGAAGGCTGCGTGGTTTCTGGCGGCCTGCCTGGCCGTCAACACCGGCCTCAGTCTCTATCACGTCCCCTATTCGGCCATGGTGCCGGAGATGACCCACAGCACCGACGAGCGGCTGTCGCTTCTCGGTTACAAGGAGATCGCCGCGCGCCTGTCGGTCCTCGTGACCGTGATGGGCAGCCCGCTGATCGTTGGCTTCGCGCCGAGCCCCTTGATCGGGTACCGCTGGGTGGGGATCGCGGTCGGGATCCTGATCTTCCTGTCCGGGGTTGTGGCCTTCCTGGCGACGGCCAAGGCGCCCGCGATCGCCTTCCAGCCCCAAACGATGAGCTGGGGTGAACAGGTCCGGACGTTTCGCCAGAACAGGGGGCTGCTGCGCCTGTCGGGCGTCTACCTGTTCACCAGCGCCTCCGACGCCTTCTACAGCGCGCTGCTGATCTACTTCATCACCATCGCCCTTGGCCAACCCGGCAGCCTCACCGGCGCCCTCTATCCCGTTGGCTCGCTGACGGCGATTGTCATGACCGCGGTCTGGGCCCAGGCGGGCAAACGGATCGGGCGCAAGACAGCCTGCTCCATCGCGCTGGTCGGCGCCGCCAGCGTCTTCCTGCTCTCGCTGCTCATCCCGGCCGACGCGAGCTGGCTAATGTTTCCGCTCATGGTGCTCCTGGGCGGCTTCTTCGCCGGGTTGTTCCTGCTGCCCGGGACGATGGTCCCGGACACCGTGGAGGACGATGAGCGGATCAGCGGTCAGCGCCGGGAAGGCACGATCTACGGGGCCTGGATCTTCACCCAGCAGACCGGAATGGCGTTCGGCGCGTTCCTCGTGGGCGTCTACCTCGACATGATCGGCTACAAGTCCGGAGCGGCTCACGTGGCGAGCGGCCGGGAGGTCTGGCTGGTCCGCCTCGGTTTCGCGCTTGGGCCGCCGTTGCTGATCGGGATGGGGCTGCTCATCCTGCGAACGGTTCCGCTTGGCGAGCGCTTGCAGCGCCGCACGACCATCGAAACGCTTTCCCCTGCACCCTCGATCGATTGATAAGAGCTTGATTTATCTGAACGAAGACGAAGTGCGCCGTAACCTGCCATGGGCGGGGCTCATGCAGGCGATCGCAGCGGCTGTGGCCGAGAACCAGATCATCGCGCCCCGCCGCCTAAGCTTTGAACTGCCGCCGCTTTCCGGCGACGTGACAGGTCACCTGCTCATCATGCCCGCCTGGCGCGGGGGAGCGACGATCGGCATCAAGACCGTAACCTACCGCCCCGACAACCGGCGGCGCGGCGAACGCTCGCACGGCGCGAGCTACATCCTCATCGATGGGCGGAGCGGTGAGACCCTCGCCGTCCTCGACGGACGTGAACTGACCGAGCGGCGGACGGCGGCGGTGTCAGCGCTGGCGGCTCGGATCCTGGCTCGCGCGGATTCCAGCCGACTCCTCGTGGTCGGGACGGGACCCGTGGCTCGCAACCTTGCGCTTGCGCACGCCGCCAGCCGCAATCTGGCTTCGATCGAGATCTATGGTCGCGACCCGGCGCACGCAGCCAGCGTGGTCGAGGCCCTCGGCCGCGACGATGTCCGCGCCCGGGTCTGCGAAGACCTGCCGGCATCCGCCGCCGCCGCCGACATCATCACCTCGGCCACCAGCGCCCTCTCGCCTGTTGTCCTCGGCGCCTGGCTCCGCCCCGGCGTGCACGTGGACCTGGTCGGCAGCTTCACGCCCGAGATGCGCGAAGTGGACGACGCCCTGATGGCGAGGGCGGATGCGATCTGGGTCGATACGTCCGTGGCCGCAGCCGAGTCCGGCGACCTCTTGGTCCCCTTGGCCGCCGGCGCAATCGCGGCGCAGTCCATCGCTGGGGATCTGAAGTCCCTGCTGACCAACGGCGCGGGGCCGCGCGATCCTCGCCACATCACCGTCTTCAAGTCGGTCGGCTTCGCCACGTCCGACCTGGCCGCCGCCCAGGCGGCGCTCGCGGGCGCAGTGGGCCGGTCAGACGCTCCAAGACCGCGAGCGCCATCCCATGGCTAGCCGCCCCGAGATCGAGCTCTACGAAGTGCATGCCTTCACCCGGCAGCCACACGGGGGGAGTCCCGCCGGCGTTTGCGTTTCGAAGCGTGTGCTCAACGAGACGACGATGCGCGCGATCGCCATCGACCTGGGGCCCTCGGTGACCGGTTTCGTCCATGACGTGGAGGGCGACCTGCTCGACCTGCGCTGGTTTACGCGCGAGGGCCGGGAGGTGGTGACGTTCTGCGGTCACGCCACGTTCGGTTCGGCGCACGTCATGCTCTGTCACAAGCGCCCCGATGCGCTGTCGTTGCGGTTCGCGACCATCAGCGGGGTGCGCGAAGTTCGGCGCGAGGGCGATTTTCTGACCATGGCCGCGCCGTCGTGGCCGCCCAGCCAGGAACCGTGTCCCGACCTCGTGCTGAGATCGTTGCGCCACGCGCCGCAGGGCTATTTTCGTGGCTCGCGCGACATGCTGCTCACCTATCGAGATCCCACGGAGTTGCGCGCCTTGCAGCCTGATTACGTCACCATGCTTGAGCTTGGGGTGACGGGGGTCATCGCGACGGCGCCGGACGGACCCGACGCGTTCGCCTTCCGCTTTTTCTGCCCGGGGTTCGAGATCGGGGAGGTCGAGGATCCCGCGACAGGCTCGGCGCTGAGCACCCTCGGACCCTTCTGGCGCGAGCGCCTCGGGGTGAGCCGCCTGCAGGCCACCCAGGTTTCCGAGCGCGGCGCCCGCTTCCAGTGCGAGGTGACCGACACCTCGGTGTTGGTGCGATCGCAGTGCGTCACCTTTCTCACCGGCCACCTGGCGTTCGATCCGGAGGATGGCTCGCTGCACGATGGGTGAGCGCGTCGGCCGGAACCCGAAAACGCGGCGGTCGAGAGATGAGGATGGGGCGACGCTAGCCCTCGCGCCGCTTGGACGATTCATCGAGAACACCCCGCGCCGGGCATGAGGTGCGCCGCGCCCTCAGGGCCGTCAGCCGGATGATACGAGTGGATCATAAAACCGTTATCTCATTGGAAAATTCCACTGGACTTCGACACGGGTCGGCGGAACTTTCGCGGCGCGGATGGAGACGAGTTGACGGCGGTCCAGCCGGCTCGCCCAATCGCGAGGGGCGTCACGGGGGCCGCGGATCATGATCAGGGCGATTGGACTTGCCGCGGCGTTGGCTGCGGGCGCCGCGAACGCCCAACCGGCGCCACCCTCCGTCAGGCCGCCGCCCGCACAGGCGCCGCAGACGGACGACTCCGCTCTGGATTTCGTCAGCGCGCCCATTCAGGAGGTCAGCAGCACGACCCGCCACACGGCGACGGTCAATGGCCGGAAGGTCGACTATACGGCGGTCGCGGGCACACTCACCCTGCGCGATGACGCCGGCACAGCCACCGCGAGCATGTTCTACGTCGCCTATCTGCTGGAACCGAACGATGCGCGCCGGCCGGTCACCTTCTTTTACAACGGCGGACCGGGGTCATCGAGCATGTGGCTGCACATGGCCTCGTTCGGGCCCCGGCGGGTGGTGATCGATACCCCGCACATGTCGGCGAACGCGCCGCATCGCCTGGTCGACAACGACGCCACCGTGCTTACGAAGACCGACATCGTCTTCCTGGACGCCATCAACACCGGCTACTCGCGGCCGCTGGGCGACACCAAGCCCGAGGCGTTCCTCACCGCCGATGCCGACATCGACGCCTTCACGAAGGGCATCATGCGATTCCTGACCGTCCATCAGCGGTGGAATTCGCCCAAATACCTCTTCGGCGAATCCTATGGCACGTCGCGGTCCGCCGGCGTGGCCGCGCGGTTGCAGGCGGAAGGCGCGCAACTGAACGGCCTCATCCAACTGGGCAGCATCTTGGACATCGCGCGGATTCTGGCCGAGGGCGACGCCATGTATAAGTCCGTCCTACCGACCTACGCCATGACGGCGGCCTACCACGGCCGTATCGCCAAGCCGCAGGATCAGGCGGTCTTCATCCGGGAGGTCACCGACTGGGTCGAGGGGCCCTATAGCGTCGCTCTCGCCAAGGGCGATGCCCTGCCCAGTCAAGAACGCCGCCAACTGGCAGAGCAGATGTCGAAGTACATCGGGTTGCCCGCCAGTTATCTCGTGGAGCAGAATCTGCGCGTGACGCCCGACGAGTTCCGGGCCCAGCTGCTACACGACCAGGGCGAGGTGATCGGCGAGCTCGACACGCGGTTCACCGCGCTTGAGGTCAACGGCAAGGCCGACGAGCCGAGCTTCGACCCCTCCGCGTCCGGCGTGTTCCGCCCGATCATCGCGACGTTCCAGACCTACGTGCGCGACGAGCTGAACTTCAAGACCCCAATGGTCTACCGCCGCGCTTTCGCGGGCGCGTTCCCGAAGTTCGACTTCCGCCGCACCAACGGCGCCGGCCTTGCCCAGTACGGGCCGGACCTGGCGGTTGCGATGAAGATCAATCCCAATCTGAAGGTTCTATCGTTCAACGGCCTGTATGATCTTTCGACTGCGTTCTACGGCGCCCAGTTGGACTACGCCCACCTGGGCCTTCCGGCGCAATTCCTCCCCAACATCCGCCAACTTTATTACGGTTCGGGGCACATGGCCTATGTCGATGGTCCGGTCGCCAGGTCCATGTCGCAGGAGATGCAGCGCTTCTACGACGAGACGGCGCCCGCACGCTGATCCGCCGGTCCCACGCCCCGCGCCGGTGCGGTCATCTTTCCGGCCTGTTGGCGCGGCGCAGATGGCCGCTGGCCCTGATGGAGTGCGCTGATCAAGTCCCTCTCAGACTATCGAGTGTGATGCTCCGACAGCACCTCGGGTTGTCCTGGTTTGCGGCCGCGTTCAGATCGTCATCATCAACCCTCTTGCACCTTTACAGTTCGGAGCGGCGGCCCTGGCCGCGGCGATCTTGATCAGGCTATGGCCCGCAGGCAGAAGACTTCGCCACGTGTCAGCGGAGCCCAGGCGAAGCGGACTGTCTTGTTGGCCGTGGCGACGGTGACCGCTCGGGCGGGCCTGCACTCGAGCAGCTTCCGCATATAGCCATCTCCCTTCATAGAGATCCGGCCCAGTCGGTCGGCTCTAGAGGCGTACAACGAGCTCTGAATACGCCGTCAGCTGTGCATCAGCGGTATAGAGCACTGCCGGCTCGATCATGGCCTGGGCAACCAACAATCGATCGAACGGATCACGATGGTGGTGGGGGAGGGCGGCGACCTTCAGCGCTGCTGCCGACCGAACGGGCAGCTCAGTGAAACCGCTCGACAGCGCGGCCTCAACGACCTTTGGAGGCGACACCTGGAAGTTGGGGCGACCGAGGGCCGCCTTGATCGCCATTTCCCAGACGCTGGCGGCGCTGAACAGGACCTCGTGGTCAGGATCCTCGAGCGCAGCGCGGGCGTCGTCGCCCAGCTTCGCCGGCTCGATCAGCGCCCAGAGCAGGATATGGGTGTCGAGAAGGATCCGCACTCAACGACCTTCAAAGGCGTCGAGCACGTCATCCGGAAGCGGCGTATCGAAATCAGTCGGCACACTCGCCTGGCCGGCCAAGGCGCCCAGCTTTCGCTTGGGTCGCTTTTCCACGGGCACGAGCGGAACGAGTTTGGCGACGGGTTTGCCGGCCTTGGCGATGATGATTTCCGCGCCGGCGGCGGCTTCATCGACCAGCCGCGAAAAATGCGTCTTGGCGGCATGGAGATTGACGGTCTGCACGAGATGGCTCCTTTAAGTGGACTAAGTTAGTCCATCTGGTGCTGGCCCACAAGGCTGCTCGGCCACGGTTTGGTGATCGATCGAAGCGCCTAGCTCGCGGCACAGCTTTCGGCGGCCTCAAATGGGTCTTGATAACCTCGCCGCCGTTTCGCTTGGTCGATCTGGTCGCGGCGGCGGCTGGCGGCGATCTCGTCGTCAAACCACTCTGATTTCGACTGGCCGCGTGCGCCAATTCGGCCCCAACAGCGCACGAGCAGAAAGTGACCGAACAAGGATCGCTCGATGGTCATGGCGTAGAACCGGGCCATGTTCCGTTCAGGGCGACGGCGATGCAGGTGGGTCATCTGGGCGCTCCGAATCATCGGCGCTATTAGCCCACGCATATACGTCAAAATCGGACGTAGGTGTTCGCCGTCTAAGATAGGTTATGCGAAATTATTATGATAATTCAATAGCTTATGTGCCGAATTTCGTAACGGGGGCAGATTCCCGGGCGACTATGCGTGAGCGAGCCTGACCCGTTGGGGCAGGCTGGGGACGTGTGGCGCGTCCCTCGACGGCGAAGCGGTCGCCGAGGAACTGATAGAACGAGACGTTGAGTTTGGCGCAGGTCTTTATCAGGCCGAGCATGACGTCGCGGGCGTTCTTGCCGCTTTCGATGATCGTGCCGCCGGAGATCTTGCGCTTGGTGACGACGGAGCAGCGGGATCTCGGGGCGGTCGAGCACGCGCAGCAGTTCGGCGTTGCGCTTGCGCAGGCGGGTCATCTCGACGGCCTTTCGATGGGCGTGGCCGCCGACCTGACGCCAATCGCCGGCGAAGTCCTGCTCGACCAGTCCATGCTCACGGGTGAATCGATTCCGATCGAGGCGGGCGCGGGCGTGCAAACGTTCGCTGGCGGCCTGGTGCGGCGCGGTGAGGCGGTAGCCACCAGCAATTGCGCCTTCCAGTTGGCGATCGGGTTCGGGTGAACATCGAAAAGCGACGCCAGCTCGGCCAGTGTCTTCTCGCCCTTCAGCGCCGCAAGCGCCACTTTAGCCTAGAAGGCCGGCGTGTGGTTCCGTCTCGTCCGCTTCGTCATCGTCTCTCCTGAGCCGCGGCATTCTCGCCGCCTTCAGGCAGAAACCCCGCTCAGTCGCCGGCGATGCTCATATCCGCAAGTGCGAAACGCAGCAGCTCATCCATTGTCGCCCGAGCCTTATCTTCGTCGCCCTTGGCGATAGCCTCGAACACGGCCACGTGTTCGGGCAACGGGTCGCGCGGAAGCGGCTGGTGACGCTGCTTGAAGCGGGTCGTCCAGCTCACCGCAGCGCCGACTGAACTGGCGAGCGACGCCAGCGCGTCATTATGCGCCGCTTCCAGCACCGCATGGTGGAAGGCCTGGTCGGCCGCCTGCCCTTCGTCCGTCGCAAGGCCATGCCGCCGCATATCCGCGAGCGCCCGCTCCATGATCGCAAGCTCCTTCGTGGAGCGTCGCCGCGCCGCGAGCGCCGCCGCCGCGGGCTCGACAATGCCGCGCAATTCGAACAGGTCTCGGATAAAGACCTCATCCACCTCACCCGAAAAGGTCCAGGCGAGAATGTCGGGGTCAAGCAGGTTCCAGCGCGTCCGCGGCGTAACGTGGGTGCCGGCCCGCGGCCGGCTTTCAAGCAGCCCCTTGGCGACGAGGATGCGGATCGCTTCCCGATAGGCGGTGCGCGATACCCCGAGCGCCTCGGATCGCCCCAGTTCACCCTCAATCCCCTCGCCGGGTCGGTACACCCCCGTCAGGATTGCGACGCCGAGATCGCGAGCCAGCGACTGATGCAGACGCAACCGCTTTGTCCCGCCTTCTCCCCCGGTCTTCAATGTATCTAGTCTTCCCTTCAGTCCTCGAACGGCTCCGTCGGTCGGACTCGCCCCCGAAGATAGGCGTCGGCGACGAGTCGGAGCGGTGCGACATCCACATCGCTTTCGCCCGCCCGCACCAAATCGACGAAGCGACGGTACATGGCGCGATATTCCAACGCCACGGAATCCGCGCCAGGCGCGGCGCTCGCGGCATCGTCTCCTCCCTGGGAAAATTGGTGTCTTTCGGCGCCGGCCTCAAAGAGAATCCGCCATATCTGCGGACCGGTCTCACGCCAGTCGAAGCTGGCCGTCACGGGCACGCCGGAGGCCGTCTCCATCGTCATCTGAGCGGCGATCGGCGTCTCGCGGTTGGCTGGGATCTCAAGCGTCGCATTGACCAGGCAAACCTGCTCGCGGAGGGCCTCGGTCAGGATCGAGAGCGCGTTGATGCCCGGATCGAATACGCCGAAACCGCCAGCCTGCCATATCCATTCCTGTCCGGGATGCCAGCGGCGAACATCCTCCTTCCAAGTGATCTCGACACGCGTGAGGGCATGCGCCGCGCACCAGGCCCGCGCTTCGGCGGCGCCGGCGGAATGGCGCGAATGCCAACTGGCGTATAGCGTAAGACCCCGCTCCCGAGCCAACTCGGTCAGCGCCTCAACTTCGGACACTGTCGCGCCTGGAGGCTTTTCGAGGAAGACGTGCTTGCCGGCGAGCAGGGCCCGGCGTGCGTCGGCATAGCGGAACTGCGGCGGCTGACACAGAATGACCGCATCAAGCTCCGGCTCGGCGGCGAGCATGGCCGAAAGGGCGGAATAGTTAGACAGGCCTTCCGCCTGGCTGTGCCGGCTGGCCACGGCGACGAGCTCGGCCCCTTCGGTGCGGGCGATCGCCGGCAGGTGTTCGTCGCGGGCGATCTTACCCAGGCCGACCAGGCCCAGGCGAAGCGGGCCGCTCACAACGCCCTCACCGCCACGACGCCTTCGTCGGATGCGCGCGCCAGCGGGTTCGCCAGCGGCAGCGTGAAGGCGTCGGCCTCCAGCTCGAACACGTCGCCCGGCTCCGCCCGCACGCCCTCGCTGAACGACAACGTCGCCGTGCCGAAGAAATGGACGTGAACGTCGCCCGGCCGGCGGAACAGCAGGTTCTTGAAGTGATGGTGCTCCAGGTTGGCGATCGTGTGCGACATGTTCGCCTCGCCCGACAAAAAGGGCCTGTCCCAGAGCACGGCTTCGCCCCGCCGGATGCGGCTTATCCCGCGGACGTCCGCGGGAAGCTCGCCCAACCGCAGTTCGGGGCCAAGGGCCGCCTGGCGTAGTTTGGAATGAGCCAGCCACAAATAGTTCTGCCGCTCGACCACGTGGTCGGAGAATTCGTTGCCCAGGCAAAAGCCCAGGCGCGCCGGGCGGCCGTCGTCATCGTTGACGTAAACGCCGGCGATCTCCGGCTCCTCGCCGCCGTCCTCGGCGAAGGCCGGCATGGCGAACGGCCGACCCGGCGCCACGAGGATCGACCCATCGCCCTTGTAGAACCATTCCGGTTGGACCCCGACCTCGCCCGGGGTGGGCCTGCCGCCCGCCTCACCCATCAGGAACATGCGCATGGAATCGGTCGCCTGATCCGCGGCGTCGGCCTTGTGCATCTTGTCTCGACCTTCCGCCGAGCCGAGGTGGGTCAGGCCCGTGCCGGAAACGAGAAGGTGTGCGGGATCCTCGTGGTCGATCGGCGCGAGCAGCGTGACCTCGCCCAGATCCATGGATTGACCGAGACGCTCCTGCGCAAGCCGGGCCAGAGGCTTGCCGGAGGTCAGCGCCTCGCGCGCCAGTTGTAGCGTATTCGTCGCGCCGTCGAGGACGAACGCGCGCGCTTGGTCATCCAGCGCCGCAACGCCGCGCCGCGCGGCCCTTTCGAATTGGATCAGAGAACGGATCAGTGGCTTGTCTCCCTCCGGCCATCGATCGTACGCGGCGCGCGCCATGGATTGGTCGCCCGCAGCGCTGCGGGCAGCAGCGCATCGGGGATGTCCTGAAAGCAGACGGGCCGTAGGAAGCGCGTGATGGCCAGAGTGCCGACCGACGTCGTGCGCCCGTCCGATGTGGCTGGAAATGGGCCGCCATGCACCATCGCGTGGCAAACCTCCACGCCGGTCGGCCAGCCGTTAGCGAGCACGCGGCCGGCCTTGTCCTGCAGCAGGGGTAACAATCTGGCCGCATCCGAGGCGTCCGCCGTCTCGGCGTGAAGGGTGGCGGTAAGTTGACCCTCCAGGCCGCCGATAACCCGCGCAACCTCGTCCAGGTCGGCGCAACGCACCACCACGGCGGATGCGCCGAACACTTCCCGCCCCAGAGCGCCATCCGCGAGGAAGGAAGGCGCATTCGTTTCGAACAGAGCCGGACTGCATCGACCAGAGCCCGCCGGCTGGCCTGCGGCGACCTTGCGCGCCGCCGTGTTGGTTTCGAGCGCGGCGACGCCGGCGGCGTAATGGGCGGCGATGGCGGGGCTGAGCATCACGGACGGCTGGACCTGCTCCAGGGCCTCGGAGGCGGCCGCAACAAAGCGGTCGAGATCGACCCCGCCGACGGCGATAACCAGTCCCGGATTGGTGCAGAACTGTCCGGCCCCAAGGGTGAGCGAGCCTATGAAAGCCGCACCGAGCGCCTCGGCGCGGACCGCCAGTGCACGGGGCATCAGGATCACCGGGTTAACGCTGCTCATCTCGGCGAAAACCGGGATCGGTTGGTTCCGTTTCGCGGCGATCGCGCCCAGCGCCAGCCCGCCGGCGCGTGATCCGGTGAAGCCCGCCGCCTTGATCCGCGGGTCGGCGACCAGCGCCGCGCCGAGCGCGTTCTCGGCGCCGGGCAGGTAGGAAAAAACTCCCTCATGCAGACCGCACTCGGCCACCGCCGAAACAACCGCCCGCGCGACCAGTTCACCGGTCCCCGGATGGGCGGGATGTCCCTTGACCACGACGGGACAACCCGCGGCGAGGGCCGAGGCTGTGTCACCACCCGCCACGGAAAACGCGAGCGGGAAGTTCGAAGCGCCGAACACCGCAACGGGGCCAACGGCCACGTTCATGCGTCGGATATCCGATCGCGGCGCCGGCAGTCGATCAGGCTGAGCCTGGTCGATCGTCACATCGAGCCACTCGCCACGGCGGAGTTCGGCCGCGAACATGCGCAGCTGTCCGACGGTGCGGCCCCGCTCCCCCTCGAGCCGGGGACGCGGCAGGCCGGTTTCCGCCATGGCGGTTTCCACGAGATCGTCGCCGATGGCCATGATGGCGTCCGCCGCGACGTCCAGGAAATTCGCGCGGGCGTCAGGACTCAGCGTCGAGAATGAGGCGAAGGCCGCCTCGGCCAATGCGCAGGCGTCCGCCACATCATCGCCGTTGGCGCTGGAAAAGGGCTGCTCCAGCGCCCGACCGGACGTCGGGTCGGCGGCGTGGAAGAAGGGCGCGCGTCGCCGCGCCGATGCGCCGATGAGGATAGCGCCATCGATCAACGTCATGCTCCGCTTCAATGATTGTCACGCGGCAGGCCGCGCGTTTGCGCGATACGCTGAAACGCCTCCGCGCCTTCCAGGATCGCCCCGGTTTCCATCTGACCGACAAGACCGCGCTGGATCGCCTGCCACGGGGTTTGCGAAGGCGGATACTTATAACCGCCGGCCGATTTCAGGGCCGCGCGGCGCTCGGATATCTCCGCGTCGGACGCCAGCAAGTCGGCCGTGCCGCGCTTGAGGTCGATGCGCACGCGGTCCCCGGTGCGGAGCAGGGCTAGACCGCCGTCCGCCGCCGCCTCGGGTGAGGCGTTAAGGATGGACGGGCTCCCGCTCGTACCCGACTGGCGTCCGTCGCCCAGGCAGGGCAGATCGCGCACACCTTCGCGTAACAGGTAGGCGGGCGCGCGCATGTTCACGACCTCGGCCGCGCCCGGATAGCCGATAGGTCCGGCCCCCCGCATGACCAGCAAGGTGTTTACATCGATGTCGAGCGCGGGATCATCAATGCGGGCGTGGTAGTCCTCCGGCCCGTCGAACACGACAACCTTGCCTTCGAAGGCCTCCAAATCGTCGGGGTTGCTGAGGTACCGCGCCCGGAAAATAGGCGAGATCACGCTGGTCTTCATGATCGCCGAGTCGAAAAGATTGCCGGACAGCACGATAAACCCGGCGTTTTCGAGCAACGGCTCGCCGAACCGCCGGATGACTCGTTCGTCCTCGATCGTGGCGTCCCGGCAATTGTAGCCGATGCCGTGTCCGGTGACGGTTAGGGCGTCCTCGTGGATCAGGCCCGCGCCCATCAGCTCTTTGACGACGGCGGGCACGCCGCCGGCGTGATAATAGTCTTCGCCGAGATACTCGCCCGCCGGCTGGAGGTTGACCAGCAACGGCACCTCGTGGCCGTGCGTCTGCCAGTCGCGCAAGGCCAGATCGACGCCCATGTGACGCGCGATCGCGGCGAGGTGGATCGGCGCATTGGTCGAGCCTCCGATCGCGGAGTTGACAACAATGGCGTTAAGGAACGCGTCTCGGGTGAGGATATCCGACGGTTTCAGATCCTCGCGCACCATTTCCACTATGCGCAGGCCGGTGTGATAGGCGTTCTCCTGCCGGTCGCGATAGGGAGCGGGGATGGCCGCCGAGCCGGGCAGCGACATGCCCAGGGCCTCGGTCAGGCTGTTCATCGTCGTCGCCGTGCCCATGGTGTTGCAGTAGCCGGTGGACGGCGCCGAGGAAGCGACCAGCCGAATGAAGCCGTCGTGGTCGATCTCGCCCCGGCTCAGCATCTCCCGAGCCTTCCACACGATCGTGCCGGACCCGGTGCGCTCGCCCTTGTGCCAGCCGTTGAGCATGGGACCGACCGAGAGAGCGATCGCCGGCAGGTTCACCGTGGCCGCCGCCATCAGGCAGGCCGGGGTCGTCTTGTCGCATCCGATGGTCAACACCACGCCGTCGAGCGGATAGCCGTACAGCGCCTCGACAAGGCCAAGGTAGGCCAGATTGCGATCGAGCCCCGCCGTGGGGCGCTTGCCCGTTTCCTGTATGGGGTGGACCGGGAATTCGATGGCGATGCCGCCCGCCTGCCGCACGCCCTCCCGCACCCGCTCCGCAAGCACCAGATGATGCCGGTTGCAAGGGCTGAGGTCGCTTCCGGTCTGGGCGATGCCGATGATCGGCCGGCCCGAACGCAGTTCTCCCAGGCTGAGGCCGAAGTTCAGATACCGCTCAAGATAGAGCGCGGTCATGTCGATATTGGCCGGGTTGTCGAACCAGGCGGCCGAACGCAGTTTGCGAGTCATTGGACGGCGCCAGCTTGGCGTTTGGGGGCCGATCGTCCGTCAGCCGCCGACAGCGCCCATGGCGCGCCGGCAAAGCTCAAACGGCCCGGCCCGACGATGCACCCGGTCCCCGCCATCTCGGTTTTCCCCGCACACTATGATTGACGCATGGCGCTAATATACTCATACAAATCGAAGATCAATCAAGACGGGGGGAAATCGTGGCGGGACCAGTTTTGACGGCGGCAGGCGCCGCCGTCACGACCCTGGATAGCGACCGGCCCGCCCATTGGCGGTCGCTGGCCCTGCTGGCCAGCTTGTTCTTCATGTGGGGGTTCATCACCGTCATCAACAACACGCTGCTGCCGCACCTGAGAAGCGTGTTCGAACTTAACTACACCCAGACGACGCTGATCGAATCGGTCTGGTTCATCGCCTACTTCGTGGCCTCCATGCCCTCGGCCTGGCTGATCGAGCTGATCGGCTACAAGAAGGCGATCATTACCGGCCTCGCCATCATGGCGGTCGGCGCGCTGGGCATGGCTCCCGCCGCGCACATTCCCTCCTACGGGTTAACGCTGGTGTCGCTATTCGTCATCGCCAGCGGCATCGCCCTGCTGCAGGTGGCGGCCAATCCCTATGTGGCGGTGCTCGGCCCGCCCGAAACCGCGCCGGCGCGGCTCAACCTGGTGCAGGCCTTCAACTCGATGGGCACCACCTTCGCGCCGCTGTTCGGCGGCTATCTGATCCTTGGTCGGACCGTAGCCGGCACCGCCAAGGACGGCGCGGTCTTGACCCATGCCCAGCGCATGGCGGACGCACAGGCGGTCCAGCTTCCCTACATGATTGTCGCCTTGATGCTGGGCCTGATCGCGCTAGTGATCGCCCGGTCCAAGCTGCCCAACCTCGGCGGGGACACGCGCCGCGCCGCCGCGGCGGAGCGCAAGCGCCTGTCCCTTTGGAAGCACCGCAGCCTGATGTTCGGCGTTCCCGCGATCTTCATCTATCTGATCGCCGAGATCGGTGTCGCCAACCTGTTCATCAACTTCGTCTCGCAGCCCAACATCGGCAATCTGACCCACGAACAGGCGTCGCACTACCTCTTCCTGCTTTGGGGCGGGATGATGGTGGGACGATTCGCCGGCAGTTTTCTGATGCGCTGGATCGCCCCGGAAAAGGTGCTGGCCGGAGCGGCCGTCGCGGCCTTCGTGGTGATGATCGGGGCCGCCACCCTGCATGGCTCCATCGCCATGTGGGCGCTGATCCTGGTCGGCCTGTGTCACTCCATCATGTTCCCGACCATCTTCACGCTCGGAATCCGGGGCCTGGGCGCCTTGACCGAGGAAGGGTCGGGCCTGCTGATCACGGCTATCGCCGGGGGCGCTCTGGTGGTGACGCAGGGCTGGCTGGCGGACGCGTTCGGCCTGCAAAACAGCTTTTTCCTGACCGCAGCCTGCGAGTGCTATGTGTTGTTTTACGCGCTTTGGGGCTCTCGCCCAACGGAACCCGAATGAAACGGCTCGCCCTGATCGGCTTCATTCTCGCGACGTGGCTCTCGTCGCCGGCCAAGGCGAGCGAGCTTGTTGATTGCCCGCTGCGCGACGCGCCCTTCGGGCTCGCCTCGCCCCTGATCGATGTCCTGCTCAGCCCGACCGCGAGGGCCGCGGTTGATCGTGAACAGCCCGGTCTTCTCAAGTTGTTGCCGCCCTTTTTCCAGACCACCAAACCGCCCGGCTTCTCGGCGATCCTGACGCTGAACGAGGCGGCGGCGATGCAGCACATGACGCCGGACAAGCTTGCGGGACTGGAACGGGCCCTGGCCGCCGTTCCCGTGACCGACGCCGACCGGGTCGCGCGTTGCGCCCGCTACGACACGGCGCCCCCCGACCTGACGATCCCCGCCGGGCGCCCCAGGCTGCTGTTGTTCGAGAAAATCAACGGCTTTCGAGACGGTCCGTCGGTCACGGCCGCCCACGCGGCCTTCGTCGAGTTGGCTCGGCGGAACGGATGGTCCATCGTCACCACCGACAAGGGCGCCGCATTCACGCCCGCCGTTCTGAGCCATTTCAATGCGGTCATTTGGAACAATGTCAGCGGCGACGTCCTGACCCTCAGCCAGCGCAGCGCCTTTCGAACCTATGTCGAGGGCGGCGGCGGCTTCGTCGGCGTACATGGATCGGGAGGCGATCCGGTCTATTTTTGGGACTGGTACGCCGACACCCTGATCGGCGCCCGCTTCGCCGGACATCCGCTGGTCAAGCATTTCCAGACCGCCCGCGTCCAGATCGACGACGTCAATCATCCGGTCTCGCGCGGGCTTCCGGCCCAATGGGACATGTACGAAGAGTGGTACTCCTTCAAATCCAATCCCCGCGCCGCCGGGTCCGACATCATCGCGACGCTGGACGAGAAAACCTATGATCCGACCGGCATGCCGGGGCAGGATTTGCGAATGGGTGACCATCCCATCGCCTGGACCCGCTGCGTCCGCCGCGGTCGCGCCTTCTACTCGGCGATCGGCCACCGGCCGGAAGGCTATTCAAACCCGATCTATGTCCGCATGCTTGAGCAGGCCATCGCCTGGTCGGCAGGCCTGGATGGAAATATATGTCCGGCGGTGAAATGACCATCGAACCCCGCCTCGTCTGGCCGGTTGGCGCCTTGCTGGGCGAGGGCCCCGCATGGATCGCCGAGCGGGAGGCGCTCTATTTCGTCGACATCAAGGGCGGCCGGCTGCACCGGTTTACACCCCGCACCGGCGCCAAGGAAACGCTGGAGCTTGGCGGCATGCCCAGCTTTGTCGTTCCATCCGGCGACGCGCGGCTGGTGGTGGGATCAGGAAACCGGATCCTGCTGGTCGAGCACGACGGATCGATCGTCGGCGTGCTCGGCGAGGTTCCCATGCCGGCGCGCAACCGCATCAATGACGCCACGGTGGACGCGCTCGGCCGGCTTTGGTTCGGCACGATGGATGAAGCAGAAAGGCAAGCCACCGGCGCCCTCTATTGCCTCGACGGTGGCGCGCCGCATCGCATGGGCGGCGAAGCGATCGTCACCAACGGGCCGGCCGTCACTGCGGACGGCTCCGCCCTCTACCATGTGGATTCCGTCAACCGGACGATCTGGCGGTTCACCATCTCGGAGGGCCCCTCCATCTCCCAAGTGGAACAATTTCTAAAGTTCGGCGAGGCGGACGGCTATCCCGACGGGGTTGTCCTCGACAGTGAGGATTGCCTGTGGGTCGCGCTTTGGGATGGCTGGGCGGTTCGCCGCTACGCCCCGGACGGCGCCTTGCTGCTCAACATAACGATGCCCTGCGCGCGGGTGACCAAAGTGGCTTTCGGCGGCGAGGACCTGCGGACCGTCTACGTCACCACGGCCTGCGTCGGACTGACCACGTCGGAACGGGACGCCCAGCCCCTCGCCGGTGGTCTCTTTGCGTTCGATGCGCCCGCCCCCGGCCGCCCCTTGCCCGCGTTGGCGGCGGCGTCATATGCCGTCACCGAAGATCGTGCGGGTCAAACGACGAGGCCGAGGTGGTCATAATTGAAACGGGATTTGTGACGTTCAGGCGAAGAAGGCCTGTTGCAGCGGCATGGCCGCCGCTCCCGTGGCGACCGGATCGCTTCGGGTCTCAGCCACCACCACGGTGGGAATAGGCGGGGGGCGATTTCGGCGATGGT
>FSWM01001061.1_pt1 | contig 29709 bp, 29 predicted proteins | sample 1637841 | NCBI WGS metagenome assembly FSWM01 (sample SAMEA3914789, study PRJEB12502) | metagenome | biome: forest; material: soil | place: Canada | collected 2011-07-03 | depth 0.3 m | reverse complement strand
TGGCCTCGTCGCGGCTATAGGCCACGCCGCTGACGATCCGCTTTTCCATGATCTCCTCCTCGTCGCAGACGATGGTGCCCTGCCCTGGGGCTTCCCCCGGCTCTACGAAACTCGACAGCACCCGCACCGGCACCCGCTGGGCCATGGCCAGCTCGACCGAACGGGTCTGCAACACCTTGGCCCCCAGGGAGGCCATCTCCAGCATCTCCTCATAGGAGATCTTGCTCAGCTTCTTGGCCTTGCGCTCGATACGGGGGTCGGTGGTGTAGACCCCGTCGACGTCGGTATAGATGTCGCAGCAGCTGGCGCCCACCGCCGCGGCGATGGCCACCGCGCTGGTGTCCGAGCCGCCCCGGCCCAGGGTGGCGATGCGCCCGTCGCGGGTCACGCCCTGGAAGCCGGCGATGACGGCGACCTCGCCGGCTTCCATGGCCGCCACCAGCTTTTCCGGCGGGATCTCGTCGATGCGGGCGCGGCCGTGCGCTTCGTCGGTGATGATCGGCACCTGCCAGCCCAACCACGACTTGGCGTTCACGCCCATGTTGCGCAGGGTCATGGCCAGAAGGCCTGCCGTGATCTGCTCGCCCGAGGCGACCACGGTGTCGTATTCGTCGTCGGACTCGGCGATCCCGGATGCAGCGCGGCCGGCGCCGTCTGTCCAGGCCACCAGCTCGTTGGTCTTGCCGGCCATGGCCGAGACCACCACGGCGACCTTGTGCCCAGCCTCGACCTCGGCCGCCACCAGCCGTCCGACGCGGCGGATGCGCTCCAGGTCGGCCACAGACGTGCCGCCGAACTTCATCACCAGCCGAGACAAGCCATCCTCGCTTTGATTGAAAGAAAATGCCGCAAGGCGCGCCTTCTAGCGATGCCATGCGCTGCGCACAACCCTTTCCATGGTCGCATAGGCGTGCTAGCTAGTAACTGCCTATCTACCTACCTAGTAGTCACCGGAAGAGGCCGCCATGGAGCCGGAGAAAATGGCCGAGATCGTCCGGCCCTACGCCACCGTCTCGGACAAGATACGCGCCCTGAACGCAGCCGGCGTAGCGCGGGCGGAGATCGCTCGCTTCCTCGGCAAGCGTTATCAGCATGTGCGCAATGTGCTGGAAGCTGACGCCGTCGCGGGACCGACCTACGCCCAGGGGCAGGCGGGCCTCAGCGGGGTGAGTGAGGCCGACCGGCCGTTCGAACTCCAGGCCCCGGCGGACGAGTGGCGGACCAGCGGCATATTCAAGCTGGTCGTGCGCGAGGATGGGACGACGATCCTGCCTGCCGCGGTGCGCGGAGCGCTGAAAGTCCCCGCCGGCGGCGTGGTCATGGGGCGGCTGGTCGGAGAGGAATTCACCTTGATCACCGCCGAGGCCTCGATACGCAGGGTCCAGGAAATGGCGCGAGCCCTGATCGATACTGGGGTTCTCCTGAGCGACGAACTGATCGCTGATCGGCGTCGCGAGGCCGAGCGTGAGGAAACCGGTGGCTGATGCAGTGCTGGATTCTTCCGCCGTCATCGCCTTTCTTCGGGGGGAGCCAGGTGCGGAGGCCGTGGCCGGGATTCTGTTCGGCGCCCTCGTATCGAGCGTGAACCTCGCCGAGGTGGTGACGAAGCTGATTGAGCGAGGCGCCACGCCCGAAGTCGCCAGCGAGACGGTCAGCGGGCTGCCGATCGAAATCGCGCCTGCGTCGAAAGCCGCTGGTCTCGTCGCCGGGCTGCTGCACGCCAAGACCCGCGGACGAGGCGTCTCCCTCGGCGACCGCTTCTGTTTGGCCCTGGCGCAGGAGACCGGCCTGCCGGTGTTCACCGCCGACCGCGCCTGGGCCGGGCTGGGCCTGCCCCTCGATATCCGCCTTATCCGTTGACGCGTCCGCCGCCTTGATCCAGCAAGGCGGCATGACCCAAGCGGCCCTTTCCAGCGTCGATCCTGAGGACGTCGCCCGTTTCTCGGCCATCGCGGCGGAGTGGTGGGATCCGAACGGCAAGTTCGCGCCCCTGCACCTGTTCAACCCGGTGCGGCTGGCCTTCATCCGCGAGCAGGCCGTGGCCCGGTTCGGCCGCGATCCGCGTGCGCGGGCGCCGTTCGAGGGTCTGCGCCTTTTGGACATCGGCTGTGGCGGCGGCCTGCTGTCCGAACCCATGAGCCGGCTGGGCTTTTCCGTCACCGGCGTCGACGCCTCCGAGCGCAATATCAGCACCGCCAGGGTCCATGCGGCCGAGACGGGGCTGGAGATCGACTATCGCTGCTCCACCGCCGAAAGCCTGCTCGATACCGGCGAGGCGCCGTTCGACGTGATCCTGAACATGGAGGTGATCGAGCATGTCGCCGATCCCGGCGTCTACCTGCGCGACTGCGCCCGGCTGATGGCGCCCGGCGGCCTGATGATCGTCGCCACCCTGAACCGCACGCTGAAAGCCCTGGCCCTGGCCAAGATCGGCGCGGAATATGTGCTGCGCTGGGTGCCGGCCGGCATGCACGACTGGCGCAAATTCCTGCACCCCAACGAAATCCGCGTCTTCCTGCAGGACGAGCCGGTAGAGGTGGAAGGCCCGTTCGGCGTCAGCTTCAATCCGCTGAGCTGGCGGTGGGGGCGGTCGGCGGACGCGGACATCAACTACGTGATGACGGTGACGCGGGGCCCCAACTAGGCTGCAAGGGACTTCTGCACCGCTCGTGCACCCGACGAGCGCCGGCTCTGCACGCACCGCCCCTCCTGTGTGGACGCCCGCCCAGCATTTGAAGGCCCTCGAACGTCAAGGGGACTTCAACGAATGCGATCGGCGGGCAGACGACCGAGCTTCTGGATCAAGCTGGCGATGACGACGGGCCTGATCGTCCTGGCGGACCAGACCCTGTTTCGCCAGACGATCGGAGCGACCCTGGGCCTGTTCGCCCTGGCGCTGGTCCTGGCCGTGGCCCTGGCCCATCCGCGCGTCCGCAAAGACCAACGCGCCATGATCGCCCTCGCGGTCGCTGCTGGGATGGGGTTGAGCCTGGTCGAGGCGCCCAGTCCCGTCGGGTGGCTGATTTACTGCACAGCCCTGGGCGTCGCCGTGCTGTCGGCCCGCGCGCAAAGCGGCGAAGGAGCCTGGACCTGGGGTCAGCGACTATTGGCGCTCGGCTTTGCCGGCTTGCTGGCGCCGCTGCGCGACCTGATCAAGCTGAGCTGGATCAGCGCCCAGTGCGGCGTGGATCTGCGCGGGCGATTGAGCCCCCTTATTTTGCCCCTCGTGGGCGGATTGCTGTTCCTGTCGCTGTTCACCGCCGCCAACCCTGTGATCGGCCTGACGCTCAGCCAGTTCAGCTTCCCCGAGCCGGACCTGCCGCGGATCAGCTTCTGGATCGCCGCCCTGATCGGGATCTGGCCCCTGATGCGGCCAGCCTTCCTGCGCCGCCCCGCGCCGCTGAAAGAAGCCGGCGGCGGGCGCCCCCTGCCCGGCGTCAGCCCCGCCTCGGTCGGCCTGTCGCTGGTCCTATTCAACGCCCTATTCGCCTTGGAAAACGGCCTCGACATCGCCTTCCTGTGGAGCGGGGCGGCCCTGCCTCCTGGGGTGACCCTGGCTGACTATGCACACAAAGGCGCCTACACCCTGATCTTCACCGCGATCCTGGCCGGCCTGTTCGTGCTGATGGCCCTGCGCCCCGGCTCGGCCACAGCCAGCCGGCCGTGGCTGCGGCGGCTGGTGGTCGTGTGGGTCGTTCAGAACCTGGTGCTGGTCGCCTCAAGCGGGCTGCGCGTCCTGGACTATGTCCAGGTCTATGCTCTGACGGCCTTGCGCATCGCCGCCCTGGTTTGGATGGGTCTGGTGGCCGTGGGCCTGATCCTGATCTGTTGGCGGATGATCAAGGGGCTGAGCGCCGCCTGGCTGATCAACGCCAATGTCCTGGCGGCGGGGCTGGTGCTGGCGGCCTGCAGCCTTGTGGACCTGGACGCAGTCGCCGCCGAGTGGAACGTGCGTCACGCCCGCGAAGTCGGCGGCGTGGGTGAGCCGTTGGACCTGTGCTACCTGCAACGCCTCGGAGCGTCCGCACTGGTTCCGCTGAGCGAACTGGAAGCGGGGACGTTGGACGCCGCCTTCCGCGGCCGCATCGACGGTGTCCGCTCCGAAGCGCTGCAGACCTTGATCCGTCGACAGAGCCAGTGGCGCGGCTGGAGCTGGCGCGGCCAGCGGCGGCTTGACCGCGCGTTGGCCCTGGTTCCAGGTCCAGCCCGTTGACGCCGTCGCGCGCAGGCTGAACATGGCGTGCATGAGCCAGACCATACTGGTCGTCGACGACGATCCGCATATCCGCCAGCTCCTGGTCTTCGCCCTCGGCAAGGCGGGGTTCGAGACGCGCGAGGCGGAGGATGGCGAAGCGGCCCTGGCGCTGATCGCCTCAGGCCGGCCGGACCTGGTGGTGCTGGACATCAACCTGCCGCGCATGACGGGGCTCGACGTCTGCCGCCGGGTTCGCGCCGAAAGCGAGCTGCCGATCCTGTTCCTGTCGTCCCGCGACGACGAGATCGACCGGGTGCTGGGCATCGAACTGGGCGCCGACGACTATGTGGTCAAGCCGTTCAGCCCGCGCGAAATCACGGCCCGCGTCACGGCGATCCTGAGGCGCGCCTCGGCCAAGCCGGCGCACCGGCCCGGCGACGGCCTGATCACCCAGGGGCGCCTGACCCTTGATCCAGAGGCCTGGAGCGCCCGCTGGGCCGGCGAGGAGGCGCCGTTGACCGTCACCGAGTTCAGCCTCCTGCGCACCCTGGCCGCCGCCCCGACAAAGGTCTTCACCCGCGACGCCATCATTGACCGCCTGCACGGGCCGGGCTTCGCCGTCACCGACCGCACCATCGACAGCCACATCCGCAACCTGCGCAGCAAGTTCGCCAAGCTGGGCGGCCACGACGTGGTCGAGACCCGGCCCGGCGTCGGCTATCGCCTTGGCGCCTGCCAGGGCCTGGTGGCGTGATCACCCGGATCAAGGACTTCCTCAAGCGGCGCTGGCCGGCGCTGAGGCTGCGCAGCATTCTTCTGGCCGTGGTTCTGTTCGCCGCCACCATGCCGGCGATCGAAGCGGTGTGGCTGAGGGGCTATGAAAACGCCCTGGTGCGCCAGACCGAAGCGGAACTGGCGGCGCAAGGCGCGGCCCTGGCGGCGACCGCCGAGGCGCTCTGGCCTGGCGCTACACCGCAGACGGCGACGCCACCCCCAGAGTCCGACGCCGCCCCGGCCATCGCGCCGGCGATCGATCTCAATTCCGCAGAGGTCCTGGACGAACGCCCGCAGCCGCGCCTCGCCACAGCGCCAGCCGACCCCAAGGCCGTGGCCGCCGCCGCCCGTATGGCGCCGATCTTCGCCGACACCAGCCGCAGCACCTTGGCCTCGATCGTCATGCTCGACCAACGGGGACAGGTGGTGCGCGGCCTGGGCCTGGGCGGCGATCTCGCCTTCCTGCCCGAGGTCCGCGAGGCCCTGGCCGGACGCAACGACACTGTGCTGCGCCGCAACGCCGCCTATCGGCCGCACTACGCCCTGGAATGGTTGAGCCGGGCGTCGGACCTTCGCCTGCACTATGCGCGTCCGATCGTCGTCAACGGCAAGGTGGTCGGCGCCCTTTTGCTGTCGCGTTCGCCAAGGGCGCTGTTCCGCGGCGTCTATGAAGAGCGGGGCAAGATGTTGCTGGGGGCGGCGGTGATCATCGGCCTGTTGATCGGCCTTTCGGGCCTGGTCTCGCGCGGGGTGACGCGGCCGATCGAGGCGCTGAGCTTGGCCACCCGCGAGGTCGCCGCGGGTCACGGCGAGGTCCCGGAAACCCCGCCGACGGCGGCGGTCGAGATCCGCGCGCTCTATGAGGATTTCCGCAGCATGGCTGAGGCGATCCACCGCCGCTCGCGCTACCTGCGCGACTTCGCCGCCGCGGTCAGCCACGAGTTCAAGACCCCGCTGGCCGGCATCGGCGGAGCGGTCGAGCTGTTGCAGGACCACTACGCGACCATGAGCCCCGCCGAGCGCGACCGCTTCCTGGCCAATATCGCCGCCGACAACGCCCGGTTGTCGCAACTGGTCGCACGGCTCTTGGACCTCGCCCGCGCCGACATGGCCCGGCCGGAGGCGGACGCCGCCTCAGACATCGAGGTCGCCGTCCGGCGAATCGCCGACGCCCGCTCGCATCCCGGCTTCCGCGTGAGCGTCGAGACGCCCAGCGACCTGCCCCTGGCCGCGGCGCCGGACGCGGCGGTGGAAGCGGTGCTCTCGACCTTGATCAACAACAGCCGCCAGGCCCGGGCGCGGCAGGTGACCATAGCCGCGCGCCATGAGGGCGGACGCATCACCCTCACCATAGCCGACGATGGCCCAGGCGTGCCCGCCGCCGATCGCGAGCGCCTGTTCGAGCCGTTCTTCACCACCAAGCGCGCCGACGGGGGCGCCGGCCTCGGCCTGCCGATCGCCCGCTCTCTGGCCGAAGCCCATGGGGGCCGGCTCGACCTGGGCGCCGCCGCGGCAGGCGCTGTGTTCGAGGTCATGCTCCCTGCGCTCGCGCCGCGGGGCTCTTAGCGGAATGCATGCCCATCTACCGCAATACCAAATGAGGCGGCTCTTGAATCGATAGCGGGTATAGTAAACTGTGATTTGCCTTAGCGGGGCCTTGGGGAAACAGACATGAGTTTGTTCTCTGACCTTCAGATTTATCTGGACGTCGCCAGAAACACGAAATCTTCGACCGATTTGAGATCGGCTACGGCTGCATTCGTATGTGAAATCGGTTTCGACCACTTCGCGCTCCTCCACCATGTGAGCACCGCACCTCCCCCACCCTCAGCTATTCGGCTCGGCAACTACCCGCCGAGCTGGCGCGAAATCGTGGAGGAACGCCGGTATGTCAGCGACGACCCGATCTTGACCGCCTGTCAGAGCGCCATTTCGGGATTTCAGTGGCAGGATATCGAGCGCCTGCTGAAAATGACGCCCCGGCAGCGCGAAATCCTGGGCGCCGCCGCCGAAGCGGGACTGGGCGACGGCTTCACGGTTCCCCTTCATCTGCCGGGGGACTTCGACGCATCCTGCTCCTTCGTGATGGCGGGCAGACGGCCGGCGCCGGTCAGATCATTCCCCGCCGCCCAGTATGTGGCCTGCTTCGCCTTCGAGCAGGCGCGCCGCCTGGTTTCGTTGGAGCTCACCCAGCGCAAGGCGGCGCCGCGGCTCACGCAACGACAGCTCGACTGTCTGATCCTGGCCGCGCGCGGCAAGAGCGCTCCGGTCACCGCCGACTTGCTCGGAATATCGGCGGAGACGGTCTACGAGCATCTTGGCGAGGCCAAGCGTCGATATGGGGTCGCGACGATACAGCAGCTGCTGGTCAACGCCCTGCACGACAGCCAGATCGTATTCGCCGACGTACTCTGACCCCCCCAGGGTTGGGGGAGTGCCGCGCGGACCAGGAGCGCGCAACCTGCTTCAACTCCACTCGGGGAAGAGGCTATGGTCTTCGTCATCGACAAGGAATCACGGCGCCTGTTCGAGGACGCCATCGAGCAGATGCATCAGACGCGCCGAATGGTGTTCGTCGAGCGCCTCGGCTGGAAACTGAAGGTTGACGAAGCCGGTCGCGAGATCGACGAGTTCGACACGCCCGACGCCGAATACATGTTGGATATCGAGCCGGACGGCGGGCGGCTGCTGGGCTCATTGCGGCTGTTGCGCACCGACCAGCCGCACTTGATGAGCGAACATTTCGCCGATCTTTGCGAAGTCCCGATCCCGCGGGGAGAAGACATCCGCGAGGTCAGCCGGCTGGTCACGGCGCCGGATCTGTCGCGCGAGCGGTGCATGCGGGTTCGCCACCGGCTAGCCAGCGCGCTGATGGAATATGGCCTCCTGCGGAGACTGCGCTCCTACACCTTCGTGACGCACACCAGTTGGCTGCCGACGCTGATGTCTGTCGGCTGGACCTGCCAGCCGCTCGGCCTGCCACAAATCCGAGGCCGGCAGTCCATCGGCGCTCTGGCGGTCCAAATTTCGGAGGCCGGCCTCGCCACCCTGCGCAGCTTCGGCGGCCGTCACCCCGTACTGACCCTCACCCCCAGGGCGGCGAACCACGCAGCAGAGGGAGTCCATCGTGGCCTTTGACCAAATCGAACCACCGGCGGACATCGGCTTGCTCGACCAGGCGTCGAACACGCTGGCGGAGCGCGGCTATTGCCTGCTCACCGACCTCGTCGCACGCGCGCAGGTCGAGGCCTTGCACGGTGATCTTCGGCATCAGTTCGAAGTGACGCCCTTCAGCGTCGGCGATTTCTATGGCTCGCGCACCAAGCGTTTCGGCAGCGTGCTCAAGCGTTCGCCCCACGCCGAAGCGCTCGTCCGCCATCCGCTGATCCTGGACATCACCGACCGTATCCTCGGACCGTGGTGCGACACCTTCCAGCTGAACCTGACCCAGGCCATCGAGATCCATCCCGGCGAGCTGATTCAGGCGCCGCATCGCGATCAGGACATGTGGCGAGCCGGCGGCGGGAAGGTCGAATGCCTGATCAATGTCATGTGGCCCTTCACCGAATATACCGTGGACAACGGCGCGACGCTGGTCTGGCCCGAAAGCCATAAACAACCCAAGGACTATTGTCCTGACTTCACCAAGGCCGTGGCGGCCGAAATGTCGCCCGGTTCGGCCCTGGTCTGGCTGGGATCAACGCTGCACGGCGGCGGCGCCAACCGGGCCGAGCGGCCTCGCACAGGGCTGATCGTCAGCTATTGCCTGGGGTGGCTCCGACCCTTTGAAAATCAGTTCCTCGCCTACCCCCCCGAAGTGGCGCGGCGCTTTTCGCCCGAACTCGCCCGCCTTGTCGGCTATCAGCAGCACAGGCCCGGCCTCGGCAACTACGAAGGCCGTTGCCCCTCCGAATTGCTGACGGCGGATAGGCCAGACGAGCCTGCCCCGTTTGTGGACACCTTGCCCGATTGGCAGAGAGAAGCCGTCACTCAATTCAAAGCGGTCATCGCCCCGCACATCCGGATAACCGACCATGCCTGACACACCGAACCCCGCCGCCGTAGCGACCGCGACAGATTGGGAGAGCCTGGATTTCCTGGCGACTTGCGCCCGTCTTCCTCTTCGAACCCGCCAAGCGATCGTCTACCTCATCGAACAGGCCATCGAGATGGAGCGGCAGGGCGATCAGGACCTTGCGGTCAACATGCTGGAGAGCATCACATTTCAACTGGCGCGCAGCAATTCCCGCAAGGGCTGGTTCTGATCGGCGCAACTCAAGGCCAGGCTCCATAGCGCTGTCTGCACCAAATCTTCACATCCCGCGCATCGCGCCTGCCAAGCCCTCCGCTACAGCTGGCTCCAACCAAGCGGGAGGCGGAATTGGGCCAGGACGGACGGCGAGGAAACGACTATCTGGTCCGGGTGCGCCGGGATCCGGAAGGCTTTGAATGGATCGTCGAACACGACGAGCGCCGAGCCCTCAGCGGGCCAGCGCCCGATCCGGACAGCGCCTTGCGCCGCGGGGCCTTCGCCGCCGCGGCGCTGCACAGCCTGGACCGGATCAGCCGGCGCAGCTTCTAACGTTAATGCTCGCCCGGCCGGCGGGGCTCCTCGCGCCGCTCCGGCCGAGTCGGAGCGGCGCGTTCCGCCGGAGCCCGATACTGCGCCACGGCCGGCGGACGATAGGCCCGAGCCTCTGGCGGAGCGTGGTATTGCGGCGGCGCATGGTAGGCTCGCGCTTCCGGCGGGGCCCGATAGTCCTGGGCGCGGTACTGAGCGGACGGACGGTATTCCGCCTGCGGGCGAGTGTAGGGCCGGTTGTAGGTCTCTGTCCGCGCGAAGCGCTCCTGCGTGGGCGGCGCGTGCGGCGCGGAATGGGGCCGCGCCTCTGGACGAGCAGCCGCGGTTTCGCGTTGCGCCGATCTATTGGCCGCTGAGGGCGCCGCGCGTTCGGCATTGTTGAACGCGGTCCTGGGCCGGACGCCAGCGACGTCATGGCGGATATTCGTGGCGTTCGCCGCCGGCGCCCCGGGGTGGGCCACCGGCCGCCCATTCGCCATCTGCGGCGGATGATAAGCGCCGCCCGCCTGCACGGCTCTCATCACGCCGGGGCCCTTGAAGGCGGCTGGACGGGCCGTCGCCGCGATCGGTGGCGCGCCATGATTGGCGGCGGCGTGCAACACCGGGTCGCGCGCGGCCATTCGCTGATGCTGGACCTGCATCGGCGTCGGATTGAAATGGCGGACCCGTTCCGCCGCCAGTTGCTGCGACGTCGGCCGCGCCGTCACCCCGCCTGGCCCATTGAAGCTGACGTGGTTGAAGGTGTTGTTCGTCACCTGCCGATTGTAAACATTGGTGATATTGACGTTGGTAATGTTGTTGACGGTGCGATTGTAGAAGAACCGGTCATGGTTCCAATAGCCGCCCTCGTAGCCAAAGCCGGTATAACCGAAGCCATAGGGGACGCCGCCGTAGAAGCCGACTTCCGGTCCCCAATAGCCGGTGTGGAACAGGTAGACGCCGCTATCCCAACCCCACCAGGCCGGGGTCCACAGCAGCCCCGGCTCGGGCGCCAGGACCCAGGTGCCGGGCACCCAGTAATAGTCGTCGTCGCCCCAGGCCCAATAGCCCGGCGTCCAGATATAGCCGGGACCGGGGATCGCCGGCTGCTCATAGACCGGCAAGGGGGGCGGGGCGAAGCCGACGCTGATGCCGACCGCCACGTAAGCCTGGGCGACGGTGGGTATGGCGACCACCGCCGCGGCTCCAAGTCCGAGGACGACGGCGATGGCGGAACTGCACAGCCTGCGCATGGTATGCTCCTGGATGGGCGCCGCAGATTTTCGCCTGCTTCCCGGCCCACTGCTTTTCTCAAAAGCCCCCAGGTTTCTGTTTGCCACCTCTTAGATGAACGTAGGCTGACAACCCTATAAAATGCCGATAGGCGCGAGGTTGAACTCAGGACGATTGATTTGAACGCACAGACCACCCGTTGGTTTCAATACGTCAGCGGCCTTATTTTAAAGCGCCGAGATTGCTGACCGCCACACTGGAGCCGATTATTATTCCGGCACGTCCAACTGGGCGAAGGCCTCTGGCCCGCAGCCCCTCGCCTCGGCCGCGGCGAGGGCGTGGTCGAGGCCGGCGAGGCTGATGGTCTTGAGGTGCGCCTTCGGGCCGGGGCGAATCGTGACCTCCTTGGCGCCGGCGATCGCCTGGTCGGGGATAAACACCAAGCCCTGCTTGCTCTGGTTCAGCACCGGGTTCGGCATGACCACCCGATGCTGGGCCAGGGGCGCCTCGTCGTCGCGGCTGGCGTGGGGCGGCCCGCCGTCGATGCGGTAGACCACGGCCTGCGGGTCGAGGCCGTGACCAAGGTGGAAAACCACCGCTCCGGAGACATAGCTCATGCGCACGCCCGACTGATGATCGCGCCCATGGAGCTTGCAGGTCTTGGTCCCGGTGAAGCCGTCGGTCCAGATCTCATAGGTCCAGCCTTCGAGCTTGGCGCGCTGGAAGGTCGGCCGCGCTGCGGGCTTGGCGGCGGGGTGGTGCGGCCAGAGGCCGGCCAGCAGGGCGAGGGACAGGGCGGCGGCGATCATCGCTCAGGCTCCAGGGATCCGCGGGTGGCGGCGCTGTCGCCACCCTATATCCGCGATAGATGCGGTTCGAAATCTGTAGAAAACGTAAACCTGTCACTAAAGTCATGACGGCTTTCAATTGTCTAAATACTGCGACTACCCCGCAACACTGTGACGGCCAAGAGATCTCCATCGGGCCTCTCGATCATCAATTAACCTCGGTTTTCTTTGGCGGCGCCTGAGGCAGGGGCGCGATATTGACCCCGTCCTCGACTAGGGATTTGATTTCCTTGGGCGTAGCTTCGCCGTAGATTCCGCGATCTTCCGAACGGCCTTCGTGGATGTCCCGAGCTTCGCGGGCGAAACGGTCACCGACATAGTCGAAGTTCTCTTCGACGTGGGCTCGCACCCGGCTCATCGCGTCCATCATCATCGCCCGGGTGGGGGTCGACGCATCCGCGGCCTCGCCCCGCTTCTTGGTCCCGGCCACCGCCGGGGCCATGATCTGCTTGCGCACCACGCGCGAGTCGCAGACCGGGCACTCCACGAGCCCCCCCGCCTGCTGATCGTCGAAATCCTGCGACGAACCGAACCAGCCTTCGAAGGTATGCGCGTGGTCGCAGGAAAGAGCGTATTTGATCATGGCGAAGCGTCTGGACCGGTGAAGGCGCGCTCGTTCTTCAGCGCAGGGATCGCCTGCCGCGCCTTTTCCACCGCGTCAAGATCAAGCGTGGCCAAGACCACGCCCGGCTCGTCGCCCGGCGCCTGGGCCAGGATCTCGCCCCACGGGGCGATAGCGATCGAACGGCCCCAGGTGCCGCGCCCGTCTTCGTGCCGCCCGCCCTGGGCCGGCGCCAGCACGAAGGAGCCGTTTTCGATGGCCCGGGCACGCAGCAGGATCTCCCAGTGGGCCTGGCCGGTCGGCCGGGTGAAGGCCGCTGGAACAGTCATGATCTGCGCGCCGGCCTTGGCCAGGGCGCGATAGAGATAGGGAAAGCGCAGGTCGTAGCAGATGCTGAAGCCCAGCCGCGCCAACGGCAGGTCGGCGACCACCGCTCGCTTTCCCGGGCGGTAGGTCTCGGACTCGCGCGCCTTTTCGCCGGTCGGCAGATCGACGTCGAACATGTGCATCTTGTCATAGGAGGCTACGATGCGGCCCCGGGGGTCGACCAGCAGGGCGCGGTTCACCGCCCGGCCGTCCGTATCGGCTACCAGGGCCGAGCCGATCAGGAGCCAGATCCCCAATTCTTCGGCCAGACCGACCAGGCCCTGGACGCAGGGATCCTCATCCACGGTCTTCAGCACCGGCATAAGCTGGGCCTTGTCCCGCTGCAGGATGTTGGTTCCCTCGGGTGTCAGGACGAACTCGGCGCCGGCTGCCGCCGCTTCGCGGATCAGGGGCTCAGCCTGAGCCAGGGCCGCCGCTTGCGTGGCCGGGGTGCGCAATTGGATGAGGGCGACGCGCAGCGCAGTCATGCGGCTAACAGGGCGTCGAGTTCGCCGGTGCGGTCAAGGGCCAGCATGTCGTCACAGCCGCCGATATGCTGCTCACCGACGAATATCTGCGGAAAAGTGGCCCGGCCGCCGGATTTATCGATCATTTCCTGGCGCTTGGCCGGATCGAAGCCGGCTTCGATTTCGGTCACGTCCACGCCTTTGGCGCCCAGAACGCTCAGCGCGCGGGCGCAGTAGCCACAGAAGGGTCGGGTATAGATCGTAACGCGCGCCATAGGGCCCTCAGAGAATTGAAGTCCCTCATATAAGGCCAGGATCGGCTTCGCGCACGCGCGCTACCGTCGCAAGATCGACCGCGGCGGCGCCCGCCTGCAAAAGCGCCTTGGCGCAGGCCTCGGCAGTGGCGCCGGTGGTGAGAACGTCATCGATCAGCAGGATCCGCCGCCCCTCGACCTGTCTGCGCCGACCCTTGGGGACCGCGAAGGCGCCGGCGACGTTGCGGCGGCGGCCCGAGCCGCTCTTGCCGCCCTGGCTGTCGGTCGCCCGGCGGCGGACCAGGGCGTCGGGCAGATAGGTCAGGCCGTGACGGCGCGCCAGCGGCCGGGCGATCTCGGCCGCCTGATTGTAGCGGCGTTTCAGCAGGCGCAGCGGATGCAGCGGCACGGGCGCCACCGCGTCGGCCTCGGCCAGCAGGTCATGGGCCGCGCGGCCGATCCATCCAACGAACAAAGGCGCCAGGTCCAGCCGGTCGGCGTGCTTGAATTGCAAAACCAGATCGCGGGAGAATTCATCGTAGAGCACAGCCGACCGGGCGCGCGCATAGGGTCTGGGCCGCGCCTGGCAGGCCGGGCAACGCGCATCCAGGGCGTATTCGAACGGCGCGCCGCAGCCGTCGCACAGGGGCTCGGCGATGAAGCCGATGCGCGACCAGGCCTCGGCCGACAGCCCGTGGCTCAACGGCCGCGCCCCGCCGTCCAGCGCCTGGGGCGGATAGACCAGGTCGAGCGCGCGCCGGGCGGCGGCGCGCAGATGAAGCTGCAAGCCTTGCGGCGGCGCTTTCCTCCGCCGCCGTTCCTCGCCATCTTGTAGCGCCATGAACGCTCCGCCTCCCCTGTTCGACCGCGCCCTGCATCGCCGCCGCCTGGATCGCGCCGCCGCCGGCTTCTCCGCAGCCGGCTTTCTGAAGCAGCGGGCGGCCAAGGATGCGGTGGAGCGGCTCGAAGCGATCATGCGCGAGTTTCCGCTGGCCGTCGACCTGGGCGCGAGAGACGGCGCCTTCGCCGCCGCCCTGGCCGTCAGCGACGCCAAGTCGCGCGTCTGCCATCTTATCGAGACTGACTTGTCGGGAGCCATGCTCGCACGCCGCCCCGGCCCGCGCGTGCAGTTGGACGAGGAGCGCCTGCCCTTCGCCGACGAGAGCCTGGATCTCGTCGTCTCCACCCTGGCCCTGCACTGGGTCAACGACCTGCCGGGGGCCCTGATCCAGATTCGGCGCGCGCTGAGGCCCGACGGCCTGTTCATGGGCGCCCTCCTCGGCGGCTCGACCCTGACCGAACTGCGTCAGGCCCTGACCGAGGCCGAGGCGGAACTGACCGGCGGCGCGGGCCTGCGCATCGCCCCGTTCGCCGACACCTTCGACGCCGCCGGCCTTCTGCAGCGCGCCGGCTTCGCCCTGCCGGTGGCCGACCTCGACCGGGTGCGGGTGCGCTACACCCACCCCTTGAAGCTGATCGCCGACCTCAAGGCCATGGGCGAGACCAACGCCCTGACCGACCGGGCGCGCCAGCCGCTGTCGCGTGCGGTGCTGGCCCGGGCCTGCGAGATCTATGCGGCCCGGTTCGCCGAACCCGACGGACGCGTCGTCGCCACCTTCGATATCGTCACCATGACCGGTTGGGCGCCGCACCCCGACCAGCAGAAACCGCTGAAGCCTGGTTCGGCGAAAATGCGCCTGGCGGACGCCTTGGGAACGACAGAGCGGTCAGCGGAAGACACCGACGGATAGGCGCCCATCCAGGGATCGCGCACCGAATCCTTTGCCATTGGCGCGACTCTGGGCTTCTCCGACATGGGTAAGCTGTCGTAGTGATGCGGGATTGTGTTTGTGCTCGCGGCCTTTGGGCGCGCGCCAGGAGAGGTTTTGGAAGTGACGGGTAAGACGATCAAGGACCTTAAGCTGGTCCGTGAACAGCTCAACGATCAACTGATCCGCGCGGCCTATGCCCTGACCCAGGGCATCAACCAGCGCGCCATCGAGCGCCTGGTGCAGATCAACGAGGCCATTTACGCCCTGGACGCGGTGATTGAGGACGGACGGCCCGAGCCGGTGGATTGAGGCGTTGGCGCCGCTCCGACGGTGATTGCGGCGACAGGTCTATGTCTACCACGAGGCGCACGAAGAAAGCCGCGGTAGAGCAGGGTCAGGTCGGCGACCTGGCCGGAGAGATCCGAGGAGATGACCCGCGCGCGCTCGGGCAGGGCGCTGGCGCCTATGCCGCCGGCGGGAACCGGCGGTTCGGCCAGGGCCGGCAGGGAAATCAGCAGAGTTAGGCAAAGCGCGACGGCAGGCTTGACGATGGTGGACTTGGAGATGCCGGGACGGCGCGTGAACATGCCGGCCAAACTAGAGGTAGCGCCGGACGACGCGCAGAAGGCCGCCCTATATCGGCCTTGAACGAGGTTGCCGTCGTCTTCCCCCGCGTCGTGGCGCGTTTCAACCCGCTGCTGGGGGCGACGCATGCGACCCGCTCGCCCACGGGGCGCGCGCGTCGCCAATAATTCGTGATTACGTAACGGCGCTATTTCGAATTTATCAACCTGCGCCGGTAAGTATGCATACCCAACTGGGGACGGGGGACGAGACGGTCCAGTTCGCCGCCGCCAGGGCCGCCTGAAACGGCGATCCTGGGCGGATCGAGCTGGGTCGTCCATCAATTGGGACTCTATACTGAGCATGCCGGCGACGACGGACGAAGGGGAGCGACCTCAAACGGAAACAGATCCGGCGATTGCGACAGCGCCCGATTCCGTCGGCGTGCAGCCCCCCCTGCTGGCGCAGTTCATCGAGCGCCTGCCCGCCGGCGCCGTCTACGCCCGCGCCGGGTCCCTGACCATCAACGCCGCGCTCGAGCGGATCACCGGCTATGGCCGCGAGGAATTGCCGACCCTGGAAGCCTGGTTCCGCAAGCTCTACGGCGACGGGAGCGGCAAGCTTGCGGCCCGATACGAGCAGAACCGACGTGACGGCTTCCCCTCTGTCGTCCACGGAACCATCCGCCGCAAGGACGGTGAACTTCGCGTGCTGGAGTTGCGCGCCTGCGACGACCCCAGCGGCGAGATCTGGATCGTGCACGACATCACCGACCGCCAGGCGATGCAGGCCGAACTGGTGGCGGCCAAGGAACGGGCCGAGGTCGCCGCCCGCTACAAGTCTGAGTTCCTGGCCAATATGAGCCATGAGCTCCGCACCCCGCTCACCTCCATCATCGGCTTCACCGGCCTGTTGCAGGGCCACAGCGAGTTGAGCGAGCGCCAACGCCACTGGGTGACGCGCGTCGACGATGCGGGCAAGGCGCTGTTGGCCATCGTCAACGACGTGCTGGACTTCTCCAAGCTGGAGGCGGGATCGGTCGAACTGGACAGCGAGGTGCTTGAACCGCACCGTCTGGTCGCCGACACCTTGGCTCTGCTGGGCGAACAGGCTGAGGGAAAGGGGATCACCCTGGCGGCCCGCATCGGCGACGGAGTCCCGAGCGCTCTCGTGGGCGACGCCGGGCGTTTACGGCAGGTGCTGATCAATCTGGTCAGCAACGCAATCAAGTTCACCCATCACGGCGGTGTGGTGGTGATGCTCGAGGCCGAGGATCGCCCGGGTCGAGGCGCCGGCGTGCGCATCACGGTCAGCGATACCGGCATCGGCATCCCTCAAGCGGCGCTCGGCCAGATCTTCCACCGCTTCGCCCAGGCCGACGGCTCGATCTCGCGCAAGTTTGGCGGCACCGGCCTGGGACTGGCGATCTCCGCGCGCCTGATGGCGCTAATGGGCGGGGAGATCGGGGTCGAGAGCCGCCTGGGCGCGGGTTCGACGTTCTGGCTCTGGGCGCCCTTGCGCGAAGCCGAACCCATGGCGCCCGCATTGGCGATCGAGTCGGCGGTGCGGCTGGACGCCCTGCGCGTGCTGCTGGTCGAGGACGCCGAAGCGAACCAGGAACTGGTCTGCACCCTGCTGCAGGCGGTCGGCGTCGAGGTGATGGTGGCGGACAATGGCGCCGAGGCGGTCGAGGCGGTGAAGACCGGCGGCTTCGACCTGATCCTGATGGACGTGCAGATGCCGGTGATGGGCGGCGTCCAGGCCACCGAAATCATCCGCGGCATGGGCGGCGAGTTCGCCAGCATCCCCATCATCGCCCTGTCGGCCAACGTCCTGGCCGAGCAGGTCGAAGCTTATGAACGCGCCGGCATGAACGCCCACCTGGCCAAGCCGATCAACCCGCGGGAGCTCCTGAACACTATCGCCCGCTGGTCCAGCGGCGTGGAGGATGCCGGGGATGAGGGACGAAGACTTGCCGGATGAGCCGCGCCCGTATGGGGCGGCTAATACTTGACCTTCAAGGTCACGCCGAAAAACCGAGGCGGACTTGGGAAGTAGTAGTAATTGTTCGCTCCCGGAACTAGCGCCGGCGGATTGGAGAAGGTCTGCACCACCCCATCGAACGCGGCCTGCTTGTAGAACTGGTTGAACAGGTTCGTGGCCCAAAGTGTGACGGCGATGCGGTCGTCGGTGGTGGCGACGCCGAGGGTGGCGTCGACCAGGGCATAGCCCTTCTGGTCCTTCATCGGGTCTTCGTCGGAGCCGACCTGATACTCCGAGGCGTATTTGACATTGACCGTCGCCGATCCCTTCAGGCCGGCGGTCAGCGGATGCTGGTAGGCGGCCCCGACCACCGCCGACCAGAACGGGGCGTAGGTCAGGCGCTTGCCCGGCAACAGGTACAGATTGCTCTGCGGCGCCTGAAGCGCAGTCTTGTTCTTGGCGCTGTCGGGATAATAGGTGTTGGCGTAGGTGACGCCGAAGTTGAAACGCAGGTCGTGACTGGCCGCCCATTGACCTTCCAGTTCGGCCCCCTCGGCGACCGCCTCGGGAATCGTGAACTCGACAAACTGGACGCCAGTCCAGGCGTTGAGCTGGTGGTCGGTATAGCTCTGGTAGAATAGCGCCGCGTTGAGCACCACGGTGCGGTCGAGCCACATGGTCTTGGCCCCAACCTCCCAGGCGTCAACCCACTCGCCGGGGAATGAGGTGTCGCTCGCCGGCGCCAGCGAACTGTTCGGCGGTCCGGCTGCGCCGCCGGTAAGCGGAGCGTAGGGTAGCGTGACCTCGGCCAGGTTGAAGCCGCCCACCAGGTTCCCCCGGGAATAGGACGCGTAGGCCATGTCGTCCCGGTTGAATTTGTACTGAATCTTGGCCGTGCCGGTCAGTGCGTTTTGCGACAGGGATTGATGCGTACTCAGGCCGTCGAAAGCGGGATTGATGAAACAGGGAACGGCCAGAGGCGTCTTCTGGATATGCACATAGATCGATTGAGGCGCGCCGCCCAAAACCGCGTTGCACAGCCCGACCGGATCGACATTCTTGAAGCTCGACCTAAGGCTCTTGTGCTCCCAGGTATAGCGCAGGCCGCCGATGAGCGAGATCTGGTCGGTGAGTTTGAAGACCTCCTGGGTGTAGATCGCCTCGCCGTCCTCGACCTGGTGAAAGCGCTCGTCCGATCCGGTCCCGCTCACGAAGGCCGCCGCGGGCAGGGGCGTCGGCAGCGCCTGGGTGAGCAGATTGGCGAAGGCTCCCAGATCCCCCCCGATCTTGAGGAACAGCCCGTTGTCCAGGATCTCATGGGAAAAGAACGCACCCACCTGCCAGTCCAGCCGGTCCCACGAGCCACGGTACTGCAGTTCTTGGGAAAACTGCCGGAAGTGATTGAAGGTGGTGTCCGGCGTGGTGAACAGCAGGTCAGCCGCGCTGTCGTCCGAGTCCCCGCCCAGGGCGTCCTTATTGTCGCGATAGGCGGTGATGGAGGTCAGCCTGGCGCCGTCGAACCACGGTGTGGTCCAGTTGGCGGTGGCCGATACGCCCTCGTCGATGATGTGCTCGATGAAGGTGCGGTTGAGATAGGCGACGCTGTTCTCTGCGCCGACCGGATTGGGGACCGATCCGGGCACGGCGAGATTGAGGGCGGCGGCCGGGAAGCCGTTCAGATAGTCGACCGCCACGCAGCAATGGTCGTCGCGCTTGGAATAGTCGGCGATGAGGTTGACGTTGAAATTGCTGTTCCGCTCCCACAGCAGCTGGCCGCGGGCGGTCCACATATGCTCGTCGTTCTGCTTGGGGACGTCGGTCCCCGCCGGATGGCGCACGTCCACATACCCGTCGCGTTCGCGGGCGGCGACATAGAGGCGCCCCGCCAATTGGTCGCCGATCAACGGCCCGGTCACCGTCACTGATCCGCCGTATCCCCCATAGTTCTGCGCGGTGACCTCGCCGGTGGCGCCGAACTTGAACGACGGCCGCAACGTGGTGATCTGGATCACCCCGGCGATGGTGTTCTTGCCGAACAACGTGCCCTGCGGCCCTTTAAGGATTTCGACGTCGGACAGTTCGCCCAGGTCGTTGAACGAGACGCCGTTGCGGGGGCGGTAGACGCCATCGATATAAAGGCCGACCGACTGCTCCAGGCCGGGATTGTCGGCCACATTGCCGACACCGCGAATGCGCGCAATGGTCGTCGACTCGCCCTGATTGGTGTTTACGCTCAAGCCGGGGGTCAAAACGACGAGGTCGTTGACCGATTTGACCTGAGCCGCTTCCAACTGCTGGGCGTTGAGCACGGTGACCACCACCGGCACGTCCTGCAGCCTCTGCTCGCGCTTCTGCGCCGTGACGACGATATCGCCAATGCCGGGTGCGACCGCATCGGCCGGGGCTGTAGCGGCCGGCACGGTCTGCGCCAGGCCCGGCGCCCTGGACATAAGCAAGGCCGCGGCCGCTGAGGTAACCAGCAATAAAGCTCGATCGCGCATGGCCCCTGCTCCCCCATTCTTGTTTATCTGTAAGTCACGGCGACTTTCGGGTCGACCATTGTCCCCGGGCATTTTGTGCCGTTGGCGAAATAATCAATGGTCAGGCAGGCCCGTTCGTCGAGCGGAAATGCGCTGAGTTGGCCATTCCCCGGCCGCCTGATGCGCCTTTGCATCAGCTATGGCCGGGCTCCCGCCTGAACATTGCGTCACATATTGCGTCACACTCCAGGTCTTGCCGGGGCCATTTCGAACGGTCAACGCGCTGTAATACTTCGAATCTGTTATCACAAGCCTGGCGGTAATACCCATCCCTCGGGTCTGGACAAGGATTAAGTCGACCTATACAGCGCGTCGTCTCGTCGCGCCCCAGGGGAATGGACTGGACATGCGACATTGGCGCGATCAGATAGTCTGACAGAAGGCCCTGCAGGAGACCAACCAGGATGAAAGAGCAAGAGAAAGAATCTACCCCCAATCGCCTCGACGTGGCCTTGGGGCTGCGCATCCGTCAGCGCCGCAAATCGCTGGGTGTGTCCCAGACCGCTCTCGCGGACGCGATCGGCCTGACGTTCCAGCAAATCCAGAAATACGAGCGCGGGTTCAATCGCGTCAGTTTTTCAAGGCTCGTCGATATCGCTCACGCCCTGGATTGCCGGGTGGTCGACCTGATCGGTGACCTGGACGACGCCAGCATCCCCAGCCCGCTGTTCCGTCAGAACACCGCCCATCTTCGGGAAAGCGGCGCACCGGAATTGTTGGCGGCCTACTCCGCCGCTCCGCCCGCCCTGCGTCGGGTGATCCTCAAGCTGGTGCTCGAGATCGCCAAAGATCAGCAAGCGCGCCAGAACGACGAAGAGCTGGGCTCCGAAGACGAGCGTCTGGCGAGCTAAGTCTAGACGACGGGGCCTTCGCGACGGGAATTGGGCGGCTTCGAGGATCGAGGCCGCCTGTTTCCGTGGTCGTATTAGCCGCCTCCCATGAAGATGAGGCGCACGCAAGCGGCCGGACCGCCTGCGCTTGGCCGCCGCCGACGGCGGCGCACAGAATTGAAGCCCGACGAATACCAGGGCCGCTCTGGCGCTCAATGCTGGCGCCTTGGCCATCCCAAAAAATAACATCAACACCATCGGTTGATTTTTCCAGGCGCCCATACCTTCCATTGTTTCGAACGAACATCTGTTTAAGTGCTTCACTCGCCGACCGAAACCGCCGCTTGGGGCCGCCATACCACCCATTCCAAAATCGCCGAACCCTTGGCGACAAAGGTGCAACACTGTTTCGCGGAGTGAAATCCGGCAGTTGACAGAACCTTTGATGCCATAACTTATCGGTGATACCCGGCTCGCCGCAGGCTGCGAAACAAGACAATTGCGGCGGGTGGGAAACACCGTGGAAGCGACGCCTTCGCCGGCCGACTAAGAGCCGTCGGGATGTCAGGGAGGGAACAATCTGATGAATCGCACGCTGCAATTGCGTGGCTGGCTGGCGCTTGGCGCCTCCACCGCCGCGTTGCTCGCCGGGGCTCCCGCCCTCGCGCAGGCCGCAGGGGGAGCCGCCGCCACACCGCCAACCACCGCCGTCGGCGAAATCGTCGTCACCGCGCAGCGCAGATCAGAAGCCTTGCAGAGCGTTCCGCTCGCCGTGTCGGCCTTTTCGCCAGACACCTTGAAGGCCCAGCGCCTTGACGGCGGCCAGAACCTGGAACTGTCGGTCCCCAACGTGAACTATTCGCGAAGCAATTTCGGCGGCTATAACCTTCAGATCCGCGGCATCGGCACCAAGGTCATCACGACCGGCGCCGAACCCGGCGTCAGCATCAACGAAAACACCCTCCCCCTCGGCGCCAACCACCTGTCCGACACCGATTTCTACGACGTCGAACGCGTCGAGGTGCTCCGCGGCCCGCAAGGCACGCTCTACGGCCGGAACGCCACCGGCGGCGCCGTGAACGTCATCACGGCCAAGCCGACGGATACCTTCAGCGCCAGCCTGACCGGCGAATACGGCAACTTCGACTCGAAGAAGGTCACCGGCTTCGTCAATCTGCCGTTCGGCGACACATTTTCCGCGCGGGTCGCGGGATTCTGGCTGAACCGCGACGGATTCGGCACGAACAGCATCACCGGCGACAAGGTGGACGGTCGCGACCTAGCGTCCGGCCGCGTCACCTTGAGCTTCAAGCCCAACGACCGGTTCCACGCGACCCTGATGTACGAACACTTCGGCGAGGATGACACCCGCAACCGGGTCGGCAAGCAGCTCTGCATCAAGGACCCTGGCCTGACCAGCGTCGGCGGCGTCCCCACCAGTGCGTTCATTCAAGGCGCCACCAGCCAGGGCTGCCAAGCCGGCTCGCTCTATTCCGGGGCTGCCTATGGCACGGTCAATTCTAACGCCGATCTGGCCGGTATCTACCAGCAGCAAACAGGACAGACCAACGGCGGCCAAGACGTCTACGGCGACCATCCGCTACAGAACCACAACCTGCACGACATCGAGTCGGTCGTCGATCCCCGGTACAAGTCCGACCAGGATCTGGTCGACCTGCATATGTCGTACGAGATCACGGACAATCTGACGATTGAATCCATTACCGGTTACAACAGAAATTACTATTTCGAAACCGAAGATTACAATCGCATCGTGCCAGGCGCAGCGGACGCAAATAACGCGACGCCACAACCAGGATGCTACTTCTGCGTTCTATTCAGCCAGCCCGTTTGGAACGCATTGTACGGTGCGGTGACGCCGAACGGCAGCATATCCGACCCACAGCTCGGCACATCGAACAAATTGCGCGTATTTGACCAGGCAGATGGCTTGTCTAAGGAATTTACTCAGGAAATTCGACTTGTCTCTTCGTTCTCCGGGCCGTTCAATTTTTCTTTTGGTGGCATTTACAATGACAACAAAGAGACAACTAACTATTACGTGTTCTTTAACCCACTAACATCGCTCGCACAATACCTAGACACCGCTGGCCTTGGCCCGTATTATATAGACCCCGGCAATCCACCGACTGTCGGCGGACATAATTACTATAATTCGCATGAAATAACCCACCTTTCATCCTACGCACTTTTTGGCGAAGCGACCTACAAGATCACGGATGATCTGAAACTGACGCTTGGCCTGCGCCAGACTGAGGACGACAAGTACCAGGACGCCTACCCGATCGAACTGTTCGTTCCCGGCCCAGGCGGCTTCCCGCCCGGCCCAGGCGCTCCGAGCGGCTACGCCCTCGAAAAACACACCTTCCGCGCTACAACCGGCCGCGTAAATCTGGAATGGACGCCGCATCTGTCGTTCACCAACCAGACGACGATCTACGGGTCCTACGCTCGCGGTTATAAGGGCGGCGGCTTCAACACGCCTTGCCAGACACTCAGCCTGTCTTCGAGCGCCGGTGGCTGCGGCTACCCCGCCACCTTCCAACCCGAATACATTGACGCCTTTGAAATCGGCACAAAGAATACGTTGCTGAATGGCAGCCTGATACTAAATCTGACCGGATTCTACTATGATTATGCCGGCTATCAGGTCTCGACCATCGTCGCGAAGTCTTCTGTCAACGCCAATATCGACGCCCAGAACTACGGCGTGGAACTGGAATCCGTCTGGCGCCCGACCCACGAGATAACGTTGAACGCCAACGTCGGCTACCTTCACACCAAGATTACCAATGGGTCGCTGCTCGACCAGTCGAACCTGACCCAGGGCGACCCGAACCTGACGCTGGTGAAGGCTTCCGACGGTTCGAACTGCGTGGTGAATACCGCGGTGCTGGCGGCCATACTCCCTGCGATCCAGTCGCAGCCGGTCGGCGTGCAGGAACTCGCAGTCTATGGCAATTCGGCCTTGGGCACCGCCGGGATCTGCGGCGGCGACTTCGCTGCGGCAGGACTCTATAGCTACGGCTCCAACGTCTCGACGAACACGGTCAACGGCGTCTCGGTCGGTCAAGGCATAAAGGTTGACCTCAAGGGCAAGCAACTGCCCAACTCGCCGGACTTCACCGTCGCCGTCGGCGCCCAATACGTCTGGAATTTCGAAGACTGGAAGACCACCCTTCGCGGCGACTACTACTGGCAGGATTCCAGCTACGCGCGCGTCTTCAACGCCACCCAGGACCGCCTGCGCGCCTGGGACAACGCCAACGCGACCCTCACCTTCGATCGGACCGACTGGGGTTTGAACGTCCAGCTGTTCATCAAGAACATTTTCGACAAGATGCCGATCACAGACGCCTATCTGACCGACGCATCCTCGGGTCTGTTCTACAATACCTTTACCCTGGACCCCCGCACCTACGGGATTTCGATCACCAAGAAGTTCGGCTGATCCAGCCGCAGACGCCGACAACGGCGTCGACTTGGACCATTGGGCGGCGGGGAACCTGCCGCCCTTTTTCCTTTCGCCGCCGCCTCGGCCCGATCGCGGGTTAACCCGATCGAAAATCAACCCAGGCCATAGGTCGGCGGACCATGGCTTTGATGCGAAGACATATTTTGGGTTTCGGCTTGGCCACCGCAGGGGCCGCCGCCGCCGGCTTGGGCGCGAAACGCCTGGGCGAATGGGCGGTCGGGCCGGCGTGGGATCCGCCGCCGCCCGAACCGGATGGAACTGAAGCCCTCGCGCCCACAATCGTCGTCCCTCGAAAGGTCGACAAAGCGGACGTGCGCCGCGCCTATCTGCATAACCTGCACACCGGCGAGATGCTGGACGCGGTCTATTACGAGAACGGCCGCTATGTGCCGGGGGTCTTGGCCGAGGCGAACCACATCCTGCGCGATTGGCGCACCGGCCAGCAGCACTTCATCCATCCTCGCCTGTTCGATCTGCTGCACGATATAAGGGCCAAGTTGGAGACGCGGCGGCCGTTCCAGATTCTGTCCGGCTATCGCTCGCCCGCCACCAACGCCATGTTGCACGCCCACAGCGAGCAGGTCGCCTCGCGCAGCCAGCATCTTCTGGGCCGCGCCCTGGACATCACCGTGGAGGGCGTCAACCTGGCCCACCTGCACAACGCCGCCCTGAGCCTTAAGGCCGGTGGCGTCGGCTACTATCCCGACAATGGCTTCGTCCATGTGGATGTGGGGCGCGTGCGGCGGTGGACCGGCGCCTGACGCCTTTGGGCCGCGCGGCGCGCGTCTATTTAACCACGAAGCACACAAAGAACACGAAGTTTGATCCAACCTGGAGCCGTCCAGCGCGGTTCCCTTGGTGTTCTTTGTGTGCTTCGTGGTTAAATAGACGCGCCGCCCAAGGCGGCCTCGATATTCCCGTCGCGCACGAGGGTATCGAACCAGCCCGGATAGCGGGGCCAAAGGGCGCTGACCTGGTCCAGGTCGGCCATGTCCTGATCGCTGAGCAAGATGTCCGCCGCGGCCAGGTTGGCCGTGAGCTGTTCGCTGCTGCTGGCGCCGATCAGGACCGACGACACCGCCGGTCGGCGCATCAGCCAGGCCAGGGCGATCGCCGCGGGCGCGGTCGCATGGCGCCCCGCCACGGCCTTCAGCACCTCGACCACCGCATAGCCCTGCTGACGATCGAAGGGGATCATGTCGAAGCCGGACAGGCGCCCGCCCCCACCGCCGGGGTCTTCGCGGCTGTACTTGCCGGACAGGAAACCGCCGGCGAGCGGGCTCCAGACGATCAGGCCGCAACCAGCCTGCCGCGCCCACGGAACGACTTCGGCTTCCACGTCGCGGCCAACCAGAGAATAGAACACCTCGGCGGCCCGGAAAGGCTCGAAGCCCCGCCGCGCCTGGATCCCGGCGGCGGTCGCCGCCATCCACGCGGGCCAGTTCGAGAAGCCCACATAACGCACCTTGCCCTGGCGCACGAGGGCGTCGAAGGCCTCCACCGTCTCCTCAAGCGGCGTATGCGGATCGGTGCGATGGGCCAGGTAGACGTCGATATAGTCAGTTCCGAGCCTCCGCAGACTGGCCTCGGCCGCCTCCAGGATGTGGCGGCGCGACAGTCCGGCCTGCGGCAGCGCCGCACCGGTCCGGTTGCCGACCTTGGTCGAGATGACCACCTCGTGGCGGCGCGCGCCCAACGCCTTGCCCAGCATGGTCTCCGATTCGCCGGAGGCGTAGACGTCGGCGCTGTTGAAGTGGTTGATACCCGCCTCCAGCGCTTGGGCCACCAGCCGGTCGGCGCCGCCCTGGTCCAGCTTGCAGATGGCCGACGCCGCCGGGCGGTCGCGAACCGTGCCGAAGGTCATGGTCCCCAGGGCAAGTTTTGAGACCACGAGGCCGGTTTGGCCGAGACGGGCGTGCTGCATGCGGTTTCCTCGGATGGCCGTTTTGGCCGGTTTTGCAATACTATCCTGAGGCGATTTGGCGGACGAAATCAATCCATGGGGCGGCGGCTATCCACGACCTCGGTAGGGCGCTACGCCCTGGTCCGGCAGCCACAATCCCTCGGGCGGCGTGCCCGCCTGCCAGAACACGTCGATCGGGATGCCGCCCCTGGGATACCAGTAGCCGCCGATGCGCATCCAATGCGGCTGCGCCACTTCGGCGATCTTGCGGCCAATAGCGACCGTGCAATCCTCGTGAAAGGCGCCGTGGTTGCGGAACGAGGCCAGGTAGAGCTTCAGCGACTTGGACTCGATCAGCCAGGCGTTCGGCGCGTAGTCGATCACCAAGTGGGCGAAATCGGGCTGGCCCGTCACCGGGCACAGCGAGGTGAACTCGGGCGCGGTGAAACGGGCCAGGTAGAGCGCGTCCGCTTGGGGATTGGGCACGCGCTCGAGCACCGCCTCTTCGGGGCTGGCGAAGCCGCGAACTTCGCGGCCGAGTTGGGTCAGGGTCTGTTCGGTCATGACGAAAGCCTAGAGGGGGTCGCGGAAAAGTGCGAACCCGTTTTCCGCCCGCAGCCCGCTCCAAAAAACAAACCCCCTCCCCAGCTAAGGGGAAGGGGTCTCGACGCTAATACACGTCAGTCGCTAAGCTTCAGAGCGTAAACGGCGCCACGACGTCGATGGCGAGGGTCGTCTGGTGGCTCTTGGTCCCGGCGTCATAGGCGAAGCCGTTGGTCAGCAGGGTGTCGTAGCGGATCTCGGGCCGGAAGGTCAGGCCGTCGATCATCTTGGGCAGCCCCGCGGGCTTGTAGTTGAGGCCGATGGTGAACTCGGCGAAGGTCGCGCTGGTAGCGGCAGCCCCGTTGTTCAACACGACCGCAAGCGGGCCGACCGGACCGTAGCCGCCTTCGAAGTTGATGAAGTCGAACTTGCCCGGGAAGGCCGCGGTGTAGAAGTTCTTGTCGTCCCGCCAGATTTCGCCGCGGGCGCCGATGGTCACGGTGGGGCTGATCGGATAGGTCAGGTATTCCGTGACGCCGCCACCGCTGGCCTTGAGCGGGCCGTCATCATAGATGTAGTTGATGTCGGTAGTCGAGGTCAGCTTGTCGTTGACTTTCCACGTAACCACCACATCGTTCAGGTAACGGTTGAAGCTCGTGCCGCTCGGGTGGAAGTTAGCGAAATCCGCCGCCGTCTTGTACTGATAGTCTTCAGGCCCAATCTGGGTTGTAGCGAGCACCGTGACGGTCTTGTAGTTCAAGCCGAAGCCGCCGTGGAAGTGCACCTTGTCGGCGTTGGCGCCGCCGCTATCGCCCAGGAAGGTGTTCACACCCGAGTCGATACCCAGATAGAGGTCCACCAGCGGGCTCAGGTGGGTCTCGGTCATGATGCCGGTATACTTCAGCGGGATGCCGAAGTTGAACAGGTAGGACTTGGAGTAGAAGAAGTTTCCGGTCGGATCCATGACCTCGACGCCTTCCAGCGTCGGCAGGATGCCAGCGTGCAATTCCATGCCGCCAGCGGTCAGCCACGGGGCATGGGCGTCGATGTGGGCTTCGACGATGTCAAACTGGTTGCGGCTCTTGATCGAGCGGTTGAACTCGCCGATCAGCTGGGTGTAGCGCGAGTCCGAGCCGTAGGCGCCCTGGACCTTGAAGCCGACGTCCAGGGTCTTGGCGCTGGTGTCGACGTCACGCTCGGCGGTCAGCGCCACCGAGTTGAGCAGGACCTGGTTGGAGCGGTCGGTGAACAGCTGGCCATAGTTGAGGCCGTCGCTCGGGCCGTCCGGATTGCCGGTGACGCCGAGTTCGACGTGACCGCTATACTTGATCGTGCTTTCCCAGCTAGCGGGCGCCGCCGCCGGCGCATCGGCCGCGTAGGCGGCGCCGGCCACGATCAGCGCCAAGGCGCTGGCCGCTCCAAAGACTTTGAGTTGAAGCTTCATATAATTCTATCCCCTAGTTGTTGGCGCTTGGCGGGCCGTCGGGCTTTGCCCCTGGCGGCGGCGCTTGACGCGGTCGAAGGCAGGACGCCGTTCAATGGCGGCCCGCGGCACTATCAGCGAGCAGGGCGTAAAGACTCTATCGTCACCCTGACCGGGATCCATAAGGACGGCGGATTGATCCGTCTCCTTACCAATCGCCAGCTCCGGATGCGCTACTCGAACGGCGCCTGAGCAGCAAGCCCCAAGCGATGACGACGCGGTCGACCTCAGCCCTCGGTCAAGCTCGGCCCTCACAGTCCGGCAGGCTAACCGCCATGGCGGCGGGCCGATCGACGGATCGGGGATGACGGGGGCGATTGAGGGGAACTGACGCGCAATTGCTCTCAGCGAGACCGTTGACGCCTAATTTATGCGCAGATTAAGTCGCCATTCGACCGCCGCTCAACGTGCCGCCGAACGGACCGAACCCGCCGAAAAACCGAATTTCCCGCCCCGAGAACTCTCTAATTGATTGTTTTTTCAACGTAATAGATGATATCGGCATTCTGTGGAAGAATGCCGCCCACCGCGCGAGAATACGGGACTCACGCATTGACGGACGAAGCAAGCCCGGAGCGGAAAAACAGCAACGAACGACTCCGCGCGCGCCTATTGCGCCAGCGCCGAGAACGTCTTCTAAGACGGTCCAATGAACGAATGGCCTGGCTCATTTGGGGAGCATTGCGTGTCGTCAAAGCCACACCCAGCACCGATGATCGTCGGCATCGGCGGCACGACGCGGCCCGGCTCCACCAGCGAGCGAACCCTGGCCAAGGCGCTGCAGGCGGTGGAGGCGCTGGGCGCGCGGACCCAACTGTTTGGCGGGGTGCTGCTGTCTAAGATCCCGATCTATGACCCGTCCACCGCCGCCAGCTCGCCCGAGTTGCAGGCGCTTCTGGAGGGCGTGCGCCAGTGTGACGGCGTCATCATCGCCACGCCCGGCTATCACGGCTCGGTCTCGGGCGTCGTCAAGAACGCGCTGGATGCGCTGGACGGCCTGCGGACCGACGGGCGCCCCTATTTCGACGGCCGCGCCGTAGGCTGCATCGTGACCGCGGACGGCTGGCAGGCGTGCGGCACCACCCTCTCCTCCTTGCGCACCATCATCCACGCCCTGCGCGGCTGGCCGACGCCCCTGGGCGTGAGCTTCAACCCCTCGGCCAGCCCGCTGTTCGACGAAGCCGGCGGGTTTCGCCAGGAGCGTGACGCCGATATGCTCGCCATGCTGGCCGGCCAGGTCGTCGACTTCGCCCACATGAGCGCGGCGCTGGCGGCGCAGGCCACAAGCCTGGCGGGGCCGGACTAAACCTTCATCCGGCGAACACCCCGGTCAGC
>FSWM01001123.1_pt1 | contig 30002 bp, 28 predicted proteins | sample 1637841 | NCBI WGS metagenome assembly FSWM01 (sample SAMEA3914789, study PRJEB12502) | metagenome | biome: forest; material: soil | place: Canada | collected 2011-07-03 | depth 0.3 m | reverse complement strand
TGCCGCCCACTCAACAGCGTCATGGTGAGGGCTCGCGTCAGCGAGCGTCTCGAACCACGCAAACCAAGCCATGCGACCTATTTCCAAACGGGCTCTAAGCCCTCAAATCTGACGAAAATCCCGAAAGCGGCCCTATCCCCCGGCGGCCCTGAGCATCTGGTCGCGGGTGATTGTCAGGTTGGTCGGTTCGGGTTCGCCTTCCAGCGCCGGGCGCATCATGCCAAGCGACGCCTCGGTCAGCCGCTCGATGGCCAGGGCCGGATAGCGGCCGGAATAACGCCAGCAGGCCCAGGTCGAGGCGTCCAGGGCGTAGAGATTGACCGCCAGGTCGAACAGGGCCTCGTCGGACCAGGTCGAGCCGAACAGTTTAAGGTCGGCGGCGAACTGGTCGGCCAGCAGCACGCCGTGACGGGTGTCGATCTCCCACAGCCGCGGCATCATGAAGATGGCGTCGGCCAGACTGAAGTCGAAATCGACCTGCCGCTCGGCCGCCTTCAGCGCCGCGAAATAGCCGCCGAAGAACGCCCGCCAGGTGGTGGTCGACGGATCGCCCCGCCGGTTGGCGACGCCCAAGGCCCGGATCTGAACCAGCTTGTCCTCATAGAGGTGGCAGATGATCGCTTCCTTGTTGGGAAAAAAGCGGTAGAGCGCGCCCACCGACATTCCGCTGGCCTCGGCTATGGCCACGGTGGTCAGGGCATGCGCCCCATGCGCCTTCAACAGGGCGTGGGCGGCGTCCAGGATCTTTTGCCGGCTGCGCTGGGCCCGGGCCTGGATCGGCTCGATACGCGCACGCAGTTCGGAGGTCTTGATGCGGGACGGCTCAGCCATGAGCCTTCATAGCCCTGCGCGCGGGCCGCGTCAGCCTCAGGGCTTTGTGGGCGCCGCATAGACCTTCTGGCCTCGAAACCAGGTCTCGACCACCTTGGTCTTGCCGATCTGCTCCGCTTGGCCGGCGTCGGCCAGGGCCAGGATGTCCTGGTTCAGCAGAATGAAATCGGCGGATTTGCCCACTTCCAGCGAGCCGAACTCGGCCGAGCGGCCCATGGCCCGGGCGCCGTTGATCGTATAGGCGTCAACCAGGTCGCGGATGGTCAGCCGCTCCTGGGGATTGGCCGGCGGCAGGCCGGGGACGTCGCGGGTGACGCCGATCTGCATGTTCACGAACGGCTGCGGATCGCGGGTGTTGACAGGCGCGTCGGAACCGGCGGCCAGGATGGCCCCGGCCAGCTTGGTCGACTTGGCCGGATAGAACTGGCGCTCGTAATAGCTGTCCTTGTGGAAGGCGGCGAAGCTGTTTCCCGACACGGGCTCAAAGAACGGCGTCACATTGATGTCGTAGCGCGGATCGGCCGTGGCCCAGGAATAGGTATAGGCCAGATAGAGATGGTCCTTGCCGATGCGGGCCACATCGTCCGGCGAGACCAGCTGCAGGTGGGCGATGGTGTCGGGGGTCTTGTCGTCGCCGTCGGCGGCCCTGGCGCCCTCGATGGCGTCGACCGCGGTGCGCACCGCCGCGTCGCCTATGGCGTGGATATGCAGGGTGAAGCCGGCCAGGTGGGCGGCCTTGGCGTAGTCGAGGATCACCTGGCGGTCATGTTGCAGCTTGCCCGACGAAATGGCGCACTGGTCGGGGTGATAGCCATTGGCCTTCATGAAGGCGGCCGCGGCCTCTGGCGCACCGAACTTGGCCGGGTCGGCGCGTACGGCGACGCAGAGCGACGATTGCAGGTCCACATAGCCCTTGACCTCCAGCTTGCCGGTGGCGTCGAGGCCGAAGATCGGCTGCAGATAGGGTTTCAGCGACGGCGAATCGGGCAGGGTCGGCGGGGTGGCGTAGGGATTTCCCTCCAAAACCCCGTCAGCGAAGATCTTCAGGGCCTCAGCGCGGACCAGTTCGCCGCCGGCATATTTGTCGCGCACCGCCCGGGCGCCGGCGATCAGCCGGCCATAGTCGATATGGCCGTCGGCGGCCTTGAAATCCTCGGGCTCGTAGAGCTGCATCAGATTGACCCGCACGGTCAGCTTTTTCTCGGCCAGCAGGGTGTCGTAGAAGGGCAGGATCGCCGGCGTCACCAGGGCGTCCTGGATGGCGGTGACGCCGACGCTGTTGAGCCGCTCGGGCACAAGCTGCGGCGCCTTCATCAGGGCCTGGAAATTGACCATCAACAGATCGGGGGCGCCGATGGCCTCGCGGGCGTCCTCATTGACCGCGCCATTGGGTTCGCCGGCGGCGTCGACGCCGATCAGCTTGCGAAATTGCGGGAAGTCGGCGGCGATGGTCGCCCGGGAAAAGCCGACCGCCTTGCCGTCCGCGGTCCGGGCCTTGGCCAAAGCGAGGCTGTTGAAGGCGCCGTGATGACCGTCATTGCCCAGAAGCGCCACCGGGTTGGTGGTCGAGGCCTTGTCCAGGGCGGCGCGCAGGGTGGGCGTGGCGGCGCTCGGCTCATTGCCGTCGCTGAAGCTCCACTGCTGCACCATCACCCATTCGCCGGGTTTGATCCCGTAGCGCTTGATGCAGGCCTGGATGAAGGGCGCCATGGCGTCGAGCGAGATGCTTTGGCTTTCCAGGCTGCACATGTCCAGGTCGGCGATGCCGGTGGGATGGATGTGGGCGTCCACCAGGCCAGGCAGGACCAGCCGGCCGCCGCCATCCTCGACCTGGGTCCTGGGGCCGATCAGAGCCTTGGCTCCGGCGCCTGGGCCGACATAGACGATCTTGCCATCCCGCACCGCCATGGCCTCGGCGGTGCTGTGGGCCGCGTCCTCGGCATAGATCCTGGCGTGGGTCAGCACATAGTCGGCCGGGGCCGCGGCCAGGGTGGGCGCCGCGGCGAACATCGAGGCCCCGAGCAGGGCGGAAAGCAGAGGGCGGGTCATCGGGGCGGTTCCTTATGCGGTGCGGCCGCTCGCGTAACCGGGCGCGCCTTTGTCGATGGTCGAGGGGCGGCGATGGGTTCAGTAGCGATAGGCTGCGGTGACGCCCACGGTCAGCGGCCGGAAGGTGAAGTCGCGATGCACCGGATTGCCCAGAACCTCTGAATAGCGGGTCAGATTGGGGTGGGCGTTGGTCACATTGTCGATGAACAGCGACACGTCATAGCCCGACCAGCGCAGGCCGCCGCGCAGGGTCAGATAGTTGGTGGCCGGCGCCGGCAGGGCGGCGGGATCATAGCTGCCATTGGCCGGATCGCGGACGGCGGTCAGGGCCGAAGAGCTGTGATAGGTGTAGTCGGCGCGGACGAAACCGTCGTGATCGCCCAGCACAGGGTGATCATAGGTCACGCCCAGGGTGGCGCTCCAGGGCTGGGTGTCGATGTGGTCGCCGGCGCGCACCAGGCCGGCGATGGTCTTGGAGAAGGTGGAGTCGGTATAGCCGACCGAGCCTTCCACGGTCAGGCCGGACGCGGGATGGGCGGCGAGCTGAAGGTCGAAGCCGTTGCTGGTCGCCTGGCCCAGGTTGTCGACGAACTGCTGGCCGCAATTGCTGATATAGACCAGCTGCTGAATGTTCTTCCAGTCGATATGATAGACGCTGGCGTCCACTTCCAGCCGGCGGTCGAACAGCTTGTTCTTGGAGCCCAGCTCATAGCTCCACAGGCTGTCGGAATTGTAGTTGCTCGGCACCGCGTTGTAGCCCTGGGCGCTCAGGTCGCAGAAGGTCGACAGCGGCGCATTGGTTCCGCCGATACGGTAGCCCTTGGCGGCGGTGACGTAGAACAGATTGTTGTCGTCCATCTGATAGGACAGCCCGGCCTTGGGGGTGACCGGGGTCTCGGTGACCTTCGACGACGGCTGGACGATGGTGTCGCCGATGAAGGGGCCGGTCCCGTAGCTCTGGCCGCTGAATGACGCCCGCGCCACCCGCACGCCAAGGGTCAGTTTCAGTTGGTCGGTGACCTTGTAGCCGCCTTCGGCGAACAGGGCGGTTTGCTTGTCGACGCCTTCGCTGTTGGCGACCAGGGAATATTTGCCGCCGATCAGGCCCACATCGACGTCGGTCGTCAGGCCCAGCAGCTCGGCATATTTGGGGTCGACGATGTTTTCATAAGACTTTTGCCGCGACTCCGACATGAACAGGCCCGTGGTCCAGGTCAGCCGGGCGTTCTGGTCGGCGGACTGCAACCGCAGTTCTTCGGTCCACACCGTCTGCTTGTTGACCATGGTCGTCGCCGAGGCGTAGCCGGTGTCCAGATGGGTCGGGTTGTTAGGATCGGGAACCCAGTTGGGGCCGGCGAAATAATAGCCCGGCGGCATGAAGGCCGAGAAGATTGCGGGGTTCAGGGTCGAGTAGTCGTCGATCAGTTGATCGCGGCGCTGATACATTGAGGTGTTGGAGATCAGCGTCACCGGCCCGAATTCGTACTGCATATTTAAGGCCGGCAGGATGAAGTGGTCATGGTCGGGCTGGGCCAGAGGCTGGCCATTGACGAACTTGCCCGCGCCAGGAGCCGAGGCGCCCTCCCAATAGGTGCCGATGTCGTTGACATTGCGGTTCTGGTAAAACAGCGACGGCGTAATGGTCAGGTGCTCGATCGGCGCCCAGGTCATGGCCAGCCGCGCCACCTGGGTGTCGCTCCAGTTGGCGTTCTTGTGCACGGGCGCATCGAAGCCCGGCTCGGGGTTCAGGTCCTTGCGGTCCACATAGCCGCCGTCGTGACGGTCCCAGATGCTGAGGCGGAAGCCGAGCACGTCCCGCACGATCGGGCCGCCGACAGCAATACCGCCTTCATAGCTGGCGTCGCCGCCGTCCGTGCCGCTGACCTCGGTGCGGCCATAGACGCTGTATTTGGTCAGGCTGGGCTGGGGGGTGATGAAGCGGATGGTCCCGCCCTCGGACCCGGCGCCGAACAGGGTGCCTTGCGGCCCGCGCAGCACCTCGACCCGGTCCAGGTCGAACACCAGCGGATAGGTGTTGGTGGCCGAATAGCCCACCACCCGGCTCTGGATCGGGGTGTCGTCGATATAGATCCCCGTGGTCGCCGCCCCCACCTGGGAGGAGATCCCGCGGATGGAGATGTCCGACTGGGTGCCGAAGCCATTGGGATTGAGCTCGATGCCTGGGGTCAGGCGGGTGATATCGGCCATGCCCTTGATCCCCCGCACATCCAGGGATTTTTCGGTGAAGGCGGTCACGCTCTGCGCGATCTTGGACAGGGCCTCGGCATGGCGGGTGGCGGTGACCACGATCTCGCCAATGGTGTTGCTGTCGCTCGGTTTGCCCGGCGCGGACTGTGATGTCTGGGCCAGGGCCGGCCCGGCCGCGCCCAGCAACGCGGCAGACAGCAGGGCGTGGGACAGCAGCCTTAGCTTGAAACGCCTACAGTTGTGAAACACCCGAAATCCCCCGATTTCCTGCGCGCATCCCGTCCATAGATATGTGGGATCTGGCCAGCCAATACATGAATGCGACTTCATGTTTGTATCATAAATTGGCTCCGTCAAGTGTGATCTCAGAATTGTCCTTGTTCGACGATCCCCTGCCAAGCAGCGAGGCGCCGATGCCGATATTCGGGCATTTCGGCGTCGCCGGGGCTGGCCTAACGCCTCGCCATCGCCCAACACCCGCTCTTGCGCCCCGCAGCCGATCTGTTGCAGAAGCTCGCCGCGCCCGACAACGCTACCAGACAGGCCGCACAACCAAATTTTGCGTGAAATGGCCTCAAAGCCTGCCCTAACGGCAAGCCTATGCTAGAAGCGCCGCGCCGGGACCCGGGAGTGAACCGCCATGCACCACGTCGTCGCCGAGGTGACCGCCAGGATCAGAGACCGCAGCCGCGACCGGCGATCGGACTATCTGGCGCGGATGGATGAGGCGCGCGCCACGGGCGCCGGCCGGGCCAAGCTGTCTTGCGCCAACTGGGCCCACGCCTTCGCCGCCGCGCCGGGTGAGGACAAGCGCCGGATCATGGATCCCTCGGCGCCCAATATCGGCATCGTCACCGCCTATAACGACATGCTCTCGGCCCATCAGCCCTACGAGCATTTTCCAGAGCTGATCCGCGCCGCCGCGCGCGAGGCCGGCGCCACCGCCCAGGTGGCCGGCGGCGTGCCCGCCATGTGCGACGGGGTCACCCAGGGCCGGCCGGGCATGGAGCTGTCCCTGTTCTCCCGCGACGTCATCGCCATGTCGACCGCGGTGGCCCTGAGCCACGACGCCTTCGACGGAGCCGTCTGCCTGGGCGTCTGCGACAAGATCGTCCCGGGCCTGGTCATCGGCGCGCTGGCCTTCGGCCACCTGCCGATCGTGTTCGTCCCGGCCGGCCCCATGACCAGCGGCCTGTCCAACGCCGAAAAGGCCCGCACCCGCTCGCTCTACGCCGAGGGCAAGGCCAGCCGGGAGGAGCTGCTGGCCTCGGAAATGGCCTCCTATCACGGGCCGGGCACCTGCACCTTCTACGGCACCGCCAACTCCAACCAGATGCTGATGGAGATGATGGGCCTGCACCTGCCCGGCGCGGCCTTCGTCAATCCCTATACGCCCCTGCGCGACGCCCTCACCCGGGCCGCGACCCAGCGCCTGGTGGAGATCGGCGCCACGCGTCAGGCCTATGCGCCCATGGGGCGGGTGGTCGACGAGCGGTCTGTGGTCAATGGCATAGTCGGCCTCTTGGCCACCGGCGGATCGACCAACCACACCCTGCACCTGGTGGCCATGGCCCGGGCGGCGGGGATCGAGATCACCTGGGACGACTTCGGCGACCTCTCGCGGATCACGCCCATGCTGTGCCGCGTCTATCCCAACGGCTCGGGCGACGTGAACCATTTCCACGCCGCTGGGGGCATGGCCTTTGTCGTGCGCGAACTGCTGGACGCCGGACTGGCCCACGAGGACGTGCTGACCGTGGCCGGGCCGAGCCTGCGCCACTATCAACAGGAGCCGTTCCTGGAGGACGGCCAGCTGGCCTGGCGCGAGGGCGCCGCCCAGTCCCTCGACACCAATATCCTGCGTCCGGCCAGCGATCCCTTCGATCCGGAAGGCGGCATCCGTCTCCTGGTCGGCAATCTGGGGCGCGGCGTGGTCAAGACCTCGGCGGTCAAGATGGAAAAGCGCTTCATCGAGGCGCCGGCCAAGGTGTTCGAGGATCAGGACGACCTGCTGGCCGCCTTCAAGGCCGGCGAGCTGGGCGGCGATTTCATCGCCGTGGTCCGCTTTCAGGGCCCGAAGGCCAATGGCATGCCCGAACTGCACAATCTGAGCCCCACACTCGGCCTGTTGATGGACCGGGGGCAGACCGTGGCCCTGGTCACCGACGGGCGCATGTCGGGCGCCTCGGGCAAGGTGCCGGCGGCCCTGCACATGACGCCCGAGGCGATCGACGGCGGCCCCCTGGCCTATATCCGGGACGGGGACATCATTCGCATGGACGCCGAGGCGGGGCTTTTGGATATCAGGGTCGACGCCGCCGAACTGCGGGCCCGCACGCCCGCCACCAAGCGCCCGGTGGGCCACGGCATGGGCCGGGAGTTGTTCGGCCATATGAGGGCCGCGGTCAGCGGCGCTGAATCCGGCGCCTCGGTGCTGTTTTGAGCGTGGCGGTCGCCGCCCCGGCGCCCGGTCCCGCCCTGGTCGGCCTGATCGGCGACATCGGCGGCACCAACGCCCGTTTCGCCCTGGGGCACATCGAAGCGGGCCATATCCGGGTCAGCTCGTTGCGCATCCTGCAGGCGGCGGACTACCCCACGGGCGAAGACGCCGTGCGCGCCTATCTCGACGCCCTCGACGGGCATGAGCGCCCCCGGTTCGCGGTGATCGCCGCCGCCGGGCCGATCGAGCATGGGGCGGTGGAGTTCACCAACAACACCGCCTGGCGCTTCTCGGAGTCCGGCCTGGTCAAGGCCGCCCATCTGGACCGGGCGCGGCTGATCAACGACTTCACCGCCCAGTCCCTGGCCATCGACCACCTGCAGCCGGAGGACTGGCGCACGGTCGGCGCGGTGGAGGCCTCGGCCGAGCCTTGGGGCACCGCGGCCATTCTGGGTCCTGGCACCGGTTTCGGCGCCGGGGCGCGGGTCGGCGACGGCAAGGCCCGGGCCACCCTGTCGGGCGAGGCCGGCCACACCACCTTCGCCCCGTCCGACGAACTGGAGAGCGAGATCGTGCGCCGCCTGACGCCTCGCTTTGGCCGGGTGTCGGTGGAACGGCTGTTGTCGGGACCGGGCCTGGCCACCCTGTACGAGACCCTGAACGCCATCGAAGGTATCGACGCTCCGCCCCTGGCCCCGAGCCTGATCACCCACCGCGCCATCGAAGGCGACGAGCTGTGCCGCGCCGCCCTGTCGCGATTCTGCGCGATCCTGGGATCGGTGGCCGGCGACCTGGCCCTGGCCTATGGCGCTCGCGCCGGGGTCTATGTCACCGGCGGCATCGCCCCGGTGATCCTGGAATATCTCCGCGCCAGCGATTTCCGCGCGCGCTTCGACGCCAAGGGGCGCATGAGCGACTATGTGAAGTCCATTCCCACCCGCGTGGTCGTGCGGCCCGACGCCGCCCTGTTGGGCGCGGCCAGCCTGCTCGGCGATCTGGAGATTGTCAGCCGATGATCCGTGTCCGCCGCGCCCGCATCGTCGCCACCCTGGGCCCCGCCAGTCGCGAGCCTGACCAGGTGCTGGCCCTGGCCCGCGCCGGGGCCGACGTCTTCCGCCTGAATTTCAGCCACGGGACCCATGGCGACCATGCCGCCGCCCTGGCGGCGGTGCGCGCCGCCGAGGTCGTGGTCGAACGCCCCCTGGCGGTGCTGGGCGATCTGCAGGGACCAAAGTTCCGCCTGGGGACCTTCAAGGCCGGGCGCATCGCCATCGGCCCCGGCTCGCGCCTGCGGCTCGACCTCGACCCCACCCCGGGCGACACCCACCGGGTCTTTATGCCCCATCCGGAGCTGTTCGCCGCCCTGACGCCGGACGCTCAGCTGCTGCTGGACGACGGCCGCGTGCGGCTCAAGGTGATCGACTGTGGCCCGGCCTTCGCCGATGTGGAGGTGGTCCAGGGCGATGGCCTGTCCAACCACAAGGGTGTCTCCCTGCCCGGCGCGGTGATCCCCACCTCGCCGCTGACACCCAAGGATCGCGAAGACCTAGCCTACGCCCTGCGCATCGGCGTCGATTGGGTGGCGCTATCCTTCGTCCAGCGCGCGGCCGACATGGCCGAATTGCGTCAGATCGTGCAGGGCCGCGCCGCGGTCCTGGCCAAGATCGAAAAACCAGCGGCCCTGGTCGACCTGGCGGCCATACTCGACCTGTGCGACGGGGTGATGGTGGCGCGCGGCGATCTGGGCGTGGAGCTGGACCCCGAAGAAGTGCCGGTGGCGCAGAAGGCCATCGTGCGGGCTGCGCGCCGGCGCGGCCTGCCGGTGATCGTCGCCACCCAGATGCTGGAATCGATGATCAGCGCCTCCGTGCCCACCCGGGCCGAGGCCAGCGACGTGGCCAACGCCGTCTATGAGGGCGCCGACGCCATGATGCTGTCGGCCGAGACCGCCTCCGGCGCCTTTCCGCTTGAGGCGGTGACGATGATGAGCCGGATCATCGAACGGGTGGAGCGCGACCCCAACTGGCCGGGCCTGATGGACGCCGAGCACGCCGGCATGGAGGACGGCGACGCCGACGCCCTGGTGGCCGCCGCCCGCCGCGCCGCGGAATCCAGCTCCACCGCCTGCCTGGCCGTCTATACCACCACCGGCATGACCGCCCTGCGCCTGGCGCGCGAGCGGCCTTTGCAGCCGGTGCTGGCCCTGACCTCCAGTATCAACGCCGCCCGCCGCCTGGGCCTGGTCTGGGGCTTGGAGCCGCGCGTGGCCGAGGCGCCCAAGGATCTGGACAGCCTGACCCGTATCGCCGCCGGCCTGGCCGCCGATCTGGGCCTGGCCGAACCCAATAGCCGCATCTGGATTCTGGCCGGCACCCCGTTCGGCTCCCCGGGCGCGGCCAACCTGCTGCGAATGGCCCATGCGCCTGCCAAGGGGCGGTAGGGGGTTTCTCTCGCCTACCGTTCCCCAAACCGCAGCTTCAACACCAGGATCGCGGCGGACAGGATCAGACAGATCAGGTTCGACCCCGCCACCGGCCAGCTGCCGATCAGCAGGCCATAGCCGGCCCAGAGCGTGAATCCGGTGACGGTCACCAGATACATGCGCAGCGACACATTGGCGGCATCGTGCTCGCGCAGGATCTTGACGATCTGCGGCACGAAGCTGCTCATGGAGCAGACAGCCGCCACCACGCCCACTGAATTCACCGCGATCGAGGCCATGCCGGGCTCCCTCGCGCCGCAAGGCCGGCGCTCCCCCACAGCGAATAAAAACAACCCCGGTTCCGTCGCTGGAACCGGGGCTGAAAAAAGCCGCGCTCAAACGGGGAGGATCAGCTCGGCTTGTAGATTTGGTCGAACACGCCGCCGTCGGCGAAGTGGGTGGCCTGGGCCTTGGTCCAGCCGCCAAAGGTGTCATCGATGGTGACCAGAGGCAGTTTCGGAAACTGTCCGGCGTATTTCGCCGCCGCCGCCGCGTTGCGCGGGCGGTAGAAGTTGCGCGCGACGATCTCCTGCCCCAAGGGGCTGTAGAGGAAGTTCAGATAGCCCGTGGCCACGACGCGGGTCTTCTTACGGTCGACCACCTTGTCCACCAGGGCGACCGGCGGTTCAGCCAGGATCGACAGCTTGGGATAGACGATCTCCAGCTTGTCGGGGCCCAGCTCCTTGAGCGCCAGATGGGCCTCGTTCTCCCAGGCCAGCAGCACGTCGCCGAGGCCTTGTTCGGTGAAGGTGGTGGTCGCGCCGCGCGCGCCGGAGGCCAGGACGGGCACCTGGTGATAGAGCTTCTGCACGAAGGCGCGGGCCGAGGCCTCGGTGCCGCCCGGCTGTTTCAGCGCCCAGCCCCAGGCCGCCAGATAGTTCCATCGCGCCCCGCCCGACGTCTTGGGATTGGGGGTGATCACCGCGATGTTCGGGCGGATCAGGTCGCTCCAGTCGTGGATCTTGGCCGGATTGCCCTTGCGCACCAGAAACACGATGGTCGAGGTATAGGGCGTGGAGTTGTTGGGCAGGCGGCCTTGCCAATTGGCCGGCAGCAGCTGGGCCTTGGCGGCGATCTCGTCGATGTCGAAGGCCAGCCCCAAGGTGACCACATCGGCTTCAAGGCCGTCGATCACCGCGCGCGCCTGCTTGCCCGACCCGCCATGGCTCTGGTCGATGTCGACGTCCTGCCCGGTGCGATCTTTCCAGAAGCGGATGAAGTTGGCGTTGAAATCCTTGTACAGTTCGCGCGTGGGATCGTAGCTGACATTGAGCAGCTTGATGGGCTTGACCTCCGCCGCGGCCGCAAGACCGCTGAGGAGCGCCGGGGCGCCCAGGGCGGCGGCGCCACCGGCCGCGAGGCTCAGCACAGACCGGCGCGAAGCGACGGGAAGTTTGCGGTCAAGGCTCATGAAGGTCTCCAGGCGGTCGGGGCGGGGCGCCCACAGGACCGCGCCCCGTTTCCGAGCCGGATAAAACCCATCAACACCTACCGCCACAATAGAGAATAACCGCCGCCGCCCCCAGTTTTCCTGATCGCCGATCAAAAGCCTGATTTGTCCGCCAGGTTTGTGGGCCAGGTTTGTGGGTGGGTCCGGCGGGTGGCCGTTTGCGCTTCGCCGGAGCGCGGTCTAGGGCTTAACCTGTTTCGATCCTGCGCCCTCGCCCTTCCCCCGAGGATTTTAGATGCCGTCCGCGACCTATGTCCCAACCACTCCAGCGACCCCAGCGGAGGAGCGGCCGGCTTTCGCCGCCCTGGTGGAAAGCCTACCCGATCCGGTGCTGGTGGTGGTCGCGCGCGATCCCGGCGATCCGTCCGACCGGCGGGTGGCCTTCGCCAACCGGGCGGCGCGCGAGCTTTTGCGCATCCAGACCGATGGCGCGCCCCTGGTCTCGGCCATACGCCACCCACGGGTGCTGGAGGCGGTGGACGAAAGCTTGTTCGGCCGGGCCCAGGGCGAGGCGGCCTACGAGACCGGAGGCGCTCAGGACCGCTATTGGCGGGTGCTGACCCGGCCCCTGGAAACCGCGGCGGACGGGACCCGTCAGGCCTTGCTGGTGATCCGCGACGAGACCGATTCGCGCCGCAACGAGCGCATGCGCGCCGACTTCCTGGCCAATGCCAGCCACGAACTGCGCACCCCCCTGGCCTCCCTGACCGGCTTCATCGAGACCCTGCGCGGTCACGCCAAGGACGACACCGCCGCGCGGGAGCGATTCCTGGGGGTGATGGCGGCCCAGGCCGGGCGCATGGCGCGGCTGATCGACGACCTGATGTCCCTGAGCCGGATCGAGCTCAACGAACACATCGCGCCGGAGGGCAAGGTCGATATGGCCCTGGCCGTGCTGGACGTGATCGACGCCCTGTCCCCCCTGGCCGCCGAGCGCCAGGTCAAGCTCAAGGCGATCCTGCCGGAGCGCGGCCAGGCCGTCATCAACGGCGATCGCGACCAGATCCTCCAGGTGGCCCAGAACCTGATCGACAACGCCTCAAAATACTCCCCCGTGGGCGACGAGGTGGAGATCGAGGTCCTGGTCGGCCTGACCGCCGATGCGGCGATCGGATCCCTGCGCCCGGGGACGGCGCGGCTGTCGATCCTCAATCCCGATCTGGTGGGCGGCGAGCGGTTCGTGGTGTTGCGCTGCACCGATCATGGGCCGGGGATCGCGCGCGAACACCTGCCGCGCCTGTCCGAGCGATTCTATCGGGTCGAAGGCCAGAAAAGCGGCGAACGCCTGGGCACCGGCCTGGGTCTGGCGATCGTCAAGCACATCGTCAACCGGCATCGCGGCGGCCTGGCGGTCGAGAGCGGGGAAGGCCAGGGCACGACCTTCATCGCCTACTTCCCCCGACTGTAACAAAAGTGTCATAGAACCGTCGCATAGCAACAGCAATCCGGGTCCATCTTGGCGGTAGGGTGCTTGCGCCGACACGGGCGGCGCTTTTGAAGGACGGTTTCGGCACTCCATGAACGACTATTGCGCCACGTCGGGCGGCGATCTTGTGGAACCCTTGGTGGCGGAAGTCGCGCGGTTGGGCGGCTTGGCCGAGTCCCAGATCGCCGATTGTGTCGACGCCATCACCCGCCGCGACGTCCCCCTGGCCCAGGCCCTGATCGCGCGCGACCGCAAGCTGGATCTGCTGCAGGCCGATATCGAGCGCCGGGCCATCGACCTCATCGCCACCCGCCAGCTCTCTGGCCGCCAGCTGCGCCGCGCCGTGGCCGCGCTGAAAATCGCCATGAACCTGGAGCGTTGCGGGGATCTGGCCCGCAACATCGCCAAGCGCACCCTGGTTCTGAGCGAAAGCGAGCCCCTGACGCCCCTGACCCGCTCCATCGACCGCATGGGCCGGCTGGTGGCCAGCCGCCTGAAGGAGGTCTTGGACGCCTATACCGCCGGCGAACTGGAAAAGGCGGCGGGGGTCTGGTCGCGCGACACCGAGGTCGACGAGCACTATAATAGTCTGTTCCGTGAACTCCTGACCTACATGATGGGCGATCCGCGCACGATCACGCCCGGCGCCCACCTGTTGTTCATCGCCAAGAACCTCGAGCGTATCGGCGATCACGCCACCAATATCGCCGAGATCATCCATTTCGAAGTCACCGGCGAGAACGAACTGGGCGATCGCCCCAAGTGGGACGCGCTGATGGAGCGGGTCGAAGCGGCCCAGCCCAAAGCATGAGGACGAGACCATGATTCCCTATGTGCTGGTGGTCGAGGACGAGGACGCCCTGAGCGCCCTTCTGCAATACAATCTCGACAAGGAAGGCTACCGCGTCACCATCGCCAGCGACGGTGAAGAGGCGCTGGTCATGGTCGACGAGCAGATGCCGGATCTGGTGGTGCTGGACTGGATGCTGCCCAAGGTTTCCGGCGTCGAGGTCTGCCGCCGCCTGCGGGCGCGCCCCGAAACCCGCAACCTGCCGATCATCATGCTGACCGCGCGCGGCGAGGAGACCGACCGCATTCGCGGCCTGGACACCGGGGCCGACGACTATGTGGTCAAGCCCTTCTCCATGAGCGAACTGGCCGCCCGCATCCGCGCGGTGCTGCGCCGCATCCGCCCAGGCCTGGCCGAGGACCGCCTGCACCACGGCGACATCATCGTCGACCGTGTCTCCCACCGGGTCCGGCGCGCCGACCGCGAAATCCATCTCGGCCCGACCGAGTTTCGGCTGCTCGACTATCTGATGCAGCATCCCGGCCGTGTGTTCAGCCGCGAGCAGCTGCTGGACGCGGTCTGGGGTTCGGACGTCTATGTGGAGGCCCGCACGGTCGACGTGCACATCGGCCGCCTGCGCAAGGCCCTGAACCAGCATGTGGAGGCCGACCCGATCCGCACGGTGCGTTCGGCCGGCTATTCCCTGGACGCGGGGGCCTGAGGCGGAGGCGGGTCAATTCGACCCTGGAGCGCCACCATGACCACGCCCGATAGGTCTCTCGATTCACAGACGAGCCAGGACGGGCGAGCCTCGCGCACAGTCACGGTCGCGCACGCCAAACTCGGTGCGCTCACCCTCGGCGCGTTTGCGGTGGGCGCCCTGGCCATCGGCCGGCTTGTCATAGGCCGTGCGTGGTTTGGCCGGGTCGAGATCGATGAACTGATGGTGGGCAAGCTGACGTTGGTCGAGCGCGGATCGAAGGGCGCCGACGATCAGGGCTGAACCGGCGCCCTAAGCCGTCTCCAACGCCACATGCGGCACGCTTTCCGACAGCCGGCCGCCCATGCGGATCGGCTCCACGCGCCGCGCCAGGCCCGTCTTGGGATCGGTCTCCACGAACACGCCGCACACCGTCGCCGGCCCCTCGGCGGGTTTGTAGCGACCACCGGAGATCCGGGTGGTGAAGCGGCGCAGCGGCTCTTCCTTTTGATTGCCGATCACGCTGTCATAGTCGGCGCAGGCGCCGGCGTCGGTCTGATAGGCGGTGCCGCCATTGAGGATCTGGGCGTCGGCCGTGGGCACATGGGTGTGGGTGCCCACCACTAGGCTGGCGCGGCCGTCGCAGAAATGGCCCATGGCCATCTTTTCCGAGGTCGCCTCGGCATGCATGTCGACAATGATGGCGTCGGCCACCTCCCCCAGCGGGCAGGTGTCCAGTTCCCGGTCGACGGCGGCGAAGGGATCGTCCAGGGCGTCCATATGTACCCGCCCCAAGAGATTGATCACCAGCACCCGATGGCCGCTCTCGGTCTCGAACAGCTGCGCCCCGCGTCCGGGGGTGTCGGCCAGGACCGGATAGTTCAGCGGACGGATCAGGCGCGGCTCGCGCACGATATAGGTCAGCGCCTCGCGCTGGTCCCAGGAATGGTTGCCCAGGGTCAGGCAGTCGGCGCCCGCCGCGAACAGCTCGCGGGCGGTGTTCTCGGTGATGCCGAAGCCGGCGGCGGCGTTCTCGGCGTTGACGATCACGAACTGCAGGCCAAGGCGTCGGCGCAGCTCGGGCAGATGATCGGCGAGGCCTTCGCGGCCGGCGCGGCCGACCACATCGCCGAAGAAAGCAAAACGCATATCAGGAGTCCTTTCGCGCCAGCCTATACCCCTTTTCGGTGAGGATGGCGTCCAGCTTCTGATCGTGAGCCTCGGACGGCACGCGGGCCACCTCCTGCCAGGCATGGGCGAGGCCGAGGACGAACACGGACCCGCCGGCGCGCAGAGCCTGCAGCGTCCGGTCATAGAAGCCGCCGCCCTGGCCCATGCGTCCGCCGGCGGCGTCGAATGCCAGCAGCGGCGCGATCACCAGGTCCGGGGTCAGATCCTCCGCGTCCGGGCCTGGCGCAAGGATGCCGGCGGCGTCGGGCGACAGCGGCTGGCCCGGTGAAAACCGGCGAAAGATCAGGGGCGCGCCACGATCGACCACCACCGGCAGGACCAGGCTGGCGCCGGCGGCCGCCAGGCGCTGCATCAGGGGCCAGGGGTCAAGCTCGCCTGGCATGGCCCGATAGCCGCTGACCACGGCGAAACGGCCCATCAGGTCCTCGGGGCAATGTTCGGCGGCCTGTTCGGCGGCTTGCGGGGTTTCGCGAGCCCGCGATCGGCGCAGGGCGCGCATTTCCAAGCGCAGGATGGTCTTGGCGGAAGAGGGAGAAGCGTGAACCAGGGGCTGATCGTCCTAAGGCTGGCCCCGGCGCTGGGGCGCAGATACGAACAGCCCAAAACGCGCCTGAATAAGGCGTAGGGTGGCGGCGCCGCAAGAGCCGTGAAGGCATTTTCAATCCACTCGGACCTGGTTAGACCAGGTGGGCGCCGTGTGACCAGGACCACGATCCTAGTCAGGGACAGCTCCCTAAGAGTTGAATTAAGGTCCCCGGGATGTGAAGCCTTCGACGCGAGCCGCAGCAAGACCCGCCGTCTGACAAGATAGGGGCTGCAGCGCCCAAGCTCAAGCCGATCTAAGGTCGCAGGCGCAAAACAGGCGCCTATCGCGCCGCCTTGGCCGAAATCGCCTCAATCTTGCGCGCCGCCGCGTCGAGCGCCACCGCGGCGCGGCCCTCCAGACGGGCGGCGTCGGATTGCAGGCGGGCCAGTTCCGATTGGGCGTGGGACAGGCGCAGCCGGGTGTCGGCCAGTTCGTCGGCCAGCAGCAGGGCGCCCATCAGGAACAGGCGGGTCTCGCCCAACTGGCCGACTTCCTGGCTCACTTGGCGGACCTGGCGGTCGAACAGGCTCGACAGCTCGGCCAGGTGCGCCTCCTGCCCGTCCTCACAGCCCACCGTATAGGGACGGCCGTTCACCTCGATGGTCACCTGGGCCATGGCTTTCAGGCCTCCTCTTCGGGGTCGCCGCCGATTTCGTCATCGTTGTCGTCGGGACCTTCGACATCGATCTCGTCGAGTTCATCGCCGGCGCTCAGCACCGAACGGATCTCGACTATGGCCTGGCCCAGGGCTTCGGAGGCCTGGGCGCCGGCGGCCTCCAGCGCCCGTTCGCGACCCCGCGCCGCATCCAGTTCGGCGGCCAGGTTGGAGCGATCCTGATCGAACAGCCCGCCATTGGCCGCGCTGGCCTGGGCCGCCAGGGCGGTCACCTGCCGCTCCAATTGGCCCAGGGCGCGGTCCAGCCGCTGGATCGCCGCGTCCAGGGCGCCGCTTTCGCTCGCCTCTCGCATCATCCGCGTCCGCTCCGCATCCGGTCTCTCATCACCCACCCTCTATAGACCGTGGTCGCCCCCTGCCGAAAGCGCGGCCTTGCTTGACCCTGCGGTCGCCACCGTGCAAAGGCGTGCCCATTCCAGGTCCAGTCACTCAATCCAAGGGCGCCGCCAATGTCCGCCTCTCCGCAAGTCATGGCCGACGCCATCCGCATTCTCTCGATCGACGCCGTGCACAAGGCCAAGTCGGGACACCAGGGCATGCCCATGGGCATGGCCGACGTGGCCACTGTGCTCTGGACCAAGGTGCTCAAATATGACGCGACCAGGCCGGACTGGCCGGATCGCGACCGGTTCGTGCTGTCTGCGGGTCACGGCTCGATGCTGCTCTACAGCCTGCTGCATCTGACCGGCTTCAAGGCTGTGACCATGGCCGAGATCGAAAACTTCCGGCAATGGGGCTCCAAGACCCCCGGCCACCCGGAATATGGCCATACCCCCGGCGTGGAGACCACCACCGGCCCACTGGGCCAGGGCTTGGCCACGGCGGTTGGCATGGCCATGGCCGAGCGACATCTGGCCGCCCGCTTCGGCGACGACTTGGTGGACCACCGCACCTGGGTGATCGCCGGTGACGGCTGCCTGATGGAGGGCGTGAGCCATGAGGCCATTTCGCTGGCCGGCCGCTTCAAGCTGAACAAGCTGACCGTCCTGTTCGACGACAACAACGTAACCATCGACGGCGAGGCCACCATCGCCGAGACCGGCGACCAGGTCGCCCGCTTCAAGGCGGCCGGCTGGGCGGTCAAGGCCATCGACGGCCACGATCACGGCGCCATCCGCCGGGCTCTGGCCTGGGCGACCAAGCAGGATCGGCCGACCATGATCGCCTGCAAGACGAAGATCGCGCGGGGCGCCGGCCCCAAGGAGGGCGATCGCCACGGCCACGGCTATAACCTGTTCGACAAGGAGATCGCCGACGCGCGCACCGCCATGGGCTGGACCGCGCCGCCCTTCACGATCCCCGACGAGGTGCTCAAGCCCTGGCGCGCCGCCGGCCGCCGCGGCGGCGCAGCGCGCAAGGCCTGGGAAGCCAAGTTGAAGGCCTCCGAGCACGACGCCGCCTTCACCCAGGCCTTCAAGGGCGAACTGAGCCCCGACGCCTTCACCGCCCTGGACGCCCATATCCAGAAGCTCATCGCCGAAAAGCCGGCCAACGCCACCCGCTCCTGGTCCGGCGCCGCGCTGGAGACCCTGACCCCCGTGATCCCGGAGATGGTCGGCGGGTCGGCCGACCTGACCGGTTCGAACAACACCTTCGTCAAGGGCATGGTGGCCTTTGACACACCCGACTATGCCGGCCGTTACGTCCACTACGGGGTGCGCGAGCATGGCATGGCCGCGGCCATGAACGGCATGGCCCTGCATGGGGGCGTGATTCCCTATTCCGGCACCTTCATGACCTTTTCCGACTATTCCCGGCCGGCGATCCGGCTGGGGGCCTTGATGGGCATCAGGGTGATCCACGTGATGACCCATGATTCCATCGGCCTGGGCGAGGACGGCCCAACCCACCAGCCGGTCGAGCACCTGGCCGCCCTGCGCGCCATCCCCAACCTGCTGGTGTTCCGTCCGGCCGACGGAGTCGAGGCGGCGGAATGCTGGCGCCTGGCGCTCAAGCACCGCGCCACCCCCTCGATCATGGCCCTGTCTCGGCAAAAGACCCCGGCGGTGCGCGTTCATCCCAGCGAAGAGCACCGATCGGACGGCGGCGCCTATGAGCTGGAACCGGCGGTCGGCGAGGCCAAGGTGACCCTGTTCGCCTCCGGCACGGAGGTGGGGATCGCGGTGGCGGCCCGGGAACTGCTCCAGGCCGAGGGCATCGGCACGCGCGTGGTCTCCACCCCCTGCTGGGAGCTGTTCGAGACCCAGCCGGCCAGCTATCGCGCCGAGGTGATTGGCGGCTCGCCCGTGCGCATCGCCATCGAAGCCGGCGTGCGCCTGGGCTGGGAACGGTTCATCGGCGAGGACGGGGCCTTTATCGGCATGTCCGGCTTCGGCGCCAGCGCGCCCTATGAGCGCCTCTACAAGGAATTCGGCATCACCGCCGAGGCGGTCGCCTCGGAAGCCAAGGCCAAGCTCAGGGCCTGAAACCCCAGGCCATCCTCTCCAGGACCACACCACAAAGGTCTTGGAGAGGACAATACCAACCAGGATTGACGCAAGGTCGAATCCGGCTGGATGCGCCCCCGCCCTTGACTTTACCGGCCTCAGCCGCAAAACCGCGCCCAATTCTTGAAAAAGGGAAAGCCGGTTCATGACTGTTCGCGTCGCGATTAACGGATTTGGCCGCATCGGCCGGCTGGTTTTGCGTTCGATCGTCGAACATGCCCGGCATGATATCGAGGTCGTGTCGATCAACGACCTGGGCCCGGTGGAGACCAACGCCCACCTGCTGCGCTATGACAGCGTGCACGGTCGCTTCCCCGGTCTGGTCAGCGTCGATGGCGATTCCATCGATGTGGGCCGCGGCAAGATCAAGGTCACCGCGATCCGCAACCCGGCCGAATTGCCGCACAAGGATCTGGGCGTCGACATCGCCCTGGAATGCACCGGCCTGTTCACCAAGCGCGACAAGGCCTCGGCCCATCTGGACGCCGGCGCCAAGCGCGTGCTGGTCTCGGCCCCCTGCGACGGCGCCGACAAGACCATCGTCTTTGGGGTCAATCACCACACCCTGACCAAGGACGACCTGGTGGTCTCCAACGGCTCCTGCACCACCAACTGCCTGGCGCCGGTGGCCAAGGTGCTGCTGGATCTGGCCGGCATCGAGCGCGGCTACATGACCACCATCCATTCCTATACCGGCGACCAGCCGACCCTGGACACCTTGCACTCGGATCTCTACCGGGCGCGCGCCGCGGCCATGTCGATGATCCCGACCTCGACCGGCGCCGCAAAGGCCCTGGGCCTGGTGCTGCCGGAACTGGCCGGCAAGCTGGACGGCTCTTCGATCCGCGTGCCGACCCCCAATGTCTCGGTGATCGACCTGAAGCTCGTCCCGGGCCGGGACGTGACCAAGGACGAGGTCAATGCCGCCTTCTCCAAGGCGGCCGCCGAAGGCCCGCTCAAGGGGGTGCTGGCCGTGACCAACGATCCCTTGGTCTCCATCGACCTGAACCACGTCGCCGCCTCCTCCACCGTAGCTCTGCCCCAGACCCAGGTCATCGATGGCAAGCTGCTGCGGGTGCTGTCCTGGTATGACAATGAATGGGGTTTCTCGACGCGGATGGCCGATGTGGCCCTGGAACTCGCCAGGCTGATCTAGGCTTAAGGCCTTACGGGGCGCCCGCGCCGGTCAGTTTGTTGGCGGGGGCGGCCCTGTGCAGGGCATTTTCGACGCCAATTCGCCCATGCGCTGGAGATCGTCGCGACAGTGTCAGCGAGCGTGGCTAGGTTTTTCCTCGTAATGGATGTGTCTCGATGGCGTTCCGCACGCTCGATCAAGCCGATCTGAAGGACAAGCGCGCCCTGGTGCGTGTCGACTTCAACCTGCCCATGCAGGCTGGAGCGATCAGCGACGACACCCGCCTGAGAGTGGCCCTGCCGACCATCGAAAAGCTGCGTCAGGGCGGCGCCAAGGTGATTCTGCTGGCCCATTTCGATCGCCCCAAGGGCAAGGTGGTCCCAGCCATGAGCCTGAAGCCGGTGGCCGAGCCCCTGGCCAAGCTGCTCGGCGCGCCGGTGGCCTTTGCGGGCGACTGCATCGGACCGGACGCGGCCAAGGCCATCGCCGCGCTGCAGCCAGGCAGCGTGTTGCTGCTCGAAAACCTCCGCTTCCACCCGGGCGAGGAAAGCAACGATCCGGGTTTCGCCAAGGCCCTGGCGGCCGAGGGCGATCTCTATGTCAATGACGCCTTCTCCGCCGCTCACCGCGCCCACGCCTCCACCGAGGGTCTGGCCCGCCTGTTGCCCGCCTATGCCGGCGAGGCCATGCGGCGGGAGCTGGAGGCGCTGGACCGCGCCCTGGGCAAGCCGGAGCGGCCGGTGCTGGGCATTGTCGGCGGCTCCAAGGTGTCGACCAAGCTCGACCTCCTCAGCCATCTGGTGACCAAGCTGGACCGCCTGGCCATCGGCGGCGGCATGGCCAACACCTTCCTGTTCGCCCAAGGCGTCGAGGTGGGTGCTTCGTTCTGCGAGAAGGATCTGGCCGACACGGCGCGGGCGATCATCGCCGAGGCCGGCAAGCAGCATTGCGAATTGCTGCTGCCCGTGGACGTGGTGGTGGCCGAGCGCATGGAACCAGGCGCTCTGGCCCGCGTTCGCGGCTTGGATGGGATTGGGGCGGCGGAGCGCATCCTGGATGCGGGGCCAGAAACCGTGAAGCGGCTGATCGCGGCCATGGACGAGTCCAAGACCCTGGTCTGGAACGGTCCTCTGGGCGTGTTCGAAATCCCGCCTTTCGACGCCGGCACGGCGGCGGCGGCGAAACATGCCGCGGGCCTGGCCAAGACCGGCAAACTGGTGGCGGTGGCCGGCGGTGGTGATACGGTGTCGGCCCTGAATGCGGCGGGGGTTGTCGAAGATTTCACCTTTGTCTCGACGGCTGGCGGCGCGTTTCTTGAATGGATGGAAGGCAAGACATTGCCAGGCGTCGCAGCGTTGATGCTTTGATCCAAATTGGGATCATGGGACCGGCGTTCGATGGAAATTTGAAGGAGAGCGGATAGTGGCCCGGATTACTTTGAGACAGCTTCTCGACCACGCCGCCGAGCACGGCTATGGCGTGCCCGCGTTCAACATCAACAATATGGAACAGGGCCTGGCGATCATGGAGGCCGCCGACGCCGTCAAGGCGCCGGTGATCATCCAGGCCAGCCGCGGCGCCCGCACCTACGCCAACGACATCATGCTGGCCAAGATCATCGACGCCCTGGTCGAGATCTACCCGCATATCCCGGTCTGCATGCACCAGGACCACGGCAATAACGAGCAGACCTGCGCCAGCGCTATCCAGCACGGCTTCACCTCGGTGATGATGGACGGTTCGCTGATGGCCGACGCCAAGACCCCGGCCTCCTACGACTACAATGTCGACATCACCCGCCGGGTTTCGGACATGGCCCACTGGGTCGGGGCCTCGGTCGAGGGCGAGCTTGGCGTGCTGGGCTCGCTGGAGACCGGCCAGGGTGAAAAGGAAGACGGCCATGGCTTCGAGGGAACCCTCGGCCACGACCAGCTCCTGACCGATCCCGACCAGGCGGTGGACTTCGTGGCCAAGACCGGGGTCGACGCCCTGGCCATCGCCATGGGCACCAGCCACGGGGCCTATAAGTTCACCCGCAAGCCGGATGGCGACATCCTGGCCATGGGCGTGATCGAAGAGATCCACCAGCGCCTGCCCAACACCCACCTGGTCATGCACGGCTCCTCCTCGGTGCCGCAGGACCTGCAGGACATCATCAACCAGTACGGCGGCGAGATGCCCCAGACCTGGGGCGTGCCGGTCGAAGAAATCCAACGCGGCATCAAGCACGGCGTGCGCAAGATCAATATCGACACCGATAACCGCATGGCCATGGCCGGCCAGGTCCGCCGGGTGCTGATGGAAAACCCCGGCGAATTCGACCCGCGCAAATTCCTGAAACCGGCGACGGAGGCCATGGCCAAGCTGTGCAAGCAGCGCTTCCAGGAATTCGGCGCCGCCGGCCACGCCGAACGCATCAAGGTCTTGCCGCTGTCGGTCATGGCCAAGCGCTATGCCGCCGGCGAACTGAACCCCAAGTTCGGCCTGAACAAGCAAGCGGCCGAATAGGCCGCAGCCCCGCAAGGGGCGCAGCGTTGAAAGCCCCGCCTCTGGCGGGGCTTTTTGCGTTTTTGAGGTTGCGATCCGCGATCCACGGGCGGATGGTCCGCCCCGTCGGCTTGAGGGTGCGGAGATCGGACCGAGATGAGCGCGCTATTGCTATCGCGGCTCCAATTCGGTTTCACCATCGCCTTCCATATTATTTTCCCCAGCTTCTCTATCGGTTTGGCCAGCTATCTGGCCGTGCTTGAGGGCCTGTGGCTCACCACCAAGCGCGACGTCTTCCTTCGCCTCTACATGTTCTGGACCAAGATTTTCGCCCTGGCCTTCGGCATGGGCGTGGTCTCCGGGGTGGTGCTGAGCTACCAGATCGGGACCAATTGGAGCGTGTTTGCGGCCAAGACCGCGCCGGTGCTGGGACCGCTGCTGGCCTTCGAGGTGTTGACCGCCTTTTTCCTTGAGGCCAGCTTCCTGGGTGTGATGTTGTTCGGCTGGCGCCGGGTGGGCCGCAAGCTGCATTTCGCCGCCACGGCCCTGGTGGCGCTCGGCACCCTGACCTCGGCCTTCTGGATCATTTCGGCCAATAGCTGGATGCAGCATCCGGTCAGTTTCACCCATGACGAAAGCGGCCGGTTCATCGCCGTGAGCTGGATGAAGGTGATCTTCTCGCCGACCTTCCCGTCACGGCTCGGCCACATGGTGCTGGCAGCCTATCTGACCACGGCCCTGGCGGTGGGCGCGGCTTCGGCCTTCCAGCTGCTCAAGGACCGGACCCAGGCGGAATCCCGGGTGGGCCTGCGCATGGCCATCGGCATGTTCGCCCTGGTCGCTCCGCTGCAACTGTTCGTCGGCGACGTGGCCGGCAAGGTGGCGGCGGATTACCAGCCGGCCAAGGTCGCCGCGTTGGAGGGCCTGTGGGACAGCGGCCCGCAACAGCCCTTCCATATCCTGGCCTGGCCCGATCGCGACCTGCAGGGCAATCGCTGGGAGATTTCCGTGCCCAAGATGGGCAGCTGGCTGCTCAAGGGCGACATCAATGCGTCGGTCCAGGGGCTGAAGGCCTTCCCCCGCGCCGACCAGCCGTTCTCGCTGCTGATGTTCTACGCCTTCCGGGCCATGGTCGGCCTGGGGGTGCTGATGATCCTTTTGGGCGCCTGGGGGGTGGTCCTGTGGCTCACCGGCGGGCCGGAACGGTCCAGGGCCTATCTATGGAGCGCGGTGCTCATGGGGCCCATGGGCTTCGTGGCCGTGGTCTGCGGCTGGATCGTCGCCGAGGTCGGGCGCCAGCCCTATGTGGTCTATGGCCTGTTGCGCACCGCCGACGCCGTCTCGCCGATCCGCGCCAGCCAGGTCTCGGCCTCGCTGCTGGGCTTCCTGATCGTCTATGCGACCGTGTTCACGGTCGGCGCCCTCTATATCCTGCGGCTGATGGCGGTGGGGCCTGAGGGGGCCGGCGGCGCGCCCCGTTCGCAGGGCCGCGCGCCCGGTTCGCCCCTCGGCGCGGGGGTGGAGCCCGGCGGGGAGGGACCGCCATGAGCCTCGACCTGCCCCTGATCTGGATCGGCGTCCTGGGCGTCGCCGTGCTGCTCTATGTGCTGCTTGACGGCTTCGACCTCGGCATCGGCATCCTGTTTCCCTTCGCCCGCAGCCCCGCCGACCGCGATGTGATGATGAGCGCCATCGCCCCGGTGTGGGACGGCAACGAGACCTGGCTGGTGCTGGGCGGCGGCGGCCTGTTCGCAGCCTTTCCCGGCGCCTATGCGGTGCTGACGCCGGCGCTCTACTATCCGGTCATGACCATGCTGCTGGCCCTGGTGCTGCGCGGCGTCGCCTTCGAGTTCCGCCTGCACGGGCGCAAGCGGGGCAAGGCCTTCTGGACGGCGGCCTTCGCCGGCGGTTCGCTGGTGGCGGCCCTGTCCCAGGGCCTGATCCTGGGCGGCTTCATCCAGGGGGTGACGGTGCGCGACGGCGCCTTCGCCGGCGGCCCGTTCGACTGGCTGAGCCCCTATTCCCTGGTCGCCGCCGTCGGCCTGGTCGCCGGCTACGCCCTGCTGGGCGCCGGCTGGCTGATGATCAAGACCGAGAACGACCTGCATGGCGACGCCCGCCGCTGGGCCCAGCGGGCGGTGATCGCCGTCGCCGCCATCCTGGCCCTGATCAGCCTGATGACCCTGCGCGTCCATCCCCAGATCGCCGAGCGCTGGGGCATCGTCGCCGGGGCGTTCAATCTTGTGGCCTTCCTCCGCCTGACGCCGATCCCGCTCCTGGGCCTGGCCGGTCTGGCCGTGACCCTGTGGAGTCTGCGAAGGGAGTCCCACTACCTGCCCTTCGCCGGGGCGGTGATGGTGTTCCTGTCGGGCTATGCCGGCCTGGCCGCCGCCTTCTTCCCCTTTGTGGTCCCCTACGCCCTGACCTTCCGCCAGGCCGCCTCGGCCGACAACGCCCTGGCCCTGGTTCTGGGCGGCCTGTGCGTGCTGTTGCCGGCGATCCTGGGCTATACGGTGCTGGTCTATTGGCTGTTCCGCGGCAAGGTCCAGGCCGATGCCGGCTATCATTGAAGGCCCGCCCCCGGCCGACGCGCCGGTCGCGCCCCTGTGGCGGCGGCTGGCCTGGTGGCTGGGCATCGCCCTGGCCTCGGCCCTGGTCACCGCGCTGGCGGCCTATGGGCTCAAAGCCCTTCTGCCCGCGCATTGACGCCCGCGCCCGTGAGGCGTAGCGCCCAGGCCATGAGCAAAGCCGCCTGCCGCCTCTATCTGATCACCCCGCCGGTCATCGACGACCTCGCCGCCTTTGGCCACGCCCTCGCCCAGGCTCTGGACGCCGGCGACGTGGCCGCCCTGCAGATCCGCCTGAAGGATGCGCCCGAGTCGCTGATCGCCGCCGCCGCGGACGTCATCCTGCCCATCGCCCACAGCCGCGATGTGGCCGTGATCATGAACGACAGCCCCCTACTGGCCCAGAAATTCGGCTGCGACGGGGTCCATATCGGCCAGGACGACGGCCCCTTGGCCGATGCGCGCAAGCTTCTGGGTCCCGACGCCATCATCGGCGTCACCTGCCACGACAGCCGCCACCTGGCCATGGAGGCCAGCGAGGCCGGCGCCGACTACGTGGCTTTTGGCGCCTTTTTCGACACCGCGACCAAGGACGCCTCGACCCGGGCCGAGCCTGAGGTCCTGAGCATCTGGCAGGAAAGCATGCAGACCCCCTGCGTGGCCATCGGCGGGATCACGGTCGACAACTGCAAGGAACTGGTGATCGCCGGCGCCGACTTCATCGCCGTCTCGGCGGGCGTGTGGGCCTATCCGGAAGGGCCGGCCGCAGCGGTGGCGGCGTTCAACGCGCAGATTGCGGCTGGGATGGCGGAACGAACTTAGGGTGTTGAACCACAAAGCACACCAAGGACACGAAGACGGAATTCGAGAGATAGGGCGGAATGCGATGGCTTCCGGATCGTCCGAACTTGGTGTCCTTCGTGTACTTTGTGGTTCGATGATAATCACCTCCACTTATCGCAGCCGGCGGCCGCCTTGCCTTATGGAAGCGCGATAGCTAGGTTCCGCGCCCATTCTCCCCGCCCATTTCAGAAGTTTTCGATGAAAATCACCGGCAATGCGATCAAGCCAGGTGTCGTGATCCAGCACGACGGCGGCCTGTGGATCGCCGTCAAGGCCACCCACGTCAAGCCGGGCAAGGGCGGCGCCTTCGCTCAGGTCGAGCTGAAGAACCTGATCGACGGGCGCAAGCTGAACGAGCGCTTCCGCACCTCCGACACGGTCGAGCGCATCGAGCTGGAGCTGAAGGACTTCACCTTCCTCTACGACCAGGGGGACCGTCTGGTGTTCATGGACGTCGCCACCTACGAACAGATCGAGCTGGAAAAGGATTTCGTCGGCGAAGAGCGGGCCCAGTTCCTGCAGGACGGCATGAAGGTCACCGTGCAGATGCATGACGAGCGGCCGATCGGCATCGCCCTGCCCGACAGCGTGGTGCTGGAGATCGTCGAGGCCGACGCCACCGTCAGGGGTCAGACCGCCTCGTCCTCCTACAAGCCCGCCAAGGCCTCCAACGGTATGCGGATCATGATCCCGCCCTATATGAATGCGGGCGAACGGGTGCTGGTCTCCACCGAGACCGGCGAATATATGCGCAGGGCGGACTGACATGAGCACCCCCACCGCCCTGGTAAAGGTGATGATCGACGCGGTGCGCAAGGCCGCCCGAGGCCTGACCCGCGATTTCGGCGAACTGGCCGAGCTGCAGGTGTCCAAAAAGGGCCCCGCCGACTATGTCTCGGCCGCCGACACCAAGGCCGAACAGGTCCTGTTCGAGGCCCTGACCGCCGCCCGCCCCGGTTACGGCTTCCTGGGCGAGGAGCGCGGCCTGATCGAGGGCAGCGACAAGACCCACACCTGGATCGCCGATCCCCTGGACGGCACCACCAATTTTCTCCACGCCATCCCCCACTTCGCCGTCACCGTGGCCCTCGAACGCGACGGCCAGATCGTGGCCGGCGTGACCTATAACCCCGCCACCAACGAGCTTTACTGGGCCGAGCGGGGCAAGGGCTGCTATCTCAACGACAAGCGCCTGCGCGTCGCCGCCCGGCGCGACCTGGGCGAGGCGGTGCTGGCCACCGGCATTCCCTTCATGGGCCGCCCCGGCCACGCCCAGTTTCTCAAGGAGCTGCACCAGATCGCCCAGAGAGTCTCTGGCGTGCGCCGCTTTGGGTCAGCGGCCCTGGACCTGGCCTATGTGGCGGCCGGCCGGTTCGACGGCTTCTGGGAACGGGGCCTGCAGCGCTGGGATGTGGCGGCGGGGATTCTGCTGGTCACCGAAGCCGGCGGCATGGTCACCGACGCCGAGGGCGGGGCCGACGCGCTGGGAAGCGGCGGCATACTGGCGGCCAATGCCGATCTGCACCCCTTGGTGCTGGAGCGGCTCCGGGCGGCGAGCTAGCCCCTACCCCTCCACCCCGAACTGCAGCTTGGCCAGGCGCGCATAGAGCCCGCCCCTGGCCACCAACTCGGCGTGGACGCCCTGTTCGACCACATGGCCCTCGTCCATGACCACGATCCGGTCGGCTTCCAGGACCGTGGCCAAGCGGTGGGCGATGACCAGGGTGGTGCGGCCGACCATGGCCTTGTGCAGGGCGGCCTGGACCAGCTGTTCGTTCTCGGCGTCCAGGGCGCTGGTGGCTTCGTCGAGCAGCAGGATCGGCGCATCGCGCAACAGGGCCCGGGCGATGGCCAGGCGCTGGCGCTGGCCGCCGGACAGGGTCTTGGCCCGTTCGCCGATCGGCGTATCGAAGCCCTCGGGCAGGGCGGAGAGGAAGCCGTGGGCCTGGGCGGCCTGGGCGGCGGCCTGCATCTGCTCCGGCGTGGCGCCCTCCTTGCCAAAGGCCAGGTTCTCATAGGCCGAGCCGGAAAACAGCGGCGCGTCCTGTCCCACCAGGGCGATGCGCGCGCGCGCCTCGGCAGGATCGGCGTCGCGCAGGTCGATCCCATCGATGCGGACCACGCCGCCCTGCGGGTCATAGAAACGCAAGATCAGACGTAGGACCGTGCTCTTGCCGGCGCCTGACGGCCCCACCAGCGCCACCCGTTCGCCGGGGTTCACGGTCAGGGAGAAATCGCGCAGGGCCGGCAGGTCGGGCCGCCCCGGATAGGCGAAGGCCACATGCTCGAAGGCGATGGCGCCGCGGGCGGGCGTGGGCAGGGCGATGGGCTTGGCGGGCGGGGCGATGGTGGGCCTCGCGGCCAGAAGCTCGCTGATGCGCTGCATGGCCCCGGCGGCCTTCTGCACCTCGCCCATCACCTCGCCCAGCTGGCCCACCGAGCCCGCGGCCAGCCCCGACAGGAAGATGAACTCGAACAGCACCCCGCCGGTCATGGTGTGCTTGATATAGACTGCGGCCAGGGCGGTGTAGAACATCACCCCAATGCCGGCGAAGCCCAGGGCGATGATCATGGCGGCCATCAGGGCGCGGGCGCGGATGCGGGCCATGGAGGCCTGGAAGGCGGTCTCCACGCTCTTGGCGAACCGGGCGGCGACGCTGGTCTCGCGGTTGAAGGCCTGCACGGTCTCCAGGGCGTCCAGGCTCTCGCCGGCGAAGCCGATGGCGTCGGCGAAACGGTCCTGAGCGCGGGCCGACAGCTTGCGCACGTGACGGCCAAAGGCGATCAGCGGCAGCAGCACCCCCAGCACCAGCACCAGGATGAAACCGGCATAGCCGGGGGCGACGATCGCCAGGGCGGTCAGGGCGCCCACGAACATCACCAGGTTGCGCAGGAAGATCGAGGCATAGGCGCTGACCGTCTCGATGATGGTCATGTCGGTGGTCATGCGCGACAGCACCTCGCCGGTGCGGATGTGCATGAAGAAGCCGGGGTCCAGGGTCAGGACGTGGTCATAGAGCTGCTTGCGCAGGTCGGCGACGATCCGTTCGCCCAGGCGCGAGACGAAATAGAAGCGGCAGGCCGTGGCCACGGCCAGGGCGACCACCACCCCGCCCACGATCAGGAAGGTGTGGTTGAGGGCGGCGTAGCTGTGCGCGGCCAGGCCGTGATCGACCACCATCCGCCCGGCCCCACCGACGGCCAGGGTCGAAAGGCTGGACACCACCAGGAACAGGCCGGCCAGGACGGCGTCGCCGATATGGGCCTTGGCGTGGGGCCAAAGCCCCACCAGGGGCGACAGGTCGCGGCTTTTCGGCCGTCGGGCCGCCGCCTGCTCCATCGACTGGGCCAGCACCGCCCCCGAATTCGGCCTGCCGGTTGCGACGGCTCCGTCGGCGATGGCGTCGCTCATGAAAACTCCCTCACGCCCTGGCGAACGCGCCCCGCCCGGGTCAAAACCACAATGATCGAGCCTGCGCCCTAAAGTCCCGAACGGCCGGACTTGCCTTGGCGCCCCGCCTTCGTGTATAGCCGCCCATCCTTCAGCCCGGCGCGTCTTGCGACCGGGCGCACGTTCCCTTCAGAGTCGGTACGGCCTCACGATGAAACAAGACACTCACCCCGACTATCACTTCATCACCGTGGTGATGACGGACGGAACGACCTATCAGACGCGCTCGACCTACGGCAAGCC
>FSWM01000698.1_pt1 | contig 30468 bp, 29 predicted proteins | sample 1637841 | NCBI WGS metagenome assembly FSWM01 (sample SAMEA3914789, study PRJEB12502) | metagenome | biome: forest; material: soil | place: Canada | collected 2011-07-03 | depth 0.3 m | reverse complement strand
GCCGGCGGCGTCCGCGGCCTGAAGGATGGCCGGGACGAAGTCCCGTTTGATCCGGTCGGCCGCCAGACCCGACAGGGTCGAGAGCATCAGGACGCCGGCATCGATGCCGTGGAATCCGACCCGGCCGAACCAGCTGCCGTAGGCCCCCTGGCGCACGATCCGCTGGAGCTGGGCGTCGATCGCCTGCCATTTAGGATCCTCCGCGCCGGGGGAGTCCATCAGCGCCGCCGCAGGCGGCGCGACGGCCGGAATTTCGCCTTTCGCCCGCATGATCCGGGCGAAGTTCAGGCGCAGATCCGGCGCCCCGTCAGGATCGCGGGTGGCCATCCAGCCGAAGTATTTGCACCGATCGCGGATCGACGGGTCCTCGAGCGCGATCGCCAGCATGGCGATGACGCGCGGCCCATGCCGCCGCCAGCCCCAACTCACCGAGAGGCCGTTGTTGCGCTCGGTTTCCGGCAGCCACTCTTCGGCGGCGGCCGCGATCCGGGCGGCGTCGGCAGGACCGGCGCTGGCGGGGTCGGCGAGGACGTGGGCGGGGACCAGCGCAGCCAGTCTCGGACACACCTGCACGGCGGCGAGAAGCTCGTGGCGCACCATTTCCGCCCGCACCGAGGGTGCCGGACTGGCGCTGGCCAAACCGCTTGCTCCCCTCGGCGAGCAAATGACGCCGGCCTGTCCGTTGGCAGGGCGAGGGGTCGAGGATCCACTGGTCTCGACGCTGCCGGCGCGCGGAGCGCGGCGCTCCTGCGACCGACTTCGCGCTGAAAGCGCGTCCGCTTCCGTAACAGAAGAACTATCGTTCTCATGGGACTGTTCTAGGCGCCGGTCTTCCGGCGCCCGGGCGGTGTTCCTTCGCTGGAACACGACCGCCTCGGAATAGAGGGCTCGCCGGGCTTGCGCCGCCTCGCGGACGGCCGCGTCAGCGGCTTCCATCTCGTCCAGGCGCGCCACGAGGGGGGCGAGGTCGTAGGCTTCGACGCCGGCGGGCCGATTGGCGCGGGTGTAGTCGCGAACCATATAGCCGGCGGCCTCCAGCGCCCGGCGATGGGCGCGCGCCGTGCTCTCGCTGCAACCGAGATAGTCGGCGATCAGCGACGAGCTCGGCCAGACGCAGGCGACGTTCTGCTCGAGCCGGTCCTGGTTGAGGTGCTCCACATAAAGCAGCAGCGTCAGGCGCTGCGGCAGGGTGAGCGTCGGCGTGCCTTTCAGGACCGCGGCGGCGATCCTGGCGATGCTCTCGCCGGGCTGCCAGCGCCAGCGTTCGGCGCGTTCGCAGACCTCGGCGAAGTTGGGGGCTCGCTTGGCGAATCCGGGTCGCCAGTCGTCCTCGGTAGATGCGGTTTGCATGTCGTCCCTCTGGTTGGGACGAGGCCGTCTCGACGGTGCGAAACCGCCAGGATTTGAAGACGCAAGTCTCCGTTTCGGGCCTTGACGACGTTAAAAACGCCCCCTAGGTTAGCCCGATCAACTACGCCGCTGCCACACGGCATCCTGAGATTTCCGAGAGCCTCCAGCTTCCAACTGGGGGCTTTCGCCGTTTTGGGGTCTCGTCTAGGTCAAGGCCGTGATCCTCTTGAATTGCGCCGAACGCAGACGAATCGACACGCGACTCGGCAGGGGGGAGCGTTGGCTGAGTCTGGCCTGAGCTGAAGCCCGCAAACCGGGCGATTCTGGCCAAAAAGCGCCATCTGGAGCGGTTGACGAACGCCCTCGATTGGGCGTCCCAGGGACCGACTCGATTCTCTCCGGGGGGCTCTAATCGGCCGCCGGGTCCTTGCCCGCGGCGCTCTTGCGCCAGGCCTGAAAGCCTCGATCGGCGTCGATGAAGGTCGCCAGAATGTGCGGCACCAGCTGGTCGAGATCGACCGTCTGGCCGCTGGTCTCGATGTAGGCGCGCAGGTAATCGGCCAGATCAACGGCGAGCTTGCCTTTCAGCCGCAGCCGCAGGTCGGTCGTCTTCTCTTCGGTTTCGATCCGGGTGATGGCGAGCGTGGGATTGGCCGGTTTGGTGGATTGACGCGCCACTGCGGGCTCCTTCTTCGGCGTGGAGAAAACGGTCGATCGCCGTGAAGGCAAGATCGGTAAGTTTGAGATTGTGCGCCTGCAGGTGCGCCCGGACCCGGGCGCACAGACGGCCCGACAGGCGGACGGAAACGCGGACCTTGGCGCCGCGCACGGCGGGAAAGGCGACCTCCTCGCCGGCGTCCAGCGCGCCCACGAGCTGGGCGAAGGCCCGCTCGTAGATGCACCTGACGGATCCACGCGGAGACTTGCGGTTCAGTCGCTCAGCGGCCTGGACCATCTTCTGGTGCAGGTCCTCGGGCAGAAACAGTCCAAGCTTTTCGGCGCTTACGGTCATGGGGCACTCATTCACGGGTAGGGGGCGACGATCATGTCCTTGTTAACGATCACGCGGAGCGGCCAGCCGGCGCGCACGGTGATGGTCGGCTGACGGTTCAGGTCGCGCTCGGTGACCCGCTGGCCGACCTGTTCGGCCTCGTTGGAGACGCCGTTGGCGGTGCTGTTGATCACCAGGCCCCCGGAGCTGCGCGCGCCGGCGTCCTGGGCCGACGCGGCGCCAACACTGAAAATGGTCGAGAGCACGATGCCCTTGGCGAGCTGCCAGAAGTGGTTGTCGGTGCGGTCCTGCAGGCCGCTGGCGCCGGTGAGATCCGCGCCGGTCATCGAGCCGATGTTGATCGACCGGCCATTGGGCATGATGATCCGGTTCCACGCGATCAGCGCGCGGCTCTGGCCGTAGGCGACCTGGCTGTCGTACTGACCGATCAGGCGCGAGCCTTGCGGGATCAGCACCATGCGCCCGGTGACATGGTCGTAGACCGGCTCCGTCACCTGGGCGATCACCTCGCCCGGCAGATCGGAGTTGATCGCCGTGATCAGGGCGGCCGGGATGATGGTTCCGGCCTTGACCTCCCACGGGCTGATCGCCTCGCGCAGCGGATTGGCCAGATAGTCTTCGGTCCGGGCGCCGGCGGCGAACTGGCGCTTCTCGCCCTGGCCGTTCTGGACCTGAACCTCGGCGGCGTCCCGGGTCGGTCCGCCAGGCTCCTGAGGCGCGAGCGCCAGGGGCGGGACAGGCCCGCCGGCTTGTGGCCCACCCTGGCCCTGGGGTCCGCCGAAGAACGGGCTGGCGGATCGGGCGGCCTTGGCCTGGGCGACGGCCTCGACCACGGCCGGGTCCGGCTGAGGGGCCGCCGGTTGAGTGCCGGGCGCCCCCGCAAGCGACTGGGGCGCGGCGCCGGCCGCCGGCAAGGCGGCCGTGCCCGGCAGGGCGACTTCCGCGGCCTTGACGGCCGGATCGGCGTAACCCTGCGCGTAGCGGCCGGCGATCTCCGGCTGCTGCGGATTGTCGGTGTCCGCGGCCGCCTGCGGGTCCTGGGCCTTCTTCGGGACCGTGTGGGCGCCGCCGAAGCCCAGATAGAAGCCGAGCCCGACGATGCTGGCCAGCGCGGCCACGCCGGCCAGCAGGAATTTGCGATTCCAACGTGTGACTGGGTTGCGCGGCGCGGCCAGCACGCTGGCCGGGGCCGCCTTGCGCTCCGGTCCGGCGGAACGCGGACCCTCAAACGACGGCTCGGCCGGAAATTGGGTCATGGGATCAACCCCCTTGCCCGGTGCGGGTGATCCTCACGACGGTCTGGGGCTTCTCGCCAAGGCGCAGCTCCGCCACATCGATCAGGCGGTCGACCACGTAGTAGCCGCCGAGGAGGCGATAATTGACCAGCTGCGCCTGATCGTGCGGGCCGATCAGGAACAGCGGCGGCGCCTCGCTGGCGCCCAGGTTCGCCGGAAACTGGATGTAGGTCTTCAGGCCGTCGTCGAAGACGCGCAACGGCTGCCAGCGCGGACCATGCCGCGCATGGACCGGCTCGACCCGGTAGCTGAAGTTCAGGTTCTCGACGCTCGTGGCGCTCACGACCGTCTGCGCCGCCGCGGCGCGCGCGGCCATCTGCTCGCGCATCTCCTCCTGCGGATAGTTCCAACTGATGACGCTGGTATAGGCATCGCCCTCGCGGCTCACGGCCTCCAGCAGATAGGTCCGCTGGTCGGTCGTCAGGATGATGTTGGTCCGCAGGTCGCCCCGGACCGGCTTGACCAGGACGATGACCTGCTCGTTGGCCCCGGAGCCCTGGACGGTCTCGCCCAGCACCCAGCGCACGGTGTCGCCGGCGGCCTTGGAGATCAGCTTTTCGCCCGGCCGCAGGGTGATGGCGGTCAGGAACCGCGGGCTGGTGTTGACGGTGTAGAGCCGGCCGGGCTCGAAGTCGTAATAGAGCGTCGCATTGACATAGGCGCCGGCGGTCGGCTGGGACAGCGAGCCGCTGTTGGCCTGCGAGATGGTGTGCAGCGAGCCGTCAGCGCGCGTCCGCGTGCGCCGCCAGTGATGTTTGCGCGGGACGGGCGGAATGGGAACCGGCGGCTTCGGCGCCGCAGCGGGCGCGCCAGCCGGAGCGGCGGCGGTCGTGACAGCCAGCGCCGCAGGCGGCTTGGCGGCCGGGGTCTCGGCGCGAACACCGGCGCTGGCGGCAAGGGCGAGGGTGAGGCTCGAGGCTCCCAGAGCCCGGAGAAGACTGTGACGCATGATGCTAAAGCTCCCGGCTCCACTGGAATGACGTGATGAAGATGCCGAGCGGGTTGGCCCTCAGCTCGGCCTCGTTCGTGGGTGGATTGATCTTGGCGGTGAACAGGCCGGTCCAGTTCTCGGTGGCGCTGGCGGCGCCCTGGTCGAAGGTCGTTTCGCGCCACTGCACCTGGTAGGTGTTGGGACTGCGCGCGAGCACCGAAACGATCTCGACATTGACCGCCTGGGCGCCGACGTTGGCGAAGGGGTCGTGGGTCTTGGCGTAGTCGTTGAGTTGACCGATGGCGGGTCCGGCGATGAACCGATAGGCGCCGGTCCAGTTGTCGCGGATCACGATCGGGTCGATGCTCTTCGACCGCGTGAGCTTCACCCAATCGGCCAGAAAATAGCCGGTCTCGGCCGTCGATGGCGTGTAGGTCCGGTCGGCCAGCTCTATCCGTCCGGGGCGGCCATACTTGTCGACCGGCACCACATAGGTGGCGATGGTGTGGTTGCTGGACTGGTAGATGAAGCCGCCGAGCGCCAGGGCCGCAAGGCCAAGCGCGCCGAAGGCGGCGAGCCGCCAGTTCCTGGCCTGGGCCACGGCCGAGCCGATGCGGTTGTCCCACTCCTGCGCCGCGCGCTGATAGGGGCTCTCGGTCGGTCCCGAGCTGCCGTAGCGGTCGTTGGGTCGTCTGAAGGCGTTCAACATCGACGGTCCCTCGATCTCGGATTAGGCTTCTGGGTCATCGCGGGGCGGCGCTGGTGTCGCCACTATGCCCGGGGCGCCGCCGTCCTGATTGGCGGCCGCGGCGGCTGTGGCGCCCCGCGCCGCGCTGCTCCAGCCGCCGCCGGAGCGAGCGCGCGCCCGGGCGACGGTCTGGTCGGGCGAGGGCTGTGGGGCCGGATTGGCGGACTGGGCAGCTTCCGCGCCGGCGGCGGAAGACGCCGGCGATGTCGAACCCGAAGGCCCGGAGGCGCGGCCTTGCGCCGATGCGGCGGACGGCGACGCCTGGGAGGCTCCGCCGGCCGGGCGTGAGGGGGCAGGACCCGCGGGACCGGGCGCCCCTGGTCCGCCAGGCGCGCCCGGAGAGCCCGAGGATCCGCCGCCGGAGATCGCGCCAGCGGCGGCCCGCGCAGATGACACTTTCTGGGCACCCGCAGCCAAGGAGCCGCCAGCCATGCGTGCTGCCAGACCGACGCCGGCGACCCCGGCGGCCAAGCCCGCCGCGCCCATGACGGCGCTGCCGGTGTTGAGCTGCGGCCCGCCGCTGATCAAGGCGCCGGCGATCGCGGGAATCTTGAGGGCCAGCATGAGGAGAACCACGGCCGCGAGAAGGAGGCCGACGTCCTCGTAGATGTCGGGGGCGGTCGAGACCGTATAGGAATTGAAGATGTTGGCCCCGATCGAGACGACGATCGCCAACGCCATGAGCTTGATGCCGACCGAAACCACGTAGCCGATGGCCCGCTCGGACAGGAACGAGGTTTGGGTCAGGATCCCGAACGGGACCGTCACGAAAGCGATCAGCGTGACGATGTGGAATTCGATGACGACGACTGTCACCTCGATCGCGAGCAGCACGAAAGCGATCAGCACCCCAATGCACGCGATCAGCGCCATTAAGATTGTGTCGAGGTGCGCAAAGAACTCGACCGGCCCAGGGGCCAGCCTATGGATGTAGTCGAAGAGGCCGATGCAGATCTGGATGCCCTTCATCACGATCTGAGAGGGCGAATTCAGGAAGTTGCCGAGACTCATGGCGCCGCCGCCCGCCTTGAGGCCCAGGCTAGCGAAGCCATCCACGACTGTCTGACTGAGCGTGTGCCACTGGGTCACAAGCCAGGCGAAGAAGCCGATCAGCAGGACCTTGCGGACCAGCGAGGCGAGGACGTTCTGATTTTCGTCGATCGCCCAGAAAATCGCCGTCGTCACGATGCTGATCACGACGAGCGTCCCCAGGACTCCTTGCACGTCCCCGGAAATCAGCCCGAAGCCGCTGTCGACCTGCGTGCGGAAGTTATTCAGGAAGAGATCTAAGCCGGCGGGGCTGGCGGTCGCCATGATACGCGCACTGAACCTCTAAAGATGGGCGGAGTTGTTCACGCCGGGCGCCGGCGGCGGCGGGCTGTGAAACACTCGCTCGTGCTCTGCATCGGCGTCGGCCTGAAGCGCGTTGACGCAGTTGGGTGTCCCGCTGAGCCCGCCGGGGTCATTCCGACAGGTCGCCAAGGTCTGAGCACGCTCCTGGGCGTGGCCGGCGAAGTAGGCCTTGTCATGGACCGGTGCGGCGGGCTGACAGCCCGCCAGGACGCAGCCGGCGGACAGCGACAGGATGATGAGAAACGCGCGCATTAAAGATGTCCCGTGTTGTTCACGCCGATCGCTGCTGGCGTGGCGCCGTGGAAGACGCGTTGGTGTTCAGCGTCGCCGGCGGCCTGCGCCGCCTGCGCCTGGGACGCGGCCGTCTGTTCGGCGCGGCCCTGCGTAATCAGGATGGTCTGGAGCTGCGTGAGCTGGGTGCTCAAGGCCGCCAGGAGCTGGTTGGTGGCCTGGATCGCCGCCGTTTGGCCGGCCGCGCTCTGGGAGGCCGCAACAGCGCCGTTCACCGCATACGCCGTCGCCGGCTGGGCTTGAACGATCTGGTTCTGCGTCGCCATGGCCTGTTGAAGCGTCTGGCGACTGTTCGTCTGCCAGCCGGCCAGCGCCTGAATGACCTGGGCGAAGCCCATCCCCTGCATGTTGGTTGGGTAAACTTGGTTGTACTGCTGGGCGACGTTCTGGCTGTTGTAGCCAATGCCCTGCGCCTGCTGGAGCAGGCCGGTCGCCTGCGAGGTGATCGACTGAAGCGGGCCGGTGACGTCCGTCCCCAGCTTCTGCAGCATGGCGGCCTGATTGGTCAGCTGCGCCTGGAGCTCCTGGATTTGCTGGAGCTGCTGGGAGACCTGGCGGATCGCCTGGGCGATGGCCCTCGGGTCGACCACGACCATCTGGGCCCGCGCGGGCGGCGGCGTGGTCGCCGTCACTGCAAGGCCGAGGGCCGCGACCACGGCTGTGGTCGCGTAGAACTTACGCATGGCGGTGATCCTCCGAGGCGGGGTTGGAGCAAGACGGCGATGGCCAGAGGTCGGCGGCGTCGGCGCGAGCGAACAGCGGCTCGGTCCGGACGCGAAAGAGGACCGCCGCCCCAAACAGGAGGAAGCCTGCGACCATCAGCAAGAACTGGCGGTGAAACGGCGTACCGAACACGGCGAGGAACCCCGGCGCCGCGAGCGCCAGGAACAGGAACCGCCGGCGACGCCGGGTGGCGATCCATCGCGCCGGCAGGCGGGCGGAGAGCCGCGAGAACGCGGCGAACTGCGCCGGTGTCAGGGGAGGGGGGTCCTCCAGATCGAGCGCCGGCGACAGATTGGCCGAGGCGTCATGGGCGGCGGGCTGATCCATCAGGCCACCTTCGCGCGGAGCGGGCCCGCACTCTCGGCGAGGTAGGCGGCGACGTCGGATTGGCCCGTGGCGGCGTAGTAGAAGGCCGAGAACGACTCCCGGCCGTGTTCCGCGAGAATGGCGCTGATCAGCTTCTGGTCGCCAGGTGAGGAGGCGCCGACGGCCGCCAGCGTAAGCGGCCCAAGGCCGAGTTCGAACAGCCGGTTCCCGCTGCTCGACTGGTAGTAATATTCCCGCTTAGGCGTGGCGCCGGCGATGATCCGGATCTGCTGCGTGTTCAGGCCGAATGCCGAATAGAACTCGGCGATCTGAGGCGTCTGGGCGTCGGGATTGGGCAGGAAGATACGGGTCGGGCAGCTCTCGATAAGCGCCGGCGCGATCGAGGATCGGGCGATGTCTGCCAGGCTCTGGGTGGCGAACACCACGGCCACATTGAACTTGCGCAGTGTTTTGAGCCACTCGCGGATCTTCGCGGCGAACGAGCCCTGGTCGAGGAACAGCCAGGCCTCATCGAGGACCAGCAAGGTCGGCCGACCGTCGAAGCGCTTCTCCAGCGTGCGGAAGATGTAGGTCAGGACCGGCGCCAGCGCGGCCTTATTCGACATCAGCTCGGCCATCTCGAACGTCTGCCAAGTGGCGTCCGAGAGCATGTTGTGCTGGGCGTCCAACAGGTGTCCGTGCGGCCCGTTCAGGGTGTAGGGCTGTAGGGCGGCCTTGACGTCGCGGTCCTGGATCGTCGCGGTGAGCAGGGTGAGCGTGCGCTGGTCGCGTGGCCCGGCGGCGAGATTGCGCAGGCCACCCCAGATCTCTTCCTTGACCTGCGGCGTGATCGGGACGCCTTCGGCGGCCACGATGTCCTGGATCCATTCCTGCGCCCAGGCGCGGTCCTCGGGGCTGTCGATCTCGGCCAGGGGCTGGAAGGCCAGCTCACTGGCATCGCCGCCCAAGAAGTAGAACCGGCCGCCCGTGAGCAGGGTCGACGCCCGCGAGCTGGCCCCCTTGTCGAAGAAGAAGACCTGCGCCTCCGGGTAGCGCAGCCACTGAACGGCGATCGTGTTCAGCAGCACCGATTTGCCTGACCCGGTCGGGCCCACGATCATGGTGTGGCCGACGTCGCCCTGATGGAGATCAAACCGGAAGGGAGTCGTGCCGGCCGTCCTTGCGAACAGCAACGGCGGCTGCGCGCCCAGGTGGCCGCGCTTGGCGCATTCCGCGGTCAGGTGGGCATTGCGGGTCGGGCCGGGCCAGATGGCCGACATCGGCATCATGTCGCAAAGGTTCAGGGACGACACGAGGGGGCGACGAAGGTCGGCATAGGCCTGGCCGGGCAGGCTGCCCACCCACGCCTCCACAGCGTTGACGTCCTCGACCTTGCAGACGAAGCCAACGCGATTGATCGCGCTCTCGACCTCCCGCACGCGGTCGGCGAGGCGGTCTGGGTCCGCATCCATCAGGGTCACGGTCGGGGTGAAATAGCCGATCGAGGCCCAGTCGCCGCCGAGGATGGCCAGCGCGGCGTCGGCGTCCGTGGTCTTGGCCGTGGCGTCAGGATCCTCCAGCTGCGACGGTTCGCGGGTGATCGCCTCCTTCAGCAGCGCCAGGACGCCCTTGCGTTTGGCGAACCACCTCTTGCGCACCGTGGTCACGACCTGGCGAGCGTCCTCCTTGTCGAGAGGCAGGAAGCGGCAGACCCAGCGGTAGCTGACGCCAAGCTCGTTCAGGCGATCGAGCAGGCCCGGAGACGAGGTGGTCGGGTAGGCGCGCACGGAGATCGTGCGGATGTAGTAGCCGCCCAGGCGCGGAAAGAGCCCGCCCTGGAAGTCGTCATCGGTGAGGAAGGCGTCCAGATAGGCCGGCGTGTCCGGCGTGCGGACATAGTGATGCTTAGTCGAGACGCAGCCGTGCAGGTAGGTCAGCGTCTCGTCGTCCGAGAGCTCGGCGACCTCGGGCATGATCGCGCCCAGGATATCGGCGATCTGACGCACGGTGCTGAGGAAGTCACCAAGCGCTGCGCGGTACATGCCGGCCGCGCCGCGCCCAGACGGCGCGTTCTCGAGCAGCAGGCTCTCGGCCGTGCTGACCGATTCCTCCGGCGGCAGGAAGGTGAAGGTCAGGTAGTAGCGGCTCTCGAAGTGACGCTCCTGCGCCTCGAACGCGGCCCGCCGCTCGTCGTCGATCAGATCGGAGACCGGATCGGGGAACGTGCTGGCCGGATACTCCTGCGACGACGCGCGCAGCGCCTCAAGGTGCAGGCACCAGCGCGAGCCCAGGCGGCGCAGGGCGTTGTTCAACTGCGCCCTCGTGGCGACCAGGCTGGCGTCCGTGGAGCTAGCCAGATCTGGGCCGCGGAAGGCGAGGGTCTTCTGGAAACTGCCGTCCTTGTTCAGGACCAGGCCCGGCCCGATCAGCGCGACCCAGGGCAGGTGATCGAAGAGGCGCGCGGCCTTGGCGCGGTATTCCCTGAGATAGAGCAAGGCAGGCCTCCTCCGTCGAAATCAGGCGTCACATGCGGATGACGGCGGTGAACAAAACAGCGGTCGCGTAGGTGGTGGCGGCGACGATCGCGGCGTTGACGGCGGCGGCGCCGCACCGGCCGCCGGCGAGCGCGGGCCAGGTCAGGGACCGGCCAAAGGTCAACGACAGCGTACCGACGGCGATGGCCAGAACGCCGGCCGGACTGGCGATAGCTTCGGCGAAGTTCGACATCATCACGCGTCCCAATAGGGCTTCTGGCGAACGTGCCGCTTGAGAGCGTCGAAGAAGTAGGGATCACGCTTGTTCAGCCAGTAGGCGCCGGAGTGGACCGCGAGGCCGAGCGGGAGACCGATCCACGGGACCTGCAGGCCCAGCGCCAGGACGCCGGTCAGGGTGCCGTTGAGCACGGCGATCATCCGGGGCACGCCGGCGATCGTCACAGGTTCCGACAACGAGCTGTGGAACCCAATCTCGAAACCATCGATTTCCGATTGAGCCACCTCAGAACACCGCGCCGGCCGTCAGATTGAAGAAGCTCGTGATGAAGGTCGTCGCCGTGAACGCAATCGCCAGACCAAAGACGATGCCGATCCCCTTGCGCATCGCCGAGCCGCCCTCGGCGAAGGCGAAGCCGAGGCCTGTCAGAACGATGGCGATGACGCCGACCGCCTTGGCGACCGGTCCGGCCAGCGAGTTCATCACCGTGGTGAGCGGGGCTTCCCAGGGCATGGCGGTGCCGCTGGTGGTCGCCCAGGCCGGGGTGGCCAGCAACACGGTGACGCCGGCCGCGATCAGCGCGGTCTGCGATCGATTCCTGAGACGAACCGCGGCGCAGGCGATCTTGCGAGGAGAAATCATCGTTGGGCGCCCTTCCTGACACAACCCGCCCGCGAAAATCGGGCTTTCTCTACGTGAGTCCGCGAGGGAGTCGGCGTCAAGTGCGAATATTGGCATTACACGACTATGTGTCGTTTTTTTACCGAAAACGCACAGCAACGCTTGAGCACGAAGGTCAGGGGATCGCTTGCGCGCCGAGGCCTGATTCGGGCGTTTCAGCGTCGCAATGATTGGCTCATTCGACGGGCTAAATGGCCATTTCTGGGCCATTGCCCGAGTTTTGTGGGCTGACGTCCTGCAGGCGGTCTGGCCTCACGGAGCGGTCAGCGGCGCGCGGCGCATTAGCCCGCCCCTCGCTGCTCAAAGGTCCGCTCGCCAAGCGCCTTCCACCCCATGGTGTCGGTGCTGACCCACAGGATATCGGCCGTCCAGTTCGAGCGTTTGCACAGCGGGCAGGGGGTCTTCATCATCGCGCCGAGCTTCTCGATCTCCGTCCGGCCGTCGCCGTGCCTCCGCTTCGTAAGGCCGGCGATCATCTCTTCCACCCGCCAGACCCGGAAGTATTTGCACCCATCGCCCCGACAGCGAAGGCGCACCCGCACGTTCGGCCGCCCGACGAATTGGTCAAGGCGGAGCGGGTGCAGCGGCGGCTCATTGTGGAAGTCGAGCCCGCACCCATCGATGCGCTGACATCGCCAAAGACCCTTCACCTGTCTCATGCTCAGCAACCCAAGACCGGCCTGGCAAAGCGCCTCGGGCTCCAGTTCGACGCGGCGGTTGCACCCGCCAGCGCGACAGACGCCCTTCACCGCCTGGCCTCGGGCGCCATAGGCCGCGACCGTTTCGGCCGGCTCGACAACGCCGCTGTGAGAGACCCAACCAGGGGGCGGGCCATTCGCGTCCACCTTCACCTCCGTTCCATATTTGTTCTCTTCCCGCTTGGCGCGGTGAGTCAAGCGGGGAGGAGACGGGCCGCGTCGCGACGGCGCCCGAATTTCCAGGTCGAAAGGGGAATCCCGATCTGTCCGCTTGCGCGACAGGGATGGGCCGCACGTTTGTTGTGGCCAAAAATGGATCTATCGCAGCGTTCGAAAAAAAGGGGCCGAGGCCCCTCAGAACGGCGGATCGCCGTAGAGCCGATCGTACTCCTGGGCGGCGGAGGCGATGATGCGGAGATCCGGTTCAGCCTCGACAGATTGATCATCCTCCAGCACCTCGAAGGGGTTCAGTGCGATGCCGTCGTCGAAATTGCTGAGGTGATCGAAGTCTTCCATGATGTGGCTCCCAAATGAGCCGTTCCCTGCGAACGGCGATGGCCACTCAGGGCATGGTGGGGTCCCCGCCAGTCACCGGAGCGATCGCCTCGGCGAGCGCGGAGGGAAACGGCGCAGCCGTTGACTTGCGGGGCGCCATGACATGATTGGACAACGACGAGCGCGGCCCGTGGTCGCCACGCGACCACTCCATTCGGCGCGCAAGGCGCGCCGAGCCCTCCGTTTCAATCAGGCACCGCACGAGCTGGTCATCCGCGCGCCGGGATCCAAGGCGCGGGTCTGCCACAGGTCCGAGATGAGCGCTGATGATTGGGGACGGCGGACTTGGCGCTGACCCAATCATGGTCGATGGACCCTGCCAGCTTCGAGCCGACAGGGTCCGTGGCGAAGCCGTCAGACCGGCGAAGCCGCTAGGTCGGCGACCGCCAGCCTATCCATGGCCCTGCTGAGGGCGGCGGCGCCTCTGCGGACGCGGGCGACCACATCGGCGGACAGGTCGGTCTGCGCCGAAGCCAACCAGGCGTCAGTCTGACGGCGAGCCTCAGTGAGCTGCAGAACCGCATCCGATACCAAAATCGGGGACCGCGCGTCCGAGATCGTGTCGGCGTCGCTGGTGAAACCGGGGTCGAAGTCGAAGACGTTGAGCTGATCGACCACATCCTCAATCGTGTCGCTCTGGTCTTGGAGGGCCTCGGCCTGATCGTTCGTCAGTCCATGCGCCAGGTGGTCGCCCATGTGCCGGGTTCTCAGATAGGCGCTGATGAGCAAGCCGCTGGCGCCTTCGACCAGGCGTGCGATGTTGACGAGCTGTTCGGGCGTGGACGTGGTCATGGTGTGATCTCCTGACTAAGCCGCTCATGAGCGAGCAACGACACCCAGTCGCGTCACGTCGGGGCCTCGCCAGTCACTGGCCGGCGCCTCCCAGGGGGCGGCCGGGAAACGGCGAAGCCGTTGACGGGCGGGGTGGCGTGATAAGTTGGGCGGTCGTTGTCGTAGCTATTCCTTCCCAGGAACCTGAGACGTCACCACGTCACCCCAACCTGGCGCGGGGGCAGGGCGCTCTAGCCAGCCGGCGCAAGCTCCGCTTAAATCGAGCCGCAGCAGCAAACCCGGACGGTTCCAATGCCCCGCGGCACGGTCAAGTTTTTCAACGACGCTAAGGGATTTGGCTTCATCGCTCCGGATGACGGCGGCAGCGACATCTTTGTCCACGTCTCCGCCGTCGAGCGGTCAGGCCTTAGCCGTCTTGACGACGGGGACCAGGTTCTCTTCGAGGTCGAACAGGATCGTCGCTCCGGCAAGCTCGCGGCCGTGGACCTGCAGGTGGTCGGATCGGCGCCGGGCTCGTCCCAACGGCCAAGCCGAGCGGGCTTCCATGAGCGCGGATTCGACCGGAGCGACCGGACGCCTCCCGCGCGACGGGCGAGCATTGGGGGCCATGACCGCGAGCCGGCGGGCTCCGGTTCCGGCGTCGTCAAATGGTTCAACCCCGCGAAAGGCTTTGGCTTCATCCAGCCCAGCGACGGCGGGGGCGATGTGTTCGTGCATATTTCCGCCGTCGAGCGCGCCGGTTTGAGCCGCCTCGAGGACGGCCAACCGATCTCCTTCGATGTTGAGCAGGACCGGCGCACCGGGAAGACCGCGGCGACCAACCTTCGGCTCGATTGACAGCCTCGCGTTATCCCAGCCACCGATTTCAGGGTGTTCCGCTGGTCATCTGATGAGCACTACGGGCGGAAGGATGTCGGTCTGGCGGCGTTCCACTCGCTCGATGTCATCCCAGCGGACGGCCTGATTTGGCAGGAGGGTCCGAAGGGCGACCGGAGCCTCTTGGGGCATCGCCTCCAGCACCTTGATGAGTTCGGCGACCGTCATGGGTTTGCCTCCATCGCAGCGGATCCGCGAGGGATTTGAGATGCTGAGGATCCCGATGTCCAGAGGCCACGATTTCCACTCAGTCACCGGCCCCGAGGACCTGCTGCAGCTCTGGCGTTAGGCGGCGCAGTAGCCCAAACAACAGGCGGCCGAGGCCAAATCTAGGTGGGGATGCTCATGCCGTTGAAGTTCAACATGCTCCTTGCGGATGAGGGCATCGACCCGGCCGATGTCCGGTTGCTCCGCCATCAGACGACCGAACTCGATGGCCGGACGCCCTACAGCCTATGGCGTGACAACCGGGAGGGGTTCGAAAGCTATCAAAGCACCCAGTCTCCTGCGCGGCGAAGCTGGTTCCGAGGCAGCTACTGGGCCAGCTTTGTGGCGCCTCCGGACGGCCGCACATTGTTCGCCGGCCTCTATTCCGTGAGGCTGGTGGACACTTTGCCAGTCGGCAAGATCGATCCTTTCCATGGGCGTCCGATCGGCGGTGACAAGGGCTGGACCCACTATGATCAGTACGAGTGCGTCCAGGTCAGTCAACTCTCCGAATATGTCGGGCGACTCTCCGTGCATTGGGGTGACTCGAAGAGCGCCTTCCGCTCGTGGGTGCAGCGCGCCGATCAGCAGGACAAGCCGATCGTCGAACTCGCCCGCGTCTTTCGCGAGGACGAGTTTCCCGGATTCACCCGCCTAGTCCGGCCGCTTTCCGAGATCGAGACAATGCCCCCGTCGTGGCGCGAAGCACTGCGCGCTACCAGCGGCGTCTATCTGCTCGCCTGTCCGAAAACGCGTGAACACTACGTGGGCTCGGCTTACGGCGTCGATGGATTCCTCGGGCGCTGGCGCGAGTACGTCTCCACCAACCACGGCGGCAACGTCGGCCTTAAGGCTCGCGACCCCAGCAATTGGATTGTCAGCGTGCTGGAGGTGGCGGGTTCGGCGGCCAGCGACGCGGAAATCCTCGCGATGGAGGAGACGTGGAAACTGAAGCTTCACAGCCGCGACATGGGGCTCAACCGCAATTAAAAGCGTCGCCGACAGCCGCCAAACGCTTGGGCCTTCAGCTTGCCAGGCGTTCGACCACTTCAGCACAGGTCTCGTGGCCCTGGCGTGCCAGTTGATCCTTGGCGATCTCGACCGCCAGCTTGAGGATCACCCGGCGCAGGGCAGGCGGGGCGGCGGAATATGCCGAAAGGAGTTCGGGCGCGCCGCTTTCGCGCAAGTGCGCGGTGTTCTGCTGGAACAGTGGACTGGGCATATCGCCGTCGTCCAGATCGCCGATCATGTCGACCACCCGGCAGTCGAGGGCATGGGCAATATCGACGAGCCGAGAAAAGCTTACACGGTTGAAGCCGCGCTCGTACTTTTGGATCTGTTGGAACGTCAGTCCGACAGCGTCGGCCAGCGCGGTCTGCGATACGCCCAAGACCTTGCGTCGCTGGCGGATGCGCAAACCCAAGGCCACATCAAGATGATGGGGTGTATTTTCCGGTCCCCTGGCTTTCATCCGAGTCCGATCTCCTTGCGCCAACGCTCTGTTGTCCCGTGAACGAAGAATGTCGAGTCCTCACCCGTGAGGCGCGACTACGGGGCAAGGTGTTGCCAAACATTGTGGCCTATTCGCAAGCCACGAGCGCCGCCAAGCGCGGGTCCTCGACGAAAATCTGTTCCAGGAAGTCGATGAAAACGCGCACCTTGGTCGGAAGCCGCCGGCCGGCCGGATGGACCGCACAGATCGCAAGTGGCGCCGGCTCGTATTCGAGCAATACTCGGCGCACGGCGCCGCAAGCGACCTCATCGGCGAAAAGCCATCTAGGCGCATGGGCGAGGCCCAGCCCGGCGAGGACCGCGGCGCGGATCTGCTCGGCGTCGTTGGTGCGAAAACCGCCCTTAGGCTGGATGGTGATATCGCCGGATGGGCCTCGGAACCCCCATGGGCGCAAAGCGCCCTGTGGCGCGTAGATCACGCACGAGCGACCCTCCAGATCGTCGGGGCGGTTCGGTTCGCCGTGAGCTGCCAGATAATCGGGCGCGGCCACGGTGACGATCGGGGTGGACCCAATCCGCCGCACAATCAGGCCGGAATCGGCCAGGGCGCCGTTATGGATAGCCAGATCGAACCCTTCCTCGACCAGGTTGACTGCGCGGTCGGAGACCGTCAGCTCGACGGCGATGTCGGGATAGCGGGCGAAGAAGGCCGCCAGGCGCGGGACGATGTATATCCGTCCAAACACGGGCGCCACGCTGACTCTTATCAAGCCGAACGGCGCGGACTGGCCGCGCCCGACGCGGGATTCGGCCGACTCAAAATCCTCGATCAGACGGACGGCGGATTCGAAAAACTCCTGGCCGGTCTCGGTTAGGCTGAGGCTTCGCGAGGTGCGACGTATCAGTTGAGCGCCCAGATGCGCCTCCAGCGCGGCGACTTGCTTGCTGATCGCCGACTGACCGAGGCCCGCCTCGCGCGCCGCGGCTGAAAAGCTGCCGCTCTCGACCACCCGGACGAAGGCGCGGATCGTATCAAGCCGGTCCATCGGCAAGCTCCAGTGGGGTCAATGCAGTCCTATCGGGAATGGATGATAGTCCAGGCACCCGTCTACATCGGCAAGCGGAGACTGAATATTATTGTGTCCTCGAACCCATTGGAGGCGAACCATGACCCTCGAACTGCCCGCACCCATCGGCGAATATTTCGCCGCCGCTAACACCGATGACGCCGACCGCATCGCCGCCTGCTTTGCGCAGGACGCCGTGGTCCGCGACGAAGGAGAAGACATGCACGGACGCAGCGCTGTCCGCGCCTGGGCGCAGGCCTCGCGGCGCAAGTACCGATTCCACGCCGAGCCCAGGACGATTGAGGCGCTTGCGGATCGAACCGTTGTCACCGCCCATCTGACCGGGGATTTCCCAGGCAATCCCGTGGATCTCCGCTACCGGTTCAAGCTCGCCGCAGGATTGATCGCCGGCCTGGAGATCAGCTGATGCCCGGCGACTTCTCCGGCAAGCGCGCCTTGGTCACCGGCGGAACCAAGGGCATGGGCGAAGCCATCGTGCGCCGACTACGAGAGGCGGGCGCCACGGTGTTCACGACGGCCCGCTCGGCGCCGGCCATCCTCCCAGAGGCGGACCTCTTCATTGCGGCCGATCTCAGCACCGCGCAGGGCGCGGCCGCCGTCGCTGCCGCCGCCCTTGAGCGGATGGGCGGGATCGACGTGCTCGTGAACAACGTCGGCGGGTCCTCCGCGCCCAGCGGCGGCTTCGCGGTCCTGACCGACGACGATTGGCTCGCCGCCATCAACCAGAACCTCTTGGCCGCCGTCCGCCTCGATCGCGCCCTCCTGCCAGCCATGCTGGCCCAGGGCGCGGGCGTGATCGTGCACATATCCTCCATCCAACGCCGCTTGCCGCTCTATGAGGCTACCCTGGCCTATGCGGCGGCGAAGGCGGCCCTGACGACCTATTCCAAAGGCCTTTCGAATGAGGTCAGCCCGAAAGGCGTGAGGGTGCTCTCTGTGGCGCCGGGCTTCATCGAGACCGAAGCCGCCACCCACCTGGTCGAGCGTCTGGCGCAGGCGTCCGGAACCGACCAAGTCGCCGCTCGCCAGGACCTCATGGATTCGCTGGGAGGGATCCCGATCGGCCGGCCAGGTCGGCCCGAAGAGGTTGCCGACCTGGTGGCCTTTCTGGCTTCCGACCGCGCCGCCTCGATCACCGGTGCGGAATATGTCATTGACGGCGGAACCGTGCCGACAGTCTGACGGGACAGGCTTGAAATCCTCCCGAGCCTGCTTGGCGATTGGTTCATTCCAATAGAGGGGGACCAGCGCCCAATGGACATAGGCGACGGAGTCCCTCACACCTGCGCCGCGCCGCCATCGACGAACAGCTCGGTTCCGGCGACGAAGCTTGCGTCGCTCGATGCCAGGAACAGCACGGCCTTAGCGATCTCGTCAGGATCGCCGACCCGTCCGAGCGGGATCTGCGTCGCCATGTGGTCCAGCAGACCCTGTTGCTGGGCCGCGTCGGGCCCGGCGAGCTCCACAAGGCCCGGGGTCTTCACCGGGCCGGGGCTGACCACGTTCACGCGGATGCCTCGGTCTTTCAGGTCCAAGGTCCAGCTGCGCGCCAGATTGCGCACCGCCGCCTTCGAGGCGCCATAGACGCTGAAGGCCGGGGTTCCGGTCACGCCGGCGGTCGATCCGGTCAGGATCACCGCCGCGCCGTCACGCAGCAGGGGCAGGGCCTTTTGCACGGTGAAGATCACCCCCTTCACGTTGCGGTCGAAGATGTCCGCATAGCTCTCCTCGGTGATTGCGCCGAGCGGCAGCATGGAGCCTCCGCCGGCGTTGGCGAACAGGACGTCGATCTGCGCGTGCCGCTGCTGCACGGCGTCGTAGAGCCGGTCGATGTCGCCGAGCTTGGACACGTCGGCCTGCACGCCTGTGGCGCCGTGGCCGATCGCCTTAACTGCCGCGTCGAGCTCGGCTTGCCGGCGCCCGGTCACGTACACCCAGGCCCCTTCCGCCGCGAAACGCCGCGCGGTCGCGAGGCCGATCCCGCTCGTGCCGCCTGTGACCACCACTACCTTGCCTTCGAACTTGCCGCTCATCGCGCATCTCCTTGTTTGGGTCTGGCGAGCCATTCGCCACGCCAGAAGAAATGAACCTGGAACGCTGATGCGAGTAGTCCGCGCTTGTGGCACACATTGTCCCGAATATGGGACGCTGTGCCGATGCCTGATCTGAACGATTACGCTCTCTTTGCCGAGGTCGTCGCGCACGGCGGCTTCGCGGCCGCCGGTCGCGCCCTGCGCCAGCCGAAATCCACGCTCAGCCGGCGGGTAGCGGGTTTGGAGGCGCGTCTGGGGATGCGGCTGATCGAGCGGTCCACCCGCCGGTTCAAGGTGACGGAGGTCGGTCAGGCCTTCTACGAGCGCTGCCGCATAATCATGATCGAGGTGGAGCAGGCCGAGAGCATCGTCGCCGAGGCGCTGGGCGAACCGCACGGGCGGGTGCGTTTCAGCTGCCCGACGGGACTTGTCGACCTACTCGCGCCGAGCCTGCCCGCGTTCCTTGAACGCTACCCCAAGGTCAGGTTGCAGGTCATCGCTGTCGACCGGGCGGTGGACCTGATCGAGGAGCGGATCGATGTGGCGCTCCGGGTGCGCCTCGCACTGATCACCGACGCGGCGCTGACCATGCGCACGCTCGGCCATTCCAGCCGCATCCTGGTGGCGGCCCCGCAATTCGCCGAGCGGTGCGCCAGCGGCGATGTCGATGACCTCGGGCGCCTGCCGACCCTCAGCTCCACCGATCAGCCGGGGGAGATCGTTTGGCAATTGTTCGGCCCCGACGGAGATGAGCGCTCCATTCGCCACGAGCCGCGGATGACCTGCGCGGATTTCCCTGCGCTACGGACCGCTGCGGCGGCCGGCCTCGGCGTGGCCTTGCTGCCCGACCACGCCTGCCGGCGCGATCTTGACAGCGGCCGGCTCATCCGCGTGTTCCCGAAATGGCGGAGCGAGAGCGCCATCGTCCATATCGTCTTCACCACCCGCCGCGGGCTGCCACCTGCCGTGCGCGCCTTCATCGACCATTTGGCGAACGTCTTCCGCCTTGAGGAGTGATCTGAAGGCCCGAAAGGTCAGCCATTGGGCATGGTCGTTAGAAGCCGATGTCACTGACTCCAATCGATCCGGAGTCGCGCAATCCGCCCCTCACCAGTTCCCGGCGACGGGCTCAATCAATCGAGCGAGCCGAATATATTCCAAATATATCAGTAATATCGCTGGCATCTCAAAGCACCCGACGGCACCATCCCTTCGCTGACTGTCGGCGGGGAACGTGGAATAGAGCCGCCTTCGGTTGCGCCCCGCCATCCATGCGATGGCGGGGATCTCCGCTGTCATCGGGCAGCACGTCAAAACCAATGGACAGAGAAGCGAGCGGGTGTCGCGTCGCGACACCTAGCCCGTTTAGCCGTCCACGACAAGCGCAAAAATCTTCTAACTATTTGATTTGTAACGATAATTTCCGATAATGATGGTTAGACGCGAAATTACCAATGATTACAAATGGTTAGCGTTCCGCGCATTTGCGCGCGGCGCCCGCGTTGCGCGGGGCTGCGTTGAGTTTTGGGTCTCAAAACCATCGTTCGGGGTATATTCAATCGTATGAGGCCGTTAATCGACATGGTCGTCGGCGCGTCTGGTTCTGGCCGGGGCCACTCGGATCCGGACGGAAAACCGCTCATCCTCTAAGATTAGGCAAATCTCTGTTAGCATGTGCCCGCGGAGATCAGGGGGTCGGAGGTGGGGTGGGACTTCGAGGAGATCACCGAACTTCATGTGCGGGCACCTGGCCAAGCGCTATCAAGCGTGGAACGACTGCTCGAGGTAGGCGCGGCTTCTCCGGACGTGCTCTGCGAACTTTCAGACGCTTTGGAAGCGCGCGGCGGCAGCTACGTTGGAGCGCTCTTTCAACTGCCCTTCGAGGTGGCGTTAGAAGGTGATTGGCAAAGTCTACCGACGTCGCGCGACACCGTCACCGCCGAAGTCCGGCTGCAAGCCATGCGCCTGCACCTCGATGATTTCGGAAGGTTCTCTTTACAGGCGGCCACAGAAGCGGATCGGCAGCTGGAACCTGGCTCCCACCTGATCACGCAGGGCATGGCCGTGTTCCAGGTTTGGGGCAAGCGCGCGCGTCCGCACTCGCGGTATCTCACCCTGCTAGACCAGGGCCGCAAAGACGCGGTGCTGATCGACCAACGCGAGAGTTGGATTCAAAACCGCCCGATGACGGTGCAGGACTACGAGCACAATTTTGCCCGCCGCCTCCGTCAAGAAGTGGGCCTGATGCTTGCAAATTTGCTGCCGACCTACAGCCTTCTTTCTCGCAGTGAGACGCCCGTGCCAGACCGGGTGTACGGCTTTGTTCCGATGTTGGCGCCCGGACGCGTTGGTTTCATCGGGTCCGCCACGCCTGTTGCCAAAGCCTTGCTGACCGGACGGCCGAGCGCCGGGATCCCGCCGATCGCTCAACAGGAACTGACGACCGCGCTGCGACGCGCCCATCGTCGGATAGGCCGATTTGAGACCCAGCTCCTCGCCATGGAACGACTGAGGCGCGAGGGCGAGACGGCCCTCGCTGTTGTCGGAACCGCGGCCCTACTCGAGTGGCTTCTAGGGAGTCTGTTCCCAGACAAGCGCAAGCAAGACCTGAAGCTCCATGCACTGATCAGGGCCCCTGAGTTGAGCTTCATACCCCCTCGCCTCCTGGAACTGGCCGACGCAGCGCGCGATGCGCGCAACAAAATCGTGCACGGAGCGCCGCCCACGCGGCAAAATCCTACGCAAGCCGCCGGAACGCACGGGGTTGGCCGTGAACTTGGCCTCGACCCAAGGATGAGTTCGGGCGAAGCGCGTAAATTGATCGAAGGTGCATTTGAGATTTTTCGCACCGTGAACCTGCACTATCGGCGAACGGAGACCTGAGTCACTTCGTTAGTGGTCCACCTTTGGAGTCGGTGGCGCAAAAGCCGTTCCCCTCCCTGCCCTCCTCTGCCAACTGGCTATTATGGAGGACGCGATATGTGGTGAACTAGGATGGTCGGTACAACGCGGAAGGACGGCGTGCGCTACAAATCGGCCCCCCGGACAACCGTCAGCGTCAGCGAAGCGGTCTCTTGGCGGCGAACACGCCTGCCCCAATAGCGCCGCACGAAATTCGGACCGGCCGCGGCGCTTTGCAGGGCTGTAATCCTGTCCCATCATGCAGCTTGGGACGTGGGGCCGATGTCGATGCAGATCACGAATTGTGGGCGCGGCGTGCACAAGCGAGAGGTGGTTGGCATTGAACGCCTGCGCCGCCTGCCGAGCGACTGGTATGGATTCACCAACCTCGACCTTGCCACAGGGCCCGGACGCTCCCGCGAGATCGACCTGGTCCTGGTCGCGGAGGACCGTATCTTCCTCATCGACCTGAAAGATTGGCACGGTCGGATCGACAGCGACAACGGCAACTGGCTGCACAATGGGAGAGACACTGGGCCCTCTCCAGTCGGCAAGATCCACCAGAACGCCAAGGATGTCGGTTACCTGCTGACTGAACATGTGAAGCGGCACATGAAGGGGACCCTTGCCCCGCGGGTGGTGGGGTTGGTCGTCATCACCGGCAAGGCGGACCTCAACGGTATCGCCGGCACGGAGACCGGTGCTGTCTTCACGGACGAGGACTTCATTGCGGAGGTCTCCAAGCCGGGGTCCCGGGTAGCGACGTTCGGGGCAGTCGCGCGCGCGTTCGTCGATACGCCGCTGACAGAGGTCATCTGGAAGGACCAGCTCGGCAAGTTCTTCAACGCCAGGACGGGACGCATCAGCCCTGGGCGCCGCCGCTACGCCAACTTCGTCGCCGCGTCGGACGACTCAACATTTGAGCACCCGGGCCATATCTACGCCGAGTACGAGGCGTTCGACGAGAACGCCGCCCAGACCCTGGGCACGTTGCGGGTCTGGGATTTCTCCAGGGCGGAAACCCGTTTCCAGAGCGAAGAGGCCCGCAAGGAGATCGCCGGGCGTGAACGTAGCGTCGTGGAGTTTCTCAAGGACCGTGGCGAAGCCTGTGAGAACGCCGTGTTGCACCCGCGAGCGGAAGACCCCGATCGCGGTGTCAACTACTGGGAGGTCTTTGACCGCCGTCAGCGGTTGAAGCGGCTGTCGGAGTTCGTGAATGCAGAGGCTTCCGGCCTGGGCCGAGACCGGTGCATCGAACTCGCCCGACAGCTGATCGCGCGGGTCGCTACCCTCCACGCGGCCGGCACAGCGCACCTTGACCTCGGCGGGCACAGCGTCTGGCTCGAAGCGCCGTCCACCGTGAAGCTCTCCCACCTGATGGCGGCGCAGTACGCACAGGTCGAGTCGCTAGGGGAGAGCCGCTACCAGTTCCTTGCCAGCGCCAAGTTGCCAGAGGACGTGCTCGGCGGTGAGAGCCAGCCCAAACGCAAAGACGTGTTCCTCCTCGCAGCGGCGGTCCATTGGCTGTTGTTCGGTGTTCAACCGAAGTCGGGGGGCAACGACATGCCCTTCGAATGGGACCCGAAGGTCGACGCCGACGGACGCTATTGCGACCTACATGCCTGGTTGGAGCAGGGCTTATCGCTGGATCCGCCGGACCGATTCCGGGATGCAACCGCTGCCCTCGACGCTTTCAACGCCGCGACGGCCAGCCGACCCAGCGCCCGCGAGGTCATCGAGGGCCTCGAGCGGTTCCGCGGAAACATCCGCTCCCAGAAACAGTTCTTCGCGGCCTATCCGGAGTCCGTGAGCCTGCGTGAGGGTGACCGCCTCGACATCTGGCGGAGTGAGCGCGAAGGCCAACCTGTCCTCGTTAAGTTGTGGAAACGCGCGGCATGGGGGGAGCAGACGCGCGAAGGACCGCGTATCCTCGACTTTCTGACTCGGGCCCGCGACCTGGCCCTATCGCCGCCGGCAGGGTGCGGTCGCATCCTCGGCGCGTATTGGCTTGGCGATGCGATGGCCATTGTGCAGGCGTGGGTCGAGGGGCCGGACCTGTCCGAAGCGCTCAGGGTGGGATTCTTCGAAGGTTCGGAGACTTCCGCCCTAAATTTCGCCCTGTGCTTGGCCAATGGTGTGGATTCCCTTCATGAGCAGGGCCTCACGCACGGGGACCTCAAGCCCCAGAACATCATCGTCGCCGCGGAAGATGACGGGCGGCCAGTGCTGATCGACCTCATGGACTTCAGCGCCAGCGACGATGGGGAAATCAGGTCCAATGCCTATGCGCCCGCCAGCGGCGGGCGGAGGGAGCGCGACCGTTTCGCGGTCACGCGCATGATCGAGGAATTGTTCGCCGCCGTCGCGCTCCCGATGACATTGGCCGCCGACATCGCCACGGCGATCGTCACCTGCCGGGACAGCGCGCCGGAGAACGGAACGCTGCTTCCCCTGATCGAGGCGCTGGAGCGGGGCCTCGCCCCCCGACCCGAGCAGGCGGTCCCGATGTCGTTGAACCTCGCTATCCAAGGCGCCCTGGTCGGGCCACTCCTGCCAGACGAGGGCGCGTTCCATATCCGGAGCGCCTTCGGACGGTCGAGCTTCCTTATCCGCGGCGCGTGCGAGGAGATTGAGGTCTTTCTCGACAACGCGGGCCGCCCATTGCGGGCCCGGAGGGTGCCGCTCGATCAAAAGCGGATCGGCCGGCTGGCCCGGCTCGAATTCATGTCCTTCACGGCTGAGGTCGCAGTCGTGCGCTCGGATATCAATGAGTTGTCCGACCTGTCCAAGCTGATGGACGATCCCGATTTCGTCGCGGGCTCCGCCGGACAGTCGGCCCCGAAGGCGGATGCACCAGCGGCCGATGATTTGGGTGAGCCCGATCCGGAGCCTGCATTCGAGGATGCAGCGTTTGACCGGCTCAGTGAGGGTGAAGGTGTTGGACAAGGGGTCGACCGCATTGACGTCCGCCGACTCTGGCGGGCGTTGATCGACGCCGAGGGAGAACTGACGACCGACGGCGTTGCGCAGGCGGACAGTGCCTACAACCGTGACCTCCGGCGCCACATCGTGCCCTTCGAGCTAACCAGTGGCACGTTCGACTTCAACCGGAACGATCGGGTCGGAGTCGAGCGCCTACATCAAAAGGGCGCTTGGCGGCGTATTGGTGAACTTGACATCGCGCGCTCGAGACCCGACCGTATCCTCATCGATGCCACCGAGCTAGCTATCGCCAACCAGGCTGGCTTGGTGGAGGGCGATCAGAGGCTGCGCTTCACAAGCCATTTCCAGGTACAAAGTCTCAAGAGGCGGGAGTCTGCAATAAGCCGTATCCTCGCGGGGGAGGCGCGGATCACCGGGCTTTCTGCCGCGTTCGAGCCTGGCACAGCGGCTCGCCCAAACCTCCTGTCCGTCACCGCAACGACCGAGGAACTTTCCCGATATGGGCTAAACGCCGTCCAGAGGACAGCCTTTCAGAAGCTGCTGACGGTTCGGCCGCTCGGCGCCCTGCAGGGGCCGCCCGGCACGGGCAAGACCCATTTCATTTCGGCTCTTGCCCACTACGCCCTAACGCATGGCATGGCCCGGAACATCCTCCTGGCCAGCCAGTCCCACGAGGCGGTGAACAACGCGGCAGAAGCGGTGCTACGGCTGTTCGCCGGTCAGGATGAGCAGCCGAGCATCCTGCGCGTCGGCAATGAGGGGGTTGTGTCCGAGCGACTCATTCCGTTCCACACTGACCGTCTCGAGCAGCTGTACAAGGACCGGTTCCGGGCCGAGATGCGGGAGCGGTTGAGGATCGTCGGGCGGACGCTGGGCCTTCCTCCCACCGTCGTCGAGGTCATCATCGGCGTTGAGACCACGCTCCGCCCTGTCGCCGAAAAGCTCGTTGCTCTGCGATCGGAGAAGGAACCGGACCTGGTCCGTATCAACAGCTTGACTGATACCCTGACCACGCAGGCCACGCACCTCGCTCCGTCAGGCGCCGAGGTCGGCGTGGATGATGAGAACCCGCTCCAGGTGTTAGACGCGGTGGTGTCCGCTACTGTCCATCAGCTGCCGGCCGGGGAGCGGCCGGCGGCCGAGCGCATGGGAAAGTTGCGGACCCTAATCCAGGTTGCGCGCGATTTCGTCGGCAGCGTCTCGACCCAGCAGCGGGGTTTCGAGGCCTTCCTGGCGGGCACGCGCCAGATCGTGGCCGGCACATGTGTCGGATTGGGCCGCACTTCATTGGGCCTGACTGCAACACCGTTTGATCTAGTAATCATCGACGAGGCCGCCCGATGCACAGCAAGCGAGCTCGCGGTGCCGATGCAGGCCGGGCGTTGGGTCGTGTTGGTTGGTGACCATGCCCAGCTTGAGCCGCAGCATCCCGCGACAGTCGTGTCGAAGGTCGCCGCCGACATCGGCGCTGACGAGTTGGACGTGGTTCGCAGCGACTTCGAGCGCTTGTTCGCCAACGGCTACGGGGCGGCTGCCGGTGCCCGGCTGAAGACACAGTACCGCATGTTGCCGGCCATCGGTAAGGTCGTGTCGGACACTTTCTACGACGGCGAGCTCGAACCCGGCCGCACGACGCCAGAGGTGGACCCTGGGATTTTACCAGCGGGACTTGATGCGCCGATCACGTGGATCACGACCGATTGCCTCGGAGAGCTTGGCGGGGAGCGCGCCGAGGAGACCGGCACCAGCCGGGTCAATCCCGCTGAGGCCGACGCCATCGTCTCGCTTCTGAAGGTCTGGGCCGGGCGCAAGCCCTTCGTGACCTGGGCGACGAGCCAGGTGAAACACGCCCACGTTATCGGGATCATCTGTATGTACGCCGCCCAGAGGGACCTGGTCCGGCGGAAGATGCAGGCCGCCAACCTGCCCGAGGCTTTCCGTCGGACCATCAAGATCGACACCGTCGACAGCTACCAGGGCAAGGAAAACCCGATCGTCGTCTTGTCGCTAGTCCGCAACAACACCCACGGCGCGCCTGAGCGTGGCTTGGCGACAATCAAGGCTGGCTTCCTAGGACGTCCCAACCGCATCAATGTCGCAGTGAGCCGGGCCATGGATAGGCTGGTAATTGTCGGCGCCAAGACGCGTTGGCGAGTTGGGACTCCGATGCAGAAGCTGGCTGACGCCGTTGAACGTCAGTTCCAGATTGGCGAAGCGAAGATAATCCCCGTGTCGGCGGTCCTCGGCGGTGAAGCCGCCGCTGAGACGCCGGAGGCCCCAGCGCCCGTCGGGGCGGAGGTCTGAGATGGCAGAACCCAGGCGCACCATTTTGTCGTTGACCGGTCTGATGAAGCCCGAGGAGGACGCACCTTTCGACCTGGCGACCTATGACGTTCTATTGCCTTGCCGCCGGTTCGACGTTGACCACAAGGTCGCCCTCCTGGGCCGGGTCTCCCTGACGGCGGAGTTCCTCCTACGTCTGTTGAAGTCAGCAGATGGCATCGACGAGGGCGAGGCGGCCACATTCTTCGGCTTCGACCTGCGGGACATGTCGTTTGTGCTCTCTGAAGTCGAGGCCCTTGGTTACGTCGAGCGTCGTGAAGGCCGGCTCTGGCTCAGCTTTGCGGGGATGTCACTCTTTCAGGTCGGATCGGACCAACCGCAGATATTCGAGGTCGAGGCGCGCCGCGAGAACGTCGGCTTCGACCTCATAGCCTTAGCGCCCGAGCCCCCCCGCGGCCTCGACGAGTTCGACCGCCGGCTCCCGGAACTTGCGCTCCTGAAGCCGGAGGTCGCCAGCAGAGCTGCCTCCCGGTTGCCTGTCGCGTTCCGCCGCTTTTATCCGGAGATAACGAGCCGTCGTGATCGGGCGGCGGGCGATCGACGGTCCCTCTATTCTATCGACGCAGTATCGCCCGGCGATCGGTTCTCGAGCCTAGTCCGCGTCGTGGTGCGCTCATCTGGTCTGCGGCCATGGGTCGGGGGACCGGATCTTTGCGAATGGCGGACCGAGGCGGAGCAGGAGGATCGTTCCGAGATCCTCGATGCCGCGTCCGCTTTCGTCGACGGATTGACCATCAATCAACGGAGTGATGACGTCGAGGCTTACGCGGCGCTGCTGGCGCTGGCGCCAGAGTTCCTCAAGGAATTCGTCCGTCGGGACGGCCTGGCCGTGGACAAGTACTACCGGGAGGCGTTCACGCGCGCCGGGGAAGTCCGGTCGGATCGACAGACCATCCCCCTGGTCGGCTCGATCCTGGGCCGCGAGAACCTCCGAAAGGTCACCGAGGTGCTCGCCTACGGACTGCGGTCGCCCACTAGGTCGTCAGTGGTCCTCTGGCTCACGCCGATGGCCCGGTCCTGGGGTGCCACCCGGATGCTCCCAGAGTTCATTCGCCAGCTGAAGACGCAATTGAGAAGCGACCCCAGTGGCGAGCCAACCATGCGTGCGGCCTCCATCGGTCTGATCACCGGGCGTCCTGACGCCCATCTCGAGAAGGCGTTCGACCATCTGGCGATCAGCGACACGCCCCAGTTCCCGCGGGCGCTTGAGATTCTGCTCGTACCCCGGGTGATGGTCGCCGTCGCTGTCCACGCGCCGATCGGCTCTAATAATGGGCTGCCGGTGCCCCTAGGCCTGATCAGTTTCGACCCCCGTGTGATCGAACGAGCCGAGGAATATTTGGCTTCGAGGTTAGGACCCTTCCTACATGACCGAGCAACGGAAGCCGTTGTCATGCGCGAACTGGAGGGCCGAGCCGATGGCGTCAACTTGGAGGCGGCCGACGGGCGCACCTGAGGGCTTCAGATAGACGCAAGTTCAAACGGCAACTTTCATGAGGATTCTGTCAATAAGCGCCTTGGCAGCTGACCGGTTGCTCGAGCAATCATAAATCAAAGAGAACAAATCCTCATACATGGCCCGCTTCTCTGGTGTAAGGCGTCGAAGTGGCGACGTCTCCTCCGTGGTCTCCGAGAGCACCCCTTGTAGGTCGGTGCGTAAGGTGCCGACGCGATCCAGCATCCCGTCTGGTCCGTCGTCGACAAGCACGGCCATGTTCGCGACCTTCACCATTTTCATGAGGTTCTGTTCGGCCGCGAGTGCGATCCCCTGTCGGTCGCCGGGTCCAACGCTTCCCTGGCGCAAGATGCTTAGTTTCTCCTGCACCAGTGCGTCCTGGATCTGAAACTCTCGAAGCCATTTGCGACGGACGGAGCTCGTTCGACAGCGCTTTGCGATGTCTCGTGCGAGCGGCGTGAGATGATTGAGCAGATTTGCCCAGTGCGTGTTTTGCTCAAAGTTATCGCGCCTCCCGTTCGGAACGATGCGGGGGTCGAGTACGTGGATTTCCCCGACAGCCCAGGCATTGAACCGCGATTCCGGAAACAAATCCTCCAACAGTAGGTGATCGCCGATCTGGAGATTCCCTGCCCGCAGTCTGAGGCCCTTAACCAGGGTTGCGTTCGGCAAGGCACCTTCATAATGATGATGAAGAATCCAAGCGATTGCAGCCAGCTCGCCATCGACGCCTGGCACCTCGACAACCTCGACGTCCTCAATAACGTCTTCCTTGCCGTCGCCAAGAGAGAGCAAGTCCCGGTGTGGGCGGTAGACTGGCCCCTCCCCACATACCCTGATCTCGAGGTCGCCAAGTTGCACGACCCCGGCGAGCGCTGAACGGATCCGCTCTCCGAACCTAAATTCGGGCGAAAATGGAACTGCAGCCGTTTGCGCGATGTAGTCGGCGATAGCCGGACCGCTCATTAGAGCATCACCTCGTTGGCGTATGACTCCAATTAATTCGACTTCGAAGAATTGAGCTGGGTCGTCGGTCGCCTCACGACGCTGGACAGAAACCGCCCGTTGGATCAGCTCGGCCACGCCGCCGGTTTCCGCGGAACGAAGGGCTGCCTTCAGCAGCCTGCCATCCCAGTGAAGCTCCGAAACGAGGGTCTCACCCGCGCACCGTGACCTAAAGACCAAATGCTGTGCATATCCCAGACCCGCGAGACGCCCAACTCCACGGAAACCGCGGGCCCCCGTGCCACGCTTCGAACTGGCGCCAAGGGCCGTGAGCCGAGAGACGAAGTGCTCCCATCGCAAGCCGCCGCCGTTGTCACGAATACGAATTGACCGCTGGGCTTGGTCCAGGTCAATTTCGACCCGTCCTGGCTCGCCACTGCCCAGCAGCCCGATTTCACGCGCCGCGTCGATGGAATCCGCAGCATTTTGGATGTATTCGCGGTAGACAGTCATGGGATCAACGTACATTGCGCTCGAAACCAGCTCGAGCACGTCCTTCCCAACGACTATGTCCTCAAGCTTGACAGTACAGGTCTCGCCTACTGGCTGCGACCGCGCAGCGGTTGAAGACGCTCGATTCATGCGGCCGCCCCGATCTTGTGGACACCAATAGGCTGGGTAGGTCGCCCTTCCCGCAGCTCAGCTTCATCGTCGTGGTCGAGCCCCGCGTCCTCAACGCGCTCGTCCTCCGCCAATCCCATATCGGCGGTGGTTTTG
>FSWM01000534.1_pt1 | contig 30534 bp, 29 predicted proteins | sample 1637841 | NCBI WGS metagenome assembly FSWM01 (sample SAMEA3914789, study PRJEB12502) | metagenome | biome: forest; material: soil | place: Canada | collected 2011-07-03 | depth 0.3 m | reverse complement strand
GAGACGACCCGTCTCATCGCAAGCTTCCAATTCAAAATCCGCGCATTCGCCCGCCTTGCAGCGGATGAGTTCGATGAACCATCGGGGTCGGCCGACGCCGGCGGCCGGGAGCGGGGACGAGGGCAGGGCGGTGACGCGCCATCGGGTGGTCGCCGCCGTCGGCTGGCCAAAGTCGGCCGCCTCGGCTTGGCGCCGCCATCGGCGGACCGCAATCCCCATGGTTCCCGAACCCTCGGCGGCGAGTTGCAGTCGCCGCGACGCGGTCATGGAGAGGCGCGCAACCTCGCCAACCACAGCGCCCAGCCCGCCGTGCCGCAGCCCTTCCTCGAAACAGGCCAGGACGGTCTTTTCGTCTCCGGCCTCGACATAGATGATCCGGTCGGCGGATAGGCCCGCTTGGGCCAAGGATGGTGCGAAGAGGTCCTTGCGGGTGACGCACCAGAGGACCTGGCCGCGGGTCCGCGCCGCGACCCCGGCGGCGAACAGCGCTGAGGCGGTCCCGTCGATGGCGCCGTTGCCGCCCCCAGCCACCTCGTGGAGCGCGCCGAGCGCCAGGCCCCCATTTGGGAGGCGATGGTCCAGGACCTCCAGGCCGAACGGCAAAAACCCCTTAGGCGCACGGCCGCCGGCCTCGATCTTGGCGATCGTGGCGCGCAGAGCGTCGAAGGCGCGAGGGGGCTGCGCGATGAGCATGGACTCCAAAACAGGATAGCGGTAGTCATGTTCCCTATTCGTTCCGCCCGAGATCAGAAAGAGTCAAGCGCTAGGATGGGATCAGCTGTGCAGAAGCCAGACGCCGCCATCACCGAGACGTTGCCGCCCGGCTTGCCGTCGACGCTGAAACGGCCGGAGGAGAAGGCTATCCGTAGCTTCAAGCCGTGGATGATCGGCAACGATACGATCGCCATCTTGCTCGACAACGGCTGGTCGCTTGGGATCTGCTGCAGTCATTGTCCGCGCACCCTCGAAATGAAGGTGGAAGAGATCGAGGCGCGCTTCGGCACCTATCGCGGGCTTCGACTGGTCGACCTCTTGCCGAAGCTCGCCTGCGGCGAGCCCAAGGGCTGCGGCTCGACCGACATGGTGCTGTTTCCCTGGAAGGAGAAGCCGAGCCTCGCCAAGCCGAAGGTGGAGAAGGACCTGCCTCCCGAGCTTCCGTTCTGACCCGCTAGGCGGGGAGGGCCGGATCGGCGCGGGCGTCGGTCGCCACCAGCTTGAGGACGTTGTCTTCGAGCGGACGCTGCAGGTGTTTCACCTCCGGCCAGGGCGCATCGCTCAGCCAAAAGTCCCACTCCGCCGGCGACGTCAGGATCACTGGCTGGGCTTTGTCGTGGAAGGTCAGGACCGGCTGGCGGGCGTCCGTGGTCATGAAGCCGTATGCCTCGATCTCTTCCCATCCCGTCTTGACCTTGCGAACGCAGGCGTGCGCCGTCCAGACGCCGGCGAAGAAGGCGAGCGGCCGAGCCTCATCGAGCGCGAACCATTGGAACTTGCGCGATCCGCCCACCTGGTCAGGCTCGCTGAATGATGTGATCGGCACCAGGCAGCGGTTCTTCGCGCCCATCCATTGCTGCCAATGCGCGATTTCGGTCTTGCGCACGTTGGTGATGCCAGGGTCCGGCTCCATCCGCAGCAGTTCTTCCCAATCGTACTCCTTGCCCTTGGCGCGAAGCTTTTCCGCCCGTTCCTTGGCGGCCTTCTGGGTCACCCAGGCTGGGGAGGGCAGGCCCCAACGCATGTCCCGCATCTCGCGCTGGCCATCCTCGCCGATCAGCACCACGGGCGCCGGATAGTCAGGGTAGATGTCGGGGGAGGGCGGCTGGTTGTTGTTGCGGTCGCGCATCGCGCCCGCAGCCGTGGCGACCTCGGCGCGGGCCCTCATCATTGCGTAGAGGTTACACATTCGCCCCGCCCCTACTGTCGAATCGTTCGATCGTTGGCGAACGCCTTGTGGTCCAACAGTTCGGCCAACTCATCTGCGTCCTGGATATCGAGACCGGTCTGAGGAACGGCGCTGATCACAACGGGTTCGCCGGTGAAGAGGTCGAACACTGTCCACCCCTCCCGATCTTCGCGGATATCGTATCGCTGGGGCATGGTCCGCGCTCCTGTCGGCCTTCGGGCATCTAAGGACGGCGTCGACCAGGGGTCAACGCAGCGAGACCTCCGGGCGCACGACTGGCCGAACATCGCTAGTTCTGTTTCTGTTCCAGATTCGGTATGCTGACGTCCATGGGCGAACCGGTTCGCAAAATCATCCACGTCGACATGGACGCCTTCTATGCGTCGGTCGAACAGCGGGACGATCCGGACCTGCGGGGACGGCCGGTGGCCGTCGGCCACGGCGCGCGCCGCGGCGTGGTGGCGGCGGCCAGTTACGAAGCGCGGCAGTTTGGAGTTCGCTCGGCGCTGCCGTCCGTCACGGCGATGCGCAAATGTCCGGAGCTGGTCTTTGTGCCGCCGCGCTTTGACGTCTACCGAGCGGTCTCGCGTCAGGTCCACGGCGTCTTTGCGGAGTTCACCGATCTGATCGAGCCGCTGGCCCTGGATGAGGCCTATCTCGATGTCACCGCCAACAAGGCCGGCCTGCCGACCGCATGGCTGACCGCCAGGGCGATCCGCGCCCGGATCCTGGAGGAGACCGGCCTGACCGCGTCGGCCGGCGTCTCCTACAACAAGTTCCTGGCCAAGCTGGCGTCCAGCCAGCGCAAGCCCAACGGCCAGTTCGCCATCATGCCGGAGGAGGGGGCTGCCTTTGTCGAGGCCCTCCCGGTCGCCAAATTCCACGGGGTCGGCCCGGCGACAGCCGCGCGCATGCACGCCGCCGGGATCCAGACGGGCGCCGACCTGAGGACCTGGTCGCTGCAGGACCTGCAGCACCGCTTTGGCAAGGCCGGCGCCTGGTACTACGCCATCGCCCGAGGCCAGGATGACCGGGCCGTCAATCCGAACCGCGAGCGGAAGTCGTCGGGCTCGGAGACTACTTTCGAGGAGGATTTGACCGATCCGGCTCAAATCGAAGCCGGCGTGCTGGCGATGGCCGACGATGTTTGGGAGTGGTGCGAGAAGACCGGCGGGCGTGGCCGCACGGTCACGGTAAAGATCAAGTGGGCCGACTTCCAGCAGTCGACCCGGAGCCAATCGCTGGCCAGGCCGGTCGATAGCCGGGCGACCTTGCACGAGGCCAGCCTTGGATTGATCCGGTCGGTGTTTCCGCCGCTGAAGGGCATCCGCCTGGTGGGCGTCACCTTGTCGAATTTCGCCGGGCAGCAGGATAGCGTCTCCCAGGGCCTGTCGCTCCTGCTTGAGTCGGATGCCGCCGCTTGATCCACGTTGACCCCAATCCGCAAGATGCGGCCGATCTGGAAGCTCTGGCCGCGAGGCTTGAGGCGACCGGGGCCTATCGCGTGCTGCGGAGGCTGGCGCCCCGGCCGGCCATCGACCCTCCGGCGGGCGTCAAGGTGAGGCAGGGTCTGTTCGTCGACACCGAGACGACGGGCCTCGACCCGGCGCGCGACGAAATCATCGAGCTGGCGATGGTGCCCTTTACCTATGGGCTCGACGGCGAGATCTACGCGGTCGGCGCGCCCTTCCAGCAGTTGCGGGAACCGTCGAAACCGATCCCGGTCGAGGTGACCGCCATCACGGGCATCGACGCCGCCATGGTCGCCGGCCAGTCGATCGATCCGGCGGACGTAACCCATTTCGCGGCGCCGACCTCGCTGGTGGTGGCCCACAATGCCGCCTTCGACCGGAAATTCCTCGAGCGGTTCTGTGAGACCTTCAACACCAAGCCCTGGGCCTGCTCGATGACCGAGATCGACTGGGCGGCGGAGGGCTACGAGGGGACCAAGCTGGCGTACCTCGCCGGAGCCGCCGGGTTCTTCTACGAGCGTCACCGCGCCGCCCATGACTGCCTGGCGGCGATTGAGCTGCTGGCCCGGGTCCATCCGGGGAGCGGACGGACGGGTCTCGCGCAGCTGCTGGAGCGGGCGCGCAGGCCAGCATTTCGAGTCTGGGCGGAGAATTCGCCGTTCGATCTCAAGGATGTGCTGAAGGCGCGCGGCTATCGCTGGAACGGGGAGGGGAGCGGCGCGCCGCGGGCCTGGTACATCGACGTTGATGAATCCGCCCGAGACGCCGAGGTCGCATTTCTGAAGGCTGAGATCTACCGAGGAGAGATCGAGCTGCTGGTCCGCCGAGTCGACGCCTATGATCGGTTTTCTGAGCGCGTTTGAAGCATGCGACCGTAGCACACGGATCTCCGTCAGCGTAGCGCGCCAGGATGGCGCGGAAATGCTGCTTGGCCTTCTCCTGTGAACTCCAGGAGAGTCCGTTGCTAAGCTCAACCGTCATGGGTCCCTCGGAACTTCAAGTAGAGCGATTCAGTAAGACCCGATGATCTTCACGACTTTCCGGCACTGCGCGCGGAGTTGCGTAGGATCCGGCGGGGACGTGCCGCGGTGGTGATCCGGCCGGCTGAACTCGTTCAAGCTTCGCAGGTCCTGCCGATGGACGTGGAGGTGGTCAGAGTCGCCAGCGGCGTCGATGTCGTCGACCATGGCACCCAGGAGCGTCCGCGCCGCAAAACGACCCGGGAACCGCAGATCAATGTATTCCTCGACGAACACCCGGATGTCGCCGGCCAAAAGCGCTGGCGTACAATCGGTCAGGTGCTGACCGGTCGAAGCATAGGCGCGTATGCGCTCGGCGCGCCGCACATAGTCGGCCTTCACCTCCTCGTCGACGTTCCAGGCTTTGAGGTTGGCCACCCAATCACTTTCAGCGACGACTTGGTGCTGGGTGACGGCGAGGGCGCCCTTGTCCTTCTCGACGAGGTGCAGAAAGCGCGGGTCGTGGGACAGCACCACCACCTGACGCGCTTGGCTCGCGATCAGACGAATCTGCGAGGCGGTTTCGAACTGACGCGCCGTGTCCTGGCTGTTGAACGGGTCGTCAAAGACCACGATGCAGTCGCCCAAGTCGGCCCTCTGGGTGACCTGGGTAATGAAGAGGGCCAGGGCCAAGCTGGACTTGTCACCGGCGCTTAGAACGGTCCGAAAGCTCGGCTTGGAGCCGGTCCCGGATTCCCCAGCCTTCAGCACATGGCCATTCACATCGATGCAGTATTCGGTATTCGGGTCTCGACCCACATAGCTGGCCTTGGTCTGGCACAGTCGAAAATTGGCTCCGAAGGCCTCCAGCAGCTCGTTGATCCCCGTTTCGTAAGCCGTCGCGGTCGCCTCGACGTGCGTCGTCAGCGCCTTCTGAGCCGCCGTTCGATTGGTCGCAAGTGTCGCGCGCTCTGCGGTTTTGAGCTTCCAATCGTCGCACAGTTGCTTGATCGGATCCTGGACCTTGGCCTGCAGCGCGATTCGCTTGTCGACGGCGTCCTGGTACTCCTTCAGTTGAGCCGCGGTCACCTGACCCGCGTTGTCCTTGCGGACTACCTCGATCGCTTGGTTGCAGGCGAGGATCTGCGAGGCATGGTCTTCGAGACGGCTGAGCGCCACGCGCGCCGCCTCAACTTGTCCGACGGGGAGCTGGACCGACTGCAGCGGCGCCCCCAGCTTTTCTTCCAGCGCGCTCGCCAACGGGCGCAGGGCGTCCACGAAGCCTTGCAGTTCGCCGTCGTCAAAATCGTCCAGCGCCGGCAACTCACCAACCTGGCGCCAGAACTCCATCGCGGCCCGGTTGCTTAGGACGACCTCTCGGACACTTTTCGATTGGCCGGCGTCGATCAGGGCTTTGACAATCGCGAGGTGGACGTCCAGCGCCTTGGTCAGCTCGGTGAAGGCGGCGCCGAACAGGAGCTTGAAGTCGGCGGCGATCGCCGACGGTCGGAGATCCTGATCACAGTAGGGACAGGTCTCCTTCGCCCGCTCTGTGCCGTAGGCGAGCCATCGCCGCCCATTGGCGTCGAACGCGTGCTTCGCCATGTGCTCCGCGACCCGGCGTTCGACCGCCGCGCTTGCGCCATCGAGCACGTTGGCGAGCAAGGCGATCACCGTGTCCAGGTTCGGTAGCTGCTGCCAGATGCCGATGTTTATCCGGGAGCGAACGTCGCTCACGCGCTGCGCCGCGACCAGCCTGCGCTTTTGTCCGTCAATCCGGGCCTGGATGTCCTCGGGAATCTCGGCATTGGCAAACCCGGGGTAGTCGCTGATCGACGGGTGGGCCGCATGGATCGCCCGCTCGATCTCCTTCAGTTCGTTGTTGAGCTTGGTGTTCTTGGCGTCGATGTCGGTCACAGTTTCCGCGAGCCGGACTCCGGTTGCGCCAACGATGACCCGAAGGAGCTGCCGTTTGTTGTCCCGCGTGACCTCGTCGGCGGCGTGCACGTTGCGGCGGATGAACTCGCCGTCAAAGATGAGAATGCTGGGCGGACTGCGATTCCATGCGCCGTTCTGGAAGACGACGGCGCCCGCGGGGTCAAAGGTCAGCGCCACCTCGGGAGGCCCGGCGTTCCCAAGATGGAGTCGTTCGTCGATCGGACCGGAATCTTGCGCGGCGGCGGCCCTTAGAACTGCGCAGATCGTGGTCTTCCCATATCCGTTTCGGGCGAAGACTAGCGCCAATCGTCCGAGAGCATCAGCGCGCTGCTTAAACGACGTAAATCGGCCGATGTTCTTTAGCTGGTCTATTCGCGTAAGCACTGACAGCCACCCTCACGTGGCGGACGTTACACGCGGTCTCTTCACGTCGCTACCCAGGGCGGTCGTCGCTGGGGAGAGTGCGCCAGCCGCTCCCACGTCTGGTTTGATGGCGGCACGCCAGATCCCCAGCCTTGTGCTGATGTCCATTGTTCGACGATCGGCTATTCCCGCTCGGGCGCCTACCGGGGCTAGACCTCGTCTTCTTCACTTTCCGTGGCCACGGAGCCGGCGCCGCCGAGCGCCTCGTAGCGACGAGCGGCCAGCCACTGTAGCCGCTTGGCCTGGGTCAGTAGAACGCGCCGCAGGCCGCCTTGCACCTTCCGCTCCGCGATCACTTGCGCGAGGCGAGACAGAATCAGAGCCCGCCGGGCCAGGCGGAAATCGGGGTGTGATCGGAGCTCGTGCACGCGCTCGGACACGATCCGGCCCCGTAAAGAGGCCGGCGCATCGACCGCCAGCCGCCCGGGCGGCGGGTCCTTTTCGTTGAGGATGGCCTTGAACTGCGAATTGGAGACCGCCTGATCGGTGATCAGCCGCTCGAGGGCGTCCAGGTGCTGGCGTGCCTCGGTGTCGGACCGAGGGGCATCTTGCAGGTGGGGGAGGGGCCAAACCTCGATCTCGAAAACTTCGAAGGGATCGAGCACCGACATGGCGACGGCGTCGGTGCGCTGATTGGTCAGATGACGCCGGATGCGGGTCCGGAGCCGCTCGTTGGTCTGGCCGACGTAGATCGGCTCGCCGTCGTAGTCGAAGAAGGCATAGACGCCCCAGCGGAAGTTGCCGACCGGCGTGGCCGGCTCGCCCGCTTGATCGAACGGCGTGTCCAGCAGTCGAGTCAGGTTCTCCCGCAGGTCCTCGGTCTCGAAGGGCGGAAAGTTCACCGCATCGGGATTTCGGCCGAAGAGGGGACCCGGGTCAGACACGTTGGATCGCAGTCATGTCAGAGGCATGCTGCACGACGCCGGCGCGGCGGATTACGGTTCGTCGGAAGAGCTCATCGGCCTGCTCGCCGACCTCGAAGTCGACGTAGTTGCCCTCCTCGGCGCGCCCGCCGAAGGCCGCGTGAAAGGCGGCCAGCAGCTCGACCTGCTCCAGGGCCTGCGCGGTCGACCGCGGATGGGCCCGCGACGGAATGACCGCGGGGAACACATAGATGCAGGGCGGCGGCGTCAGGAACGGCCCGACGGCGGTGCGCCGAACGGCGCCGTCCAGGGCGGCCAACTTGGGGCAGGGCCGCCCCAGCGTTCCGCAGATCATGTCCCAGATGACGACACCATCGACCCGCTTGTTGCGGCTGATCATCTCGGCGCTCAAACGGGTGTGGATGCCGGACCAGGCGTTTCGCCTTGGGTCGGCCCCGGAGTTCGTACACAGGCTCCAGGTGATGAACTCGTCGGCGTCGGCCGGCCGCTCGAACTTGTTGGTGTTCTCGCCATCGAGGCACCCCTTCAAGTCGATCACGGCCAAACGACCGCCGTGAAGCCGAACATAGTAGTCGTTGCGGGCCTTGCCCTGGGTGCGGTCCCAGCCGGCGATGAAGCCGCCGTCCTCCATATGGTTCAGCACGTGCTGCACGAACTCGCGTTTACCCCGCATCGTCGCGGAGAATTCACCGCGGACCTTCTCGATGGCGCCGCGAAAAATTGGGGAGCTGTAGAAGCTAGCTTCGTCCAGCCCGTGGTCGCCGAGCTGATGGACTTGGGTTTTCAGGACCTCGGCAAAGCGTTCGATCTCGGCGCGGAGCCGCGGATCCTGCTCGCAGGGGATGACCGTCACGCGGCCGCCTGCGCCACGTCATCGACGCCGAGGAGGGGCTCGAAGAGCTGTTCGGCTAGGTGGCGAACCACATGCACAGCGACCCCGTCGCCGGTCAGGTGATAGGCCTGGTTGTAGTTCTTCGGCAGCTTGTAGCTCTCGTCCAACCCCATCAGCCGGGCGGTCTCGCGGGCGGAGATCAGGCGGCTGCGCACCTTCTTGCCATCCACGACTACGATCACCTGGCGGCTGGAGCCGCCGGCCGGCGTCCGCAGGCAGCCGGCGACGTCGTCAAACCGGACCTCCGCCCGCTGCACCTTCACCCCGCGCTCATCGAGGCGCGTGCGCTTGTAGACGCAGCCCACCATGCGTCGGCCGGCGCGCTTGGCGGCTTCCAGCTTGGCCTTGTTGACCGGCGACATCTTGCCAATCAGCAGGTCGCGTTCGGCGTCCGTGTGCCAGCTGACGCTAGTCGGGTTCTCTTCGATGAAGTCAGCGAACGTGGTGTTGCGTCTCGCCGGGGCGGGAATGTTCCACCACACCATCTGCTTCTGAGCCGTTTTGCTCACCCGCTCGAAGGCGCGCTGCAGGGCGGCTGTGTGGAACGGGGCAATCGGCTCCGGCGAAAGCAGGGCGGGGTCGACTTCGACGTCGTCGCGCACGCCGATGATGAACAGCCGCGGCCGCGACTGTGGCACGAACAGGGCGGCGTTTATGACCAGCGCGCCATAGCGATAGCCGGCGTCAGCGAAGGTCTTGCAGATCGCCTCGAAATCCCGGCCGCTATGCGAGGTCAGGGTCCCGAGGACGTTTTCCAAGGCGATGAGCTTCGGACCGCGCCCGTCAGCGACCAAGCCCTTCACGATCTCCCAGAAGGGATAGAAGGTGCCCGAGCGCTCGCCCTTCAAGCCGGCGCCGCCGCCGGCCAGCGAGAGATCTTGGCACGGAAACGAGCCCCAGATCAGATCGGCGTATCCGGGTATTTCGGCCGCCTTGATCTTCCGGACGTCGTCAACCCTGAGCACGTCCCCGGTGGGATAGTTCAGCTGGTAGGTCAGGCCCTTTTTCGTGTCGAAGTCGTTGGCGAACAGGCAGGTCCAGCCCTTGCCGAGGCCGGCCCGCGCCATGCCGCCGCCCGCGAAGAATTCGTAGAAGCTAGCCATGGTCCGCGCCGCCTTTTCCTTGGCCGTTCTCTGCGCGATCACGGGCCAATTTCTCTTCGACTGCTTCGGTTATCCAAGTGTTACGCGAGATGTTCCCCGGGCGAGCGCCTCGGGCCGCATCAATGGCGTCGAAGGTTTCACCCGGGAGCCGCAGATTGATCCGGTCTAGGGTGCGGACCGTCGCCATTTTCGAATCAGGTATCATGGCGCCAGAGTGGCGCCACATGGGCGTTCCGTCGAGCGGCGTTTCTATTTTGTTCTTTTCGGGCGACAGGTCAAGGACCGCGAGGGGAGGCGAGGATGACCGGGTCGCGCACCTACTCAGTGACCATCGTCCGCGTTCTCGACGTCGATGCACTCGCTGTTCTTTCGGATGAAGAAGCCGATTCCGGCGAAGACGACGGGCTGCAGGGCAACCAGCAGTACCGGGACATGCGAGGGATCATCTGGAGCCAGGTCGAAGAGGCGCTTGGGCGGGAGGCCGCGCTCTTCCAGCGGTTCGCCGAGAGTGCTGACCTCGACCAAGAAGCCGAGCTTTACGAGGAGGAGCGGGAGGAGGCCTTCCTGCCGGAGGAGGACCTCTGGGGTCTCGATATTGGCGTGATCGGCGCGACCCTGGCCCTGTCGGCGTTGGGGGCGACGACCGTCAGCAGCTGCAACGCCGGCGGCTTCGGTGGGCGCCACGTCGCCCGGTTTCCCTATGTCGTTTTCTTCCTCCCCCGCGAGATCGCCGGCGAGGTGATGGCGATCGCCGTCGCCGCGGACGTCGGCCTGGACACGACGGACGGAGGGCTCGCGCGGCTGTACGGCCGAACGGACTACGACCTCCATCGTTTTGGTGAAACCGCGCTCAAGCGACATCTTGCGCACGAGGCGCCGGAGGAGTCGGCATGACCACGGGGTCCGGCGGACCCCCCACCAGCAAGATGCGTCAATGGCCCGATGAGGGAGACACCCGCAACAAGGGCTTCTGCGCGCACTGTGGAGGTCCGGAGGAGAGCCGCGACCACAACCCCTCGAAGATCTTCCTCGACGATCCGCTGCCCGACAACCTTCCGGTGGCGTCATCCTGCCAAGCCTGCAACGCCGGCTTCTCTGACGACGAAGAATATGTCGCATGCCTAATGGAATGCGTCATCGCCGGCCACGTCGAACCTGAAAGCCTGACCCGGGCTTCGGTCGCCAAAACGCTCAGCGGCAACCAACGTCTGCGGCGGGAAATCCTCGCCGCCCGGCGTGAGGAAGACGGCGCCGTCTTCTGGGATCCCGACGCCGAACGGCTTCAGCGGATCGCCATAAAACTGGCTCGAGGCCTGGTCGACTTTGAACTGAACGAGCCGCAACTCCATGCGCCGGACGGCGTCGGAATCGTGCCGCTCATCCTGATGTCCGGCGACGCGCGCCGGGCCTTTGAGGGCGAGTCGGAAGGACTAGCTCTGTGGCCAGAGCTCGGAAGCCGGGCATTCCATCGCGTGCTCTTTGGTCCTGAGGACAGCTTCGTCAACGGTTGGATCGTCGTGCAACAGGACCGTTTCCGCTATCGCGTGACCCAGGAAGACGGGATGCGGGTTCGGATGGTTCTCCGGGAGTATCTCGCGCTCGAGGTGGTCTGGTAGTGACGGTGGGCCGCGTCGCAGTGCCGCTGAGCGGGCAAGGGGCTGTTGACCGACAGTACAAAACGACCGAAGCGCCGACCGCCGAACGCCCCGCCATTGGAGAGCGTTCGGCGCGAAGGGGCGACTAGTGGGGTCGTACTGCGGTGACGTCGGCGTCCATGCCCCTCACCGTGGTGTCGAAGCCGATGGTCTGGCCAATCTTCAGACCCTTGAGCAGGGTGGTTGGCTTGGCCTTGAACGTCATCGTCATCGCCGGCCACGACACCGCCGGGATCGGTCCGTGCTGGATCGTGAGGGTGCCGGCTTTGGTGTCGATGGCCTTGATGACGCCGGTCCCCTCGCCGTGCTTGGCGGCAGGCGCGGCGGACATGCCTTTCATGTTCGACTTATCGTCGGCCGCGGCAGCGCCGGCGGTCGTGACGGTGAGGGCGCCAATAACGGCGTAGGCGATAGCTCTCATGATGAACTCCTTTGGGTCTGAGAGGCTGGGGAGGACTTGGAGCGACGGCGCCGCAGCAGCAGATAGGCCGCAGGGACGACGAGCATGGAGAGGAGCGGCGCGGTGAGCATGCCGCCGATCATCGGCGCGGCGATGCGGCTCATGACCTCCGACCCGGTTCCGTGGCCGAGCAGGATCGGCAACAGGCCCGCGAGGATCACCGCCACGGTCATGGCCTTGGGCCGCACACGCATCAGCGCGCCTTCGCGCACCGCCTCCTCGACCTGAAGGTCAGTAGGATCTTCCCCGCGATCGGCCAGCGCGTCCTTCAGGTAGATGAGCATCACCACCCCGAACTCGGCGGAGAGGCCGGCCAGGGCGATGAAGCCGACACCCGTTGCGACCGACTGGTGGAAACCCAGCCAGTAGAGGGTCCAGATCCCGCCGGTGAGCGCGAAGGGCAGGGTGCCCATGATCAGGGCCGCCTCGTCGAACTGGCCGAAAGTGACGTAGAGCAGGATGAAAATGATCAGCAGGGTCGCCGGCACGACAAGCTTCAGCCGCTCGACCGCCCTCTGCAGGTATTCGAACTGGCCTGAGTAGGCGATCGAGACGCCGGGGGAGAGCCTGACGTCCTTCGCCACAGCCCGTTGCAGGTCCCCGACGACCGACGCCAGGTCGCGACCGCGCACGTCGACATAGACCCAGGTCGACGGCCGGCCGTTCTCCGTCTTGAGCATCGGAGGGCCCTCGGCGATCTGCAGCCTGGCGACCGTGCCCAGCGTGATCTGCTGGCCGCCTGGCGTGAGGATGGGCAGAGCGCGCAGGCCCTCGAGGCTGTCCCGGATCTCGCGAGGATAGCGGACACTGATCGGATAACGGGCGAGGCCTTCGACCGTCTGGCCGACGTTGTCGCCGCCGATCGCGCCGGAGACGATCGCCTGCACGTCGGCGATGTTGAGGCCGTAGCGAGCGGCCGCGGCGCGGTCGATATCCACATCGACGTAGCGCCCGCCGGTCAGGCGCTCGGCGAGGGCCGAGCTGACGCCCGGCACGGTCTTGGCCACCGTCTCGACGTCATGGGCGACCCGGTCCAGCTCCGCGAGGTCGGACCCCGACACCTTGACCCCGATCGGACTCTTGATGCCGGTGGCCAGCATGTCGATGCGGTTGCGGATCGGCGGCACCCAGACATTGGCGAGGCCTGGAACCTTCACCGTCCGGTCCAACTCCTCGACCAGCTTCTCCGGCGTCATGCCCGGCCGCCACTGGCTCTGCGGCTTGAACTGGATGGTAGTCTCGAACATCTCCAGCGGCGCCGGATCGGTGGCGGTTTCCGCGCGCCCAGCCTTGCCGAACACGGTCTCCACCTCCGGCACGGTCTTGATCAGCCGGTCGGTCTGCTGGAGCAGCTCCGAGGCCTTGGCCACGGAGAGGCCGGGCAGGGCCGACGGCATGTAGAGTAGGTCGCCCTCGTTGATCTGCGGCATGAACTCGCCGCCGAGCCGCGTCAGCGGCCAAGCCGTCGTGGCGAACACGAGGGCGGCGATGACAAGGGTCGTCCTCGGCCGCAGCATCACCCAATCGAGCATCGGCTTGTAAACGGCGGCCAGCACGCGATTGATCGGATTGCTGCTCTCGGCCGGGATGCGCCCCCGGATCAGCCAACCCATCAGTACGGGAACCAGAGTGACCGACAGGATCGCCGCGCCCGCCATGGCGTAGCTCTTGGTGAACGCCAGCGGGGCGAACAGCCGTCCCTCCTGCCCCTGCAGCGAGAACACCGGCACGAAGCTCAGGGTGATTATCACAAGGCTGAGGAAGAGCGCCGGCCCCACCTCGGCGGCGGCCTCGGTGACCACGATCCAGCGCTTTTCGCCCTTCAGGATTTCGCCCGGATGGTCATGCTCCCAGCGTTCGATCTTCTTGTGGGCGTTCTCGATCATCACCACGGCAGCGTCGACCATGGCCCCGATGGCGATGGCGATGCCGCTCAGCGACATTATGTTGGCGTTGACCCCCTGCACGCGCATCACCAGCAAGGCCGCCAGCACGCCCAGGGGCAGGGTCAGGATTGCCACCAAGGCCGAGCGCACGTGGCCGAGGAACATCGCGCAGACCAGGGCAACGATGATGAACTCCTCGATCAGCTTTTCGCGCAGATTGCCGATCGAGCGGTCGATGAGCTGGGAGCGGTCATAGGTCGGGACGATCTCGACGCCGGCTGGCAGGCTCTTCTTCAGCTCGGCGAGTTTGACCTTCACCGCCGCAATGGTTTCGCGGGCGTTCTTGCCGGACCGCAGGATGACCACCCCGCCGGCCACTTCGCCCTGGCCGTTCAGCTCGGCGACCCCGCGCCGCATCTCCGGGCCGATCTGGATCGTGGCGACATCGCCGAGCCGCACCGGCACGCCGCCGGCGGCCGTCTTCAGGGGAATGGCGCGGAAGTCGTCCAGTGACTTCAGGTAGCCGGAGGCGCGGACCATGTATTCCGCCTCGGCCAGCTCCAGGACTGACCCGCCGGTTTCCTGGTTGGCAGCCTGGATCGCGGCGACCACCTGCTGGTGGGTGACCCCGTAAGCGGCCAGCTTCACCGGGTCGAGCACGACCTGGTACTGTTTGACCATGCCGCCGATCGAGGCGACCTCGGCCACGCCGGGCAGGGTCTTCAGCTCGTAGCGCAGGAACCAGTCCTGCAGGGAGCGAAGCTCGGACAGATCGTGATGGCCGGTACGATCCACGAGGGCGTATTCGTAGACCCAGCCGACGCCGGTGGCGTCCGGTCCAAGCGCCGGCTTGGCGCCCTCCGGCATCCGGCTCTGCACCTGGTTCAGATATTCCAGGACCCGGGAGCGCGCCCAGTAGAGGTCAGTGCCGTCCTCGAAAAGCACGTAGACGAAGCTGTCGCCGAAGAACGAATAGCCCCGCACCGTCTTGGCCCCAGGGACCGACAGCATCGTCGTCGCCAAGGGGTAGGTGACCTGGTTCTCGACGATCTGCGGCGCCTGGCCGGGATAGGGCGTGCGGATGATCACCTGCACGTCCGACAGGTCCGGCAGGGCATCCACCGGCGTCGAGCGCACGGCCAGGACGCCGGCGGCCAACAGCGCCAGGGCGCCCAGCACAACGAAGATGCGGTGACGGACCGAAAGGCGGATCAGGGCGGCGATCATTGGCCGGCCGCCGGGCTGAGGCGGCGGATCACCGGGCCCTCGGGCTTCTGTTCGAAACCGAAACCGACCCGATCCCCGACCTTCATGCCCTTGGCCAGGGAAGGCGGGTCAAGCCGGAAGGTCATGGTCATCGCCGGCCAGCCGATGGCGGGGACCGGCTCATGGCTGAGGGTGATCGAGGCCGCGGTCAGCGCCTCGATCCGGCCCCGGGTCTCGTAGAGCGCCGCCCTTGGGGCGGCCGCGATGCTTTGAGGCGCCGCCGCGCTCGCCAGCGGCCGGGCCTGAACGCCCGCCAAGCTGGCCTCCGAGTCGATCAGGAACTGCCCGGAGGCGACCACCTTCTGGCCGTCGCCGAGACCCGCCAGGATTTCGGTGCGATCAGCATCCTCGCGGCCAATCTGGACCTCGACTGGCTGGAAGCGGCCGCCATCGCCGGCGACCATCACCAGGGTTCGCTTGCCCGTCCGGATCACGGCCTCGGACGGCACGAAAAGCGCCGGGTGGGCCGCACCGCTCAGGTGGACCGTCGCGAACATCCCCGGATGCAGACGGCCGGTCGGGTTCGGAAGCTCGATGCGGACCTGCAGCGTGTGACTGTCGATCTGGGTGGTCGGCAGGATCGCGGTCACGCGACCAGTGAACACCTCGCCCGGAAAGGCTGCCAACTCGGCCCGGGCCGCCTGGCCCACCTTCACCTGCCCGCCCATGGCTTCCGGCACCGCCGCGTTGAGCCAGACCGAACCCAGTCCCGAAATCTGGGCCAGGGTCTGTCCCATGCTCACCGTCATGCCCTGGCGGACCTCGAGGGTCTGGATAGCGCCGCCTTGCGGAGTGGTCACGGTTACGACCGTCCGGGCTCGGCCGTCGCGCGCCACGGCCTCGATCAGGCTGTCGGGCATCCCCAGCAGTCTCAGCCTCTGACGGGCGGCGGCCTCCAACGCCGGACCGCCCGACTGTCGGACGGCGAGGTACTCAGCCTGGGCGCCGCCCCAGCTGGGGACCAGGAGATCAGCGATCGGAGCGCCAGCGGATACGATGTCTCCCGGCGCGCGGGCGTAGACGCGCTGAACGAACCCGGCGGCCCGCGCCTGGACGATCGCCACCTGCCGCTGATTGAAGTCGAGGACGCCGGTGGCGTCCAACCCATCGGCGAAATTCCCACGCTCGACGGTGACCAGTCGAACGCCAAGACTCTGGGTGGTCGCCGGATCGATCCGGACCCCCGGCGCCGCGCCCCCCGCGGGGTCGGCCGCGTAGCGGGGCACCAGCTGCATGTCCATGAACGGCGACTTGCCCGGCTTGTCGAAGTGCTGCGCCGGGACCATCGGATCGTACCAATAGAGCGGCTTCGCTCCCGCGGCGCCTGCCGCCGCAGGCGGCGGAGCGGGGGGCTTCTGCAGGTGGGCGACGCCGTACCCGCCGGCCCCGGCGAGGGCCGCGATCGCCACGCCCGCGAGGGTCAGGCGCGCCGGAGACAAGGACAGTGCGGTCATTGGGCTTGAGCTCCAAAGGTCAAGACGATCCGGGCGCTGTCACGGGCCACGTCGGCTTCGCGGTCGATGGCGTCGATGCGGGCCTCGGCCAGGGCGAGGAAGGCCTGCAGCACGTCCGATAGGCTCGCCGTGCCGGCGCCATAGGCGGCCGTCTCCAGGTCGGCCCGGCGCTTGGCCAGGGGGACGAGGGTCTCAAGCGCCCTGTGCAGCCGGTCGTGATGCATGGCGTGATCGGCCAGGCCGGCGTCCAGGGTCGCGAGGAGATCCCGCCGCGCCGCTTCGCGCTCGATCCGGACCCGCCCCGCCGTTTCCGTGCGAGCGGCGATGACCGGGTTCTGCCGGGTCGAGGCGAACAGGGGCAGGCTCACCGTCGCCTGGACCATCACCATGTCGCCGAAGCGCGGATCTCGATGCTGGTACGCCAGCTCCCAGCTCCAATCGGAATGCTTGTCGGCCTTGGCGGCGTCGACGTCCGCATCCGCTTGGCGACCCATGGCGTCGTAGACCGCGAGGGCGGGGAGTTGATCGAGCCCGGCGTGCAAGGCGGCGGCGTCAATCGGGTAGTCGGGCGGATCGCCGGCGACCTCCGCATCGGCGTCACCCGTCCAGCGCACCAGCTCGGAGCGGGCCTTCCCTACGGCGGCGACGAGGTCCGCGCGCCGGTCGCCCAGGGCCGCGGCCAGTTGTTCCGGTTCAAGCGTCTGGGCGGGGCGCATCGCGCCGGAGGCAAGTTGTGACGGGGCCGCGTCGCGAAGGGGGGCCAGGGCCTTGTCGATGTCCTCAAGGGCCGCGAGCCGACGCTCGGCGTAGAAGAGGTCGATCCAGGCGAGCGCCGTGTTCAGCCTCACCTCGCGCCCTTGCGCGGTCTCGTTGGCTTCGGCCGCGCCGATGTCGGCGGCCGCGCGCTCGCGCGCCGACCGGCGTTTGGCGCCGTTCGGAACATCCTGCATGACGCCGACCCGGGCGTCGCTGAAGTCGTCGCGCTCGGGGTGACCGGCAACGGGCCCGGAAACCGGAAATCCTTCGATGCCGAACGCGAGTTTCGGATCGGGCAGGCGTCCCGCCGCAATGGCCGAAGAGCGGGCCGCGCGGACGTCGGCGGCGCGGGCTTGGAGCGTCGGGGCCGACTGGTCGGCAAGTTTCAGCGCAGCCTCGAAGGTCATCGGGGCGGCGTTGGCGGTTCCAGTGGCGGTCGCCAGCAGGATGAGAAGCCACGCAGAACGCATGATCGGCTCCGGTCAGATTGTCGGGTCAGAAGGTGAGGATTGGCCTGCGAAGCACCGGCGGAGCGCGAAGCGCTCCGCCGACACCTCTCCACCCCGCGGCCGGGGATAGGTGGCCGACCGGGTTTGAGCTCGGCTAGCCTACGGCTGGCGGCGGCGTGCCGTCTGCCGGCGCCGCCATGAGCGCCGCGCATTCTGCCCGCATGGCGCTCTGGCTCATCTTCCCAGGATCACAGGGCGCCGCGCGCATGCGAGCGGCGGCGACCTTGGTCCAGGTGAGGCAGTGGGTCACTGGAGGACCAGCTTTCGCGGGGCTCCAGATCTGGCAGGCGTAGCCACCCTCGCCCTGGGCCGCGAAGGCGGCGGAGGCGAGAAGGGTGGCGGCAAGGGCCGCGGCAGCGCCGGCGGCGAACTTGGTCATAGTCATGGTGTGAAACCTCAAAATCGATGGATTCCGCCGTCAGACGCGAGGTCGGAAACGGCGTGGGGCTTCGCGCGTCTGGTTCGACCGGGCCGGCGATTGGCCAGCAAACGGTCGCGCCGAGTCGCGCGCCTAGAGACCGTGGCCAAAGGCCAGCGGTGTCAGCCCATCGATTTGGGAGGTCGTATCAGTCCTGCGGGCTCGTAGGGATGAGCCGGAGCCAAACGCGCTGGTGTCAGTTGCGCGGTCGAGAAAAGGAGGAGAGACGAGGTCAGTTCTGCGGGGACGGCGGCCGCGACTGCGCAGGCGTTTGCGCAGGCCAGAGCACAACTCTTCTGGTCCATGGGATGCTTTGCGCCGTGATCGCAGCAGGGATCCGCCGTAGCTTTTTGGCCACTCGATTGGGCCGCGCTCGGCATATCCATGCTCGCCATAGCGGCCGGGCCACTTTGGTCACATGCGGCCTGAGCCGCCTCGGCGGTCACCGGGCTGACGAGCAGGGCCATCACGGCCAAAATGGCGAGCACGAGGCGCATCGTCTTCAAGCTATACAGGCTCGTTGGTTAAAATCCACCGTGCGACTGCCGGTCTCTTGGACGAAAAGGTGCCGAACAGCGTGTAAGAAGCGTTATCGCAAACGCCGCCGCGATTGGGGCGGAGAGGCGAAAATGGTCGGACGCACGCCTGAAGCTACGGACCAATAGCGGTCGGCCCTGGCCGTGTGCAACCTGAACAATTCCACTAGCCGATTAGACGGCGAGACCAACCGGTGGGGCTGCTGAGGTATCGACAGCTGCAATCTGAGTATGAATGATCGACACTGCCGTTCCCGGTCTGGCGTCGGCGACCTGGACGCGGGCATGCAGTTGTCGGGCGAGAGCTTCGACTATGCTCGTACCCAACCCCGGGGTCGCACTGACGGTCTCCGGGTGCATACCGACCCCGTCGTCGTTGACGGCCAAGGCCCAGTTCGGCCCGTGCGACTGATAGTCGACTGTGATTTTTCCGGACTGACCCTCCGGGAACGCGTGCTTGAGCGCGTTGATCACGAGCTCTGTGACGATCAGGCCAAGGCTGACCGAAGCATCCGCGGCGACGCTGCTCTGGTCACCAGTCACTTCGATCGATTGCTTTTTGTGGTCGCGGATCATCGAAGCGCCCAGGCTTTGGCAGAGCTGGGTGAAATATGGGCGAAGTTCGACATCGAGCTTGCCGGACGAAGCGAGCTGCCTTTGCACGGTCGCGATCGACATGACCCGATTGTGAGCATCCGTCAGGTGGGTGCGCGTTTCTTCGGACTGCACGGTGCGCGCGCTCTGCATCAAGACGCTGGCGATGATCTGCAAGCTGTTGGCGACCCGGTGCTGTATCTCTTCAAGAAGGACAGCTCGCTCTCGCAGCAGATCGTCCTTGAGCTTTTCGGCTATGCGCGCGTCGGTGACATCGGAAATCGTGACCAGAAGGCGGGGCACATCGGCGTCGCCGTATTCGAGCTTTAGAGCCTTGATCACCAAGCGGCGGATTTCGCCCCCGTCCTCCGTCAAATCCATTTCGTAGGCGTCGATCGCGGCGTGGCCGGACGCCGTGGCGCTGAGCAGGGAGCGAAGCTTGGGCAGGTCCCATTCGCCCGAACCCAGCTCAAACACCGAGCGGCCGCAAGCGCTGGCTGGATCGACATGAAAGGCGCGGCCGAAAGAGTTACTGGCTGCGATCACCTGAAGGTCGCCGCCGAGAAGTAGCAATGGCGCATCCGAGGACGCGACCATCGCTAACATAAGGCTCTCAGCCACGGGAGCCGTAGCCGGTATTCGAACGGTCATCTAGGACTCTTCCTGCGCCGGCCGGAGACTCGCGGAGCGAAAGCCATACCCGGCAACTGTCGGCAGGTCCGTGTCGAACGAGACAGGGAGGGTATGTCGGCAAGCCCACCCTAGCACAGTTGTTGCAACGCGATAATGGCAAGGCGACGCGTGGAGATCGCCAGGGGCGGGATCGCCATCAATGTGACGAGTTCTCCGTCAACTTCGCGGCTGACGTCTCGAGCCCATCAGGCGAGCCAGCGTTCCCTGCGGGGATCCGTCGCCCGCTAGGTTTCGCCAATGGACCGCCATCTCCAGCCAGTGCGCGGCCAGCGGGGTGCCCACGCATGCGCTCGCCTTGGCGTCACACATTTCGGCTTTCTCGGTGCAGGAGGTGAATGACATCATCCTGCGAGTCTGGCAGCGCGAGCGGAGTTTCACGCTTAAGCGGATCAGCCCATCCGACGTTAGCTCAGTCGCCGCCTATTGATATTGTTGAGGTGTTTCAGCCCCGATCTCGTGGCTCGCTGATCGAGGTTAGCCCGGGTCGTCGCCAGACAGGAGGAGCTCGTGCGGCGGCAAACCCAAACTGCCGGGTTCGGCTTCGGCTGGAACAGGGACTTGGCGGCGCCGGCACGACCACGCGGCTTGTTGCGCGTTCCCTTTTGCGTCCGACAGGCTCACCGTGAGGCAACGCTCTGGAGTAGGGTGATCGGGAACCAAGGAACAGCCTCTGAGATGCTCAATCCCTGGACAATGAAGATGGAACAATTCACCGCGTTCTCTGACATGGAGAGGCGGCGTCTGGATGAATTGATCTCTCGCAAACAGGTCGCATACGGGCCCAAAGACGACATCATCGCTGACGGAGAGCACTCCGCGAACTGCCACGTCGTTCTGTCGGGCCTAGCCTGCCGTTATAAGCTTTTGCCGGACGGACGGCGGCAGATCATGGCCTTTCTGATCCCGGGCGACCTCTGCGACGCCGAAATCTTCGTGCTCAAACTCATGGACCATGGGGTCGCGGCGATTACGCCGACGACCGCGGCTCTCGTCCCCGGAGAGGCCATGCGCGCGCTGTTGCGCGAAACAAGCAGCCTCGGAGAGGCGCTTTGGTGGGGCACAATGACCGATCTCGGGGTTCTGCGTGAGCGGATCATCGACGAAGGCCGGCGCAATGCCTACGTGCGCACCGCCCACCTCCTCTACGAGATGCTCGTGCGGTTCCGCATGGTGGAACTGACCGAAGGCGACAGCTTCGCGTTTCCCATAACCCAGACCGATCTGGCCGATGCCACGGGCCTGACACCTGTCCACGCCAATCGGACGCTGAAGAAGCTGCGGACCGCCGGTCTCGTCGATTTCGTAGATGGTGTCGTCACAGTGATCGATCCTCCAGGGCTCAAGCGGGCCGCACAGTTCAATGGGGAATATCTGCATCTGGACCGCGTCCACGATCGGGCGCCTGTGGGCCGGCGGGCGGGAGATCTCGTCTAGGCGTGGAGTAAGCCGCGAGTGCCGGCGAACCGCCGATCCGACATGATTGACGAGTAGTGCCTTCATCACTCAAACGAGAAGACCGGTGACATTACTAACTGGTTACATATATTTTGCGCCTAATATATCTTATCGAAAATGGCGCATATTATCTCGCAGAGTCATAAGAGAACTCCCGAAACGGTTCGAGATACGTTATGCGAAACTGTCCCGGCGCGATCTATAGCGGCCTAGTGCTTTGTATCAGCTAAGAGCTGCTGAACCAAGCCGCGCGCCACGTCGCCATCTCGCACCGCGTCCAGCTCGGCCCGACGCTCTGGCGCTAGCTTTTCCAGCCAATCGTCGTCGCGCATGTCGAAGTACAGCGAGACTTCGACGCGGTGGCCGGACAGCTGAACGTGGCGTTGGGCCCAAAGCTTGGCGTTGTGCCGGATCAAGTCGCCGCAGTCCTTGCACTCGGCCTTCTCAGCCATCAGGTCCTCCGAGCACTGGAACCTGGTGATTGTCGGCGCCGCCGGGATTTCGGCCGCCTCCATCGCTTCGCCCACGACGGAGCTCGCCTCGGACTCGACAGACCGACCCGACTTCCGGCTGCGTCCCTCTAGGAAGGCTATCAGCTGGGGGTGCAGCCTGACCGTGAACGTCGGCCAGTCGTTGATCGGGATATCCTTGGCCATGGCTTGACCCTTCTGCGGCCGCTGCGAGGGACGATCCGCCGATTCTGCCTCGGGCTGGAGTCCGGCGTCCCTCGCCGGCTTGGCGGACCGCCCGAAGTCGGGAGTCGGGCTCTCCGCCATAGCTGCGTTTGCGATAACAATCGTTAGGCGCAAGCCGGTAACGCATGACCGCCGGCCAGCCTGGGTCGTCGATATTGATCTTAGGTCACGGGTTCAACGCCCTAGGCACGGGTCAAAGGCTTCGCTAGAATATGTAGGTCATCATACATAGGAGAGCGGCGTGTCGGACCTCACCCAGTTCAGGATCGAAGAGCGCGTGCCGGGCTATTGGCGCGTCGTGTTTTCCAATCCGCCGAATAATCTCCTCAATTCCACGACGGTCCTCGAGGTGGAGGAGTTGGTCCGCCGGGTGGAGGACGCCCAGGATCTGCGGGTGGTCGTTTTCGCCAGCGAGAATCCCGAGTTTTTCATGGCGCGATACGACCTGTCGGACACCAATCCAATCGGCTTTGCGCCAACGGCCAACGGCGTCACCCGATTTATCGACGCCACGCTGAAGCTCGAGCAGCTACGCCCCATAACCATCGCATCGATCCGTGGCCGCACCCGCGGCGGCGGCAGCGAGTTCGCGCTGGGATGCGACATGCGCTTCGCCAGCCTGGAAACGGCGGTGCTGGGCCAGCCGGAAGTTGGCGTCGGAATTATCCCAGCGGGCGGCGGGCTTGAGCGCCTGGTCGCGTTGATCGGCGTGGCGCGCGCGCTGGAAGTGGTCGCCAGCAGCGACGACTATGACGCGGCCACGGCTGAGAAGTATGGGTGGATCAACCGCGCGATCGTCGACCAGGAGTTGGACTCCTTCGTGGACAACCTGGCGCTGCGACTGGCCTCGTTCAATGCGGAGCCCCTGGCGACCGCCAAGCGCCTGGTGCGCCGGCACGGTGGCGTGCAGCTAGCCGACCTCAAAGAGACGTTGGAAGCCTTGCGCGGGCTGATCACATCACCGACCACGGGCGCCAGGCGGGCGGCGCTCGCCAAGCACGCCGTAAGCGTGGGCGCCGACTTCGAGCTCAACATGGGACGCCACCTTGGCCTTGTTGGGGCGGCCTAGGCAGATTGCTCAGCTACTCTAGCGCCGCCGACCAGTCCCTGCCGGAGCACCGGCAGGGCGCCGCGGTTGCTCCGCGCCCACCGTGGCAGCGACGACCGCGGTCATCTCGGCGGCCATGAGATCGAACGGATGCAGCGAACCCTCGGCCCGGGAGAGCGCCACAGCGCCTTCGCTGGCCGCGATGAGGCTCGCGGCCAGGCCCTCGGCCTTGTCGGCCGGTACGCCGCCTTCGAGCAGGCGCTCGGCCAGGCGCTCGCGCCACGTCTTGAAGATCTCCCCGGTCTTCATCCGCAGGCCTGGCGAGTCGCCCATTCCCACGGTTACAGCCAGAACCGCGCACCCGGTCTTGAGGGATGTGGCGTTCAGGAGTGTCCTCCACGCGGAAAGGAACGCTTGCGTCACTTCGACGCCCGTCCGCCCCTTGAGCGAGTCGAGAAACTCGAAGGCGCGGCGCGCGGTGAACTCGATGGCGGCAATGACCAGTTCGTCCTTGCCGCCCGGAAAGTGGTGGTAGACGGAGCCGCGTGGCGCGCCGGCGGCATCGAGCACCTCGGCGAAGGAAGCGCTTTGCAGCCCTCTCGTGGCGAGCAACATCGCCATCTGCTCGATCATTCGTTGCTTAACGTGGGTCGTCAAAGGGACGTGTTCCGCCATTCCGAGCCTCTACCAAGCCAAGACTCTTGGACTATGACGATCGTCATTGTCGAGAAACCCGTTGTCCAAAGCAGAGGCTTCACGCCAGCGCCAGTCGCCGCCCCGAACAGTGCGTACCGTCGCTACGGGCAGGGCGGGCACCCTGCTGATCACGCATCCAGGTTCGGACGAACTTCGCTGATTTTGATGTGCTGGGACAGGAAATCCAGGAAGACGCGGATCCGGACTGGCAGGAGCCCGCCCTGTCCAAGATAAACAGCATGAAGCTCGTCGAGGTCACCTGGGTTGAATGTTTCAAGAACCGGGACTAGGCGACCGGCCGCGATATCTTCCGTGACCATGAACGAGGCCAATCGAGCTAGACCGACGCCGCCGACGGCGAGCGTCCGCAAGGTGTCGCCGTCGCTGACCTTGACGTTGCCCTTGGGTGGTATCGACCTCTCTACGTCACCGTCGATCAGCGGCCAGCCCTTCGCCGTTCGGGCATAGTTGAAGCCAAGGCGATTGTGCTGCGCCAGCTCGCGCGGCGTCTTCGGAACGCCGCATCGGGCGAGATAACCCGGTGATCCGACGATGATCATCCTCGCAGCGCCAAGCTTGCGCGCGACGAGTTGGGAGCTTTTGAGCGGACCACTGCGCAGCGCCACGTCGGTCCGCTGTTCCAAAAGGTCGATCACCAGGTCCGTCAGAGATATCTCCAACGAGAGCTCAGGATAGGCCTCGAGGAAGGCGGGGACGATCGGCAGAAGCAACTGCCGTCCGACGGGGACGTTGGCGCTCACCCTGATCTTGCCCGTCGGGGCCTCGGCCTGCGCAACAGACCGCTCGACCTCGTCCATGTCGGCAAGCAGTCGAATGCTGCGATCATAAAACAACCGCCCCTCCGGCGTGACCTGGAGCGTCCTCGTCGAGCGATTGACCAGTCGCGCGCCGAGCCGGGTCTCGAGACGCCCGACGAGCTTGCTGATCGCCGAGGGGGTCATGCGAAGCGCGCGCGCGGCGGCGGAAAACCCTCCGAGCTCGACCACGCGCGTGAAGACTTCCATCTCGCCGGAGCGATTTACGTCCAGTCGGGCCACTGTGACTTCATTTCATAAATGATGTTCCAGACCCAACCCTACTGCATACCCTCATGGGCGTCCATTTAAGCGCGGTCGACACGCTGGCATCCAAAGGCGGGCTGACAGGGCACTGCCGTCCGCAGTGGCTGATGCAGACAGTTCTGCAGACCCATCAAGGAGATGACTATGACTACGCAAGTTGTGTTGGTTACCGGCGGCCTCACCGGCATCGGGCGCGCCGCCGCCGTCGCATTCGCCAAGAGGGGCGCCAAGGTGGTCGTCGCCGGCCGGCGCGATGAAGCGGGAAAGGCGCTTGTCGAAGAGCTGCGGTCCTTCGGGACGGAGGCCGAGTTCATCAACGCCGACGTTCGCAAGGAGGACGATGTCCGAAACATGGTCGACAAGACCATCGCGCGATTTGGCCGTCTCGACGTGGCGGTGAACAACGCCGCCACCGAAGGGGCGAGGGGTCCGATCGTCGATCAGACGGCGGAAACCTTCGCCGAGACGTTCGACACCAATGTCCTCGGCGTGGTGCTGAGCATGAAGCACGAAGTGCGCGCCATGCAGGCCCAGGGGAGTGGCAACATCATCAACATCTCCTCGACCTACGGGCACGAGGGCGCGGCCGGGGCCTCGATCTACGTCGGCGCCAAGCACGCCGTCGAAGGCATCACCAAGTCGGCGGCGCTGGAGCTCGCCAAGTCGGGGATCCGCGTGAACGCCGTGGCCCCGGGCCCGACGGACACAGGCATGCTGACCCGCTTCACCGAGACGCCCGAGAACAAGGCCGGCCTGGCGGCGCAGGTTCCGCTCGGCCGCCTCGGCCTTTCCGAGGAGGTCGCCGACGGCATCGTGTTCATCGCGTCAGACGAGGCCCGCTTCATCACCGGCCACATTCTCAACGTCGACGGCGGACACAGCGCCAACTGAGATTCTCGGGGTCCCGACGATCGTCATTGGTTCGAAGGGCGGTCTGGTCTGATCGGAGCTGGAGCAGCAGCTTCGATCAGCGTCCGCAGGGAGCGGGCACGATCACCAAGTTGAGGTGTGATCGGCCCTGCCGTTTTCGGAAATGCGGCCAGTCGCTATCGCGCTGCCGCAGGTATCTCCGGCTTCTTCGGGTTGGGTGTCGATCGTCCGCCGCTTGTCTTCGGCCCAGGTGACTGGATTTGAGGGGTTTTCGACCTCACAACATCCCATCGCCTGCGGCTAACGTTTCGTCGGGCAGAGCAACGATGACCCTCGCAATCGAGACCGCTTCGCCTTTTGTCCAAGATGATATCCCGTGAGGCGATTCATGACGCAGACTATCGAGCAACAGAACAAGGCGCTTGTGCTGAAGGCGTTCAACACGCTTTTCAACGAGAAGGACTACGAGGCCGCCGAGACGTTCTGGTCGCCCGATTACATCCAGCACAGCGCACACATCCCGCCAGGCCGGGAAGGTCTGTTCAACCTGATCAAGAACGGCCCCACGACGCTACACTACGAGAATGGCCTGATCTTTGCCGAGGGCGACAAGCTGATGCTGCACGGCCGTTTCACTGGACTCGGCAGCCCCAAGGCGTGGATCGTGCTCGACATTGTGCGCGTGGAGGCGGGTCGTCTCGTGGAGCACTGGGACGTAGTCGAGGATGAGGCTGACAAGGCGACCTCGATCAGCGGCCGGCCGATGTTCGGCGATAGTTTCCCCGCCTAGCCGCCGCGGACGCAGCGGAGCGGCGGCCGCCTCCGACGAAATCGCCGTTCGCAGGCCTGGCGCCGCGCTGTCCCCAATCTAAGGACCCCGGGATGATGTCAATGCAAGCGTCCGTCGCCGACCGCCGCGTCGCGTGTTCGATCCCTGAAGACGTGCTCGCGGGGTTGACCGCGTCTCAGAAGAGCATCCCCAGCAAATATTTCTACGACGCCGAAGGCTCGCGCCTGTTCGAAGCGATCTGTGAGCTGCCGGAATACTACGTCGCCCGCACCGAGACGGCGTTACTGGAGCAGGTCGCCGAGGACATCGCCGGCTTTGTTCCTCAGGATGCGACGCTGGTCGAATTCGGCAGCGGATCCAGCACCAAGACCCGTCTGTTGCTGGATGCGGCGCGGCAAATCCGCCGCTACGTACCGATCGACATTTGCCGTGACGCCGTGGAGCGCGCCGCCAGGGTGCTGCGAGAACGGTACCCACGCCTGATGGTATCCCCCCTGGTCGGCGACTTCACCCAGCCCTTGCAGTTGCCTGCGGCTGCGGCGCGTTCACCCGTCGTCGGTTTCTTTCCGGGCTCGACGATCGGCAACTTCGCGCCCGACGAGGCGGTCGAGTTTCTGCGCAACGCCCGCGTCGTGCTGGGGCCGGGGTCGAAATTTGCGGTGGGTGCGGACCTGGCCAAGCCCGCCGAGGTTCTCATCCCCGCGTATGCGGACGACCAAGGCATAACCGCAGCATTTAATAAGAACGTCCTGACGCGCCTCAACCGCGAGTTCGACGCCGATTTTGATCTGGAGAGCTTTGAGCACCTTTCGGTGTGGAACGCCGTCGCCAGCCGCATCGAAATGCATCTGGTGAGCCTGAGACAGCAGCGCGTCGAGATCGGCGGCTGGGTCTTGGAGTTCGAACCGGGCGAGACCATTCACACCGAAAACTCCTACAAGCACGACCCGGCCGCCTTCGCCGACTTGGCGGAGCGCGCGGGTTGGAGGGTGGCGGCCAGCTATGTGAATCCTTCGCCGGCGTTCGGAATTTTCTTGCTGGCTTCCTGAAGGTCCCTGGAGGACGGTTGGGTGCTTGGCGATCGAACATCTTCCCGCATCGGAACGCCGTCACATTCGCCTCTGGCGCCTAGCACCGACCGCGGGCGCAACTCGCTGGTGGACCAGTACCGAGCGGTTAGGGCGCGCACCGAACGCCTGGCTCGGCCGCTTTCGCCTGAAGACCAGGCCGTACAGTCGATGCCCGACGCCAGTCCCACGAAGTGGCACCGCGCCCACACCACGTGGTTCTTCGAGACGTTCGTCCTTATGCCGCATTTGAGCGGTTATCGCGTCTTCGACGCCGCCTTCGCGGTCATCTTCAACTCCTACTACGACGCGGTCGGTCCACGGCATCCGCGGGCGCGACGTGGACTGCTCACTCGGCCCACGGCCGCGGCGGTCGGCGCCTACCGCGCGCACGTGGACGCGGCCATGGAGCGGTTGCTCGAGGCTGAGACCGAAGAGTTGCGCCATCTGGTGGTCTTAGGACTGAACCACGAGCAACAGCACCAGGAACTGCTGTTGACCGACATCAAACACGCTTTCGCCCAATCGCCGCTTCTCCCGGCCTATGCGCCGATAGCGCGTCAGACGGAGCCCGCTGCGCCGCTCGCGCCGGCCGGCTGGTGGCGGCTTCCCGATGGGGCGCACAACATCGGCCACGATGGCATGGCGTTCGCTTTCGACAATGAAACGCCCGCTCACGGGGTTCTGCTGTATGGCGGCTCGATCGCCGACCGGCCGATAAGCAACGGCGAGTTCCGGCAGTTCATAGAGGACCGCGGCTATCACCGACCTGAGCTATGGCTCTCGGACGGCTGGAGTTGCAAGGCGGGCGCCGGCTGGGAGGCGCCTGGCTATTGGCGCCGTGACGGCCGCGCCTGGCGGGCCTTCACCCTCCACGGCCTGCAGCCTGTCCGCGACGACGAGCCGGTCTGCCATGTGAGCTTCTATGAAGCGGCCGCCTATGCGGAATGGGCCGGCGCACGGCTGCCGTCGGAAGGCGAATGGGAAGTCGCCGCGCGCAGGAACGACAACGCTGCCGCCGTCGAGATTGACCCGGCCTTTCATCCTGTCCGGCTGCGGCAGGGCGTCCGGCAGGAGATCTGGGAGTGGACCTCGAGTGCCTACACAGCGTATCCGGGCTATCGGCCCGAAGCTGGCGCTCTGGGCGAGTACAACGGCAAGTTCATGGTCAATCAGATGGTGTTGCGCGGGCGCTCATTCGCAACGCCGCCCGGACACGAACGTCTGACATACCGCAACTTCTTCCCGCCCGCAGCACGCTGGCAGTTTTCCGGCCTAAGGTTGGCCAGGAATGGGTAGGTTCCGCGGCTGCGCCAACTGGCGGCCTCGCACTTCTGCTGCCCGCGCATGGCCGCCCTACGCGACCGCGATGGCGGTCGGCGCGCGCAAGCGCATCATTCAAGACGGCCTCAAATTCGCCGGCTTAGGACGTCGCTTCCTGCGTCTCCCAGACTGAGGCTCCTCGAGACGAAGGTTTTCGATCGCCTTGGCCGGCGTCTGGCGCTGGATCCGGCTGTACCGATGGACAGGGAACGAAGTCGGCGAGGGACATCACCGCGCCTCGGCCGGACGCTTACGCAGGTCCGTGGCAAGATAGAGCAACCCGGCGAGCGGCAGCGCGACGCCGAGGACGCATACGCCGGCCCAGCCGAAGCGCGCATATAACCACCCGCTCAGCGCCGAGCTGATCGAGCCGCTGGCGAAGAACGTGGCAAAATAAATTGCATTCACACGGCTGCGCTGTTCGGGTGCGAGACCGTAAATCGCCCTCTGGCCGAAGACCAGATTGGCGGATACTGCAAAATCCAGCACGACCGCGCTAACTACGATCAGCCCCACACCCTGCCATGATCTGTCGTGCGCAAAGGCAGACAGCACAAAAGCAACTATGGCGCTTGCCATCGCGACAACGGTGCCTGATTGGCTGAAGCCCTTGTCGGCCAACCGCCCCGCAATCGGCGGCGCGACGGCGCCGGCAACGCCCGCCAGCGCCACCCACCCTATCCCAGCCTGTGTCAGGTGGAATTGTGGGCCACGCAACCACAACGGAACTGCGGTCCAGAACACGCTGAACGCCCCGAACATGAACGCATGATAGAACGCGCGCCGGCGCAATAGAGGAGTTGAGACAAATATATTTCCCATCGAAATAAGGAGCGCCCCGTAAGATGGACCTGGGGCGGGCTGCCGGCGCGGTAAGGCGAACCACAGCAAGACCAACAGACCGGCCTGCAGAACCGCGGCGATATAGAATATGGAATGCCAACCCCAAAGATGGGCGGCAAAGCTCGAAGCCGGCCGAGCCAGCATGATGCCGAGCATCAACCCGGCGACGACGTCACCAATGGCCCCGCCACGCTGCGCCGGAGGCGCCAGATAGCTCACATAGGGCACGATCACCTGTACAGCGGCCGCCATGGTCCCTGATAAAAAGGCCGTGGCAAGAAACGGCGCTGGCTTGGCGATTAGTCCAATCACGCCAACGCACACCACCTCCAGCGCGACGGCGACGAGCGCGATACGGCGATTTTCGACCAGATCGGCGAGCGGCACGATGATCAGAATGCCAACGCCGTATCCGGCGACCGGCAGGCTGAATAGCAACCCGGCGCCGCTGGGCGCCATGCCCAAAGCTTCGCTTATCATCCCGGACAGCGGTTGGGCGTAGTAGAGATTGGCAATCAGGAGGCCGGCCGCGCAAGCCAAAAGCAATTTCAATCCCGCCGGGAGCCCGCCTTCCGCGGGGGATTCCGACTTTGCCCCGCCGCTCGCGATTTTTGCCGGGCGCTCGTTTGAAGACTGCGCCACCTACAATACTTCGAAGACGCTGTAGACCGGACCGTCGGCGAAGCGATGTCCGATGCCGACGGCGATGACACGATTGATCCAGTCGTATTTCGTAGCCTCGGTTTCGAACAGGGGATTGATGCGGAAATAATAACTCGCCGGATCAACAACTTCGCCCTTCTCGATTCTCGCGATGATGTCGGCCGGCCCGTGGCGCAAGCCCTGATATGTCATGCCGATCAG
>FSWM01000400.1_pt1 | contig 30968 bp, 28 predicted proteins | sample 1637841 | NCBI WGS metagenome assembly FSWM01 (sample SAMEA3914789, study PRJEB12502) | metagenome | biome: forest; material: soil | place: Canada | collected 2011-07-03 | depth 0.3 m | reverse complement strand
GGGTTGCGCGGTTTCAGGATGAAACTGTGAGGCCTTATCCCCTCATCCTCCCCTTCGCTTCGCGAACGGGCCCCTCCTTCTCCCCATGGGAGAAGGTAGGTTTGACCGCCTCGGCTTAATTTAGCGCCTATGCGCCTGCGCGGGGATCAGCGGACTTGTTTTCAGTGGTTTCGTTATGTCTGCAAGAGTCCTAAGCCTGGCTCATGACCGATATCGCCAAGCTCACCGCCTATGTCGCCGACACCTGGGACCGGGAGATCATCCCCACCCTGGTCGACTACATCCGCATGCCCAACAAGTCCCCGGCCTTCGATCCCGACTGGGTCGCCCACGGCTATATGGATCAGGCCGTCGCCCTGTTCGAGACCTGGGCCAGGGCCAAGACCCAGGCGATCCCTGGCGCCAGCGTCGAGGTGGTACGCCTGGGCGGCCGCACCCCGGTGATCGTCATCGAGATCCCCGGCGACGGCCCCCAGACCCTGCTCTACGGCCATCTGGACAAGCAGCCGGAAATGACCGGCTGGGCCGAGGGCCTGGGCCCGTGGACCCCGGTGATCCGCGACGGCAAGCTCTATGGCCGAGGCGGGGCCGACGACGGCTACGCCATGTTCGGCGCCCTGACCGCGATCCTTAGCCTGCGCGACCAGGGCCTGGCCCACGGCCGCTGCGTGATCCTGATCGAGGCCTGCGAGGAATCCGGCAGCTATGACCTGCCGGCCTATGTCGAGCATCTGGCGCCGCGCATCGGCTCGCCAAGCCTGGTGATCTGCCTGGATTCCGGCTGCGGCAATTATGACCAGCTATGGATGACCACCTCGCTGCGCGGCCTGACCGGCGGAACCTTGAAGGTCGAGGTGCTGGAGGAAGGGGTCCATTCCGGCGCGGCGTCCGGTGTGGTCGCCTCCAGTTTCCGCATCCTGCGCCAACTGCTCTCGCGCCTTGAGGACCCGGAAACCGGCGCGATCCTGCCCGAGGCGTTCAGCGTGGTCATTCCGCCGGCCCGCATCGCCCAGGCCAGGAAGGCGGCCGAGGCCCTGGGCGCGGAGGTCTATGGCGCCCTGCCCTTTGTCCCCGGCATGAAGCCGGTGACCGACGATCCCGCCGAACTGCTGCTCAACCGCACCTGGCGGCCGCAACTGGCCATCACCGGCGCCGCGGGCCTGCCCCTGCCGGAGAACGCCGGCAATGTGCTCAGGCCCTTCACCACCGCCAAGCTCAGCCTGCGCCTGCCGCCGACCCTGGACGCCGAGGCCGCCGGCCAAGCCCTGGGCCAGATCCTGCTGCGCGACCCGCCCTATGGCGCCCGCATCAGCTTCACCCCCGACCACCCCGGCTCCGGCTGGAACGCCCCGCCCCTGGCCCCGTGGCTGGAAGCCTCCCTGGAGCGCGCCTCGCAGGCTACCTTCGGCCAGCCCCCGGCCATGATCGGCGAGGGCGGCAGCATCCCGTTCATGGCCATGCTGGGCCAGAGATTCCCAGACGCCCAGTTCGTCATCACCGGCGTCCTCGGCCCCCACTCCAACGCCCACGGCCCCAACGAATTTTTGCACCTGCAGACCGGCAAGAACGTCACCGCAGCCATGGCCCTGATCCTGAACGACCACTGCGCGGCGATGAGCGGGGGGGCTGAATGATGGTGAGCCCGCGCCAGACGCGCTGGGCCTGAGCAGCGGCGCTGAAGATTGCGCGCTTATCGGTCTTCACTAGCTTGATCCAGTGGCTGAGATCGGCGGCGTATCCCCTCGGCTCAGGCATAGGCCCAGGTCTGCGCAAAGAAAGGCGGCGCCCAGTTCGGGCCCGAAATCCCGATCCAGCCGAGCTGGGCTTTGGTCCAATGGGTCATTTCGTGAGCCACGGGTTTGCCCGCTGCGTCCTAAAAAGCGCCAATAACTATTGTTAGCTTCGCCCCCCGCTAGACGAACACCGTTCGATGTGCGCTCATGACGCAACCCTGGGGGTTATCGTGCTAAATCTCGCTGCAGCGTTGGCGGCGGTCGCTTGGCAAGGCGATCATCTCGCGAAGACGAAGGTCCATGCGTGACCCGTTGGTTCCGCTCCTGGCCCTTACGACATCGCTGCGGACGATCAGTATCGTAAGAACGCACTGGCGACGGTGCGCGGCGAAACTGTGCTTGCAGGCTCCCGTCTCGCCGAGCCTCTCAACGACCAACTCGTCTGAGCTTTACCACCAAGGAGGGGGCATATGCCAAATTGGAAGCCGATAATCGGTCAATCATTCGATCAAGCAGGATTTAAGGCCTATTGTGAAGGACTGACTTGGACAGCATGGCGCCCCAGCTTCGTCGTTCTGCATAATACGGGCGTACCCTCGCTTGCTCAGAGGCCCGCAGGACTGTCGAAGGTCAATATCGACAGCCTGGTAAGCTTCTATCGTGACACCCAAGGGTGGAGCGCCGGGCCCCACCTGTTCGTCGATGACCTGCAAATTTGGGTATTTACGCCGCTCACCACACCGGGCGTGCATTCTCCATCATGGAATCAGATATCGCTTGGCGTTGAAATGCTCGGCGACTATGCAACGGAAGAGTTCGATGCGGGTCGCGGCGCCGCCGTGCGAGACAACGCATTTGGGGCGATTGCTACACTTTCCGGGGTGCTTGGTCTCGATCCGGCGACACTGCGCCTGCACCACGAGGACCCACTGACTACGCACAATTGTCCTGGTCCGAAGGTCGCCAAATCGGCGGTCATCGACGGCGTCACCGCCCTCATGTCAGCTAATCATCCAGGTGAGCACTCACTCGCCTAGCGCAGTCGTGATGAGGATGAGCAACATGCGAACGAACACATTACGATTCCTCGCCTTTCTCGCGACCCTGTGGATGCTCGGCTTTCCGCTGTCTGCCGCCGCCGACAACAAGGCCACGCCCGTCACGACGCCCACCGGTGTCACAGGCAGTGCAACCCAAACCAAGCCGGGCGACCAAACGCAGCCTCCCGCGCTGACGGCCGATCAACTTTGCAACCAACCCACCGTAAACGCTTTGACCGCAGCGGACGTCGCCGTGGAGATTACGCCAGATCCTCAGACGAGATGGCAGCCGCCCGGCGGCGAAGTGCGTTTCAGAGTGAAAAATATGCCTTCGCTTGCAGTCGGCTCGCAGATTGTGGCCTGCCTCAGGACGGAAAAGGAAGGTGCGTACAGGACAGCTAAGCTGCGGGTGGTCGATGTTGGCAATCAAAATCCGTCTGATAGCAGCAAAGATGTGACGCTAGGGATAGGTATCCCCGAGCATGTCGGCACGTTTCAGCAGATGGACTTAGTGGTCATTGGACAAACCGCCGCCACCGCAAAGCTATTCGGCTTCAAAGAAACGTCTTATGTGACAAGCCGATGGCCAGCGGGAGTCATCTCAGTGGCCGTCGCATGTATTTTCTGGGGAATAATGTTCGCCTTGGCTCAAAAGCAGGGCGTGAGAGGAGATGTCATTCTAAAGATTATTGCGACGAGAGACGGTTATGCCTCTTTGTCTCAACTTCAGATCATCATTTGGACGTTCGTTATCGGCGCTGGCGAAATCTATGTGGTCTGCCTAACGGGGGCCATCATCAACATTTCCCTCCAGGCATTAGCACTCCTCGGCATCTCGTCCCTAACCACGTTGGGAGCGCTCCTGCCAACCGCATCATCCTCAACCGCCTCATCCTCAACCGCGCCTTCCGTATCTGGTCTGGAGGCGCTGAGCATCGGCGCTACACGTGTAGTGCTTGGCTGGTATCCCGTCGATAGCGCTACGCCTGCGCAGTATCTCGTGCGGCGCAGCGATAACGGCGGGACCTCGTGGGCCGATGTTTCGGTAACCAGCGATATTTTCTTCGCCATTTCAGGGCTTGCTGCAAATACGGACTACCAATTCCAAGTGATCGCGCGAGTCGGTGGTCTCAACGGTCCTCCACAGCAAGGCCTACCGGTCAGGACGGCGGGGGCCGATGGCCCCGCTCCAGTGATGCCGACAAATCTTGTTGCAACCATATCCAACAGCGATGCTTCAGCCAACGTGCAATGGGCGTCAGCGGCGACAGGCCTTTATCTCCTTCAGTACCGTGAAGATGAAGAGGCCACGTGGTCCAACTGGACGCAGCCGATCCCGGCGACCTCAGCAAGTGTTGCGCTCCGAGATCTCGACCAAGACGCAATTTATTGGGTGCGAGTTTCTCTTGTAGATAGCGGCGGCTGGAGCGGTTGGACACTTCCGAAGGATCTCAAGACCCCGCAGCGCCTCCCGCGCTGGGCGGACCTAATCATCTGGAAGGACCAAAAAGAGGTCGATGTCACGCGGGTACAAATGCTGCTTTTCACACTCATCGCCGCTAGCTTTGTCGCACTCAAGATTGTCGACGTGAACGCCATCCCGGAAATCCCCGCCACGCTCCTGGCGTTGATGGGCCTCAGCAATGGAGTCTACCTGACCGCCCGGTTCATACCGACAAATCGATAAAAGCAACGGCGCCACTCTGATAGCAAGGATCACTGTGTGATAGACTCGACTGTCGACCCCGACGGCCAACCCAACAGCGCGCGAATCAAGCTGAGCGATCAGCAGTTGCTCCTAGCGATGGTGTCTCGGTTGGACGTGGGGGCGCCCGCCCCGCTGACCGCCGACGTCGTATATGCGGCATTCCTTGAAGCGAAAAAGGCTAGTGACGATTGGATCAAATACTACATGATCGGCATGGTACTGCTGATAGTGGCCGCCACCCACGCCACGTTAGAATTGGACTTATTCGGAACAAAGCTGAAGGGTCCCTTCATTTGCCCGGCGGCGCTGGCATATTTCTCAGTTTGCGTGTTGGCTTATACAAACCACGAATTGAAGATGCGCTTATTCAAGACTTTTTTTAATTCTCAAATTGGGGAGCGTAGCGTTTCCGATCGCGGAGAAATGCTAATGCGCTATCCGTTGGCGTTCATTGGATCGGAATATCTGCCGGTTCACGCTCGTCCGGCGGGCTTTATGATTGGATGGCGCGAAGTGCTCTCATCACTTCCTCTGCTCGGCGTTGCTGGCGCCGCCTGGTTTTTGTCAGTTTATGGATTACTGGCGGTTGTCTGCTTGGCAATTTGGGATATGCTCGTTGAGCCGACGCTGTCGATTGTCGTCAAGATGTCGGTTTTGGCGTTCTTTCTCGCTTCAGCAGCCGTAAGCGGATCGTTGCTTCGTAATCCGAAGGCCGTTCGAAAATATACTAGCTATTCTAGTCAGAATTAGTCTCAAGCCCGCAGGGCGAGCCGCCATTTTGGGAAAGTGATGGCCGCTCACGCGGCCATCTCCTCATCTGCCCGGCAATTACGGCGGCACCTTATACGCTGGCAGCTTCTGAACCACCGCAATCCTCACCGGCCCACACTGGTGCGGGCGCCGGGACGCGAACACGGATGACCGAAGTCGAGGGATTTTAAGTTCGGATGTTCTTCAGTGATTTCAGGCTGTTGTGACGTTCGCGCCGGTTTCGCGCCGTTTCGCGAAATCGGGCGCCGCCGAGCCCTTCGAAGCTCAGCCGGACATTAGCGCACAGGTCAGGACGTCGTCCACATCCGCCCAGCCGCGTGCCTTGTCTCAGCCAGCTGCGTCGGGACGTCACCTATTACCATTTTCGCGAAAATGGTAATAGGTGACCCGCTCGGGCGGCGAAATAACCTTGTAAATCCGGTACGAAATTCCATAAATGCAAGGATGCTGGATCGTCACCTGCGCACTCGCCTCAACGAGGCCCTCGCCGCCAACCCGGCGGTCGCACTGCTCGGCCCTCGACAGGTCGGCAAGACCACGCTCGCCCTTCAGATCGGCGACGAGCGCCCCTCAATCTATCTCGACCTCGAAACCAACTCCGACCGCGCGAAGCTGGCCGATCCGCAAGCCTATCTGGCCGCTCATGAAGACGAACTGGTGATTCTGGACGAGGTCCACAGGGCGCCGGAGCTGTTCCAGCAGTTGCGGGGCCTGATTGATCGCGGACGCCGCCAGGGCAAGACCGCGGGCCGCTTTCTCCTCCTGGGTTCGGCCTCCATCGATCTGCTCAAGCAGTCCGGCGAGAGCCTGGCCGGCCGCATCGCCTACCTTGAGCTTGGCCCCTTCGACGCGCTCGAAACACCCGCTCAGGATCTGGAGAGCCTTTGGTCACGCGGCGGCTTTCCATCGAGCTTCCTGGCGCCGACGGATGCGGCGAGCTTCCGCTGGCGTCAGGACTTCATCCGCACCTATCTGGAACGCGACATCCCCCAGTTCGGACCACGCATTCCGGCTGAGACCTTGCGGCGGCTGTGGACCATGCTCGCGCACAGCCAGGGCGACCTTCTGAACGCGGCCAATCTGGCCCGCGCTCTGGCCGTCGACGGCAAAACCGTCGCGCGTTATCTCGACCTCCTGGTGGACCTGCTCCTGGTCCGCCGCCTGACGCCTTGGCATCGCAACGCCGGCAAGCGCATGGTCAGGTCACCCAAGGTCTATGTCCGCGACAGCGGCCTTGTGCACGCCCTGCTTCGCCTGCCTTCGCTGGAGGACGTCCTGGGCCATCCCGTCGCCGGTGGAAGCTGGGAGGGCATGGTGATCGAGTCGCTGGTCGCGGCGGCGCCGGATGGAACGGACGCCAGCTTCTACCGGACTGCGGCAGGGGCGGAAGTCGATCTGGTGCTCGATCTGCCCGGCGAGGAAGTCTGGGCGATCGAGATCAAGCGCAGCGCTGCGCCCAAGCTCGAACGCGGCTTCTATCACGCCTGCGAGGACATGGCGCCGACCAGGCGCTTTGTCGTATATGCCGGGTCGGAGCGATACCCGATCAACGCCCAGACCGAGGCCATTGGCGTAGCCGAACTGGCGAGAGAGCTTCAGCGCGCTTGATTGCGAATTACGGCGACACCTTATGAACCACCGCACCCCCCACCGCCCCACACTGGTGCGGGCGCCGGGACTCGAACCCGGATGACCGAAGTCGACGGATTTTAAGTCCGTTGCGTCTACCGATTCCGCCACGCCCGCATGTCCCCGGCTATAGACGGCTCCGGGCCTGCCGCCAACGGGTTTGGGCGCTAAGCTATTTCTCGCGCATGCCGTGGCGCAGGGCCGAGGTGATCGGTTCGGCCAGGTAGCTGAGGGCCGTGCGGGGGCCGGTATTGATGCCCACCTCCACCGGCAGGCCGGGGATCAGGCGCACATCGGGATAGTTTTTGAAGGCGTTGGCGTCCACCGAGACGGTGACCGCGAAATAGGGCTGGCCCTTTTCGTCCAGCAGCCGGTCGGCCGAGACGGTCTCGACCCGGCCGACGATCATCGGCAGGCGCCGCTGGTGATAGGAGCTGAAATTGACCCGCGCGGACATGCCCTTGGTGACGCGGTCGGCGTCTTCCGGGCGCACGCGCACATCGATGTCCAGGGTGTCGTTCTGCGGCACGATCTCCATCACCGTCTCGCCGGGCTTGATCACCGCCCCGACCGTATGGGCCGACAGCCCCACCACCACGCCGGAGGTCGGCGCGGTCAGGGTGGTGTGGGCCAGGGTGTCCTGGGCGGCGTGCAGGCGGTCGATGGCGTCGAACTTGCGCGTCTCCACGTCGCGCAGGTCCTTGACGTCGTCGGCGAGCTTCTGGTCGCGCAGGTTCAGGCCCTGGAGCCGGTTTTCGCCGTTGCCGGCCTCGGTCTGGGCGATGCGCCCGGCCAGCTGGCCGTCCTGGCCCTCCAGGTCCGCCAATTGCCGCTGCAGGGCCAGAAGCCGGCTGACGGGCACATAGCCCTGGTCGTACAGGCCCTGGACTCCGTTCAGCTCCTGCTTGATCAGGGCCGTCTGGCGCTGGACGGCGGCGCGCTCGGCCTTCATGCCGTCGATGGTGCGGTCGTTCTCGGCGGTGTGCTGGCCATAGATGCCGATCTGCTGGTCCAGCGAGGCGTTGCGCACCCGAAAGGCGTTGACCTCGCCGGCCATGGCCGCCGCCACGGTGGGATCGCCGCTGCGGGCGAGCAATTCCGGCGGAAACACGATGCTGGGGCGGCCGTCGCGCTCGGCGGTCAGCCGGGCCTCCTGCGCCTCCAGCGCGTCGACCTGGCCCTGCAGCAGGGACAGATTGGCCTTGGCCAGCACATCGTCGAGCAGCATCAGGGTCTGGCCGGCCCTGACCGTCTGGCCCTCGCTGACCAGGATCTGTTTGACCGTGCCGCCCTGCAGGTGCTGGACGGTCTTGCGGTGGGTCTTCACCACCACCTCGCCGTGGGCCAGGATCGCGCTTTCCAGCGGCGCGAAGGTCGCCCAGATCAGGGCGGCCAGCAGGAAGATCAGGATGATGCGCCCCTGGCCGATCACCCCGCCGGTGTTCATGAACTCGGTGGTGTCGTCCGCGGGGCGCGGCTCCAGGTCCGCCGCCGGATCCAGCCCGAACAGGCGCAGGAACAGCCGCCACGGGCGACGAGCCTTGGGGGCGCCTGGCTGAACCGTGGGCTCGACGGCGCTCATTCCGCGGCGCCCTTGATGGTTCCGGGCGGCCTGCCGCCGGGCGCGGTGAAGACCAGCCCCTGGGGCGGGCGCTGAGGCTCCCTCGCCGGTGGCGGCGCGCCCTGGCTGAACTGGGACATGATCTCGGCCGTGGGCCCAAAGCCGGCCATGCCGCCGCCGGGACTGAGCACCAGGATCTTGTCCATATTGACCAGCACCGCCGGACGGTGGGCGACGACGATCAGGGTCACGCCCATGCGCTTGAGCTCGGCGATGGTGGCCACCAGGGCCTGTTCGCCGGCGCCGTCCAGATTGGAATTGGGCTCGTCCAGCACCACCAGGCGCGGATCGCCATAGACCGCGCGGGCGATGCCGATCCGCTGGCGTTGGCCGCCCGACAGGAAGTGGCCGGCGTCGCCGATCTCGGTCTCATAGCCCTTGGGCAGGGCCAGGATCATCTCGTGGGCGCCCGCAAGCTGGGCGGCGCGCACCACGGCCTCGGGGTCGCCCTCGGTCATGCGGGCGATATTGTCCCGCACCGTGCCGCCGAACAGCTCCACGTCCTGGGGCAGGTAGCCGATATAGTGGCTCAGGGACTGCCGCGGCCAGGCGAAGATATTGGCGCCGTCCAGGCGCACCGAGCCGCTGGTGCAGGGCCAGGCGCCGACCAGCAGCCGCGCCAGGGTGGACTTGCCCGAGGCCGACGGCCCGATCACCCCCAGGGATTCGCCCGGCGCCAGTTCGAAGCCCACATTGGCCACCACGATCCGCCGCGTGGACGGGGTCACATATTGCACCCCCGAAGCCCGCAGGCGGCCCTCGGGCGGCGGCAGGGCCATGCCCTCCTCGCGCTTGGGCGCGGTGTTGAGCAGTTCGGTCAGCCGGGCGTGAACCAGGCGCAGGCCGACGATGTTCTTCCAGCTGGAGATCAGCACCTCGATCGGGGTCACCGCGCGGGCGCCGATGATGGTGGCGCCGATCATCACCCCGCCCGTCGCGTGATAGTCCAGGATCAGCACCGCCCCCGTGGCCATCAGGGCCACCTGCAGCAACAGCCGGACGGCCTTGGAACTGGCGTTGAGCCGCGCGTCGCGTTCCGACGCCAGGGCGTTCAGCCTCAGGGCGGCCAGCCATTGACTGCGCCAGCGCGAGACAAAGGTGGCCGACATGCCCATGCCCTCGAGCACATCGGCGTTGTGCAGCCCGTCTTCGGCGAAGGTCTGGGCGCGCAGGGACTGGTTGAGCGACTGAGTCAGGGTGGTGGAGGTCACCGCATTGGTGATGAAGGCGATCGCCACCAGCACCACCCCGCCCAGCAGCACCACCACCAGGTACATGGGGTTCAGGAAATAGAGGATGACCAGATAGAGGGTCAGGAACGGCACATCCATCAGCGCCGCGCAGATCGGGCCGCCGATGAAGCCGCGGATGGTGTCGACGTCGCGCACCCCGTTGCGATAGGCGACGCCGCCCACCTGCGAGTTCATGGCCACCATGGCCCGCAGCACCTTGTCGGACAGGGCGTCGCCGACCCGCATGCCCACGCGGAACAACAGCCGGCGGCGCAACGAGTCCAGCACTCCGCCGGCGGCCACGCCCAGAACGGCGATCAGGGTCAGCAGCAGCAGGGTGGCCTCGCTGCGGCTGGTCAGCACGCGGTCGAACACTTCCAGCATGTAGAAGGAGCTGGTCAGGGCCAGCACGCTGATCGCGCCGCTGAAGGCCAGGGCGAACCCGAAGGCGCGCCGGTTGGCGGTCACCACGTCCCGGATGGGGTCGGCTCGATCTGCGTTGGCCACGCGAAGACGTCTCCTGATCCGCGCGACAACGCGCGCTCCGCGCCCCACCGGCGGCCCGACAAGGCGATAGTCAGGAAGGACGATCACCGCAAGTCGTCAAGCGTCTTCTCTTTTGGGGAAATCGTTGCTCGGCGCAGCCTCATCCATCGTTTAGGCGGCCTGCAATAAATATTCATGCGCCGCGTTCGATCGTAAATCTGCCCGCCTTGCTTGGCGCCGGGCTGGGCGGCGGCGGCCTATTCACAAGGCTCCGGATTGAGGGTTGCATATACATGGGCTTTCCGACTAGGCCGGTGGCGCAAAGGCTGACGCCGGTTTGGGGAGGGTCACATGGCGATCGCATTGGCTCAGAGCCTCCATCTGCCGTCCTGGCTGGGCCATCCCGTGGAGATCCACCGAACCGAGAGGGCGCCGGGCGCGTCGAACCCTGCGCGCCGCCGGATCGGCCAGTGGACGCTGGAGATCAAGCACGACCCCTTCACCGGCGCGATCAGTTGCGCGCTGCGGGCGCCGCGGATGAATTTCGAGCATGCCGCGGTCAGTTTCCAGTTCTGGCCGACCATCGACACCTTCGGGGCCGAGTACCGCATCGACGGGGGCCAGGCCTATTCGTGGAGGATCAGCGCCATGGCCCTGGCGGCCCATGGGGTGAAGATCCAGACCGACGACGCCCGCAACCCCAGCGGCGGCAAGGTCACCGTGCCCTATAACGCCCTGATCGGCGGCAAGACCATCTGGATCCGGCCCGGACCCAAGGCCTCGGCCACGCCGTTCAAGATCGACGACTTGCCGGCGGCCGTCGCGGCGGCCCGCAGCCAGGACTGCGGCGCCGCGTTCGCCGGCGCAGCGGCCGAATGATCAGGCTGACCCTTTCCCGACCGTCACGGACGCGGACCATAGCCCTGGCCCTGGCGGCCGGCCTGACCACGGCCGGCGCCGCCCGCGCCGAGACCCTGGCCGACGCCATCGCCCTGGCCTACCAGACCAACCCCGCCCTGCTGGCCGAGCGCGCCGACCTGCGCGCCCTGGACGAACGCTATGTCCAGGCCCGCGCCGCCCTAGGCCCCACGGCCACGGTGGGCGCGGCGGGGACCTATGACCATTCCCATGTGCTGCAGCAGAATTTCACCGGCGCCCTGGGCTGGACCAACCAGCACGGCGTCAACAGCAGCTCGGTGAGGGTCAATCTCAGCCAACCGGTCTATTCCGGCGGCCAGCTGGGCCTGGAGGTCCAGGCGAGCCAGGCCGACGTGCTGTCCGGGCGGCAGGTGCTGCGCGAGCAAGAAGCCACCCTGCTCAGCCAGGTGATCACCGCCTATGCCGATGTGCAGCTCAACCGCGCCCTGGTGCTGATCGCCGGACAGAATGTCGAGCTGCTGCGCGCCCAGGCCACGGAGATCGAGGCCGAATATGCGGTCAAGGAGGTCACCGCCACCGACCGGGCCCAGACCCAGGCCCGCCTGATCGCCGCCCAGATCGATCAGGCCCGCGCCCGCGACGCCCTGCAGAACGCCGAGGCCAGCTATGTGTCCGCGGTCGGCCAGGCGCCCGGCGAGCTGGAGCCCCTGCCCGACCTGCCCACCCTGCCGGCCAAGGTGGACGCCGCGTTCGACGCCGCTGATCAGCTCAATCCAGGCCTATTGGCCGCCGAATATACCGAACTGGCCTCGCGCACCCGCCTGGCCGAGGCTAAGGCCGCCGACGGCGTCCAGATCAGTATCGGCGCCAGCTATGCCCGCCAGCCCCTAGCCAATTATCTGCGCGACCAGAGGGTCGATTCCTTCGAAACCACCGTCTCGGTGAGCAAGACCCTGTTCTCGGCCGGCGCCCACGCCTCGCGCGTTCGCCAGGCCCTGGAGGACAATAACCGCGACAGCCTCAAGATCGCCGACACCCGCCGCCAGGTGGTGCTGAACCTGGCCAAGTCGTGGAACGACCTGTTCCTGCGCCGCTCGATCCTGGCCAAGCTGCGCGAGCAGTTGGGCGAGGAGGAAAAGGCGTTTCGCGGCTCCAAGCTGGAATCGCGCATCGGTATTCGCACCACCATCGACGTGCTCAACGCCGAACAGGAATTCCAGGCCACCAAGGTGTCGCTGTTCCAGGTCTATCACGACGAATACCTGACCCGCGTGGCCGTGATGGCGGCCATGGGCATGGTGCAGGCGGACGTGATCGAGCCGGCGATCGAGCCCTATCGGCCGGAAACCTCGTTCAAGCGCGTCGCCGCCCGAACCGCCCTGCCCTGGGAAGGCCTGGTGCAGGCGTTCGATCAGCTGGGGGCCCCCAGGCCCGCCCGCCAGGCGCCCGCGCGCGACGCCATCGGCGTCAACCGCCCCCCCGGCGCCGACACCCTGCCCGAGGCGCCGCACTGGAGCGATCTGGCTGGCTATCTGCCGGCGCCGTCTTTCAAATAGGCCCGCTCGCGCCCGGTTGACTCTCGCCCCGGCCTGGAAGACTTTCCGCCGCGTCGATACGGGAGAGACCGGCGAGAGCCGGCGCCGAAGGAGCAACCGCCCCGGAAACTCTCAGGCAAAAGGACCGTTCGGCGACCAACTTCTGGAAAGAGGCGCCATTTGCGTCCGCCGACGGGATAACGATCTCAGGCAAACCGACAGAAGGGGCGTTTTCCCGCTGACCCCGTCAGCGATTGCAGGGATGCGCCATGACCACTGTTCCGCCGGAAGCCCCAAGAGCGTCGCCCCAAAGAGCCTCGCCCTTAAGCGTCAAGGACCTCTTCACCATCGGCGTGGGGCCGTCGAGTTCGCACACGGTGGGGCCCATGCGCGCCGCGCGCACCTTCGCCGAACTGGCCACCGCCGTCTCGCCGCCCACCCAGGTGCGTTGCGAGCTGTTCGGCTCCCTGGCCTTGACCGGCAAGGGCCATGCGACCGACGTCGCCATTCTGCTGGGCCTGTCGGGCCAGACGCCCGAGACGGTGGATCCGGACGCCATCGCCGACCTCGCCGCCGCCATCCGCCGCGACGGCGCCCTGTCCCTCGCCGGGCGCGAGCCCATCCCCTTCGTCGAAGCCTCGGACCTGCTGTTCCTCAGGGGCCAGTTCCTGCCCGGCCACGCCAACGCCCTGCGCTTCACCGCGACCTATGCGGACCAGCCAACCCTCACCCGCGTCTATTTCTCCGTCGGCGGCGGGGCGGTGGTCGAGGAAGGCCAGGCGGCGCCCCGCGCCAACCTCACCCTGCCCTACCCCTTCGCCTCCGGCGCCGAACTCCTGGCGCTGGGGGCCAGCACGGGCCTGTCGATCGGCGACATCGTCTGGGCCAATGAAGAGGCCTGGCGACCGCGGGCCGAGACCCAGGACTTCATCGATCAGGTGCGCCAGGCCATGTTCGCCTCCCTGGACCGCGGCTGCCAACACGACGGCCTGCTGCCCGGGGCGCTGAAGGTCCGACGCCGCGCCCGGGCCCTGCACCAGACCCTGCTGGCCCGGGGACCGCGCTCCGACCCGGGCGCCGTGTTCGAATGGGTCAGCCTCTACGCCCTGGCGGTCAATGAGGAGAATGCGGCCGGCGGGCGAGTGGTGACGGCGCCCACCAACGGGGCGGCGGGGATCCTGCCGGCGGTGCTGAAATATTATGAGACCTTCACCGCCACCCCGACGCCCTCAGGATCGCGCAGCTTTCTGATGACCGCCTCGGCGATCGGCTTTCTCTACAAGACCAACGCCTCGATCTCCGCCGCCGAAATGGGCTGCCAGGGCGAGGTGGGCGTGGCCTGTTCGATGGCGGCCGCCGGTCTGGTGGCGGCCCTTGGCGGTGACAACGAGCAGGTCGAGAACGCCGCCGAGATCGGCATGGAGCACAATCTGGGCCTGACCTGCGATCCGATCGGCGGCCTGGTCCAGATCCCTTGCATCGAGCGCAACACCATGGGCGCGGTCAAGGCGATCAACGCCGCCTATCTGGCGCTGCAGGGCGACGGCCAGCACATCGTCTCCCTGGACGCCGTCATCGAAACCATGCGCCAGACCGGCGAGGACATGCGCTCGAAATACAAGGAGACCAGTCTGGGCGGGCTGGCGGTGAACGTGGTGGAGTGCTGAGCCGACCGGCGTGCGATAAAGGTGATCCGCCTTACCGGCGTTGCGTCGCCTGGCGCTGAAGGCCAAACTTCAACCATGACTTCCTCCAGAGACTGGGCGCTCGACGCCGAGACCAAGGCGCTAGAGGCGCCCCACGACCACAAGAACGAGTTGCGGTTGTGGCTGCGGCTGATGACCTGCTCCAACATGGTCGAGGCCGAGATCCGGCGGCGGCTGCGCGAACAGTTCGACGTCACCCTGCCGCGCTTCGATCTGATGGCCCAGCTGGAGCGGGCGCCCAACGGCATGACCCTCGGTGACATTTCCAAGCGCATGATGGTGTCCAACGGCAATGTCACCGGCCTGGTGGAGCGCCTGGTCGAGAGCGGGCATCTCGCGCGCAGCTCTCCGCCGAACGATCGCCGCGTGCAGATCATCGCCCTGACCGAGGCTGGCCGCGCCGCCTTCGCCGACATGGCCCGCCAGCACGAGGAATGGATCGCGGGCATGTTCGAGGGCCTGAGCCCGCGAGATGTGGAGGCGCTGTTGAAGTCCCTGGCCAAGCTGAAAATATCGGTCCAATCGGCGACGCGTCCCGACGAGGCGTGAGGGCCGACGAGCGCGGGATAGTACCGGCGGCCTTTGAGACTGACGGCTGAGGGTTCCGCCCCTCCATCGCCGTCTTCACCGCGCTCGTCGCGGTGACCCATGCCGTGAAGGTCAGGCCGCGGCAGGCCTTCAGGATGAGTCCGACGCCTGTCGTCTCGCCACGCGTTCACGGCATGGATGGCCGGCATAGGCCCATAGGCGCTAAGTTAGGCCGGGGCGGTCGAACCTCCCTTCTCCCATGGGGAGAAGGAGGGGCCCGTTCGCGAAGCGGATGGGAGGATGAGGGGATAAGGTCTCTCAGTTTCATCCTGAAAGCCCGCAACCCCTCACCCTCCCACGCCTTTCGGCGCGGGCCCCTCCCTCTCCCTTCGGGCGAGGTGTTTCTTGGCCAGGCTCCCAACTCAGCGCCTATGGGCATAGGCCGACCATGACGGAAAAAACACACACCAACGGTCAAACTCAAAGGCCGTTGGTATAAGCGGAATCACCGCGACCGAGGACGACCGGGTCAGCGGTCCGGCGGCGGTCCTTCGTCCAGATGGTCATAGAGGATGCGCTCGGCGGCGCCTTTCGGATCGTCGTACTGGCCCGCGCGGAAGGTCCACAGAAAGGCGAACAGTCCGATCAGCGCCAGGGCCATGGAGATCGGGATCAGCAGCACCAGGGCGGTCATGACGCACGCCTCATCCTGTTGAGCCTCAAGGCGTTGAGCATCACCGCCAGGGACGAGCCGGACATGGCCAGGGCTGCGATCAGCGGTGTCACCAGGCCAAGGACGGCGGCGGGGGCGGCGACGAGATTATAGAGCGCGGCGAAGCCGAAATTCTCAAGGGCGCGACGGCGGGCCGCCCGGGCCACGTCGATGGCCTCGACCACCACCATCAGATCCTGCCCCTGGAACACCAGGTCGGCCGCCGTCTGGCTGGCGTCGGCCGCCGCCCCCGGGGCCATGGAGGCATAGGCCTTGGCCAGGGCCGCCGCATCGTTGAGGCCGTCGCCGACCATCAGCGGGCGTTTGCCGGCGGCGATCAGGGCGTCGATGGCCCCGGCCTTGTCCTGCGGCGTCATCTTGGCGCGGAAATGCTCGATGCCGACCCCGTCGCAGGCGCGTCGAACGGCGAACAGCGTGTCTCCCGACAGAACCTCGACCGCCAGCCCTCGCGCCTTCAAGGCGCTTACGGTTTCGGCGGCGTCGGCGCGCAATTCGTCGGTGAAGCACAGGCGGCGCGGCGCCTCACCCTCATGGGCGAACCACAGCACGGTCTCCGCCTCGACCCCGCAGGGGGCGCCGACAAAGGCGGCCCGGCCCAACCTGGCCGGGCGACCGTCGATCAGGCCCTCGACCCCCATGCCGGCGATCTCGCGCACCTGGTCGGCCACGGCTCCCGCGCCGGCCTCGAAGGCCAGGGCCTTGGCCAGCGGGTGGCGCGAGGCGCGGGCCAGGGGCGCGGCAGCGGCCACCAGATCTGGCTCGGCTGCGATCAGCCGGGGCCGGCCATGGGTGAGCACGCCCGTCTTGTCGAACACCACGCAATCGATTTCGGCCAGCCGCTCCAGGGCGGCGCCGGACTTGACCAGCACATTGCGTTTGAACAGACGCCCGGAGGCCACGATCTGCACCGCCGGCACCGCCAGGCCCAGGGCGCAGGGACAGGTGATGATCAACACCGCCGCCGCCCGCATCAAGGCGTCGGGAAAGGCCAGGCCCGCCAATAGCCAGCCGAGGAAGGTCAGGGCGGCGACACTGTGGACCGTCGGCACATAGATGGCCGCGGCGCGGTCGGCCAGGCGCACATAGCGGGACTTGCTCTGGGCGCCGGCCTCCATCAGCCGGGCTATGGCCGCGACGGCGGAATCTTCGGATCGGGCCAAGGCGCGCACGATCAGCCGCCCGGTCAGGTTGATCGCCCCCGCCTGGACTCGCGAGCCGGCCATGACGCAGACAGGCGCGGTTTCGCCGTTCAAAAGGCTGACGTCGAGATCGGCCGCGCCGTCCTCCACCTCCGCGTCCACCGGCATGCGGTCGCCCGGCAGGACCACCAGCCGGTCGCCGACGACGATGTCGCGCAAGGCCACGGAAACGCTCGCGCCCACAGTGTCGAGGCGCGTGGCCGTCGCCGCCTGCAAGGCGAGCAGGTCGCGCGCCGCGCTGCGGGCGCCGGCCCTCAGCTTGTGGTCGAGATAGCGACCGATCAGCAGCAGGAACAACAGCGAGACCGCCGCGTCGAAATAGGCGTGCCGGCCATGCAGGGCCGTTTCATAGAGGCTGACGCCGATCGCCAGGAGCACGCCGATGGAGATCGGCACGTCCATGTTCGCCTGGCCCTTGCGCAGGGACGCCCAGGCGCTTCTGAAAAAGGTCATGCCCGCGAACAGCGCGCAGGGCCCGGCGATGATCGCGGTGAGCCAATAGAACAGGGTGCGGACACCCTCGCCCATTTCCTGATGGAACAGCCCGGCCCAGACCGGCACGGAGAACATCATGGCGTTGCCGGCGCCGAACCCGGCCACCCCCAGGGCGATCGCCAGGCGGCGGCCCTCGCCGTCCTCCTGGGCCATGGCCTGGGCCGGATCGAACGGAACGGCGGGATAGCCGAGATTTTCCAGCGTTTCGACGATCTGGCGCGGCTTCAGCGCGCCCGGCCGCCAGCGGACCTGCAACTTGCCGGTGGTCAGATTCATGCGCGCATGACGCACGCCGCCAAGGGCGCCGACGCCCTTTTCGATCTTGGCCAGGCAGGCGGCGCAGCGCGCGCCCTGCACCAGCAGGTCAAGCTGCAGATCTTCACCGGCCTGGCGCACGAAGACCACCGGGTCGGCGGCCGGCGGCCCGAGCCGGGCCAGGGTTGCGGTCAGCGCCATATCAGCCGCCGCTCGGCCGTGCGTTGGGCGCCGCGCCGATCTTGCGCCGTCATCGCGACATCCCAGGCGCCGGGCTCGCCGTGGGCCACCGCCCGATAGAGCCCGGGCGATGTCTCGGCGAAGGTCAGGCTAGCGTCCTGCTGCTCGGTGGCGGGCCGATGCATGGCCCCGGTGACGTTCAGGCCGCTGAGCAGCCGGCCCGAGGCATCGGTCCAGCGCACGACGATCGCTGCGCCCTGGCGGGTCGGGGTGACTGTCTCCACGGTCGCGAGCCAGCCGAGTTGGCGCTCCCGGGCTTCCTGGGCCAGGGTGCGGTCATAGGTGACGCCGGCCTCATAGGGATCGCTGGCCACCTCCCCGGGGAAGGTGTGCACGGCGGCGACGATAAAGCCGACATTGATGGCGATATCGCCGCCGAAAAACAGCAGGAACACCGCCAGCACGTGCCAGCCGGTCAATCGAAAGGGTGTCTTGGCGCTCATCGGCCCTCGTCTCCCGACAGGAATACCGTCTTCTTTTCGGCGACCCCGGCCGGCGAAGCGATGGTGAAGACCGCGGGCGTCGATTGCGGCAGATCCTCGGCCGCGGGGGCGGTGACGAAGACCTGTACAGCCCGCTGCTCGTCCGGCCCCAGGCTTACGGTCAAGGCCCCGCCGGTCGCCGCCACCCCCACCGCCTTGAGCCTGGCGCCGGACAGGCCGGAAAAGCCGATCCGATAGGTGGCCACATCGTTGGAACGGTTCATCAGCTTGAGGACGTAGCCATTGCGGATGTCGCCGCTCGACAACCTCACAAAGGTCGGGTTGCGGTCCCGGATCACGTCCAGGGCCACCGGCGAGCGGGTCAGTAGCCCATAGAGCATCACCCCGCCGACCACAGCCAGAGCGATCCCATAATAGAGCGTCCGTGGACGGACAAACTGGTGGCGCGGCTTCACCCCGGCTTCCCGGGCCAGAACCGCGGCGTCGGTGTCGAAGGCGATCAGCCCCCGCGAGCGGCCGACCTTGTCCATGATCTCATCGCAGGCGTCGATGCACAGGGCGCAGTTGATGCATTCCAGCTGCGATCCGTTGCGAATATCGATGCCCATCGGGCAGGCGACCACGCATTGCTGGCACTCGACGCAATCGCCCCGGCCTTCCCAGGACGCGCCCTTCTTGTGAGCGCCGCGCGGCTCGCCGCGATCGGCCCGGTAGGTGACCTGCAGCGAGTGATCATCGAGCATGGCTCCCTGGATACGGGGCCAGGGGCACATATAGGTGCACACCTGCTCGCGCATGCCGCCGGCCAGGGCATAGGTGGTGAAGGTCAGGATGCCGGCCGAAATATAGGCGGTCATCGGCGCGGTCCCGGCGAACAGCTGGCGCATCAGCGTTGGGGCGTCGTGGAAATAGAACACCCAGGCGCCGCCCGTCATCACCGCGATCAGCAGCCAGACCGCATGCTTGCCGGTCTTGCGCCAGATCTTGTCCAGCGACCACGGCGCGGCGTCCAGCCGCATTCGGGCGTTGCGGTCGCCCTCGAACAGGCGCTCCACCACGATATAGAGATCGGTCCAGACCGTCTGGGGACAGGCGTAGCCGCACCACAGCCGGCCGAACAGGGCCGTGACCAGGAACAGGGCCAAAGCCGCCACCACCAGCAGGCCGGTGAAATAATAGATCTCTTGCGGCCACAGCTGGATGAAGAAGAAGTAGAAGCGCGCGTGGGTGAAATCGACCAGCACCGCCTGGCTCGGCGCGGATGGTCCACGATCCCAGCGCACCCAGGGCAACAGGTAATAGACGCCCAGGGTGACGACCAGCACCGCCCATTTGATGGCGCGCCAGCGGCCGTGAACCAGCTTGGGATAGATCGGCTCGCGCTTCTTGTAGAGCGGCGGAGGCTCGCCGCCCGATCCCCCAGATCCCGCCGGAGGTCCCCCGCCCTTCCCCGTCACGCGCGCATAAGAGGTCGCGCCGATGGTGTCGATCACGGTGGTCACGGCCTGGGCGCTCCTGTCCTTCTTCGCTTCACAGCCCTACTGGCCGCCGCCGGATTTGACGTGGATATAGACGGCCAGGGCCTTGATCGTGGGGGCGTCGAACCGGTGGCCCCAGGCGGGCATGACTCCGCCGTGGCCGTTCCAGATCTGGTCGTGGATCGAGGCGCGATCGCCGCCATAGAGCCAGTCGGAGTCGGTCAGGTTCGGCGCCCCGAACATCTGATTGCCCTTGCCTTCTGGCCCGTGGCAGGCCGAGCACTGGTCTTGGAAGACGGGCGCGGCGCGGGCGGCGGCTGCGGCGTCCGCCTTGCGGTGGGACAGGGCCGTCACATATTCGGTCAGATCGTCGATCTGGGCCGGTTTGAGCATGCCGTCGCGCCCAAAGGCCGGCATCTGGGAGAAGCGGGCATTGGGATCGCCCGAGCGCACCCCGACGGTGATCGTGTGCTGGATGTCCTCCAGCTTGCCGCCCCACAGCCACACATCGTCGCGCAGATTGGGATAGCCCTTGCCGCCCGTGCCGCCCTGACCGTGGCAGGTGGCGCAGTTATCGCCAAAGATCGATTGCCCCACGGCCAGGGCATAGGCCTGCAGCTTGGGATCGGCTTCGATCTGCTCCAGGCTGGCGTTCTTCAGCTGGGCGCCGGCCGCGCCGCGCTGGGCGGCCAGATCCTTCAGGTCCTGGGCCACGGTGGCGCGCGCCGAATTATGCAACAGGCCGTGGGTATAGCCGTGCAGCCCCGGCCAGGCGGGCATCAGCACCCAATAGCCGATGGCGTAGGCGATACAGGCGTAGAAGATCCACAGCCACCAGCGCGGCAAGGGATTATCCAGCTCCTTGATGCCGTCCCATTCGTGCCCGGTGGTTTCGACCCCGGAATGTTGGTCCTTTTCGCGTGGCTCGCTCATGCCGGGCCCTCCTCGTCATCCAGGGGCGCACGGGCGGCGCGGTCGAACTCGGCCTTGTTGCGGGGCCAAAAGGCGTAGACGCAGACCCCGGCGAACAGCAGCAGGAAATAGATGCTCCCCCCCTGCTGGGCGAAGCGGGAGACCGCTTCATAGGTGGCGGCGTTGTTCATCGGGCGTTGTCCCCCCCGGCCTGATAGGTTGAGAAGTCGACGCTGGTGCCCAGCATCTGCAGATAGGCGATCAAGGCGTCCATCTTGGTGATCCGGTCCGGATCGCCGTCGAAATCGCGCTGGTTGATCTTGGGGCCATAACGCTTCTTCAGCGCCGTTCCGCTGGCCTGGTCATCGGCCTGGGCCTCGAGATCGGCCTTGGCGTTGGCGACCATGTCATCCGTATACGGAACGCCGAGCGCTTTCATGGTGCGCAGCTTGTCGGCGATGTCGTGGTAGTCAAGGGGCTGCGCGGCCAGGAAGGCGTAGGGGGGCATCACCGATTCCGGCACCACCGCCCGCGGATTGACCAGGTGGTCCCGCTGCCAGCCATCGGAATATTTGCCGCCGACCCTCGCCAGGTCCGGACCGGTGCGCTTGGAGCCCCACAGGAACGGGTGGTCGTACATGCTCTCGGCGGCCAGGCTGTAGTGGCCATAGCGCTCGACCTCGTCGCGCAGGGGCCGGATCATCTGCGAATGGCAGCCGACACAGCCTTCGGCGATAAAGACGTCGCGGCCGGCCAGCTCGAGCGGGGTGTAGGGACGCACGCCCTGCACCTTTTCGATCGTGCTCTCCAGATAGAACAGCGGGGCGATCTCGACGATGCCGCCGATCGAGATGACGATGATGATGCCGATGACCAGCAGGAGCGAATGCCGCTCCAGCCACACATGGTGCTTCCACATGAAAGACGCCCCTATTCCGCCGCCGCCAGGACCGGCTGGGCCGGGCCGAGGGGAACGTGTTTGACAGTGATGACATTGGTCTCACCCAGGCGGACATCGCCGCGGATGGTGCGCCACAGGTTGTAGGCCATGATCACCGTGCCGGTGAGATACATGGCCCCGCCGAGCGCGCGGACCATGAAGGCGACGTGCTTGGCCTCGACCGTCTGGATGAAGGAATAGGCCAGGAAGCCTTGGGGCGTGTATTCGCGCCACATCAGGCCTTCCATGATCCCCGACACCCACATCGAGCTGATGTAGAGCAGGATGCCGGTGGTCGAGATCCAGAAGTGCCACTCGACCAACCGGTCCGAATAGAGCCGGTCACGCCGCCACAGCCACGGAACCATGCAATAGAGCGCGCCGAACGAGACATACCCGACCCAACCCAAGGAGCCGGAATGCACGTGGCCGATGCCCCAGTCGGTATAGTGCGACAGGGCGTTGACCGTGCGCACGCTCATCACCGGGCCTTCGAAGGTGGCCATGCCGTAGAAGGCCAGGGACACCACCAGCATCCGCACCACCGGATCGGTGCGCAGCTTGTCCCAGGCGCCCGACAGGGTCATGACCCCGTTGATCATCCCGCCCCAGGACGGCATCCACAGCATGATCGAGAAGGTCATGCCCAGGGTCTGGGTCCATTGCGGCAGGGCCGTATAGTGCAGGTGGTGGGGGCCGGCCCAGATGTAGATGAAGATCAGGGCCCAGAAATGGACGATGGACAGGCGGTAGGAATAGACCGGCCGCTCCACCCGCTTGGGGATGAAGTAGTACATGATGGCCAGGAAGCCGGCGGTCAGGAAGAAGCCGACCGCATTGTGGCCGTACCACCACTGGATCAGCGCATCCTGCACCCCCGAATAGGCGGAATAGCTCTTGGCCGACAGGAAGGAGACGGGCAGGGCCGCGTTATTGACCAGGTGCAGCACGGCGATGGTGACGATGAAGGCCAGGTAGAACCAGTTGGCCACATAGATATGCGGCTCCTTGCGCTTCCAGATCGTGCCCAGAAACACCAGCAGATAGGTGACCCAGATCACGGTCAGCCAGATGTCCACATACCATTCGGGCTCGGCATATTCCTTCGATTGGGTGATGCCCATCAGGTAGCCCGTGGCCGCCAGGACGATGAACAGCTGGTAGCCCCAGAAGACGACCCACGGCGCGATCCCGCCCGCCAGGCGCGCCTTGCAGGTGCGCTGAACCACATAGAACGAGGTGGCGATCAACACATTGCCGCCAAACGCAAAAATCACCGCCGAGGTGTGCAGCGGGCGGATGCGTCCGAAATTGAGGAAGCCGAGATCGGGAAAGTAGAAGATGTTGGGCCAGGCCAGCTGGCAGGCCAGGGTCAGGCCGACCAGCATGCCGACCACGCCCCAGAACATCGAGGCGATCACCCCGGCCTTGATCACTCCGTCCATATATTTGTGGGGGTCCGGCTTGAACCCGCCGGATGAAAGACCGGCGGTCAGGGCGAAGGCGGCGGCGATGAAGGCCACGGCGAAGATCATCGCGTGGACCTGAAAGCCGGGATCCTTGGTCAAGGCGGCCACGACCAGGGCCCCCAGGGCGCCGATGACCGTCAGGATCAGCACCACGGCGGCGTCAAGGGGGGCGGCGTCAAGGGGGGCGGCGTCTGGGCGCGCCCCGTCGGCGCCCCCGGTTGTTACAGTCATCGGATCATTCCCCGCGCTCAGTTCGTTCCATAGGTCGCGGGAATGGACGTTCGGCGCTTTGATCCACATCAAGCCGTCAGCGATCAACTCCTGGCACATTGACGCAATTCCAAGGCTGCGCGAGGATCAGGATCATGGTGAAGGCAGGACAATTGGCGCCGGCGCTGACGGCCCCGTTCGTGGTCGCTGGCGGCCTGTTCAGCAGCGGCGCGGCGCTGGGCGCGTTCCTGATGATTCGCCGCGCCCTGTGGCTGCAAGGCGCAGGCCCGATCTGCGGCGTCCACGCCACGAGCCTTCATTGTCCGGGCTGCTACGTCGCCGCCGTGCTGATGCTGAGCGCGATCGCGGTGGCGGCCAAGCAATCGTCCGCGCGCGGCAGGACCTGACGTCCGGCCCCGTTTCCGAGCGGCGCTGGAATCTTCCCTTGGGACTCTTGCAGAAATAACTAAACCACTGAAAATAAGTCCGCTCATCCCCGCGCAGGCGGGAATCCAGATTCATCCACAGAATTCAGTGGGTTGCACCTGGATCCCCGCCTGCGCGGGATGAGCGCAATGAAGAATTGAAGCCTTTATTTGTCAACGGACCCTTAGTGAGAGATCAAGATCGGCAGGGGCGGATCGCGCAGCATGGCCCGGCTGACTCCGCCAAGCACCCACTCGGCCATGCGCGAGCGGCCATAGACACCCATCACGATCAGATCGGCGCCGCGAGCCAGGGCTTCGCGGCGTAGGACGACGGCCGGGTTCGGCCCGGTGCGCCGCAGCAAGGCCGCGGCCACGCCATGGGCCTGCAGATGGGCCGTCAGCGCCAGATCGTCCGCGGCGGTCGCCTCGGCGGTCTCCACCGACACAACGGTCACCGCGTCGGCCTGCTCGATCAGGGGCATGGCGTCGCTGATCGCCCGCGTGGCTTCGCGCCCGCCGTTCCACGCCACCAGGACATGACGGCCGATCGCTCCGGCGGTTGGCGGCAGGATCAACACCGGCCGCCCACTGATCGCGGCCAGGCGATCAGGACTCAGCGGCGCGTACAGCTCGGCGTCGCCGGGCGCGCCGACAATGGTCAGATCGGCGCAACGGGCTTGGGCGACCCAGGCTTCCGCCGACCACTCGCCATCCATCCAGCCGGACGCGAGGCTGTCCCCGACCACGGCCTGGAAGAGCTTGCGCGCCTGCTCGGCGCTCTGAATCTCCTCGGCCTCCTGTTCTAAGGACACCCGCTGCACCTCGGCCGACACCATCCAACCCGGATCGGGCGAGCCGCCGGCGACGTCGATAAGTCGCGGGCCGCGCAAATGGACGCCGCGCAGCCGCGCGCCCAGCCTTTTGGCCAGCTCCGCCGCGCACGCCAGACGTTCGCCTTCGCGAGGGCTGGAACCCACCTGGATCAGAATATCTCTCCAGGCCATGCTGGCGTTCCTCACCCTTGTTTTTCTTCAGGCGGCCTTGCGATCCGAAACCCATCTGGCGGGGGTCGAGCTGGGCTTCTGGACCTCGGGCTTGCGATCACCCAAGCGGACATAGATCGAGACGCAGAACAGGCTGACGCCGAAAATCGCGAAGGCCGCGCCAACCATGGCGAGGAACAGGGTGTCGATGGTCATGGGGATCCTCCCAGGTTTTGATCACCGAGCTTCGCGCGGAGCTGCCATGGGCGCCTTGACCTGGATCAAACCCCGTCTTGGCCAAGGAGCCCGCAGGCCTAGGAAAAGGTCAGCATACCGATGGTGGCGGCGCCCATCAGGCCCGCCGTGATCCAACCCAGAACCGTCAGGCTGGAGCTTGCGGTGAAGCGGCCCATCACCGCCGGCCGGCGCGACAACAGGATCACGATCACGACCAGGGGCACGGCCACGACGCCATTGATCACCGCGCTCCAGAACAGGGCCTTCATCGGATTGATCGGCGCATATTCCAGTCCGACCCCGATCAGCACCCCGGCGGCGATGACGGCGTAGAAGCCGCGGGCGTCCTGGGCCTTGCGCTCCAGACCCCATTTCCAGCCCATGGCCTCGGCGAGGGCATAGGCCGACGACCCGGCCAAGACCGGAATGCCGATCAGGCCGACGCCGAGAATGCCCATGGCGAACAGAAAAAACGCGAAGTCGCCGGCCAGGGGGCGAAGCGCGCTGGCCGCCTGGCCCGCCGTCTGGATGTCGACCACGCCTTGGCTATGGAGGGTCACCGCCGTCGCCAAAACGATGAAATAGGCGGTGAGGTTTGAATAGAGCATGCCGCTCCAGGTGTCCCAGCGGATGCGGCGCAATTCCTTGGGCGCTCCTGTGGGATCGGCGATCAGGGCCGGCCGGTCGGCCGACATGTCCTCAACCTCCTCCGAGGCCTGCCAGAAGAACAGATAGGGGCTGATGGTCGTGCCAAAGATGGCGATGACCACCGTGGCCGTCGCCGCGTCGAATTTCACCTGGGGCAATAGGGTCCTGGCCAGCACCTGGCCCCAGGGCACGTGCACGGTGAACAGCACCGCGGCGTAGGACAGCAGCGCCAGGGTCAGCCATTTCAGGAAAAACACGTAGCGATGATAGGGCACGAAGATCTGCAGGCCGAGCGTGACCGCGGCGAACAGCAAGGTCAGCCCGTGGCGGTTCCAGCCGCTGACCAGTTCGGCGCTCTCACCCATGGCCGCGACATCGGCGGCGATGTTCAAGGTATTGGCCACCAGCAGCAGGGACACCACGCCGAACAGGACCCAGGGCGGGAAATTGGCCTTGATATTGGCGGCCAGGCCCTTGCCCGTCACCCGGCCAAGCCGCGCGCACATGGATTGCACCGCAGCCATCAGCGGATAGGTCAGCGGCAGGGTCCACAACATGTTGAGCCCAAACTGGGCTCCCGCCTGGGAATAGGTGGCGATGCCGCTGGGATCATCGTCGGCGACGCCGGTGATCAGCCCCGGACCCACCCGCGCCAGCGGATGCTCGGAGATCCGGCGCAAGATGGTTTTCAGGATGGTCGTCCTCGTCGGGGGTCCTTCCGAGCCATGCTCGTCGCCGAGGCGCTTCATTCTGGCTCCCTGTATGGTGCGGCGTGGTGTTGGAAGGGTCGAACGGGGTGGTCTGGTCGGCGGTCAGACTAGAGCCATAGTGGCCGGGCGCCAGCCCATGACATGGATCAATGCGACGGCTCGCCGGCGACGCAAACTGGCGAACATCTGGAGATCGCCATGAAACACGCCGTTATCGTCGCCCACCCTGATGGCGCGAGCCTGAACCTGACCCTGGCCAAGGCCTACCAGGCCGCCGCGGTCGATCAGGGCGATGCGGTCGTGTTGCGCGATCTGTACCGGATGAATTTCGACCCCTGCCTGCACAGCGAGGAAATTCCTCGCGCCGACAGCACGGGGGCGCGGGCGGACGTGATGACCGAACGGGCGCTGATCGGCGACGCCGACGTGTTCGTGTTCGTCTATCCCCTGTGGTTCAACGCTCAACCCGCCATGCTCAAGGGCTATGTCGATCGCGTATTCAGTTCCGGGTTTGGTTTTCGAGCGGGCGCCCATGGCGCTGAAGCTTTGCTGACCGGCCGCATGATGGTCAGCATCACCACGTCGGGCGCACCCCAGGCCTGGATGCAGGAGACCGGATCCTGGGAGGCTGTCCGCAAGCTGTTCGACGAGCATTTCGCCAGTGTCTGTGGCCTATCCTTGATCGACCACCTGCACTTCGGCGGCATAACCGCAAACATCACCGCCGAGGCCGTACAGGGCTATGCGGATCAGGTCACGGCCGCCGTTCATAGCCGTTTCGCCGGGGCGACCGCCTAGGTCTTGGGGCTATCGTTCGGGATCCACCAGCAGGGCCATGCGGACGAGTTCCGAAACGCTCTGGGCCTGCATCTTGGTCATCAGGTTGGCGCGATAGACCTCGACCGTGCGGGGGCTGATGCCAAGTTCGAAGGCCACGATCTTGTTGGGCTTTCCGCGCACCACCCCGTTCAGCACCTGGCGTTCCCGCGTCGACAGCTGGGCGATGCGCCGGGCGATCGCCGCCTTTTCCCCGACCCGGGCCTGCTGGTCCTCGCCTCTGGTGAGCGCCGTGCGGAGCGCCGCCAGGATCTGATCGTCATCGAAGGGCTTTTCGATGAAGTCGATCGCCCCGCCCTTCATCGCCTCCACCGCCAGAGCCACGTCGCCATGACCGGTGATCACCACCACGGGCAAGGAGATCTGAAGATCTGTGAGGCGTTGCAGCAGTTCCAGCCCGCTCATGCCCGGCATGCGCACGTCCGTGACCACGCATCCGGGTTCGATCTCGCCCAGGCGATCCAGAAACGTGGCGGCCGAGTCGTAGGTTCGCGTCGTCAGCTCGGCCGAATTCAGCAAAAAGGCGAGGGAATCGCGCACCGCCTCGTCATCGTCGATAATATGAACCACCGGCTCATTCAGCATAGTCGACCTCGTCCCGAGTCACAGCGCGAAGGGTGAAGCTGAACATAGCCCCACCTCCGGGATTGTCTTCAACCCAAAGCCGCCCTCCATGGGACTCGACAATGGTCCTGGAGATCGACAGGCCAACGCCCATGCCCTGGGGCTTGGTGGTGACAAAGGGCTGAAACAGCTGACCCGCCACCTCGGCGCTGACGCCGGGCCCGCTGTCGGCGACGCTCACCTTGGCCAGCTCCGGACTGATAAGTTCGGTGGAGATCACCAATTGCCGTCTTGGGGCGTGCTCCATGGCGTCCATGGCGTTGCGAATCAAATTCAGCGTGACCTGCTGAATCTGCACCCGGTCGGCCAATACCAGTTCCGCCGCGGGATCCAGGCGATACAATACCCGCACGCCGAAATCCTTGGCCCCCACCAGAGCTAGGGCGCTGGCCTCCTCGATCAGCTTGGACAGGCTCTCCAATCGCCGCTCGCTTTCCCCCCGGGCGACGAAGTCGCGCAGGCGGCGGATGATCTGCCCGGCGCGAACCGCCTGGTCGCCGGCCTTGTCCATGGCCTCGGCGATGCGCTCCGGACTGGCGCCGCCGGCGTCGAGCAGACGGCGCCCGCCCTTCAGATAGTTGGCGATCGCCGATAGCGGCTGGTTCAACTCGTGGGCCAAGGTCGACGCCATCTCGCCCATCGCCGTGAGACGAGAAATATGCATCAGTTCCGACTGCAACTCCTGGAGACGGGTCTCGGTCTGTTGCCGCTCGGACAGGTCGCGGACAAACCCGGTGAAATAGGGATGGCCATGCAGGCGGGTCTCGCCGACGGCCAGTTCCATGGGAAAGGTCGATCCGTCCTTTCGTTCGCCCACCACCACGCGCCCGACGCCGATGATTCTCCGTTCGCCCGTGCGGGCATAGCGTTCCAGATAGCCGTCGTGGGCGTCCTGGTAGGGCTGAGGCATCAGCATCCTGACATTGCGGCCAATGACCTCTTCCGGAGTCCAGCCGAACAGGCGCTCCGCGGCCGTGCTGAACGAGCCGATCACGCCGTGCTCGTCTATGACCACCATGGCGTCAGGAATCGTGTCGAGGATCGATTGCAGGTGCGCCTCGCGTTCCTGCAGGTGTTCGTTGATCAAGGCCGCCCTGTCGCGGGTTCGTCGAAGCCATTCGCCGGCCGCTGAAACGCCCACGCCAAGGACCAAAAACGCCGCGGCGCCGGCCGAGTCGGCAAATGGGCCGCCATTTTCGGCATGCAGGGAGAGGCCGCCGATCAAGCCGATGGCGGTGCAGAGCAAGCCGGGGCCCAGGCCGCCGATGGAGGCGGCCCCGATGACCGCCGCCACCGAAACCGAAAACGTCGCCTGAGCCCCGAGCATCCCGTGAAGCGGATAGCGCAACAGTTGCACGATCACCCCGGCGCCGGCCGCGAACAGATAGTCGCGCCAAATCGGACCTCGCCTCGGATCCGAAGCAAGATCGTCGATCGTCCGCCAAAGCCCCTGCATGGGCCGAGTCCTAGCCCCGGCCCCGCCGCCCATCAAGTCATCCCCAAGCATTGGCCCAGAATGGCAGGGCCGACCGCACGCCGGTATCCGTAGGAATACCTAGGGAATCGACCCGAATTTCGCCCTGCCCGCCCCGGGCCTACCGATGAGCCGTCAAACACATCGGAGACCTAGGATGCAGACCCAACAGGCTCACCGGGCCCAACAGGCTTCCCCGGCGAAGACGCCCTCCGCCGTGGCGTCCCAGGCGGCATGCGTCGAACTGTTCCCCGGGGTGGCCCTCAGCGGCTTCACCATGCGCTTCGAGCGCAATGAGGAGATCTTTGGCGAGGAGGAGGAAGCCGACTTCGTCTATAAGGTGGTCAGCGGCGCCGCCCGCACCTTTCGGGTTCTCAGCGACGGACGCCGCCAAGTGGTCGGCTTCCATCTGGCCGGCGAAATCTTCGGCCTGGAACGCGGCCAGGCCCACCGATTTTCAGGAGAAGCGGTCAGCGATTGCACCGTCGCCTTGATCCGCCGGTCCGTGCTGGACAAGGCCGCGCAGGCCGACGGCGCGACGACACGGTGGCTTTGGGGATTGGCGGCCGACGAAATGGAGCGCCTTCAAGGCCACGCCATGCTGTTGGGGCGAAAGACCGCCACCGAACGCATCGCCGCCTTTCTGATCGAGATGGCGGGGCGGTCGCCGGCCGTTGGCGGGGTGAACCTGCCCATGTCCCGCAGCGACATCGCCGACTATCTTGGCCTGACGGTCGAAACGGTGTCGCGGACCCTGACCCAGCTCGAGCGCGAACAGGTGATCGCCATCCCCTCTTCACGCCGTATAATGTTGCGCGATCGCGCCGGCCTGTCGGCGCGCGACGCCTGACTGCGGTCAGGCCTGGCCTGGCCAGAAGCGGGGCGAGCGGGGCGAGAGACGGCGTGATCGGCGAAGACGGGAACCAACCGGAAATGGAGGCGCGCGCGCAAGCCGCCGACCGGTTCTATGGCGTGTTCCTCCTGGTTCTGGCCTTCGTCTCGCTGATCGCCCCGGCTTTCGGCGGCGCGGTGCTGGCCTGGGCCTTGACCTTGGCCGGGATCACCGGCGGCTGCTGGCTGTTGTTGGACCGGTCCCCGAGAGGTTTCTTCGCCGCCATCGGATGGGCCCTGGTCAGTCTGGCCCTCGGCCTTCAGTTGGTGATGCCCGGGACCCTGCCCGTGGATATACTGGCCCTGACCTTGACCTTGGGTTTCGTTACCCTTGGCTTGGCCGAGATCGTGTTCGGCCTGCGGCGATTTCGGCCCCATAGCGCGCCGCGCCTGACCTTGATACTCGGCGGCGCCGCGGCGATCGTTTTCGGCGCAGCCCTGTCGTGGGCTGCCCCGGCATTGCCGGCCTGGCTCGCCGGCGCCGTGCTGGGTCTTGTGTTCGCCAGCTTCGGCCTGGCCGTATTGTTCGGCTCAAAACGTCGGCGCGCCAAGGGCGCCATCGTGCTCAAGGTCTGACAGCCTGTTTGAAATCGATGGCTCCGGCGCGGCCGCAAGACGCCGCGCCGCCGCTGACCGGCGCGCCAGAGCCAAGGCCTCGTGCGGAAATAGCTAACCCTGAAAATGAGTCCGCTCATCCCCGCGCAGGCCCATAGGCGCTAAGTTGGGCCGGGGCGGTCGAACCTACCTTCTCCCATGGGGAGAAGGAGGGGCCCGTTCGCGAAGCGAAGGGGAGGATGAGGGGATAGGACCTCTCAGTTTCATCCTGAAAGCCCGCAACCCCTCACCCTCCCACGCCTTCGGCGCGGGCCCCTCCCTCTCCCTTCGGGCGAGGTG